>OFFE01001966.1_pt1 | contig 13286 bp, 8 predicted proteins | sample 1521371 | NCBI WGS metagenome assembly OFFE01 (sample SAMEA3504131, study PRJEB24116) | mouse gut metagenome | biome: mouse gut; feature: mouse-associated habitat; material: faeces | place: Denmark | collected 2011 | reverse complement strand
AAGTCTCCGCAGATGTAAGCGAGAAGGAAAAAGCGGTTGGCGGCATTATGACATTTGGGCAGGCAGGATGGCTCGTTCTTGGCTTTCTGATCTGCGCTGCGTTATTTTTGCTGCTGGCGAATATCCTTCCCCCTGTTTTAGCTTTAATTCTCGGGCTTCCGCCTGGGATTGGATTTGGGTGTGTCTTTGCCTTCTACAAAAAGGAAGGACTTCCGCTCTCCACTTACATCCTTTACAAGAGATCCTTTGATAAGAAATCAAAACTCATGGTAAACGACCTTGTCTACGGCAAGACGTTTGCCAAAGAAGATGAGCTTTTTAACTGAACTCCCAATCAATTTTAGAAAGGAGCTGAACTCATTTGGGTACGGCAATTTTAATCACCCTTATTATGCTCGTTATTTTTGGAGCCGTTGGCGCTGTTGCCTTTATCATGATCAAGAAAATCGACCCCAAGAATAAGGACACCAGCGAGAATCCGGATATCAAGGAGGCGCAAGAATTTCTGCCCTTCGAGGATATCACGAACAATATGATTATCCTCCCGAACCACCGGTATCGGGCAGTTATTTCCTGCTCCTCAACCAACTATCAACTGAAGACAGCCGGTGAAAGGGAGCAAATCGAGATGTCCTTTCAGCGGTTCTTGAACACCATCACATTCCCAGTGACCTTCTTTCTTCAGACGAAGGTCATTGATAATACGGAGCGGCTGCAGACCCTAAAGAAGGATGCGGAACGCACTGTTTCGGAATTCCCCAATATGGCGAACTACGCTGAACGATATCAGAAGGATATGGCGAATCTAAACCAGGTGATTGGCAACAACCAGCAGAAGAAACGCTATATCATCGTTACATACGATGATTCCGGTGACCTGGACACCCTCTCTGATGAAGAGAAGGTCATCCATGCAGAGAAGGAGATTCAGCACCGCTGCAACGGCCTTATCAGCAACCTGCAGGCGGTAGGTGTGAAAGGCACCGTCCTAAATACGGCGGAGCTGATTGAGTTGGTCTATTCTTGTTATTACCGGAACGACTACAGTTATGCCGAAGCAATTGCTGAAAAGGAACCCTTTTCCATGTTCGTTGGCGGCAGCGAGGATAAGTTCAGGGATTTGCCGAAGGCAAAACTACTGGATTTGATTCTTGGTGAAGCCATCAATAAAATCGAGCTCTCGAACGTAGATTCCGACCCAGGCGGGCGCAAAACCTTGGATGAACTCAAACATCTCAGGGACACCTATGCCGGCTACTTCACGGAAGATAGAGAGGAAGGAGGACTGGATCATGTTTAAGAAGAAGAAAAGACCCGATATGGATGTCCCTGCTTTTCAGGACGCTCCCGTTCTTGGGCAGGATGTATCCCTCACGAAGAATCGTCTCAGCAATGGCATCCCTCACAAGAAGGATTTGATTGCCCCGCCTCATGTGGACCGGTCGTCTCCCGACCATCTGCAGGTTGGTCCTAAATTCATCAGGAACTTCATTATTGCCGGCTTTCCAAAACAAATCGGCGTGGGCTGGGCCAACAGTATCTATAACTACGAGGGAGACCTTGACCTCTCCATTCACATCAATCCGACTGACGAGCGCACCGCCATGGATGAACTGACCACGAAGATTACTCAGTTCGAGGCCCAGTTGGAGACGGAACTGGAGAAGGGCAGCAACCGGAACATCCCCCGCCTGCGTACCCAAATTGACGACCTGTATGAGGAGCGCCGGAAAGCGGAACAGAACTACATCTCCCTGTTTTCCATCCAGATGATTATGAACCTGTTCACCGACTCTCTGGAGCAGTTGAATAAGGAGTCGCAGCTTCTGGAGAACTCCCTGAAAGGCCACAAAATCAAGCTCATGAGTACATTTCTTCGGCAGGACATGGGCTACAAGAGCGCCCTTCCTTTCGCAAAGTCCTGGCTGCCCAGGAGCTACCGAAACTTCAACTCTGAGGGTTTGACCGCCTGCTACCCCTTCTACAACGCAGAAATCTCCCATCCGTCCGGGGTGTTCCTGGGCGTCAACAATCAGACCCAGACGCCTATTTACATCGACTTTTACAACCGGCGGCTGCTGAATAACGGGAATACCACTGTCTTCGGTACTGCCGGTTCTGGTAAAACCTTCATGGTGTCCCTGCTGACAATGCGGTCTGTCCTGAAGGGTATCCGTACGGCTATTGTGGATCCCGAAGGAGAATATAAAACCATTACCCAGGCCCTTGGCGGTGTCAACATTGAAATCAAACCCAACGGAGCCATCCCCAACCCCTTTGACCTGGAGGATGAGGAGGAAGTGGATGACTTTGGGAAGCCTACGGGACGCCGGGTGGTAGAGTTGCGGAGCAAGGTTTCCGATCTCCTGAACCTGATTGGCGTTATGTGCGGCGGACTGGAAAGGGAGCAGATTTCCCTGTTGTCCCTTGTCATTGCAGATACCTACAAGGATTTCGGCATGACAGAAGATCCCAACTCCCTGTACACAGATGACATCGTACTGAATGAGCAGGGCGAGTTTGTCCATCACGGACAAAAGAAGACCATGCCCACTCTGTCCGATTTCCACCAGCGGCTTGTCGCCGCATCAAAACAGGAGGGGAATGGCTGCCTTGTTTCTGTCGCAAACTCCCTGCAAATGTTCGTAAAGACAGGTGTGTATGGACTGTTTGACTGTCAGACAGCACCAGAACTGGCAGATATGCGAGACGCACCAGTCATTACTTTTGACGTATCTGCTTTGGAAGACAAGGTGTTGCGTCCTATTGGCATGTACATTGCCCTGACCTGGTGTTGGGAAAAATTCGCCAAGAAAAACATCGCAGTCAAGAAGCGTATCGTCTGCGACGAGGCGTGGATGTTGGTCAAAAAGGAAATGGCGGGTTCTGAATTTACCGCCCAGTTCTTGGAGAACACTGCCCGCCGCATCAGAAAGAGGAACGGTGCGCTGCTGGTTGCGTCCCAGAACTTCAAGGAGTTTGCTGATAATCCCCAGGGACAGGCGGTACTGACCAATGCAACAGTCAACATCTTTCTGCGGCAAAACTCTACAGACATTGATGACGTGCAGAAGGTATTCAAGCTGTCCAATGGTGAGCGGAACTTCCTGGTAAGCGCAACCAAGGGAAATTTCCTGCTGAAAATGCAGGAAGAGAGCACAACGGGCTTCGCCAGGGCCTTCGACTATGAGCAGTACCTCATCGAGAAGAAGACGGCTGCCATGATTAAATCCACGCAGTAAGCTCCTGCAAAAACTCCAGGAAAGGAGATGAGTCTATTGCAAAGAGCAATTTCTATTTCGCCGGCAGGGGCTGATTGCGAGCGAAAGGAGGGGAAGAAGAACCCTTTCCTTATTCGCATCTGTTCCTTCCTGCTCCTGCTGGTTCTCTGCCTAAATCTGGTGCCCCCAGCGCACGCCTACTCCATTGTTCACATCCAGGCTTCCATTGACCTCGCAACATGGGAAATTCTCACGGGTGTTGTTCGGGATGAGGTGGGGATTACTGCTTGCTCTCCTGAGTGGAAGCGGATGGAAGAAAGCGATTTAACAACCTTGTCCAATTACGCATATAACAGCTTGGATCTGATTGATGCAGACAAGGTTGCCTCCCGCGATAAGAAAGTGGCTAACAACGGACAGAACATTCTTGCTGGTATTGCCCAAAATGCCGGATTTTTTGAAGAAGACAAACGAGTTTTATCGTTCCCAACAAAACAGAAGAGTCGTAATAGTTCGGATTCCACCGATATGGAAAGTGCAATGGCTGCCAATAACGCTATTGTATTTGATTTGAACCAGGCGTTTAAGGTCTATTGCGAACGTGAAGGAATTGCAAAAAAACCTGATGCAACGGCAATGCTGACAGCAATAAAGGACTTTATGAATAGCACTTCTCCGAGTGGCGATTTCATTGAGTACTATGCCAGCGCAAGCGGGAATGAGAAGACAAAGTACCGTTGGAAAACAGAAAAGTATAAAAACAGCTCTGAAATGATCACCTGGTCCATGCTGATTGTTGAGGCATTTAATAACTTTTCCCTGGAAGGGGACGAGGCTGTAGATGCGGACAACGTGTTTTCCAGCAATCCTAACCAACTCACAAAGGCTATCGTCGGCTTCTTTGGCAACGCATTGAACGATCTGCGGAGTATTCTGGGTCTCTGGTCTATGGATGAGCTGATGTTTAATGAGGGCTGGAGATCTGGTGGGTATGTCGGAGGAATCTTCCCCACCAGTTGGGAACCGACTATCTGGGCATTATTTATCTTTACGGAAATCATTGCAGCGATGATTCTGCTGGTTGGAATTGTCATGAACGTACTCAAGCAGGCCGCTTCCACCATGAACACCATCGCACGCATCCATGCTATGTCTCAGATTCAAGATTTGTTGGTATGCGGCATCGCCCTGGTACTGCTTCCTGTTGCTCTGCGCATGATCATAGCAATGTCAGGGAATTTGGTGGATATTGTCAGCGCCATGCGCCCAGACAGCATAACTACAGGAGACCCAAAGACCATCAGCGAAATGGTTGCCCGATTCTCCAGTAGCAACGGAACCTTTGGCGGCATTATTGCTCAGTGCTTGTTCTTCGGCGTACAGGTTTATTTCAACTTTTTCTACGCTCTACGGGCGTTGACAACCGCCATCCTGATTATTATGGCGCCTATGATGGTTGCCATGATTACCATTAGTTCCTCCAGAAAACAGACCACAATGACCTGGGCAAAAGAACTTCTCGCAAATATCCTTGTGCAGCCTATCCATACCTTTTGCATCACGGTTATCCTGCTTTTGCCTGCATCCTCCCACGGGTTTGACAATCTGATTGCTCTCTATGCAATTATTCCCTTTACCTCCATGGTTCGCAGCCTGTTCTTTGGACCTGCCGGCGGCTTTGTCGATCAGGTAGCCGGCAAGGGTGCTGCCGTCACTAATGGAGCGATTGCAGGCGCTGCTATGGGTGCAGCTTCCCGTGCCGGCGGTGGACTTCTGAACTTTGCTAAGGATAAACTTGGCGGAGGTGGAAGCGGTTCTGGTGAAGCTGGCGGCTCGAATGAAGGCAGCGGCTCAAACGATGCAGGCAGTAATTCTGGCGGAACGAACACGAACCTCAGTAATGCAAGTGCGGAACGTAATTCTGGGGCAAATGGACAGGGTAATAGTGCAGCTGCAGGCGCCGCTGGTGGAGCCGCAGGAGGTGCGGCAGCTGGTGGAGGAACCTCTGATGGATCTGGTGAAGCTGGTGGTGCAGGGGCAGCCTCGCCGATTGCAGACGCACAGAACGGAAGTGCCGGAAGTCCCTCTGGACAAGGACAGTCTGGGACAGGTGATAATACCCAACAGAAGCCTACCATGAAAGATCGCTGGAACAATTTCCAGAATTCCGACATGGCTAGAGTAGCCAATATTGCCGGCGGAGCCATTTTGGGCGGAATTGGCGGAGCATTTACTGGTGCCGGACTTCATGGCCTTGGAGCCCCCATCTCTTCCGCTGCCGATTCCCTTGTTGCTAGCCGGGGACAGCAGAAGCAAAAGGCTGATGAAGATGAGCAGAAGCGGCAAGACCAAGCAAACGCCGAAGACGGACAGAATCCTGGTGGAAACGACAATGGCGCAGATGCAAACCTTGTCGGCGACCCGAATTTGCCCCTCAACATGGAGTCTATGGGAAAAAGGAAAGCCAACGACTCTACAGGTGACCAGCCAATGCAGGTTCGAGACCTCGATCAAAAAGAACTTGATAAGCAGGGCTTTTCTGATATAGAGAATACCAGAAGGAACATGGAGTTCACCGCAAAGGGCGATTCTGCTCAAGCGAAAGAACTTGGCGCATATGCCGACTACCTCGACGGATTAAGCCCTGAGCAAAGGAAGAAAGAGGTCAATGATCGCGGAATTGAAGCAACCCGCGTGGGCGATGGTGTCCAAGTCCGTATAGACAAGGACAAATGGTCCCGTGCAAACGGTGGCGCTGAAATCAGCGCAAGTAAGGATCGGAAAACCGGAGATTCAAAGATGACCATTAAGTCTCCCGACGGTGGGCCTGCTCCATCCTTTACCGGTGCAGTTAAACACGCCAACGTTCATCCTGTTGATGTTCCCAAGGCAACCCAGTCTGGCGTTTCAATATTGAAAAACAAACAGGAGCTTTCTCGCCCACAGGACGTGGAGCAAAAAATGAACGAGCATGGCATCACTGGCGCCGCAGCTGCAAGGGTCGCAGATCGAGTAGGCGCCATGAGAGAATTGCAGGCACAGGGAAAGACTCCTTCTGAAGCAGCAAGACTGTCGAAGAAGATGGTTTCAGGCGTACAGGCAAGAAGGGCAGAACTCTCCATTCCCAAGGCAGAGCTTACTCCCGCCCAGACGGCAACCATGATAAGGGCCGTACAGGATGGAGAGGCTGCTGGTACTCCGTCAATGTACCGAGCCGAATATGAACCTGGCACGCAGGCCCCATCCTTCGATTCTGGAGACTCCTCAGCTGATACATCCTTCACTGGTGTTATAAACCGGAGTCAGCCCGCAGTCTCACCAGTTGAAGTCGACACTGGGTCTGCTCCGGCAGAACCAGGCTCTGCCGCCGCTTTTGGCGCAGTTGACGCTAGTTACGTTCCCATCTCTGACCATCCTGGCGGCAATACAGACTCTCCGGTCCTGACAGAATCCACAGAAGTAGCTCCTATGCCGGCATCTACGACTGAGACAAACAGCGTTCCTTCCGTATCTATGTCTACGCCAGCAACTACCGGCATCAATCCTGACCTGGCGGCAAGGTACGCTGTCTATAAGGATTCAAAGCAGGAGACTGGCTCTGTATCTGCGGCATATGCGGCGTCGCATAGGAACATCGGAGTTCCAACATCCGCCCCCGTTCACGCTCAACCTGCCCCCAATGGAGGAGCAGGGATGGCAAATGTCAATATGGGCAGAGCGAATAACCGTCCTCCGCAGCAGCCCGCCCAAGTTCAGCCTCCCGTTTCCTCGAACCAGGCCCCTGCGTCATCCGCTACTCAGGGCCGTCCAACCCCAACACCTGCAACCAGTCACCCCTCCGCTCCTCGCAGCTGGGCGCCTGGTTCCAGACCTGCAAATCCCCACAGGGAGGTTCGGACTGCGACTCAAACCGATTCAGCCCCTGTTTCTGAGCCTATCCAGGCGGACGCACCGCCGCCGCCCCCGGCAGCCTCGAATTACGATATCCCCATTGAGGCTATAGAACCGAGACGCGACGATGTTATGACACAAGCAGAGTTGGATGCTTTGAGCGAAGAACTTCTTGGTGGAGACCCTTTTGACGACCCCTTTGATGATTAAAAAATCCCTCCTCTTGCCACAATTTTGTGTGGCGAGGGGAGGGATTCTTCTTTTATGCAATCAGCTCCGCAAGAACCATCTGTTTATCCGTGTAGGTCAACAGGAGCTTTTCCTTTGCGCGGGTGACGCCCACATAAAAGAGCCGTCTGGACTCCTCATCAATGGGAAACCGCTTTAGGCTCAGAAGGACAATGTCCCACTCAAGCCCCTTGGCGGAATGCGTTGTGATCAGTGTCACACAGTCGGTTTTTTCCTGGGCGGTACTCAGGGTGTCTCTGATGCCATAGTCCCGGTACTTCGTGCAATAGGTGAGGTACTGATTGAGGGTGCTGTAGTTGAACCTCTTCATTCTCTCAACGAAGGAATCCGCCACATAGTCCTCTCGGGCATCCTCAATGAGGGTCATAAACGCATCAATCTTCGCCTGTTCCGTTTTGCAGGAGTTGACTGCCTTCATAACGACCTCGCCGGAAGCCTTTAGCGTTGCTGCATCGAAGGGGTCCTGTCCCAGAGACTTCGCATATAGGGACAAGGACGCCAAATCGGTGTTGTCCAGGATGAAGGACGCAAGCCCGATGACAGCCTTGACGAATGCCTCGTCTGCGATGATTTCCGGCACTTTCAGAATGGTCGGGATTCCGGCCTTATCCAGAAGCGCCTGCTGTTTAATCAGCTCCGCTCTGGTACGGCAGAGAATTGCAATGGAGCTGGGCGGCGTCCCGTTCTTAATGAGTTTTCGGACTTGCCTTGTGAACAGGTCCTGCTCCTGGTCGTCATTCAAAACAGCCATCACCGCCGGCTTCACATTAGAATTCTTCTTGTGGGCTTCGATAGCCTTACCAAGATGAGCCGTCTTATAGATGATTTTATTCGCCATCTGGATAATGGGAGCCTGGGACCGGAAGTTGGCGGTCATGTCGATGTCCACCATGTTCGGGAAATAAGATCCGAAAGAAACCAGGTTCTCCGGGGAGGCGTTGCGGAAACCGTAGATAGCCTGCAGCTCGTCTCCCACGACGACCAGGGACTTGATACCAGCGTTTCGCTTTTTCAGCTCCACGATAATGTCAATTTGGTTTGGATTACTGTCCTGGAACTCATCGACTACGATATGCTCATAGGGCATCTTCTCAAATACCCCATAGTCTGCCAGCTTCAGCAGGAGCCGGAGCTGATCTTCATAGTCGATGGCATTGATTGCCAGCAGCTCCTTGTTGTACTCCTGATAGATATCCAGCAGTTCCGCAGAGAAATTTACTACGGTAGAACCAAGCGCCGCCAGGACCTCAGCCTCCGTCTCCACATGGGCAGACTTCATGGTGTCAATCCACTTGCCCAGCTTCACGACGGCTCCTTCTGCAGCCCTGGTACTCATAAAGGGATTTCTGTAGTCCAGAGGAAGGGAGCGGTGCTTCTCCAAAAGCCGGATAATGATATCCTTCTTGGAGATGTCATCCACCAGGGAAGGCTTCTGTGTGAAACCCAGCAAGGAATAGTTGTCATCAAGGACATGCTGCCCCCATGAGTTGAACGTCTCCACCTGAACCTTTTTCACATCCAGATTCAGGCCCTCTACAATTTTGCCGGAAGCAAAGCTCTGGAGCCGGGTGGACATCTCTTCCTTCGCCTTTTCAGAGAAGGTGACCATGAGGATCTTGGTGGGGTCAACGCCCTCTTCCAGAAGACCAAGGGTACGAAGGGTGACGATGGTGGTCTTACCGCTGCCGGCAACTGCATTGACCCTGCACTCGCCTTCCCGGAAGGAAATAAAGGACAACTGGGCATCAGTAAGAGTAATATCATCAATTGTTTTCAGTGCCACCTCTGGGCGTTCCATCTTATGCCGCTTCTCGAACTCCGTATAACAGAGGTCGTAGTACCGGCAATCCTTACAGTCGGACTTCTCCGTACAGGTCTTCGTCACATCAGGAGTGGCAGACTCGTAATTATCCTCTGCCACCTGAGCATCGCTCGTCGTGAAGTGATGGGTGAGGATATTCTGCTCTGCACGATCCTCGAAATTCGGAACGAGAGTCTTTGCGGAATCGCTCCGGCTTTTGAGGTAGTAGATAGCGCCGAAAACAGGCTTCTTTGTGATGTCAATTCCCAGCCGGATGGCTTCCGCCTCACCGGCCCTCTGGAGCATTAGCAGCTCTGCGCTTCCTCCTGGTTTTGTCGCTGTAGAACGCCCGCGGGAAGAATACTCCGGCTGCTTATATTTGAAGCAAATTGCTTCCAAAGCTCCGCCACGGTCTACCAGCCAATGAACCCGTTTGGTTCTTTCCTGTCCGGCAATCTTAACCTTATTGGAGAAGTCTCTGGAGATAACCGAGCCAGCCTTCTGGCGAGCCTTTTCCCAATTCAGCCATCGGCAGATGACAAACTCCATACGGCTCTGCTCCTGTTCCTTCTCAAAGGACAACATAACGGAGCCGCAAGTGTCAAATTCCTTTTTGATCAGTGCTCTAACAGAGGAGGCAGTTGCCCGGGACACATCCATCTGCATGATGACATTTTTCATGATGGATCGCAAAGCGCCCTGCTTAGTTGCGCCGAAACGGATACTTGTTTCCTTCAGGAACTCTTCGCGAGGACAAATTCTCTTGTACGCCATAATAAACTCTCCTTTTACTTTTTTGAAAAAGCCGGCGCTGCATGGATTTCGCATACGCCGGCACAGGTGTATTCTCCAGAAAAATCAGAGGACCCAGATAACCCTCTTTTCGGCACTTCCGACTTCGCACTGATTCTTCTCAATCGCTTCCTTCAGATTACAGCCAACGGCATCAGCCATACCGTTTTTAAGAGGATCGTCACCATAGAAGCCGCCGCAGTTATCAATCTCATCCCAGCAGCCATCCTCACTCCCATCGTCAACGAATTCATGAAGTTCATACCAGTACACCTCACCGGTAAGATACTGATTAGACATCTCCACATCGTCCTTCATGATCTCTGCAGCTTTTTCCCGCCAAACACTATCGTTGTTGGGATCCAGTCTAAACTCGGTTACCACCCGATCCTTAAGGGCGATGATGAACCCAAGAAAACCAGAATCCCACCGGTCGTTGAAGGGGTAAACACGGGGCCCGCAGGAAATAGACAGCCCGCCGTGATCATATCCCCAGATTGGAAGCCATTCGGCATAGGGCCTGAGCAAAGCTTGGCAGTCCTCAATTCTCAGTTCATCGAGTACAGAGTATACGATAGAGTCCTTCGCTACACCCCCGAAATCGTACTCATCAGAACCAGGGTTCAAGCTGACGTCGTAAAATCCCGGATCGTCGTCGCATTCTCTTGCGCTGACGCTGGAAAGCTTTCCGGCAATTACGGCCTCATTGACATCGCTCTCGGGCACGTTTTTTCGCACCAAATCGACCCAGAACTCACCAGCATCCATCTTCCCAATGTCGTCACCAATGGAGTAGCGCCGGTGCCAGCAGGCCATAGTGGTCAGCCGTTCCTGTGAATCATCCATATTGCGGGGGTTGTCAGGCATGGTTTCCTGATGAATATGAAGACAGTAACGGTCGACATCGTCTTCCCACTTAATGGTCATGTGATCGCGAATGTTCATTTCGATTCTCCTTTTCGTTTTATCCTTATTTTGTCAAGCCTTTGACATTATTGGTTGGATGATACTATGCAGAAAAGCGAGAAATTATAATACCTGGATTTATGCCGGTTCCCTGCAAAAACATAAGAACCACCAGAATCCCCGCCGCTCCCCCCAACAGTACCCTGATGACGCTCTCACATCTTCCCCCTGTTTTGATTTTGGCGAAATGAATGCGCCTTGATGAGAGGGGAAAGAAGAGAGGGATCCCACCTGGGTTGAGGCAGTCCAGAAGGATATGTGATAAGATTCCAGCGAATAGGCAGTTTCCCCAAGCCGTGTATTTTGAAGCGGGACACTTCCAGACCCATAGGGCATAGAGCAGGAAATACAGAGCGGGTGTATGGAACACCCCCCGATGGGAGAACAAGAAAGACACCAGGGCATTGACTGGGCGCAGTGCTTTGGAAATCCTGCTTTTAGGATGGTCTATGTCAGGAATCAGTCCCCCAACCACACCCACGCCAACGGCAGTAATGAGAGTCGGGACAGCTTGAATATCAGGATTGAAAATTAGCACTGCGGCGGCGGCAGCGGCTCCACCAATCATGTGAGTAGCAGACAGCATAAAAAATCCTCCTTGACCGTTTTGCTGGATACTATGCGGTCGAGGAGGAAAATATCGAATTTTTTCGGGATTTTTCAGATTCTTAGAAGAGCAAAAAACAGGAGATGGACTGGGTAGAACAAATAAGTCATCCACTGAAGACCCTTGCCTGGTTTCTCGGATGGTGCGAAATCTCCCTGGGGAGGTACAAGGAATGCGCTCAGCCCACCAATGCCCTGAATCGGAAACCCGAATCCATACCCGTAAAAAACCCCAAGCGTAGTTACGATAAAAGCGGTATTCATTACGCCCAGATTTTGCATATAGAAGAACGCAATTGCAATCGCAACGCCGTACCAGCTATATTGAAGCTGCAGAAAAACGGCAAAAAATGCGAATATAGTTCCTACAAGGATTTTTCCGGGAGCCGGCAGGGAAGGTCTGTCCAGGAGCCAGTACATGACCAGATAGGCAAAGAGAGATGCGTAAATATTTTGTGGCATGAAGAAAAGCCCCCCAGACATGGCGAGGGAATATGGAAAGTAGGAGATGAGGAACAAACTCATCGTCCGGAACAAATACCTTTTCAAATCTTTTGTTCTGTGGTATCCATCTGCCAGCAGATACACAAACATGGGAAACGCCAGCCGCCCAACGGTACGGAACAGGATGTTGTTATTCAACAGAAACAGTCCGATATGATCAATCAACATCAGTAAAATTGCAGCAAGTTTGAACTGATTTCGCGTACAAGGCATACAAAGACCTCCTTAGAATTATGCCGAATGTTATGCGAAAGCCCTTGAAAATATAGGAGGTGTTGTGTCAAAATAGAGAGAGACGGATCATGGAGGACACAAGAATGCGGCGGACATTTATTCAGAAAAAAGGCAGGGTTTCACAGCGGGAAGCCCAGTCATTTTTGAATGGTCTAATGACACTGCGAGCCACCCACAGTGGGGGGCTCGCAGTGAATCAGTCGGCATACTTTAATGCAAACGCAGTCTCGACGTCAATCGCCGGGACAAAATTGATTTTTTCGCAGTAAGTACTGAAGTTAATCAGCGACCAACTGTTGTTGGAAGAGTCGTTGAAGGTGACATCTGCCGCCATGTACGTTCCGTCCGAAGCCAGAACCACATTCATCACATGATACACGCCATCGACATACCCCCGAACCTTAACACTCTGAAAGCCAGCCTGCTCAGCCAAAAGAGTAAACAGGTTCGCATACCCCTGGCAGACAGCCTTCCCAGTGGAAAGCGCGCCTTTTGCAGTCAGCTGTGAGGAAGCAAGGGTGAGGGCCTTGGAGTTAGCAGCCGCCTCTTTGTCGTAAGACAGCTTGCCCTTGATGAAGGCATCAATACTCTCAACGGCTGTACCCGCAGAAGAGCAAAGACTCTTCAACTCTTCTTCTGTAAATTCTTCCGTTGTAGAGGAAAGAGAGAGCTTCAGAGTCATGCTGCTTTTCAGTATTGACGCCTCCACTGTTGGGGTCTCGGACTTGGTGGAGATGGCATCAACGTATGCCTGCACTTCTCTCCGAACAGCAGATGCTTCCTCTACCGAAGCGACTGTGATTTCAGCGTTTTCGTTAAGAAACAGTTCCTTAACGAGGGTCATGCTGATATTATCAGCAGCAAATGCAGTAGAGGAGATCGCCAGAACGGTGCAGAGAGCGAGGATTGCGCAAAGAACCTTGTTAATGATAGCCTTCATTTTTTCATACATCCTTTCAATAATTTTACTTTTCGTTTCAGCCTTACGAAAAATGGTTGCTGCGTTATATGCAAAATGAAAG
>OFFE01001945.1_pt1 | contig 13396 bp, 9 predicted proteins | sample 1521371 | NCBI WGS metagenome assembly OFFE01 (sample SAMEA3504131, study PRJEB24116) | mouse gut metagenome | biome: mouse gut; feature: mouse-associated habitat; material: faeces | place: Denmark | collected 2011 | reverse complement strand
TTCGATAAGTATGCCGGAATGGGCATCCATAAGTATCTGCTGAAGCTGAAGATCAAGGCCGCGGCGGAGCTCCTGCAGGGCGGGGAGAGCGTCACCAGCGTGGCGGAGCAGTTGGGCTTCAACAGCCAGGCCTATTTCTCCCGGGCCTTCAAGCGGGAGACCGGGCTCATGCCCTCCAGCCTGAAAGCGATCTCCGCGCAGTAGGCCCGCGGGGTACGCTCTTCCGCAGGCGGGGCATCGGGATGCACTCTTCCGCGGACTGGGCATCGGAACGGTTTCGGGCTCCCCGTCAGGCCGCCCGGGGCAGAGCACCGGAACGGTTTCCGGGCTCTCCACCAAGCCGCCCGGGGCAGCGCATCGGAACGGTTTCCGGGCTCCCCGCCAAACGCCCGGAGCAGAACATCGGCAACGCCGCAAATGGCGCGGAGCAGCTTTACAAGTCCTTACAATCTGGAGAAAGCATATCCCCTCCGCTGCCCTTCCCCGACCTCAGCCCATCCGGCAGAACCGGGCCCATCTGCCTCTGACGCACAGCATCAGGGCGGCCCCGGCGGCGCAGACTCCGATCCAGATGGCCACCACCGGCATCCATCCCGCGGCTTCCGCCACCGCGCCGAAGCCGTAGGTGGACAGGGAGCTCCCCACATAGGTGGCGGAGTTCAGGATGCCCGAAACCGAGGAGACCTTGCCGTATCTGGTAAAATGTCCGGGCACACGGCTGATCAGCATCAGGTTGATGCCGTGGGCGCAGCCTGTAATCAATGTCATCATGACGATGCATACTACAGGCATGCCGTCAAACGCGGCAAGCATGACGGCCCCCGCGAAGGCCCCGGCCAGGAACAGGTATGCCGCGGTGCGGACTTCGCTTTTCAGGAAGCCCAGCAGCAAAGAGGACAGCAGGACGCTGAACACGCTGAACAGAGGGAGCGCCGCGGCCGAAAGGATGGAGCTGGCGTTGCTCATGCCGAAGGTCTCGCTCATGTAGACAGGCATCCATGTAGTGATGCCGTCCCGCAGGATTCCCTGGAGGACGATGGCAATCAAGATGGCTGCCAGGGACGCGTCCGCCAGCAGCCGGAGGAAGAGGGGCTTTTTGTCTGCCGGTTCCGCATCGGTGCCGGATGCCGCTTTCGATACCGCCTCGGAGCTGCAGACGGCTACCGCGCCGGATACGGGATTTTCCATGCTGTCAGAGGCCGCTTCCCCTTCCTGCACTGGCCCGCCGGATGTGAGCTTGCGGGTATTTGCCAGCCATATGGCGGCGGCAGCCAGACCCAGGGCCGCCGGGAGGTAGAAGACGGACTGCCAGCCGGACAGTTGGATGCACACGGGCGTGAGTATGTAGATGGCGATGGTGGCTGCGGAGGACGCCATGGACACCAGCACGCAGCAGTGTCTGTACCATTTGTCGCTGAGGCATTCGGCCATGATCCGCACCATGGGGGGCCAGAGCATGGCCTGGAAGAAGCCGTTGGCGCACCAGACGGGGGTGATGACCTCCATTCTGGGGATGAGGGCCACTGTCAGGTTGCAGGCGCAGGCTCCGGCCAATCCGGCGAAGATCATGAGCTGGGGCTTCATTTTGTCCCCCAGGAAGCCGCAGATTATCTGGCCCAGGCCATAGCTTAAGAAGCAGGCCGTGACAGGCAGTCCGGCTATGCTTTTTCCGATCTGCAGGGCGCTTTGGAGCTCTACCATGCAGGCGGCGTAGTTGATGCGTGTCAGGTAGCTCATGAAGTAGGCAAGGCAGCAGAGGAAGCAGAGGAATTTCATCTGTTTTTCGGATGTAAGTTTGGTCAGCATGGCAGGGGGCCTCCTATCGGTTGGTTGATGGATTGTATTATGGAACTTGCCTATGCCGGTGTCAAGCTTTTTCCAGTACCGCCCTTTTAGAATCTGTCCCCATATACACACGAGCGATAAAATTTGCCACAATGTCCCTGGAAGCTTTCGCTCGTGAGTCGTGATACCTGACAAGCTTTTGTAATCGTCAGCATAAATTAAGCCGGAAGGCAACGCTCCGGCTTAACTTTCATCTATTCTGTCCCTGTCACTCCTTCACGGAGCCTACCGTAATTCCCTTTACGAAATATTTCTGCAGGAAGGGATACACCACCAGAATCGGTATGATGGAGATGAACAGCTGTGCGCTCCTGACCGTCTTCTCACTCAGGGAAGACAATAAAGCCAGCTGCTCTCTCGTCATGTTCGTCATATTCTGGTTGCTGCTGATAATCTGTGTAGCCAGATAGGTCGCCATCGGATAGTTGTTCGGATTATTCATATAGAAAATACCGTCAAACCAGGCATTCCAATGCCCTATCATCGAAAACAGAAGCAGCGAGGCGATGGATGGCTTCGACATGGGCAGCACCACCTTGAACAGGGTCTGCCAATGGTTCGCGCCGTCCACAAAGGCAGCTTCCTCAATGGCATGGGGCAGCCCTCTGATAAAGTTCATCATGATGATGACATTCCAGATATTCAGAGCACCCGGCAGGATCAATACCCAGAAGGAATCCAGCAGCCCCAGGTTCTTAATGATCATATAAGTGGGAATCAGACCGCCGCCGATGAACATGGTGATGGAAAAATAGAGCATGTACCATTTCCGTGCCTTGAAATGGGTAGCGGGCCGTGACAGCGGATAGGCTGTCAGCACGATCAGGACCATGTTGATCAGCGTTCCAATCAGCACTCTCCAGGCGGAAATCGAAACAGAATGGAAGAAATCCTTCTTCTGAATCAGATATTCATAAGCGGACAGCGAGAACTGTACCGGCCAGAAGGTCACCCTGCCTGCCAGCGCGGCATTGGAATCGCTCAGGGACATGGCGAATACATGGAGAATCGGAAGGATACAGGTCAGCGACACCAGTGCCAGGAACACCGTATTGAAGACCTGATATACATAATATAACGGGGAATGCTTCACTTTCATCTGTCGCCACCTCCTTAAAATACCCGATAGTCGCTCTTCTTATATAGAATCAGATAGCTGATTCCCACAAAGATGATTGAGACCACCGACTTGAACAGGCCCATCGCAGCCGCAGCAGAATACTGTCTGCCCGCAATACCCATGCGGTATACCAGCGTATCCAGGATATCCACCGTCTTCTCCACAGTAGGGTTGTACATGATCAGAATCTGGTCAAATCCGGCATTCAGGATGCCACCCAGTCCCAGTACCGTAAGCACGGCTACCATAGGAAGGATGCTGGGCAGGGTAATATGGAGCACCTGCTTCCAGCGCCCGGCGCCGTCTACCTGAGCCGCCTCATACAGCGCCGCGTCCACATTGGTGATCGCCGCCAGCATCAATACCGTATTGTACCCCATGCCCTTCCACACATCGGAGGCGATGATGATGGAGCGGAAATACTGGTTGCTCACCAGGAAAGCAATCCTCTCATTTTCAAGGAGCGCATTGAGCGCATTGTTGATGATTCCGTCATAGGCGAATATTTCCAGAATCATACCGGCCAGGATTGCCCAGGAGAAAAAGTAAGGTATGAAAACAATCGTCTGGACTGCCCGCTTATACCAGTTTTTCGTCACTTCATTCAGCATCAGGGATAAAACCAGCGGAACCAGAATGCTCAGGATAATCTTGAAGAAAGCGATTATCACAGTATTCACAAAAGCAGTCTTGAAGCTGGGCATGGTAAAGATGTATTGGAACTGTTTCAAGCCTACGAACGAAGAGCCCCGAAATCCCAGAAGCGGCTTGAACTCCTGGAACGCCATCACCAGACCGAACAATGGCAGATATGAGAATATCGCCGTGAAGACTACTGCGGGGACCAGCATCACATGCAGCTCTCTTGTCCTATACAGCCCCTTCCTCTTTTCGGGCTTTTTCACTGCTGGCTTTTTTTCTTTCAATAGCTGTCACTCCCTTCTAAAGGAAAATGCCATATAGGAATATGGCATTTTCCATTCTGTTTCTTTTTTATCGCTCCTGCTTCATGCCATTACTTGATGCTCTGATACCACTCGTTGGCTTCCTGTGCGATTTCATCTCCGCCCTGTGCCTTCCACTGCTCTACAAAGGTGTCGAATTCGGAAATCGGAGTCTCGCCCATGATCATGCTGGTGAAAGTGCTGTCCCTGAGCTTATTCAGCTCGCCCGACTTGGTGATCATGGCAGGGGTGGTGACATACAGCTCATTATAAACGATTTCCGCACTCTCCACCGTCTTGATCATGTTGGCCACCCCGCCGTCGGGAGCCAGTCGGCTGAAGTAGGTTCCCCACGCGGCGCCATCTTCCGGATTCTCCTGATAGGTCAGGTAGGAAGCCCATGCACCCCAGAACTCATCATTCATAGGAGCCTCATCCTCGGAAATCTCCGTCTTGCCCTCCGCGATGGCCTTATTGATCGTCTCAAAGTTCGTCCTCAGACAGAGAGGAGAATATATTCTGTAGGGCAGCCAGGTATAGACATAGCTGTGGTACTCCGCAGCCTCTTCCTCTGACATTGCCGCCTGCACTGTCGGGTTGCTGTTCTTCGCGGTGTATAACAGGGACCAGTACATCATCTTAAAGATAGCCTCCGGATGCTCGCACTCATGTCCTGCGACCACGAAGGTGCTGCCGGTAAAGCGGGAAAGCATGACTTTCGGCTGGCTTCCGTCCAGAGAAAGGTTCGGCCCGATTACCCATTCGGAATCCGGATGCTCGATTTTGTTGGAGTTCAGCGGCCAGTTCGGAATCCACCAGGAACCGGGCACGATAGCGAACTTGCCGGCCACGATATCGCTGACCACTACAGAATCCGCATCATATACGTCATATGCAGGCCAGTCCTTACGGAAATATCCCTTTTCATACCACTCGTTCAGCTTTGTGAGGGGCTCCTTCAGGCTCTCGTCGATGCCCATGTACTTCAGCTCGCCGCCTTCGTCTACCCATCCGCCTGTCCATGTCTCATAGGCATGGAAGAAAGGCGTGAAGTCGCCCAGCTGAGTGCCGTAGAAGCCCACAGTCGCAGGAAGCACCGGGCCTCCTACCTGACCGTCATTATCGTAATCCGTCTCCATCAGCTTGTCGCACAGCTCCTCGAACTCGTCGATGGTTTTGGGAAGCTGATCCGGAGAGGTAATCCCCACGCTGGCAAGCTGAGTCATATTGTAATATATCTGAGAGGTGGCCTGCGCCGGATCCGTGCCCATCGGAAGCCCGTACAGCTTTCCATCCCTCTTCGCCACGTCAATGACATCATCGGAGTAGTTGAAAATCGCATCCAGCGCATCGCAGCGATATTCCTCATAAGCCTCCGTCAGATCCGCCAGGCCTCCCTGGTCTACCAAATCCGAGAAGTCATTGGAACCGACCATGAACACATCCGGAAGGTTCCCTGCTGCCAGCTCTGCGCCGAACTTCTCATTATACTGGTCATTGTTGGCAATCCAGTCATAAATCAGATTGATGTTCATCTCTTCCTTCAACAGCTTCACTGCCGTGGAAGTCTCCGGCGTACAATCCTCCGGCGTCAAAGGATCCTCAGATTCACGATAAGCCAATACGATATGGATGTCCACGGGCTCATCATACGGCTCCAGCAGCTTTTCTTCTGCCGTCTTCTCGCCCTCGGCCGATCCGGAATCCTCCCCCGCGTCCTCCGCGTCGGAGCCCGCATCCGAAGGTTCCGCATCCGAAGACACCTGCTGTTCGCCTTCACTGGCTTTGCTGCTGCCACTGCTGCTGTTGCCGCCGTCATTGCCCCCGCAGCCTGCGAGAGATCCGACAACCAATGCTGCCGACAGAATTCCTGCGAATAACTTCTTTCTCACTAATACCATCCTCCTTTACATTTATGCACTATCACAGCATACCATCTTACAGTAATTGCTGCTTTCATTATTATAACCGATAAAATAGCGCTGTTTAAGATTTTACTGTGCATAATTTAGGGGACAAAAGTATCTGCGGCTTTTCGGCGCAAATACTTTTGTCCCCTTTTCAGATACGATTAGATTTATTTTCCCGGAACGCTCTTGGGCTCAGGCCCGTATCGCGCTTGAAGACCTTTCGGAAGTAATGTTCGTCCCCGAATCCCACCTGTTCCACTATCCAGGAAACAGGCTGTCTTGTCTCTACCAGATACTTCTTGGCCGCCTCTATGCGGATGTCATTCAGGTAGGATATGAATGTCTTTCCCGTTATCTGTTTGAAATTCTTGGAAAAGTGGCTTTTGCTCATTCCGGTGAACTGCAAAAGCTCCCTCAGCGAAATCTCTTTATCCATATGCTCTCGGATATAGTTCATTGCCCGGTGGATTTCCTGCACATTGCGGACCCTCTCCTCCGTACCGCCGCTCCCCACCCGTTCCAGCACCATATCCCTGAGGCCTTCACACCACTCCTTCCACTGATACCACCATTTGAATCCCTCCACCTCCTGGAAGAACTGCGTGATGTCCTTTCCTGAGAATTCCGCCCAATATAGGTTGAGGCGGTAAAACAGAATCGTCCGCTCCTCATTGGAAGAAACGCTGCTGCAGATTTGCCTCATGCCCTCCCGAAATTCTGCATCATCTGTCATGAACTCTATATTCATCCAGAAATCAGACTGCGCGCCCTCCTTTCCGAGCCCCTGCTCCTTCTTCAATTCCGGATACACATATACATACAGAAACCGCCCCGGCATATAGTCCCGGAAGAGCCGGGCGGCGATGGCTGTATTGAGGCATTCCGCCAATTCCTGATAGCGAAGCCCCCTCACCTGGGAAAGCTGCACCACCACAGCCTCCTCCTGACCGGATTCCTTCGCCACCCCCTCCCAGTCCGGTATCTCCTTTCCTTCTATACGGAGAAGAAAATGTCCTTCGTCCAGCTCTTCACAGGACATGCCATGCCGCAGCAGAAAGTCCTTCGCCGCCTTTGCCCCCCCAGGCTCCCCCACTTTCCAGACAAACGCCGTGTCCGACTCCAATCGCCTGTCAGCCAGGGCCGTCTTGTGCACGGCTTCCAGATAGCACTTCCGCACCCTCTCCATCAGAATATCCGGATTGTCCTCCTCTATCTGTGCCTTGGTGATATAGTCCAGCACCCCCACCCTGAGGGCCTGCTGGATCAGCTCGAACTCCTGATGCATCGTGAGGACGATGATCTGGATATCAGGGGCGGTCTCTTTTGCCTTTTTGAGGAATTCGATTCCTGACAAGCCCGGCATCTCCATGTCCGAAAACAGCAGATCCACGCTTTCCCGCCTCAGGAATCCAATGGCCTCCTCCCCGCTGCCCGCGTCGCCCACAACCTCCATTCCGTACTTTGCCCAGTCAATCAGGCCAATGATTCCCCGGCGAACCAGCTTTTCATCCTCCACTATGTACACCCTTATCATGCCGTCTTTCCCCATCCTCTTCATCCCCCCTGCTCTCCAAAGCCTTCCCCATTTCGAAAGGAATCCGAATCTCTACCACGTTGATTCCGCCTGCCATGTGCATTGCTTTGATCTCAAAGTTATCGCCGAACCTGTTCTCCAGCATGCGCACCACAAAGGGAAGCCCTATTCCGGCGATGGAAACATCCTTCCCCAGTCTCTTTGCCGCCTCGATCCGCTCCGGTTCCAGAGGCTTTCCTGTATTTTTCACCAGGATGGCAATCTTTCCGTTTATCAGGAGCTCCACCTCTATCCACACCTGCACCTTGTCGCTTCCGCTGTGCAGGATGGCGTTTTCCACCAAAGGCTGTAGGCAGAAACGCGGCATATCGGCCACCAGGAGCTGCGGATACTTACCAGCTTCGATATGGAAGTCCAAATCGTATTTCATCTCCTGCAGGACGATATAATTGTTCACCGCCTCCAGCTCGCTTCCCAGCGTGGTCTCGGGAATCTTGGACATATTATATAGAAGGAGCTTATTCAGGGAGGTGATGAAGCACACCATTTCCCGCTCCTGCTTCTCTGCGGCAAACCACTTCAGGGTATCCAGCGTATTATGGAGGAAATGCGGCGTCATTTTTCCGGACACGGCCTTGAACTCCAGCTCATTGTACCGTTTTTCCTCCTGCTGTATCCGCGTCAGCAGCAGAGCGATATCATTTTTCATTTTTTCAATCAATGCAAACTGGTCGTCGAATTCCCGGATATCCATCCTGAAAATCCCGGCCTCTACATCATCGCTCTCGGCAATCAGCTGCAGATACTCCTCAAACTGCACAAAAGGGCGATAGACGCCGCGCCATTGCTGGACGGAAATGATGATGCAGATTCCCACTACCATGAGGGTTATCAGGCTGAAATTCAGCGTCAGTGTCCGGATATGGCTGTAATATTCCCCCATAGGCACCCACAATTGCAGTTTCCAGCCGCCCTCCTTCGGCAGCTCGTACATTTTATACTTTTTCTTCAGGTTCCACAGGCCGGTGGCAGAGGCTTCCGGTATTTTATATAGAGGAAAAACCTCCTCGTCGGTGCTGTACTGAGTCTCGCCGCCCTGTGCTTCGATTCGGAATATGGCATTTACTTCTTCCACCCGGGAGGGAATGATCGTCTCCAGGTAGCGGAATCCGGATTCCAGATAAATGTAGACGTCCCCATGGGCAATCCCCTCCTTATAGATGCGGGTCAGGGACAGGCAGGGGTACTTGGCCACCTTGGAATCCGACATATGCGGGCCGTAATAGGTCACCTGCTGCTTATGGCATAGAATATGCTCATCCAGAGGCAGGCTTCCATAGGCCAGGGAAGTCTGGTTGATCTTCCTCGGCGCGCCTTCTCCGCTGGGAACGAAAATATAGGTAATATTTCCGATAGAGGGGTTTGCCACCTCGTAATGCCCAATCTGTTCCTGGAGATAGATGAGCAGGTTCCCCTTTGTCACGCTGTCCTCCTCCTCGAAATAGGAATACAGCCCCTGTCCCACAGTCCCGTCCGCCATCAGCAGCCAGGACATGACGTTCATGCTGGTCATCAGGACATCCATGCTCTCGGATATTTTATTAAGTTCACGGGTCATCTTGGCGTCTATGTCCCGACGGCTCATCCCGTATATGCCAAGCAGGAACAACAGCTCAATGGCCACCAGCGGCATCACTATGCCGAACAGGCACACCCGGATCATCTGCCCGGCAAAAGATTTTGTTGTTTTCTTCATATGCCCGTTTCTAGCAGGTTCCCTTCAGAGAGAACATACGCGTATCCCCCAAACGCATGTCTACCACAATCTCCGTCACATTATGTCCGCAATACCGTTTCTCGTAGACTTCATAAGGGCTGACAGGCCTCGGAAACCGGATGGTATGCTCTCCTTTGAATGAAGCGTGGATGGTGACAAAGTTAGCATTCGCATAGATGACGTCATCCTGGGTGTTGTATAGATGGCATCCGGCATATTCTGCCAGCGATGCAATCAGTTCCGAACGCAATATCTGGGGCGCACAGTATACGCTTGTCCAGCCGTCCATCTCCTTGAGCGCGTAGGCGGGGAGCCCCATCTCGCAGTAAGTCCCCAGGACCTGCACAGACTCGTCATCTATGTAGAACCCCGGATTCATATAAGCCGGGGCCAGCACGTTCTCCAGCCATACATTGCTGTGCACATCCCGGTCGATATAACCGTAGCGCCTGTCCTGCACCCCGTAGCGCACCGCGGAATGGGACAGGTCCGTCAGCCGGAAGCGCGGCGAGCAGGTATGGTCGATCCGCCCCACCCGCATTCCGATCAAGTCCTCCATATTGGCATTGTCCATGACCCTTTCCCTATCCGGGTTCAGGAATCCCGGCGCATACAGCCACAGTACCACGGCATGGTCCCTTTTCGCCCTGTCCAGAATCGTCTTTCTCTCCTCGTCGCTGAGCCGGAACAGGTTCATCATGATATACAGCTTATACCCCGGCATGTCCTCTCTGCCTAAATCATTGTGGAAATAGTAATCCACCGGTGCGCCAATCCTGTGCAGGTCCGAAGTGCGGTAATAATCCAGCATCAGGGTATTGGTGTATGCGGAGACCGTGTGGCAGCTCTCCTGGTCATATATGAGCGCGATTTCGTTATTCTTCTGCCTGTCCAGGCTGTAGGCAAATTCGGCGATTTCCTTCTGGCGGGCAAACAGGCGGTAAATCTCATCATGCTGGTAGCGGCCTCCCTTCTCATGCTGGTCGAACCACCATGCATAGATATCCTCGCAGAGAATCCTGGCAAAATCCCTCTTCAGCGTCACGATGCTGTCCCGCACATCGTACAGCCCCATGGCGTCACGGTAGAAGCTGTCCTCCAGATGGGTCCTGCTGTCCTCCTCCGCCACGAACATCTGCCCCCGCAGGCGGAAGGAATCCTGCATCTCCCGCTGGGCCACGCATCCTCCCGGCTCCCTGTTATTGTACACGCCAGGCGCTGCCAGAAAGTCCACCTTCCCACTGTCCAGAATGGTCATCGTGGAGGTGGTGGTAGTGCTGTTGTAAAAGTCCGTACAGCCGTAAGAGCCGTAGAAAGCGCCTACTACCTTCCCCTTATAGCGGGCCTTCAGGAGCCCGGCAAAGTAGACGATGGCCTCTGCGGTGGCCTCATGGAGCGCATCGTAGAAATCTGCCACATGACAGTAGTCATCCAGATTCAGGAACACGCCCAGGTTTGCAGCCTTTTTGGCATTCATGTCGATGCTCTTGCCTATGATGCGGTCCGCGCTCTCATAATATTTCATCGCATCCAGGATGCCCTGTTCCACATGGATATGGTACTGTTCCTCCACATTGGGAATCAGCGGATCCTCGAAGGAGGCGTCCGCCCTCTTCCAGGCCTTGCGGAGCTTTTCCTCTGTTCCATAGCGTCTGCGCAGGAAATCCTCATATGCCTTGCGGAACGCCGGGGAAAAATCGCCGTATTTGTTCTTTCTTCTGTCGCAGATAGCATTGACCGGATACCACTCCGAGGTGCCGCCTGCCGCCAGGAAATATCCGATGACCCTCTCCCCAAAGGGCAGTCTGTCCACCTCGTCGCAAAACTCCTGCAACGCCCTTGCAGCATCCGCCTTCCACTTGTCCGAGGAAAAGGAGTACATGCCCGGAATCTCGTCCGAATGCACCTCCGAAGTCAGGATAGCGGGCTCATGGCTTCCGTCCTGATATGTAATCAGCTCGTCCAGGTTCTGTTCCATCCAGTCCACAGGCGGATGCAGGCCGATGCGCACGATGATATAAGCATCCGGAACCTGTGAAAGCAGTGTCCGGGCATTCTTTACGAAAGCCTCCATCCCACTGGGCTCGTGCTGCGCGATGCCGTCTTCATCGACATAATCCCTTCCCGGACGGAGCCAATCCGTATTCGTCATCAGGAAGAAGACCCTCATCCCCGCCTCCCCCAGACTCCTGATATAATCCGGCTTGTCCAGGCGAGCCGTCATGGCCATGGGCGGAAATGCCTTTCCGTCAATCACCAGCGCAGGACTGCCATTCACATTTTTCACTTCTGCATAGCCCATATCATACCCCCTGCCATTTGGCATCTATTTTAATTCATCTTATCATAAAAGAATGCCAATAGCAATAAATGCTTGGACTGGCTATCCAATGGGATTTTTGTTGGCAAACAGCCCGCTATATGTTAGAATGAAATCAAAAAGGGAGGACAATATTATGGGAATGGCGGAACTGGAACGCAGGAAAGACGAAAAAATCGACGGCGTGATTTATGATATGTCCCCTTCGCCAAGCTATCGGCACGGCATCGTGAACGGGAATCTTTACCTCATTATAAAGCAGGGCCTAAAGGACAGCATCTGCCTGGTCTCCATGGAAAACCTGGACTTCAAATACCATCCGGACAAGAACGACGACTATCTGTGCCCGGACATCATGATCGTCTGCGACAGGAAGCACCTAAAGGGCGGTTCCTACAGCGGGACCCCCAAGTTCGTCGCGGAGACCCTAAGCCCATCCTCCTCCAAGCGGGACCGGGCGGAGAAAAAGGATATCTATGAAGCGGCCGGCGTGGAAGAATACTGGATTCTCTCTCCGGAGGGACATCTGGAAATCTATTATCTCCGGGAGGGCCGCTACGTCCTGGAGGAGAGCTATATCCTGCAGGACGATAAGGAGGAAGAGCACTACAACGCCGAAACCGAAATCAGTCTGCGGGCCTTCCCCCACATCACCATGACCCTGCAGGAAATCTTTGAAGGTCTGGCATAGAAATGCCTGAAGCATTCTGCCGAACCGGGTAAGCTCGAATTTGCTTCCCAGTACCTGGATGATCTCATTTTGCGGGCGTACCAGTACCCGGTCGAATTCCCCGCGTCTGACCATACCGGAGAATTGATCAAACCCTCTGGCAAACATTTCTGCAAGGGAGAATTCCATCAGCATGACGGCAAAACACAGCAGGACCTCGCTGTAGGTGAATCCCTCCACACTGGAAAATCTCCGGAACATGAAGAATACGCTCAGAAAAGTGGTAAAAGAGACCAGAAATTGTCCAAACGCCGTCAGGAAAAAGGAAGTTTTATACTGCATCACGCATCTGATATTGATGGATACATAATGGAGATAAAGACGGATGGAGCTGTATATTTTTGAACCGATATTTCTCATGAAGCCATTAACCTCCTTGTACGATCATGCGTCTCTGTGCCAGATGGCAGAGGATTTTCCCGGCAAATGTAGTGACCACAAGCCAGAAAATCTGTAGGAAAATTGCCTTCTGCATCTCATAACTGCTCATGCTCCCGCCGTAGATCCGCAAAGGAACATTCTGCAAGGACGCAAATGGCAGCAGTTCCATGATTTCCCGCATCTTTTCTGGAAAAAATGGCAGAGGGATCAAGGCTCCGGCGAAGAAGTCTGCGGCTGAGTTGAACATCAGCCGCAGCCCCGCCGGCGATATGGTGAAAAAGGCAAGGATATAGACCAGTCCGCACAGTGATACGGTCATCAGCAGTCCAAGGATCAGCGTGATCAGAAACAAGATGAAATGCCTTGGGCTTGCCGGTGCGGATATCCCATATGGCTGCGGCAGGAATACGGCGACAATAAGGATGGGGAAGCATCTTAGTACGGCTCTTGACAAGCGTGACGCAATGCTTCTTGAAAACAACATACTGTAGAGATCCGCCGGCCGGCATAGTTCATAGGCGATATCGCCGTTTATGATGGAATCGAAGATCTCATTTTCCATCATCCATACCGCAAAGAGGGCGAGAAATGCCTGTTGCAGCCACAGGTATGACACTGTGGCGGAAAAACTCATGGGGAAGGAGGACGGATCGGCACGGTAGAATGCCCGGAAGATCATGATCTCCATAAAACCCCATGCGAACTGAGTAGAGATACCGGCAAGGGCGGCGCCCCGGTACTGCAATCCCATGATGAATCTCAGTCGAAAGAAAGAGAGATATTTTTTCATTATTTAAAGTCCTTTCTATCAGATGTCATATGTACGGTATAATTC
>OFFE01001937.1_pt1 | contig 13429 bp, 13 predicted proteins | sample 1521371 | NCBI WGS metagenome assembly OFFE01 (sample SAMEA3504131, study PRJEB24116) | mouse gut metagenome | biome: mouse gut; feature: mouse-associated habitat; material: faeces | place: Denmark | collected 2011 | reverse complement strand
ACTCGTTGTATTCGTTTCTATAACTATTAGCGGATGTGCTAATAATGCGTCCAATCACCAATCAGAGTCAATAACACTATCAGATTCTCAAAATAATCTCATTAGCGAAGGCTGGTATATCCCAAAGATAAAACCATCGGGAGAGTTGCCAAAAGAATATGGAGTCAAAAGCAAATTTGGCCAGCAGGACAATTACTTTGATATAGAGATTGGTGAAGGATGTGATGTAGCAATAAAAATAATGGATGTTGCTACAGATAAATGTATCCGATATGTTTTTGTACCGGAAAACTCATCTGCAAATATTCAGATGATTCCACAAGGCAAATATTATCTGAAGTTAGCGTATGGTAAAGATTGGATGGAGTGTGACAATGGAGACGGAACTCTTAACGCCAAATTCACTTCAAACGTAACTTACGATAGGAGTACCGACATTTTTGACTTTGGGAAAAAGAACTCTTCAAATGTAGTGAATTATCTACTTCAAATAAATGTCGTGGATAGTGAACTTCAGAATAGTTTCGGGACTATCGAAATCTCAGAGTCTGAATTCATGAAGTAACCTTTCCTTTCTATTAACAGTTAATGCTAAGGGTTCATAAAATAGCAATCGCCAGGATATTTGCAGACTTGATTAAAGCTGACCGTATCATTGATACGGGTGAGATGGAATGCTGGAATCGGGTTTGCGCAAAATATTCTATTGACAAAGAAGTTGAAACTGATGCTCAGTATGTGTCTTTCTCCGACGCATTGGAATCTATTTGCAATTCCGGTGTTCAGGGCTTGAAAGAAGACTTATTGAGCGATTGCCGTTCAATGACCGTGAGCGATGGCTTCTGCGCCCATTCCGAAGCACTGATATTGATAGCACTGATATTGATGCTTGACTCGGACCAACCTTTCAGGGTTGAGACGTTCTCTATCCCCAAGGCAAGTTTTAATATCGACATAGCAACGTCACTCTATATCGAGAGTGATTATGATGCCGCTACCAATGAGGCAATACGTGTGAATTACCGCTCACTGTTCAAAGAGTTTCAGTTAGCCGGCTTCCACTTCGTATATCCGCCTAAGATAATTGAACATTATCAAGACACAGACCCTAAACTGTTTCATCAGATACTTTCATTCCTTGCTCCTTCCATGAGCGAGTCTGGTATAGAGAATGCCTATAAGTCACTTATGAAGATGACAACTGGAGTTTTCTGCAAGGACTTACTCTGCAACAAGTGCGGTATCACAGATTTACGCAACACTTATCCGTCTTTGCTGATTAAGATAGGCAATAGTTTTGTTGGTGAGGATGCTTATGCTAACTATCTTAAAATAGAGGTGGATGAAGATATTCTTTCAATAGTCCAATCCTTTATAGATAGGTTCTGCGAGATGTTGAGCAGTGATATCTATGTGGTCAACACTTCAGAAGAACGTGACAGCCAGTTCCATTTTCATGGATTCTACAAGCAGTTGCTCGACATCTTTCTTATCCGAAAGAATATCAGAAGCCATATTTTAATTGATCCATACAAAGAGGAAATTTTGTTCCCTGATGTGGATGCTAAAGCAAACGGATTGCACCGCAGGGAGCGAGCTCTTTATACACTACTATTATGTTGTGGAAAAGATGGAATAAATTTCAATCAGCCTAAGTCAACCGATGGCCTCGCCAAATACATGAAGCGTATGGAGAAGATACAAGCACGATATAGTACCATATACTCACTGTTTGGCGGAACGGTTGATACAGCACCAGATTTGAGCATCCCAGAAATTAGGCGACCAATCTTTAGTTGTCTGAAACGCTCATTAAAGAATATACCATCGCTCTACAATCCGGAAGATTACAATTTAACCAAGAATCGTGATGGAGTATTCTCCGTGAATATTGATGACAATATGGTGTTTGTCACCGAATTGGATTCAGCGGAACCAATTCATTTGGCAGACTCCAAACTATTCAAGAAGTTCAAAGACGCATAGGTTGCAACATTGCAAGATAAGAGAGCCGTATGGAAAGGAGATTTTTGAAACATTATGGAAATGATGCTTTCGTGAATATCTGGAAGTAACTTTGCATCATCAAAAACAAATAACCACTTAAACATTTCTGACGATGAAAAAATACATCCCTTATTTTACCGCTCTTATTGGAGTTGTTGTTACTTTGCCCCCATTTGTTGGTGAGATTTTAGAAAATGGGCTTCCTAAGTTCGAGCGATTGCTAGCATGTAGTCTATTCTGTGTAATATCCCCTATAGCAATGTATTATAAGGCCAAATGGGATATGGAGTTATTTGGTATTATAAAAAAATAAAACAATAACCTATGTACAACAACAATAACATCAACATCACCCCAAAGCTGATTAAGGGAGCTATATGGGGAGTCGCAGGAATCGTTCTCCTGATTGTGGCCATGGCGTTTATCCGTCCTTGGTATAATGTATGGTCGCAGGAAATGGAAGGCAAAGCAGAATTTGCCAAGGCTGAACAGAACCGTAAAATCAAAATCGAAGAGGCTAAAGCTAATCTTGAAGCCGAGAAACTCAATGCTCAGGCAGAAATCGAACGAGCAAAAGGCGCAGCCGAGGCAATCCGCATAGAAAATGGCTCTATTACACCGACCTATATTCAATATCTCTGGGTACGTCAGCAAGGTGATCTAAACAACAAGACCGTCATCTACGTGCCAACTGAAACAAACCTTCCGATTCTTGAATCAACAAGAGCATTGCAAGCACCTAAGGAATAATAAAAAACAATGGAAGAATATAGAAGGACATCATTCTTAATGGAATTGGCACCCGATACGTATCAATTCTTGAAAGACCTAAAACCAATTGCATTACTATATGCCCTGGTTTTGGGATTGATGGTCATTCTTTCTATGTTCTTTCAATGGAGTTTTATAAAATTCTTCCTTGATTGCATGATGGGATGGACTTTGTTATCCATTCCTTTTGTGGGGGTCATAATTGTTGCTCTTGACAAAGAATTTACGGTTGAGGACTACTTATACTCGCATAAGGAACATCATAAGGCCAAACGATTTAAGGTTTCAACGGTTTGGGGTGTTTTATTATGTATTGCCGGGACTGCAAGTCTGTATTATTCTTCAGTTTATAAGAAATATTATGGATTTCTTTGTCAGGAATTTTATCTTGAACAAAATACCGGAATTTATCACATCATAGACGATTGCGAATATATCGGAATTGATGAAGATGATGAACCCATCGACAAACCTATTATTGTCAGAATAAGTGGAAAAGAGTTGTTGGAAACCGACCACAAACCATGTGAAATCTGTGAAGAATGGGCTGAAGAAGCGGAAGCCACCGCTGCTGAATATCAATATCGACGACCTTGATAACAATAATTAAACAACAATCATATGTCACAAAAACAACATTACACAGGCTTGACCTATGCGGAAGTGTTGGAGAGCCGCAGAAAGAATGGGGTCAACGTTCTTACCCCTCCCGAAAAGGATCCGTGGTGGAAAGAGTTTCTCGACAAGTTCTCTGACCCGTTAATCATTATCCTGTTGGTTGCAGGTGTCCTCTCAATCGGAATCTCATTCTATGAATATTTCGGATTGGGCCAGGACTGGAAAGTATTCTTTGAGCCAATCGGCATTTTCGTTGCCATTGGTCTTGCAACGACACTCGCATTCATTTTTGAACAGCGGGCCAACAAGGCATTTCAAATCCTCAATCAGGTAAATGATGATGAGTTGGTGGAGGTGATGCGCAACGGAACCACAACAACAATTCCTCGCAAAGATGTTGTTGCCGGGGATATAGTCATCATCAATACAGGCGATGAAATCCCCGCAGACGGCGAACTTCTCGATGCCGTGACCCTCAGCATTGACGAATCAACCCTTACCGGAGAACCGCTTTGTGCCAAAACAACTGATCCGGCACACTTCGATAAAGATGCTACCTATCCTTCAAACCACGTTATGCGTGGCACAAAGGTAATGGAAGGGCATGGCGTTATGCGTGTTCTCAAAGTGGGTGATGCTACTGAAATGGGCAAAGTCTTTGAGGAAGCTCAAATTGATGATAGTGTCAAGACTCCCCTCAATGAGCAGCTTGATGGCCTTGCAGATTGGATTACCAATGTCAGCTATGGTTTCGCCGGTCTTATCATCGTTGGTCAGCTTATCCATTTCCTCGGTTGGAGTAATTGGCAAGCCTACACTCTGATTGTGCCTGTTGCACTATTCTTCTGGCTCGTTATCAAGAAATTTGAAGATTGGTCAAAAGCCAAGTGTATATTTACAATCGTTGGCTTCTTTATCATCTTCTTTGGGATGGTGATAGGTGCGTTCTCTATGGTTACACCTGAAGCAACAAGCGCCGACTGGTCACTCTTGCTCGCCCATACACTCAAAACTCTGATGGTTGCAGTTACGCTTATTGTGGTTGCCGTGCCTGAAGGTCTGCCGATGGCTGTTACTCTTTCGTTGGCATACAGTATGAGCCGAATGCTCAAGACCAACAACCTCGTGCGCAAGATGCACGCTTGCGAGACAATGGGAGCAACCACAGTTATCTGTACCGACAAAACCGGTACACTGACACAGAATCAGATGCAGGTCTATAAGACCAATTTCTTTGGTGAACCTTCAAATGAGGTTCTATATGAAGGTATTGCTGTAAACTCAACCGCTCAACTTGACCTCACAGGTGACAAACCAACCGTTCTTGGAAATCCAACAGAAGGCGCGTTGCTATTATGGCTGAAAGAACGCGGAGCGGATTATCAGCGACTTCGTACCAAAGCAAGCCGCATTGAAGAATTGCCATTCACTACTGAACGCAAATACATGGCAACAGTGGTTAAGTCAGCCACCGGCAAAAATATCCTCTACGTCAAAGGCGCACCCGAAATCGTTTTCGGAATGTGCAAAAATACATGTGGCGTAACCGATAGAGAGGTTAATGCACAACTTCTCGAATATCAGAATCAGGCCATGCGTACCCTCGGCTTCGCATATCAGGAACTTGGCGACAAGGATGTGACGATTGAAAATGGCAAAGTCGTTGCCACAAGCCTTACATTCCTCGGAATTGTGGCTATTTCCGATCCGGTTCGTATAGATGTTCCTAATGCCGTAAACGAGGTAATAGACGCAGGAATCAAGGTTAAGATTGTAACAGGCGATACCCCCGGAACAGCAAAGGAAATCGGACGTCAGATTGGTCTTTGGAATGATGAGACTGACACCGACCGCAATATCATCACTGGTGTTGAGTTCGCAGAACTTACGGATAGTCAACTCTGTGAACGTGTCGGAGATCTGAAGATTATTGCCCGCGCCCGCCCGATGGATAAGAAGCGGTTGGTTGAAGCGCTCCAAGCAAACAATGAGATTGTTGCCGTAACTGGTGACGGCACAAACGATGCACCTGCACTGAAAACGGCCCATGTCGGTCTTTCGATGGGCGACGGAACATCCGTTGCTAAAGAGGCCTCCGACATTACTATCATCGACAACTCATTCTCTTCGATTGGTCGTGCGGTGATGTGGGGACGCTCACTCTACAAAAACATCCAGCGTTTCCTGCTGTTCCAGCTCACAGTTAACGTGGCAGCCTGCTTCCTCGTGCTGTTCGGCTCATTCATGGGCACAGAGTCGCCGCTTACCGTAACACAGATGCTGTGGGTCAACCTGATTATGGATACCTTCGGAGCAATGGCTTTGGCATCTCTGCCCCCATCGGAAAGCGTGATGAATGAAAAACCTCGCCGTCGCGAAGCCTCTATCCTTTCCAGTTCCATGTTGTGGGAACTTTGCAGTGTGGGCTTCATATTCTTCGCGATTACTCTCGGATTCTACTGGTTATTTAACCATGCAACTATTACTTCCATTCCACAGATGTTCCACACCGTCATTGGAGCAGCACAGGAAATGACACCTTACGAGGCGACCCTACTGTTCTCAATTTTCGTATGGACTCACTTCTGGTATATGTTCAACGCCCGCAGCTTTGAAACCGGCGAAAGCGTTTTCAAACTCAAAATGAGCAGCGGATTCTGGACAATAGTCGCAATCATAGTCATCGGCCAGCTATTCATAACCGAAATCGCTTACGAATTCTTCAATGTAGAGCCCATGCTCCATACCCTTGACTGGAGCTTCAACCCCTCCGGTGCGCTCGATCTCCTCATCATCGTGGGAGCATCATCACTCGTTCTTTGGATTCGCGAAATCTACCGTCTCTTCAAATAGATCTGATATGAAAGCTCTTGCAATTTCAACCATGGTCGCGCTGTCTGTTATGGCAACAGGCTGTAACTCCAAACAAGCGACCGAGAGTAACAATCAAGAAACATCGGGTTCTACCGAATACTACGACACTTCTTCAGAGTCGTATTCTACGCCATCATATTCCGGGAGTTATTCCTCATGTGATGAAGTGGATGAGATGTATGACGGTGTAGCGGATGAGACTAAAGCAGAACTCCGCCAAGCATGTCGCGAGGCAGGTGCCGACTATGATGAGCTCTTCAACGATGCCGACATTGATAGGCAGGTTGAAGAACTCAAAGAGGAGACCCGTCAGGCACTTCGCGAATACGATTATTAAGACGAATACAGAAACCCGAAAGCACATCGGGGAATTACTTCCCGGTGTGCTTTCTTATAATCAACAAAATGCAATTACGACACGCTTCATGGAAAAACGAATGGAGTGACGACATCACCAGATTCGTAAAGGCACATGAAAATATGTATGAGACCGCCTTGGCCGAGATTTGTAACGGTCGGAAAGAGTCCCACTGGATTTGGTATATATTTCCCCAACTTCGAGGTTTGGGTCATACCTATAATTCCAATTATTATGGGATTACCAATCTTGAAGAGGCAAAAAATTATCTGGAGAATCCTCTTCTCAGTGACCACATGAACACTCTCCTTGCCATTCTATTGGCATCTGACGAAAACGATGCAAAGATTATATTTGGTGAATTGGATGCAGCAAAATTACGGTCATCCATGACGTTGTTTGATTCCGTTTGCCCTGACAACATCTTCAACCAAGTATTGTTAAAATTCTTTGCTGGGAAAAGAGACGGACGTACATTGCTTATGCTTCAATCACAATCGGACAATGAGAGAAAATAGAATCTTGCAACCAACAATATCATGAAACATATCCGCAAAATAATTTTCTGTTTATCGCTACTATTGTCGTGTCGTTTTGCATATGCCGAAAGCAGTTATGACATATCCGAATTCTACTCAGTAATCAAACCGACATCTGGCACGAAGGCTGTCGGCAGATATGATAAGGTCGTTGACGTTGAATATATCCTATCACCAACAAAGGTGGACAAGGGCAAGTATGTGGTTGAGGTAAAGAAAATTGGGGACAATCTCTATCAAGTAAAAGACACTGATCTATGTATTGAAACCCGCTATTGTCACGAATGGGCATCATTCTCAGAGAAAGTTGTTCTGATAATAGAATCCAACTACGGTTATACAAAAGGCAAAATCATATTTGATTAGATCTATTAGCTATGGCTACAATCAGCAGTTTATATATTATCGGGAACGGATTTGATTTACATCATGGAATAAATAGTTCCTATGGAAATTTCCGAGAATGGCTGTCCGAAAATGATTGCGATTTACTCTATCAGTTTGATAAAATTTATGGTGATTGTGGGAAAGACTTTGAAAACCAATTGGCATCCCTAAATGCTATAGAATATAGTGGAGGTATTGCTTTCGAGAATCAGCCAGATTTGATGTCTGAACACTGCGATAGGACTTGGAATGATGCTCAGATCGCAGTCGAACAGGAATTAGAGGGACTTTTCTGTTCTCTTAGACAAGATTTCCATAATTGGATTATTCAACTGAATACACCGGTATATGCCAGAAAAATAAAATTGGAGGCTAAAGAGGCTCTCTTTGTAAATTTCAACTACACTCTAACGCTGGAAAATTTATATAATATCAATCCTAAACACATTTTACACATTCATGGTTGTGTTGATTATGACGAGGAGTTTATTTTAGGGCATGGGAAAAGTTTTGATGAACTCCAACAACTGAACAGTATTGAATTGCCCAAACCTCCAGAAGACATATCTTCGGATGAGCTTGCTCAATTTTATGAGGATAACGCAGTAGGACAAGAACTCCATGAACAACTTGCACTGGACGCGGCTATCAGTGGTGTTGCCGCACAAAGGAAACCTGTTGATACGCTCTTACATAGGTTCGCTGATTTTATAGGGACAATGGATGAAGTAAAAAATATTTGTATATATGGTTTATCCTTATCAGATGTAGATGTGCCATATATACAATATTTAGCATTAAAGTTCAAAGATGCACAATGGCAATTTAGTGACTTTAAGAATCAGAATCTTCAAAAGATAAACTCATTTTGTGAGAGTAATGAAATTACGGATTACAGAGTAGTAAATTTAGAGGATATCATGCAAGTACACCAGTTGTGTATTCCATTTGAAGAATTTGAGTGATTATATATAACAACGATTGGCAAGAATGTTTAGCAAACGTCCAAATCTCTATCCAAGAGTTACTTATTCAAAATGCAAAGTTAGTCAATATCCTGAATAATAACGCCGTTTGTAACAGCATTATTTCATTTTGAAACGAAAATAGAAACGCCATAGGTAGAGTTTGTTTAGCAAACGCTCTCAGCCTATGGCGATATTTTATTGATTTAGACGATTTTGTTTGCCATCACAATCTCTTGGATAGAGATAATGGCAAACAAGAACTTGAATAAGGCTAAGGAAGCCAAGAAAGATGAGTTTTATACTCAACTTGAAGACATAAACAATGAGCTGCGCCATTACCGCGAACACTTTCGTGGTAAGACAGTGCTGTGCAACTGCGATGATCCTCGTGTCAGCAATTTCTTCAAATATTTCGCATACAACTTTGAATTCCTTGGTTTGAAGAAATTGATTGCCACTTGCTACAAGAATCAGGATGTGAATCTCTTTTCAGAGGGGACATCAGAACAGGCCGTTTATCTTGTCTATGAGGGCGACAAGAACGGGAATCATATTCCAGATGACGAAGAAATAGAAGTATTGCCACTCAAAGGTGACGGCGATTTCCGTTCAGAAGAGTGCATCGAGTTTCTCAAAGAAGCTGATATAGTCGTAACCAATCCTCCTTTTTCATTATTCCGCGAATATGTAGCCCAACTAATCAAATACGACAAGAAGTTTCTGATTATTGGTAATGTAAATGCGATTACGACTAAAGACATTTTCCCTCTTATAATGGAGGGTAAAATGTGGTTTGGTGCGAGCATTCATAGCGGAGACCGCAAATTTTGGGTACCAGACGATTATCCTCTAAATGCTGCTGGTTGTGGAGTGGATGACACTGGTAAAAAGTTCATCAAAGTCAAGGGAGTAAGATGGTTTACCAACCTTGATTATAAAGAGAGGCATGAAGATCTCATCCTTTATAAAAGGTATTCTGAAGATGAATATCCTACTTATGACAATTTCCCGGCAATCGTGGAGAGACCGGAGCATGCTGGGACAGCATGGGAGGCATAAAACAGTGCCGAAATCTGCATTTTAGAGCCGGAAGGCAGGATTGATTATCAGCTAATTGCGTCCTGAGTTCGGGGTCGACAGGCGTAAAAACCGGAGCATGCTGGGACAAATGGCCGAAAGCACGCCGCGCCGCGCAGAAAACCGGAGCATGCTGGGACAGTCGCTCTGACGCAAGTCTCTGGCTGTCGGGCGCCTGGCGCAAAAAACCGGAGCATGCTGGGACACTTTTGATGATTTTCAGCTATATTCCCATAAATAAGGAATATAGCCATGGCAACACAACCGATAAGCATGAATATCATCAAGCAGGTGCTGATACGCCTGTCGCAAAAGGAATCGATCCGTTCAATTGCTTCAGCGCTCCATATCAGCAAGAACACAGTCAGCCGCTACAAGTCGATAGCTGAGGCGGACCCTCTTACGACACGCGAACTTATAGCGCTGGAGGACACGGTTCTGAACCACCGTTTCAACGGGGGCAGCCCGGCGTATTGCGATGAGCGGATGGAAGTTCTGAAGGAACTTCTGCCCGCTTTGGAGAAAGAACTGAAAAAACCGCATGTCACATCGCAGCTGTTATGGGAGGAATACCGCAGAGATCACCCCGACGGCTACAGCCTGTCGCAGTTCCGCTATCACATATCCCAGCATATGAAAGCGGTCACTCCCTCGACGTTACTTCGCGACCTGTATCAGCCGGGACAGAAGATGCTGATTGACTTTGCCGGGGACCGTCTGTCGTATATTGACACTGACACAGGGGAGGAGGTGTTTGTGGAGACGTATGTGGCCATAATGCCGTACTCGGGCATGACTTTTGTCATGTGCGTGCGGTCACAGGGGATAGAGCAGTTTCTGATGGCCACGGTCAGGGCTCTGGAGTTTTTCGGAGGTGTCCCGAAGATACTGGTGCCTGACAATCTGAAATCGGCGGTCAAGAAGGCCGATTCCTACGAACCTGACCTGACTACAGGCATGAACGACCTTGCCAACCACTATCTGTGTGTGGCACAGCCCGCGAGAGTTCGCAAGCCCAAGGACAAGGCTCTGGTCGAGGATGCCGTCAACAAGGCCTACCGTCATATCTACGCCCCGCTGCGCAACCGCATCTTCCACTCTCTGGAAGAACTAAACGAGGCAGTCGCTGAGCTTGTCGACCGCTATAACCAGAAGCGGCTGACCGGCTGCGATTACTCGCGGCGTGAGTGCTTCCTGGCCTCCGAGAAACCGATGCTGGCTCCGCTACCGCAGGCTCCGTTCGAGTTCAAACGCCGCGCCACACTGAAGGTGGCCCCGAACAGCTTCATCACCTTCGGGGCGAACCGCAACTCATACTCCGTGCCTTACCGTCTGATCGGGCAGCAGGTGGATGTCACCTTCACAGCCACGCAGGTACGCGTATATCACTCGGGAGAATGCGTGGCCACACACATGCGCTCATACCGCCGCAACGACTACACCTATGTCGAGGAGCACCTTCCTCCAAAATCAAGGGAATACCGCGCATACAGCGCCGAGTACTTCATATCCAAAGCCGAACGCATCAGCCCCGAGTTCAAGACAATAATAGAGGCCATATTCGCCGGAGGACAGCCCGAACAGGTATACTTCCGCACTGCCCAGGGCTTCTTCAGTCTCCAACGCGACAGCGACCCGGCCCTGTTCCGTCAGGCATGTACCATAGCCGTCTGCCACGGCAATCTGCGCTACAGGTTCGTCAAGGCTCTCATCAAGACACAATGCGAGGGCTTCCGTGAGAACGCCGATGAACTGACGCCTCCCGGAAATCACTCCAACATCCGCGGAAAAGCGGCTTTCGCATAATAATCCACCATTTACATAAAAACAACACAATCAATGGAAAGAATCCTTTCTGAACTCCGACAGATGCGCCTTCCGGGAATGGCGCAGACATGGCAGAGCCTGATGGAAACACGTCAGGCAACTTCACTCAACATCGTGGACGGACTCCGTCTTCTCCTTCAGGGAGAACACGACATGCGCCGGGCAAACCGGAATGCCCGGCTTCTCAAAAACGCCCGGTTCCGCTATCAGGTGTCAGTCGACGAACTCGCATACGACTCTGCGCGTGGTCTTGACAAAGCATACATCACCCAGATGTGTGCCGGCGAATACATCAGGCGCGGCATTCCTGTGATCATAACCGGAGCCACCGGCACGGGCAAAAGCTGGCTCGCATCGGCCCTCGGACATCATGCCTGCATATCCGGCTTCAAGACCCGCTACTGGAGCATCCTCAAACTCATGGAAGACCTCGCCATGGCAAGAGTCGAGCGTCAGACCAAGAGGCTCTTCGAGAAGATAGCCTCTTACGACCTGATCATAATCGACGACTTCGGAATCAAGAAACTCAACAACGAGCAGATACTCGACCTTATGGAGATCATCGAGGACCGCCACGGCCGCAAGGCGACAATCATAGCCTCGCAAATCCCCGTCTCCGACTGGTACGACTGTCTGGAGACAAACACCACCGCCGCCGACGCCATACTCGACCGGATGGTGCACTCAGCGATACGTTTTGAGCTAAAAGGCGACAGTCTCAGAAAAAATCATTAACTTTGCAGCATCAAAAGTGTCCCAGTCTGCTCCGGCGCACTGTCCCAGTCTGCTCCGGTTTTTCCACCGGGTCACGGGGATTGGAGAATTTGTTGTCCTTGAATAGCTCTTTCTTGATGAAGAGACCGCTCTTGATACGGTGTGATACACTATGGGAAACGGACACTCGGAGCATGATTTCAGCCCTGCCCGAAGGATTTGTCTTCGCCGATAAAGCGCGTTTAATTGTCGCCATTGGAGAGTTTCGTTTAAATTCAACTTAGTTTACTTGACTGATATAAAGGCTCTAAAGCCACTACAAATATACAACAATTTTTGTCAGCAAATTGTCAGCGAAGGTTGAATTTTAACAAATCGAGTTCAAGTCTGACTGAAATTTGAACCGATTTAATTCGGTTTAATAAGATTGAAATACAGTATTTTACGCAAATATCGACATTCACTCAAAAATGAGCACTATTCATTTCGGTTTATAGTTAATGCTCCTGTTCTGGGCACCACAAAAGCGACTTAACAAAGTGTTAATCACCAAGTTAGGTCGCTTTCTTTATTTTCTACAGGCAGATTACAGGCAAAATCCAAATATTCCGCGTAACATTCACCGCCCGATACGCATAGACGGCATTAGAGGGTATGCCTATTCTTCCTCATAATAATATGAATAGTCGATGCCTTTCATGAACATCTCACGGTCGTTGATTTTGTCTGTCAATGCTCCTTTCAGCAAGGCTTTGATATGGGTTGAGTCAATAACGCTTTCTCTCATCGCGGTCAGATATTCGTTCTTGTCAATCCGGCTCCAGTCTACGCACAGTTTCAGCGAGCGACGGAGCATCAGGTCGAGCCATATTCGTGTGCTGCGGCCATTGCCTTCCATAAACGGATGCACTACGTTCATCTCGACATACTTGTCGGCGATTTCGTCAAGCGTTGTTTCCGGCATACGTTCAATAGTCGGAATGATGGTCGGGAAATGTAGACAGTTGGCAAAAGTAAAACCGCCCTTTGATATGTTCTTGGTTCTTATTTGTCCGGCAAATTCATAGAGACCGCCGAAAAGGTAGGCATGAATCTGTTGCAGGCATTTCATGCTGCCAGGCTCCAGAGAGTTCAGCAATCCGCTTTCAAACAGGGTGTATGCCTTCTTGCGGCTCTGTCCGTCAATGGTGTTGTCGCTGTAAGTGAACCAGTCAAGGAACTTGCCGGCACGATTGTTAGGATAATGCTTGGCAAGAAGAATAATATCCTCAGCCGACAGAGCATCACTA
>OFFE01001931.1_pt1 | contig 13460 bp, 6 predicted proteins | sample 1521371 | NCBI WGS metagenome assembly OFFE01 (sample SAMEA3504131, study PRJEB24116) | mouse gut metagenome | biome: mouse gut; feature: mouse-associated habitat; material: faeces | place: Denmark | collected 2011 | reverse complement strand
GCCGAGAAAAAACAGGATAGAATTACCAAGGAAAATGCACATTACCCCTTGATTTTTTATGGAAACTGTATTAAGATAGACGTGGTTTTGCAGTGTGCGGCTGATTTCCAAAAAGTATACTTTTGGGTAATCAGCTTTTTTGATGTTAAAATACTTTTCACATAGGCATTCCCCGCTCAGTCCACTCCATCGAACGCATCGCTAAGCACTAACATTCGTTGTAAAAAATGTACCTCTCCCACATTTTTTCATTGTATTTTTTGTAAACATCTGCTATACTATCCCCATATCCCCTTGAGGAGGTACACATATGTATCGAGTCGCAATAGCGGAACTCTATAAATGGAAAGAAAGCAGGCACCGTAAGCCGCTGATTATCCAGGGAGCCAGGCAGGTGGGAAAGACCTGGCTGATGAAGGAATTCGGCTGCCAGGCCTATGCGGATACCGTATATATCAATTTTGACTCTAATTCCAGAATGGCCGAACTCTTCGCCTCGGATCTGGACACAGACCGCCTGGTCATGGGAATCGAACTCTATGCAGGCAGAAAAATAACCCCGGACAGCACATTGCTGATTTTCGATGAGATACAGGAAGTCCCGAGAGCGCTTTCGTCCCTGAAATATTTCTGTGAAAACGCACCGCAGTATCATATCGTCTGCGCAGGCTCCTTACTGGGCATCGCCCTGCACGAGGGCACATCATTTCCTGTGGGAAAGGTGGATTTTCTGCCCCTTTATCCACTGTCATTTAAGGAGTTTTTGATGGCGGTTGCAGGCGAACGCTTTGCCGGGCTCCTGAATTACCGGGACTTCCAAATGATCGCCTCTTTTAAGCAGACATACATTGATGCACTCAAACAATATTTCTTTATCGGCGGCATGCCGGAAGCTGTGCAAAGCTTTGTGGAGGAAAGGGATTTTAATGCGGTTCGGAATATTCAGAAGCGCATATTGGCTGCATATGAACAGGATTTTTCCAAGCATGCTCCGATTGAGATTGTGCCGAAAATACGGATGATCTGGAACAGCATCCCCTCTCAGCTTGCAAGGGAGAATAAGAAGTTCGTTTACGGTCTAGTGCGCGAGGGTGGACGGGCAAAGGAATACGAGGCGGCAATCATGTGGCTCTGTGACTGCGGGCTTGTGCACAAGGTCAGCCGCGTCAATGCATCAGGCATCCCCCTGAAAGCCTATGAGGACTTGAAGGCCTTTAAGCTTTTCATGGTGGATGTAGGGCTTCTCGGCTGCATGAACGGCCTGCGCCAGCGCACGCTGCTGGACGGCAATGCGCTGTTTACCGAATTCAAGGGCGCGCTTACAGAACAGTATGTATGCCAGCAGCTTAAGACAGTTGGCGATTTAACTGTCTTCTATTATACCAATGACCGCAGTTCCTGTGAGATAGATTTTGTGGTCGATACCGGGGAACAAATCGTACCTATAGAGGTCAAGGCGGAGATCAACCTGAAAGCAAAGAGTCTGAAAACCTATCGTGAGAAATTTAGCCCCGAACTTTCCGTCCGCACTTCCATGGCGGATTATAAAAGAGAGGATTGGCTGCTCAATCTCCCACTGTATGCAGTAGAAGAAATCTGTAACTGTCTGGAACAGCATTGAACACGGGGGATTCCTGACAAATGCCGGGAATCCCCCATAAAAAATCCATCACTGCACATGAAATGCCGTAAGCCCCGGATACTCCGCAGCCCCTTTCAGCTCCTCCTCTATCCGCAGCAGCCGGTTGTACTTTGCCACCCTGTCGCTGCGGCAGGGCGCGCCGGTCTTGATCTGCCCCGTATTCCAGGCCACCGCCAGATCCGCGATGGTGGTGTCCTCGGTCTCGCCGGAGCGGTGGGACATGACGGCGGTGTAATTGTTCTTGTGGGCCAGCTCCACGGCCTCGAAGGCCTCCGTGAGGGTGCCTATCTGGTTCACCTTCACCAGAATGGAGTTCGCCGTCCCCAGCTTAATGCCCGCGGCCAGGCGCTTCTTGTTGGTGACGAACAGGTCGTCGCCCACCAGCTGCACCTTCCCAGCCAGCCTTTCCGTCAGCTTCTGCCAGCCGTCCCAGTCGTCCTCCGCCAGGGCGTCCTCGATGGATATGATGGGGAAATCCTGGGTGAGCCTTTCGAAATAGGAGATCATCTCGTCCGTGCTGCGGATGACCTCCTCGCCTTTTAAGCTGCTCTCCCCGGGGAAGTGGTACATGTCCGTTTTTTCGTTATACAGTTCACTGGAAGCCGCATCCATGGCAATCCACACGTCCTCGCCGGGCTTGTAGCCGGAGGCCCGGATGGCGTCCACCAGGAAGGTCAGCACGCTCTCCGCGTCCGGCAGGTCAGGCGCGAAGCCGCCCTCATCCCCCACGCCTGTGGAAAGACCCTTATCCTGCAGGAGCTTCTTTAAGTTGTGGTAGACCTCCGCACAGATCCGCAGGGCATCGGAAAAGCTGTCCGCGCAGATGGGCATGATCATGAACTCCTGGAAGTCCACCGTATTGGCGGCATGCTTGCCGCCGTTTAAGATATTCATCATGGGAACCGGCAGCAGATGGGCCCCTGCGCCGCCTACGTAGCGGTAGAGGGGCATGGACAGGGCCTTGGCGGCCGCCTTGGCGCAGGCTAGGGAGACGGAAAGCATGGCGTTTGCCCCCAGGTTCCCCTTGTTGTCCGTGCCGTCCAGCTCTATCAGCTGCCTGTCTATGGCAATCTGGTCCATGGCGTTCTTCCCCACCAGCACAGGAGCGATCTTCTCATTCACGTTCTTCACGGCATGCTGCACGCCCAGACCGAAATACCTGGGTTCGCCGTCCCGCAGCTCTACCGCCTCGAAGCGTCCTGTGCTGGCCCCGGAGGGCACCGCGGCGGTGCCGATATGGTACTGCCCGTCAGAGCTGCTTCGGACGAAGACATCCGCCTCCACGGTGGGATTGCCCCGGGAGTCCAGGATTTCACGGGCATGGATTGATTTGATTTCAAGATATGTGGTCATAATAATTCCTCCTTGACATATGGAATCTACGTATTTTCGCTGCCGCTAGGCTGCCATTAGCATATCCCACATGGGAGAAATTATTCCGTTTTCAATCCGTAAGCCCCAAAAGCCAGTCCCTGGCATTGACGCGGCGGATGCCGTCATATTGGGCCTCCGGATCATCGTCCATAGTCAATATCATCTTGGGATAATGGTCGCGGATGGACATCAGGGGCCTCAGCTCTCTCTCCAGCGTCTTTTCATCTCGCACGGAAAGCGCTGCCTGAAAATAGGCGGTTCCCCTTGCGTCCACAGCCACAAAGTCCACTTCGAACGCGTCCACCTTTCCCACATAGACATCGTACCCCCGTCTCAGAAGCTCCAGATAGATCACATTTTCCAGAATATGCCCCGCATCAGCCTGTCTCGATCCCAGCAGCATATACCTCATTCCGATGTCTACGATATAATATTTGTTCAGGCTCTTCAGATACTGCTTGCCCTTGATATCATACCGCTTTGCCTCATAAATGACATAGCTCTCGGACAGCGCTTCCAGATATTTCTCGACCGTCTTCCCATCGATTTTCCTTCCGGCCGACGTCATGGTATCGGCTATCTTTTTGGAGGACAGGGGGCTTCCGATATTGTCGAATACAAATCGCAATACGCTCTTCAGCATCATTACATCCGTGATCTTCCTGCGGTTCACTATATCCTTTACCACGATGGTATTGTAGATGCCCTCCAGGTAATCCCGGATTTCATCCGGCCGCCCCCTAAGCACCAGCGCATAGGGAAAGGAACTTTCCCGCAGATATTCCGCATACTTGACACCCCGATCCTCCATGCTGCCCGTACTCTCCATATACTCCCGAAAGGACAGAGGGAGCATCTCAATCTGAACATATCTTCCGGAAATCAATGTCGCAATCTCACCGGACAGCATGTACGCATTGGAGCCCGTGATATAGATATCCACATTTTTCCTGATATAGAGGCTGTCCACCACCTTCGGGAAATCATCGATATGATGCACTTCATCCAGAAAGATATAAGTCATCTTATCCTTTATTAGCCTGGATTTAAGGAATGCATGGAGCTTTCTGCAATCAGTCAGCTCCTCATAGTCCATATCCTCAAAATTGATGGATATGATCTGGGTTTCTGAAACTCCGTTCTCCCGCAGATAGTCCTGATATATTTCCAGAAGCGTGGACTTTCCACAGCGGCGGATGCCTGTCACGATTTTTATCAACTGCTTATCCCGAAACGCAATCAGCTTGCTAAGATACTCTCTTCTCTGAATCAGCACAAATATCCCTCCTCGCAGCTTGTACACCCAGTATATGCCGATTTTCCAAAAAATCAACACTTTTAGGAGAGCAGTCCTAAAAGTGTTGATTTTTATCCATTATCAGGAGTCTTATGTCAGTGCGCTCAGACAGCGCGCCTCAATATGCCTTCCCTGCCAGTATCTCCCGGTAGTCCTTATAATTCTTCTCCAGCAGCGCGGGTGTGTCCAGGCCGTAAGGGCATTTGGACTTGCATCTGCCGCAGTGGAGGCAGCTCTCGATTTTCTTCATCTTCTCCTGGGCCTGTGGCGTGAGCTGGGCCGCGGAGGGGGAACGGCGGATCAGCAGGCTCATGCGGGCACAGTTGTTGATTTCGATGCCCACGGGACAGGGCATGCAGTATCCGCAGCCCCGGCAGAAGTCGCCCAGCAGCTCCTCCCTGTCCTTCGCGATGACAGCCGCCAGCTCTTCATTCATGGCAGGCGGGTTCTCGATATAGGACAGGAACTCGTCCAGCTCCTTCTCCCGCTGCACGCCCCAGATGGGCAGCACATGGCCGTACTGCGCCAGGAACGCGTAGGCCGCCGCGGAATCGGTGATCAGCCCGCCGGACAGGGCCTTCATGGCGATGAAGCCCATGCCCGCCTCCCTGCATTTCTCCACCAGTTCCACATCCTTCTCCGTGGCCAGGTAGCAGAAGGGGAACTGCAATGTCTCGTATAGGCCGCTCTCCACCGCCTCGTGGGCCACGCTGAGGCGATGGTTGGTGATGCCGATGTGGCGCACCATGCCTTTCTCCCTGGCCTCCAGCATGGCTTCATAGAGGCCGCTGCCGTCCCCCGGCTTGGGGCAGAAGGCCGGATTGTGGAACTGGTAGATGTCGATATAGTCGGTGCGCAGGTTCTTCAGGGAGGTATGGATGTCCTTCCAGAAGCCCTCCGCGTCCGTTGCCCCGGTCTTGGTGGCGATATAGACCTTCTCCCGCATGCCCTCAAAGGCTTCCCCCAGCTTCTCCTCGCTGTCCGTGTAGAACCGGGCCGTGTCGAAGAACGTGACGCCGCTGTCATAGGCCTTTCGTAAAAGCTTTACTGCCTCCTGGGTGGAAATCCGCTGGATGGGCAGGGCCCCGAAGGCGTTCTTCTCCACTGTGATTCCTGTATTGCCCAATGTTACTTTTACCATAGGTATCTCTCCTCTTCCTGCTTACCGCTTCGGCTTCTTCACCAGATACCACACCAGTGCAGCGCCTGCTCCTGCCACGGATACCGCGATTGCGAAGCCTATCAGAACCGGCTTCACGGTTTCCCAGAAGCCGCCCCCGGAGCTTCCCTTATCCGGCGCCCCGATGACGGGTGCCAGCGCCTCCTGATCCTCTCCCGCCGTCTCGCTCTCATCGGAGGGATCCAGCTCCACTTTCTCTATCTCCGGTGTGGGAGAAGGGCTGGGAGACGGAGATGGCCTGGATGTCTTCTCCGGCTTCGGGCTGTTCGTTGGCTTTGTCCCGCCGATTACAGGCCTTCTGCCGCCCGCCGTCTGAGTGTCTTCCACAGGGGCCCGGGTGCTCTCCGCCGGCGGCTGCCAGCTGTTCCCGCTGTTCCCACTATTTCCGCTGTTCCCACTGTCTCCGCCTGTCCCTCCGGGCCTCTGGGTAAAGGTGGGGGGCGGCGTCTGCGTGGCATCCGGCGTCTGCGTGGTATCCGGAGGCTGCGTGGCATCCGGGGGCTGCGTCTCCCCGGGAGGCGTCACTGTAGGTGCCGGATTCCCCAGCTGCACATCGCCCGGATTGGAAACGCCCTCCATAGTCCTTGTCTGCGACCCGTAGACATACTGCAACGAGCCATCCTCCACGCCGACCACGGCCGACCCCTGGCCGCCGTTTCCGCCCTGCACCACTACCCGGCCGATGTCCAGGGACTGCGTCCCCTCCGCGAAGAGGGGATTCGTCCCGGCCAGATAGATATTCATCGTATTATTGTTTTTATTATATCGGTATTCCATCACACCGGCATTGCTTCCAGAGAATTCAAACGTCACTGTATCCCCCGCCCCGGCCTCCACTGTCAGGCTGAAGCACAGGGAGGAGACCCCCTCCTTTGCCGCGTGGTCAGAATCCAGCACCACCTGCCCGGAGCTGTCTATGCGAAAGCCGTCCCCGCTCTCGGCGAATGCCCGCCCCGGCAGCGCCATGGCTGCCAGGAGCGTCATACAACACAATCTCTTCCAATCTCTTTTCACAACTACTCCCATCCGTCCGGTGCCGGACTTATCATTCATCTGGCTGTGGTCTCCGGCTTGCCGCCGCTGAAGCTGATGCCCGGCAGCTCTTTCGGCATCTCCTTGAACAGAGAGTCGCTGACCAGCCGCTGGCCCGCATTCGTAGCAGCGTCATTGACCCGGTAGAGCTCTGCCCTGACTTTGGTGATTTTGCTCAAATCTATCTCCTGTCCGGCGGGAATCCAGTAGATCCAGGTGCCCTTCCGCACATTCGGGATAAGCCCCTCCGCAGGTACATCGGCCAGTATAATGCTTCCCGCATTTACGTTCCCGTCTGCATCCACGCTGCCCACATTGTTCCCGTCCTGATCGTAGAGCAGGACTACGTTGTAGGCCGGATTCCCCTTAAAGCTTCCAGTGAACACGATGGAACCGGCGGGAATCACGTCTTCTGCTTCCTTGCCATATTTATAATCCTCCGTCAGCCTTCCGATTGCCGTAGTACCCGCGGTCTCGATGAAGTCCACATTGTCGCTGGTGACGCCCAGCACCTCCAGCTCCGCTATGGAAATCTGGCCGCTGGTGCTGTCAGGAATCAGCTTCAAAGCTGTGGCACGGTACGTGCACACATAGTCTTGTTTTTCATTTTTGAAATGCACAGTGTCATCACCGTCAAAGCTTCCTTTCCCCACCTCCAGCCATATGCCGTCCACAAACGCCTGGATGCGATATCCGCCTGTGGTGCCTGCCGCTGCCTGCTGCTTGAATCCGGACACCGTCAGCGTCTTGTTGAATTCGATGACGATTTCCGCGGCTCCGCCGATTTCTGCCGTGTATACGGTATCCGCCTTGCCGTCGATGAGCCGCATGGCCACATCCTCCGGCTTAGGCTCGCAGGGATCGTTGTCGGTGCCGGGCTGTACATCCGGCGCTTTCGCCGTCAGGTTCTTGGCGCTCACAGTCCAGAAGGATTTCTCCAGCCTCCCGTCATGCTCTATCTTGATAGGCTCCAGCGTCTTCACCGCGGAGCGGTTCAGGTACTTGTCGATTACCGTCACCTCGTACCAGACCACCCTGTTGTTGATGTACACGGTATCGCTGAAGGTGTTTTCCGTTGCGAAGCCCACAGGCTCCTTCACGGTCTTGCCGCCCTCGATCATACACCTGGTGATTTCATAGCCCAGCACATCCTCCGCGGGTATGGCCTTGGAGCTGAGGGTGAAGTCCACCTGGTTGGCCGCGCTGGCATTGATGCTGGCAGTCGTCCCGTCGCCCACGGCTTCCACTGTGCCGGTGGCTCCCAAGCTGCTGCCTTTGCCCTGGAGGCTGTAGGCTCTGGCGTCGTCACTGACATAGTAGATCGCCCTGGTCTCCTTCTCGAACTGAGCCGCATAGGCCCTGGTGCCCTCGTCGGGCGTCATGCCCCAGCGCTGGAAGAACTCCAGTATATTCCGTTCCGCCGCCGCGCAGGACAGCCGCATCAGAATCTGGTCGCTGTCCCCCTCCAGCTTCAGCGCCACGCCGCCCGGGCTGGGCGCTTTGGCCACGTTCCTGGAATATCTGTCCACTCTGGCGAAGAACAGGTTGGCCAGCTGCTCGCTGTGGTTCTCATATGTCTTATAGTTGTACCCTCTGTCGTATGCCAGGTGGAGCTGCCAGTACATGCCCAGCTGGGTGAATACATTGGTGGCACGCCCCTTTGTGCCGGAGGTGACCTTCTTGTAGACCTCCGGATACTGGAAGCGCACGCTTCCGTTATTGTCCTTTGCCTGGGCCAGCACGGCGAAGTAGTTGTTGGTGATCTCCGCCACCGCATAGGACCCCTGGTTGATGCAGTGCCCGATTTCATGGGCAATGCCCCATCCGAAGTAATTGCCGGACTGATATCTTCCTTCGCTGTCGCTCGACACAGGCACTGCTGTCACCATGCCCGTTGCGGAGCCCCACTCGATGCCGATATGGTTGCCGGAGGCATACATGAAGGCTCCGGAGAACATCCTCTGATATCGGATGTTCAGATGCGTCCTGGGCACACGGTCTATCACATCCGCCGCGTTCGCGTTCAGGCCCTTGTGCTGGTAGAACAGGTACATCATGTCCTCCATGGCCTCCATTGACTTTAAGAGCCTCTGGGCCCGCTCCTGGACGCTGCCGCCGCCCAGTCCGCCCAGGATCTGCTCCGCAGGCAGGGAGAGCATCATGGTATCCAACAGGATATCGGAAGCCCCCAGGATGCAGTTCTGCCTGTCATACGCATAAGCCACCTGGCTGTTTTCCGATTTTTGATGCTGCTGCCCATGCAGCGTCTCCATCTGTGCCACGAATCCATCCAGTTCACTCACATAGGCCGTAGCCCTGGCCATGCGCTCCCCTTCGTCCGTCAGATTGTAAAGGTCAAGCTTCGGCACCTGTACGCCGCCGCTGACACGGACCGCATAGAGGTCGTTCTCTCCGCCGTTGCCGGTATACTGCACATACAGCGCGCCGCCGCCCTCAACTCCGGTAGTGCTGCCCAGCTTGGGCACGTGCACGATGTTGGCTCCTATCTTCAGGTTCGCAGCCACTGTGCTCACCGCGGCCGCCTCGGAATGGTACTGGGTGGCCACAAGCTGCAGGCTGGCAGCTTCTCCCGTCTTCTTGGTATTGTGGCCCACATAGACCACGATCTCCTCCTGGGCTGCAGCCGCCACGCCTAGGGGCTGCCATGCATTCAGGCCGCCGAAGCCTCTGCCCATCTCCTTCGTGGTGATGTTGCTGTGGATCCGCACCGATGCCTTCAGATTCTGATCGCGCAGGATTGCCTCCGCCGTTTCCAGCTCCCTCTCCAGCAGCTCTTTGTCCGGATGCAGCTCTCCGCTGACCTCGTCCGGGATATTGACCTGCGCCCGCAGAGCGTCTATGGTCTCCTGGGTCACATCCTCCCGCAGCACGGTGTGGAGGTCGTCCTGGTACAGGTTCATGATCGCCTCCAGCAGCGTGTCGAAGTGGTAGAAATAGACCTCCGATACCGTTATCTGATTGCCCTGGGCGGCATAGCGCGCCAGGCCGAACTGAATCTTCTTGGCATTGACAGGCTGCGGGAGCTTCAGCACATAGTACAGCCTGTTGTCTTTATCTCTCCTTTTCTGCAGAGAGATGCGCCCATAATTTATGTACTCCGCATTCCCCGCCTCGTCCCACCAGCGGACCTGGGCGTAGAAAATCCCGGTATCCTGGGAGGTGGAATCATGGAAGGCTATGGTGTCCAGCTTATAGACCTGGTCGAACTCATAGGTAAGGCCATGCTTCAGGTTCATGTAATTATAGCCGCCGTCGTCCCAGGTGGTCTTGATATAGTAGGAAGTGGCATCCTGGTCCAAAGTCCCCCACGCCGTGGTGTCGGTATCCAGGGTGCTCCCCTCCATCCTGCCGCCGTTACGGGCAGTGCTGATGATGTGGGAGCTGGGCTTTCCGTTCTCCAGCGGGTTGATCATCTTATATTTAGGCATCACTGCCGGATTGAGGTCTGTCGTAGCAGCCGCCGCAAGCAGGGACGGTCCGCTCTCTCCGAACTCATTCACTCCCGTGACATACACCGTGTACTCCGTCAAATCCTCCAGCCCCGTAATGGTATAGCTGTTGGTGGTAATGCCTTCTATCTTCTGATATTTGCTGTCATCGTCGCTGCTCTTTTTGTAGTGCAGGTTGTAGGTGACCGTATCCTTCATCAACTTCCAGGATACCACGATGCTCTGATATTTCCCCACTGCGGATACATTGTCCGGCTTGTCCGGCTTTTTGGTGGGCTTGGGGATCTCGGTGACGGGGTCTCCGTATCCGCTGCGCCATGTGCCGTTCACCGACTGCACCCGCACCTGGTATTCCTGATAGTTGACCAGCTCTTTGCCCCCGTAGGAGCCGATGTCCAGAGCGTTCTTCGGCACCATCACCGTCTCCGGCGCATTGGAGCCCACAGGCATGATCTCCACCTCATAGCCCGTGACATTGGAACAGGCCTCCCATGACACGCTGATCATCTTGCTTCCGGCATTGGTGCTCACTTTCTTGGGAATGTCCATCTCCGGCTCGGGGATGCGGTCCTCCATGCCGTTGACGAAATCCACCTTGGAGATTTCCACCAGGTCGTTGCTGCTGCGCACGCCGGTGATGGTCAGCATCACGCGCTTCACCGCGATCTGGGCTCCCAGGCGCACGACGATGTTCCCGTTCTTGTCCAGCTCTGCAGTGACATTTGTCTCAGCCGTGAGCCGAAGCTGCGATACATCCACGATTCCCGTATGCTGCTCGTTTCCTTTCTCGTCCAGGTAGGTGATGTCCACCATGGCGCTGGACACGGGCGTGTCCCCGGTATCGATTACAATCCCGTCTGCTTTTCCGGCATCCCCCAGCAGATTCGTATTGAGTTCGATGTTCAGTCCCACGGGGTTGTCTTTGGTAATCTTCCCTCCGTCGCCTGTCTTTAGGGTGACGGAGCCGTCGCCCTGTACAAGCGCATTCAGGTCCCCCTCCACCGTCATGTTCGCACCGCTGATCGGCTTCGCCGCCACTGTCGCGGCCTCGGTGCCGTCAGGCCCCACTGCCACCGTAGGCACGGAGCTCTGAATCTTCGCCAGGATATCCCTGTTCTCGTTATAGCCCTTGGTGAAATATTCCAGGTCCGCTAAATCTATCTTTCCGTCACGGTTCAGATCCGCCGCAAGGCCGGCGGCGTCCCCGCTCTCGATGGCCTCCATCAGCGCGGCCCTGTCGCCCTCATTGATGACGCCGTCCCTGTTCACATCACCTATCAGCAGGACGCCCGGATGGACGTCCCCGGCCGCATAGTTCATCCCGGCCAGGAAGCCTGTCATGAGCTTCACGGATTCCCTGCCCTTCACAGATACTTTCTGTGTGTAGGCCGCAAAGCCCTCGCCGGTCACGGTCAGCGTATAGTCGCCCTCTGCCAGCCCCTTGAAGGAACAGCTTACCTCCTCCGGACTGTTGCCGTTATCTCCGCCCAGCTTGACGAACCTCTCCTGGGTGCCGCCCTGGGCGTCTGTCAGGTTCACGGCAAAGTCCACAGGACTCCCCTGAATCAGGGCCGAGCCTATGGACACGTCCACCTGTCCCATCCTGCCTTCCCGCACGGATTTCCATCCTCCATCGGATTCCGCCTGGACTTCCTTGTCCGGCGCGGTGGTTTCCTCAGGCACCGCAGTGCCTGACGGCGGCGTGTCAGCGGGCTCTTCTGTTTCCGTTGGAGCCTCCGTCTCCGTCGGCGCTTCCGTTGGCGCCTCTGTCGGCGTTCCTGTTTCCGTCGGCGCCTCTGTCGGGGCTTCCGTTGGAGCTCCTGTCTCCGTCGGCGCTTCCGTTGGAGCCCCTGTCTCCGTCGGCGTCCCTGTTTCCTCCGGCAGGCCGTTTCCTTCCGTCTGCCCTCCCCCCGTCTGATTTCCGCTATCCGAGGGATCCGTCACAGTCTGCCCTCCGTCCTGGTTCCCGTTTTCCGCGGGCGTCTGTTCCCCCTGCGCCGCCGGTACGGATGTGCCTGTCTCTGTAGCATAAGTGGAAAAGCCTGTCCCAAACACTAAGACACACGCCATCAACAATGCCAGTTTCCGCTTCATAATCCTTTCCCTTCCTCTCCGACCGCACTTTCTGACAAGAAAGGGGCCATAAACCGCTTTCGCACAATTCATGGTCCCAATCAGCGCGCCTTGAAAATACAGCCGCTTTCTTCCTCTCTATTTCAGCCTCTGTCTATTTCTTCTGCAGCAGGGATTTTCCGGTCATCTCAGCGGGCTGTTCCTTCCCCATGATCTGGATCAGGGTGGGGACGATATCCGCCAGACAGCCGTTCTCCCTCAGCGTATAAGCCTCGTCATAGTTCACCAAAATGAAGGGCACCTGATTGGTGGTGTGGGCCGTGAAGGGCTCCCCTGTCTCGTAGTCCACCAGCATCTCCGCATTGCCGTGGTCCGCGCAGATGAACATGGCGCCGTCTTCCTCCCTGACGGCATCCACTGCCCTGCCCACGCACTCGTCCACTGCCTCCACAGCCTTGACGGCCGCTTCCAGCACACCGGTATGGCCCACCATGTCCGGATTGGCGAAATTGATGATGATCACGTCATATTTCCCGGAATGAATCGCCTCGCAGAGCTTGTCGCACACGCCGTAGGCGCTCATCTCGGGCTTCAGGTCATAGGTGGCCACCTCCTTGGGGGAGTTCACCAGCACCCTGTCCTCGCCCTCATTGGGCTCCTCCACGCCGCCGTTGAAGAAGAATGTCACATGGGCGTATTTCTCCGTCTCCGCGATGCGGGCCTGCTTCATGCCGTTGGCCGCCAGCCACTCGCCGAAGGTATTGGTGACGGACACCTTGTGGAAAGCCACCTCCTTGTTGGGGATGGTGGGGTCGTAATCGGAGAAGCACACATAGGTGATATCCTTCCTGGGGCCTCTGTCAAAGCCCTGGAAGTCGTCGTCGCAGAAGGCCCTGGAAATCTCCCTGGCCCTGTCGGGGCGGAAGTTGAAGAAGATGATGGAGTCGCCGTCCTGCACCAATGCCACGGGCTTTCCGTCCTCCATGGCCAGCGTGGGCTTCACGAACTCGTCCGTCTCTCCTCTGTCGTAGGATTCCTGTATCCCGCAGATGCCGCAGGCCGCCGTCAGGCCCTCTCCCTTCGTCATGGCGTCATAGGCCAGCTTCACGCGGTCATAGTTGTTGTCCCTGTCCATGACGTAATAACGTCCCATTACAGACGCAATCTTGCCTACGCCGATCTTCTCCATCTCGGCCGCCAGCTGCTGGGCGTACTCCTTGCCGCTGGCGGGCGGGGTGTCGCGGCCGTCCAGGAAGCAGTGCACGTACACCTTCTCCAGGCCGTTCCTCTTCGCCAGCTCCAGCAGGCCGTAGAGGTGGGTATTGTGGCTGTGGACGCCGCCGTCGGACAAAAGGCCCATCAGGTGAAGGGCGCTGCCGTTCTTCTTACAGT
>OFFE01001928.1_pt1 | contig 13472 bp, 10 predicted proteins | sample 1521371 | NCBI WGS metagenome assembly OFFE01 (sample SAMEA3504131, study PRJEB24116) | mouse gut metagenome | biome: mouse gut; feature: mouse-associated habitat; material: faeces | place: Denmark | collected 2011 | reverse complement strand
CGCTCGCATATGGTAAAGACTATGAAAAAGAAGAAAAAAAAGTCTGGCTGACCCACGAAGGCGTAAGGCGCGCGGAAACTTTTTTTCAGATTGATAATTTTTACGGCAGAAAATATTTTGAAATCAACCGCCATGTGACATTGGCGCTCCGCGCGCACGCGCTGTTTGCCGAAGGCAAGGAGTATATGGTATCCGGGCAGGAAAAACTTATGCTTTTGGATGAACGTTCCGGCCGTATGATGCCGGGCGTTAAGCTGCGCGGCGGGCAGCACCAGGCAATTGAAGAAAAGGAAAAACTCCCGCTTTCCATGGAAAACCGTTCCGTCGCTTCGATTACTTACCAGAACCTTTTTTTACTGTTTTCCAAAATGGCCGGGATGAGCGGGACGCTTGCGGACGCGTCGGAAGAACTTTTGGAGGTTTACGGCAGGAAAGTACTTGTCATTCCGCCGAACTGCCCGGTCAAACGGAAGGACTTGCCGGATCTTTATTATCAAGACGCCGAAAGCCAGATAGACGCCGCGGTCTGCGCGGCGCTTGCGGAACATGAAACGGGGCGTCCCGTCCTGATTGTCGTTACGACAATTGGAGAAACGGAACTGATATCGGAAATTTTAGTAGAGCATAAAATCCCGCACAACGTTTTAAACGCCAATAATGCTTTTTGGGAAGCCGACATTATACGGGAAGCCGGGCGCAAAGGCGCGGTTACGGTTGCAACTTCCATGGCCGGACGCGGTACGGATATCCGGCTGACAGAGGACGTAAAAGAACTCGGCGGGCTGGCGGTAATCGGAATTGGACGTATGATAAATATCCGGCAGGAACGCCAGGCCAGAGGACGCGCCGGAAGGCAGGGGGATCCTGGTTCGAGCCGCTTTTTTGTGTCCCTGGAGGACGAAACCGTGCAAAACAGCGGGCCGTCCAATTTAAACCGCTATACCGGGAGCAAAAAAAAGATACGCCGGCACAAGCTGAAAAAAATCATTAACCGTTCCCAGGCGCTGGGAGAAGAATTTGCAGTTCTATCCCGAAAACGCGCGATGGATTACGATCAGGTAATGCAGCGGCAGAGGGAACTAATTTATGCCGAGCGAAACAGTCTGCTTGACGGCGGGCTGCCCGGGGAGGAGCAGATTTTGGAAATTGCGTCGGGCAATATCCATCATTTCTTAAACTCCTGCGGCGCGTTAAACGAACGTATTTTAAACCGCTATATTCTGGATAATGTTTCATACCGGCTGGACGGGGATAGAACGGCGGACGTCTGCCTGGATCGGAAGCACACAAAGGCATATCTGTTAAAAAAAGTCAAAGCAGGACTTGCCGAGCAAAAACAGCGCTTAAAAAACGACGGGCGGATGGATGAATTTGTGCGCGCCTGCGTCTTAAAAGCTATTGACAATGCTTGGGTGGAACAGGTAGATTATTTACAGCAGCTTCAGTCAGCGGTGGCGGGCAGGGCTTCGGCGCAGCGCAACCTGGTGTTTGAGTACCACAAAGACGCGCTGGAGTCATTTCATAAAATGGAACGCACGATCTTAAAAGATGCTATGCGTAATATATTACTCAGCAATGTGTATGTGGACGCGGAACAAAAACTCCATATACTGCTGCCATAAGGAGAAGAACTATGATATATAATTTTAACCTTGGGATTGGCTGGGCCAGCAGCGGCATGGAATACGCGCAGGCGTACCGTGCAAAAGCGCTGCGGAACATTGGCAAAAAAGCCAAATTTATTTTTACCGATATGTTCCCGAAGGACAATATCGAGCATATGACAAAAAACATCGGTTTTCTGGATTCGGAAGTGGATTGGCTGTATACCAGCTTTACCGACTGTAAGATTTCCCCGGTGACTTATACTCTGGAAAAACTGGAAGAAACGTTTGGGGGAAGGAAATTTACCAAAAACAGGGAAGGGGCTATTGTAAAATATCTGTTTGCTGGGACGGGCAATTTTTATACGGCCTATATGACAGATCCGCTCAGCGACCTCGTACACCGCGTGGAAATGGTTTCAAACGGCTGCCTGATCCGGAAGGATTATTTTACATACTGCCGTATCTATACGGAATACTATGCGCCGCTTGATGGGAAAGCGCATCTTTATCAGCGCAGGTTTTTCAATGAAGACGGGAGCGTAGCTTACGAAGAGATAACCGACAACGACGTGGTGATGTACCAGTTTCCGGACCGTTTTATCTGTTCCAAGGAGGAACTGGTAGGTTATATGGTGTCCCGTTTGAATTTAACCGAAGAAGATACCGTACTGATTGACCGGACGACCGGGATTGGGCAGGCGATATTGGAACATGCCGCGCCGGCGCGGATCGGGATTGTGATACATGCGGATCATTTCAGCGAAAGCGGAACGGACGATGAACATATCCTCTGGAACAACTATTACGAATATGCATTTCGCCAGCATAGCCATATCCGTTTTTATATTACAGCAACCGATGCGCAGAATACGCTTTTAAAAAAACAGTTTTTAAAATACAAGGGAATTTCGCCGCATGTAGCGACGATTCCGGTCGGAAGCTTAAACGAATTAAAAGGAATGCGCGCAAAAAGGCGAAAGCATTCCCTGATTACCGCGTCCAGGCTTGCAGGGGAAAAGCATGTGGACTGGCTTGTGGAAGCCGTGAGCATGGCGCAAAAGCGTATTCCGGATCTGTCCTTGGATATTTATGGGAAGGGCGGGGAGGAAAACAACCTGCGCGAACAGATAAAACGCCTTTCCTGCGAAGGGTTTGTGCGTCTGATGGGACAGCGGAAATTAGACGACGTATACCAGCAGTATGAGGCGTACGTGTCAGGTTCCACCAGTGAAGGCTTTGGGCTGACTTTGATGGAAGCAGTCGGATCGGGGCTTCCGATTATCGGCTTTGACGTGCGTTACGGCAACCAGGCTTTTATTGACGACGGGCAGAACGGCTATAAAATTCCGGTAACGGATAAAATGGAAAAAAAGGAACGCATAGAACGGCTTTCGGCGGCAATTGTCCGTTTGTTTACGGAAGCCGATTTGGAATGGTTCCGTCAGTATTCTTATCAGAAGGCGAGATCCTATCTTACAGTGGAGGTGGAAAGACGATGGAACGAAACGCTGAGTTAAACGATACGATGCTGTTTTTTGAACAGTATTCCGCCGACAGCAAAAGCCTGCATACTTCGTTTAAATTAGCGGGCTGCGGCTATCCGGCGGTTGTCATAGACGACGGGTTTTTGCCGGAAGACGTAATGTCGGTGTACGGATTCTTTTTGGGCGATTTTAAAAAGAGCAGGGGGAGCGCCGCAAGGCCGCGGTATTTTAATGAAATTACAGTCCCGGATTACTGGGCGGTAAGCGGGACGAACAGCAACGGCAAAATCCATGATAAAAGCCTGGAACGGGGCAGGATTTTTTACGCCGAGCCGCTGCACAAGCGCCTGGTTAAGATTGTAGACTGGTGTGACGAACGGGGCGTTGTGCGTTCAAGCGATCATTATAACCGTTACGGCGCCATATTTGCAAGAACTATATTTAATGCAAGCGGACAGAAGGTCAACCGGGCATACTTTTCCGCCGGAGGGCGGGAAATAATTGTGGAAAACTATGTGACCGGGGATATTATATTAAACGATAACGGGGCGGTGCATATTTTCCGGACAAAGACGGATTTTATCCTTTATTTTTTTACCAGGACTATGTTTGGGCAAAGCAGGATTTTCTTTAATTCGCTGTCCACGCCGTTTTTTGTTTCCCAGCGGCTTGGCGGCGCGGGGAAACAAGACGTGCTCTTTTGGCAGGAACCCATCGGAAAGGAAATTCCGGGCAATATGCAGATCATTTTAAACGGGAAGGCCAGCCGCACCGCAAATATTATGGTGCAGAAAAGGCAATCCTATTATAAGCTGCTTGCGCTTGGCGCAAAAGAAAACCTGGTGCATAAGCTGGGATTTATTTATCCGTTTGAGCGGGAAAACAGCTACCGCCACAGGGCTTTAATTTGTACCAATTCCGATCAGATTGAACAGTGCCGCAAACTGGCGGAAGGTTTGCCGCAGATGCAGTTTTATATTGCGGCTTTAACGGAAATGTCTTCCAAACTAATGCAGATGGAACAATATGAAAACGTCGTCCTGTATCCGAACGTAACAATGAAAATGTTAGACGCGCTGTTTGAAAAATGCGATTATTATTTTGATATCAACCATGGCGCCCAGATCGTTTCGGCGATCCGCAGGGCATTTCTGCATAACCAGCTGATCTTTGCATTCCAGGAAACGGCGCACGATAAAGATTATGTAGCGGACGAACATATCTATCCGGCCAAGGATGTGGTACAGATGATTTCGGATATCCGGGATATTATGGGGGATGTGGATTCGCTGGAATGGAACCTCAAGCGGCAGCATATGGCGGCTATGGCGGAGACGGAATCCGCTTATGTGAAGCTGTAGGAAGCAGAACAGGATTTCATGGAAAAATTCATAGAAAATTCATAGTTTTCGGATAGAATAGGATGAACAAAAAAGAAAGAAGGCATATCGCATGATAAAAATTGACATTATTTCCGGCTTTTTGGGCGCGGGAAAGACCACTTTTATCAAGAAAATGATTGATGAAGTCTATACGGATGAAAAAATAGCCCTGATTGAGAACGAATTTGGTGAAATCGGCATTGACGGCGGATTTCTTAAGGACTCCGGGGTAAATATTACAGAGATGAATTCCGGCTGTATCTGCTGTTCCCTGGTGGGAGATTTCGGAGCTTCCCTGAAGGAAGTTATTGAAACTTACGCGCCTGAACGGATTCTGATCGAACCCTCCGGCGTGGGGAAATTATCGGATGTGCTGAAGGCCGTGGAGAATGTGGCGGCAGACCTGGATGTACAGGTGAACAGCGCCGTGGCTGTGGTGGATGCTGCCAAGGCGAAAATGTATATCAAGAATTTCGGCGAATTTTTTATCAACCAGATTGAATACGCGGGGACGATTCTGCTGAGCAGGACAGACAAGGTCAGCGGGGAAAGACTGAAAGAATGCGTGGAACTGATCCGGCAGCATAACGGGAAGGCGACGATCATTACCACGCCCCTGGCACAGCTGGATGGGAAGGCGGTGCTGGAAACCATTGAGGGCGCGGATACCCTGGAAGAGATGATGAAGACAATGCTGGAACATGCCCACGAGGAGCAGGAACACCATCATCACGGAGAGGAATGCTGCCATCACCATGGAGAAGGTGAGCATGGGCATGACCGCGGAGAAGAGTGCTGCCATCATCATGAAGGAGGGCATGGGCATGACCATGGAGAGGAGTGCTGCCATCATCATGAAGAAGGACATGGGCATGACCACGGAGAGGAGTGCTGCCATCATCATGAAGAAGGTGAGCATGGGCATGACCATGGAGAGGAGTGCTGCCATCATCATGAAGGAGGGCATGGGCATGACCACGGAGAGGAATGCTGCCATCATCATGAAGAAGGTGAGCATGGGCATCATCATGATGGGCACTGCAGCTGCGGACATGATCATCATGACCACCATGGACACCACCACGCGGATGAAGTGTTTACCAGCTGGGGCAGGGAGACATTCGCAAAATATACGGCAGACGGGGTTGAAAGCATATTGACCCGTCTGGACAGTGGGGAATACGGAGCGATTCTGCGGGCGAAGGGCATGGTTCCCGGAGAGGATGGCATGTGGATTTATTTTGACTATGTTCCCCAGGAGCATGACATCAGGAACGGCAGACCGGAGGTCACCGGAAAATTCTGTGTGATCGGCGCGGAACTGAAAGAAGATAAGCTGGAAGAGCTGTTTGGCTGAATCGAAAGGCGGTAGGTGTATAAATGAAGCCGGTATATGTGATCAATGGATTTCTGGAAAGCGGAAAAACGGAATTTATCAGTTTTACACTGGCACAAAATTATTTTCAGGTCAAGGGGAAAACACTTTTGATTCTCTGTGAGGAAGGGGAAAGGGAGTATGATCCCGAACTTCTTGCCCACAGCCGTACGGAGATCGAACTGATTGAAAACGAAGAAGATTTTAATCCGGTGAATCTGACGAATCTGGAAAAACGCCATAAGCCGGAACGTATCATTATTGAGTTTAATGGTATGTGGAATTACAAAAATGTCAAGCTTCCCTGGTACTGGAAGATAGAGCAGCAGATCACCACCATAGATGGCTCCACTTTTCCCATGTATTACACCAATATGCGGTCCCTGCTGGCGGAGATGATACGGAAATCGGAGATGGTGATTTTCAACCGCTGTGATACGGTGCGTGACCAGCTGAATTCTTACAAACGAAATATCAAGGCGGTAAATCCCTCCGCAGATGTGGTATTTGAGGGTGCAAAAGGTGAAATTGACGAGATTCTGGAGGAAGATCTGCCCTACGACCTGAACAGGGAGACAATTGTCCTGGACAATGAGGGATATGGCATCTGGTATCTGGATTCCATGGATCATCCGGACCGTTATGTGGGTAAAAAGCTGCAGTTTGTGGCCATGGTACTGAAGCCGGAGAACTGTCCAAAAGGATATTTTGTGCCCGGGCGCATGGCCATGACCTGCTGTGCGGACGATATGGCATTTCTGGGCTATGCCTGCGCCTGGCAGGGCGCGGAGGAACTGAAACAGAAGGAATGGGTGAAGGTCACCGCCACAATGGCCGTGGAGTACTGGAAGGATTACCAGGGAGAGGGGCCGGTGCTCCATGCGGTCAGCGTGGAAAAAACCAGGGCTCCCAAAGAGGAAATTATCAGCTTTTCATAAAGGGCGGGCCACGGATGTCCGGGAGGAAATATGAATTCCAATGAAAAAGAGATTCACCAGCTGAAAAACCGGTTTCATGATCTGGCTGACAAAGCGTTCCGGCAGGGGATTTTTACATTCACCGGGTTTCTGGGACTGGCCGAGCAGGATATTTTCTGGCAGGAGCAGGCAAAACTGCAGTATGCGGGATTTCAGCTGAATGGCGGCTGGGAGGATGCTGACAGGGTGGTAATACGTTTCGGAAATCCGGAGGAGACGGGATACGAGGCGGAATTTCCCATTGTGTGCGTCAACGTCCGGCCCCTGGGACCCAGATTTGCGGATGCGCTTTCCCACAGGGATTTTCTGGGCGCACTGATGAATCTGGGAATTGACAGGAGTACCCTGGGAGATATTAAGATAAAGGAGAGCCAGGCTTTTGTGTTCTGCCTGGATTCCATTGCGGCGTTTATCTGTGAAAACCTGGAGCAGGTGAAACACACCCATGTGAAGTGTGCCGTGACAGAGGTGCTGGAGAGCATTCCCAGGGAGACGCCTGCCGTGATGAAGATACAGGTACAGTCGCTTCGGGCGGATTCCTGCGTGGCAAAGGTTTATAATCTGTCCCGGGAAAAAAGCCTGGACTTGTTCCGTGCGGGAAAGGTTTATGTAAACGGACGTCTGTGCGGTAACAATTCCCTGCTGCTGAAGGAAGGGGATACGGTCAATGCCAGGGGATTTGGCAAATTCCGGCTGACGGGAGAACCCTCCCTGACCAGAAAAGGAAAACTGGCTGTGGAAGCGGCTGTCTATCAATAACTGTGAGGAAGTAGTATGTATTCATATTCAATGGTTCAATGGCTGTTTTTCTTTTACCTCTACTGTTTTGCGGGCTGGTGTATTGAATCTGCATATGTATCCATTCGGACGAGAAAACTGACAAACAGAGGATTTATGAGAGGGCCGTTTCTGCCCATTTACGGAAGCGGCGCCATTATGATGCTGGTGGTATCCATGCCGTTTCAGGATAATATCGTGATGACCTATGTGGCGGGCTGTATAGGCGCCACTGTGCTGGAATATGTCACGGGCGTCACCATGGAGCTTCTGTTTAAAATGCGGTACTGGGATTATTCCGACAAACCTCTTAACTTTCAGGGGCATATCTGTCTGGGCAGTACATTGTCCTGGGGGTTTCTGACAATTTTGATGACGGAAATTGTCCATGTGCCGGTGGAGCGGCTGGTGCTGTCCATGCCGCCCAAAATACTGGCAGTGGCGGCTTATATTCTCACGGCGGGTATTTTTGCGGATTTTGCACTTTCTTTCAAGGCTGCCATTGACCTGCGGGATGTACTGGTGAAAATGGAACAGATCAAGGAAGAAATGATGCACATTCACGGACGTCTGGGGGCGATTGTTTCCAGGGCCAGCCAGGGGATGGAGAATTACAAGACGGCTTTTTCGGAGAGCGTCAGTGCTGCCAAAGGATTTGGGGAGGGGATGGCAGTCCGCATGGAGGACCTGAAGTCAGGGATTGAGAGCAAAGTGGAACTGCTTAAGAGCGCGGCGCGGACAAAACCCACGGCCTATCTGGAAAGTGTCCGGGAAGAAGTGCTGGAACTGGTGATGAAGTACCGTGTCAATGAGGCGGACAGTAAACGTCTGGGAAAACTGAAAGACTTTTTTCAGAAGGATATGATCCGCTCCAATCCGGGGATGACTTCCAGGCGCTATCAGGAATTCCTGAATGAGCTGAAGGCCCAGAGCGGCCATAAAAAGAAAGACAAGGAACGGGGAAAAGAAAAAAACAGGAAAAGGGACAAGCAGGGGAAACGGTAATCCGGAAAATGTATCTTTAAATGTATCCTTATAAGAACGGGGCTTATCTCAGAAACAAAAGACATTATGGAAAATATCGGAAAATGCGCTGCCCGGGAAACTGTGCGGGGCATTTTTTTCTGTGCGGAATCCTGTAACGGCAGGAATCACAGGATCATCTTTCATTTTAAACAAATCTTAAAGAAATCCCCCATTTTATATTAAAAAAGGTTCATGCTATAATGTTGACACAGAAGGACACTGTGTCAACTTCTGATTCCATGTGTGCTGTTTCGGCTTCTGATTTCATGTGCACTGGTGCACACAGATTTATAGTATAATGTTGACACAGAAGGACATTGTGTCAACTATTGATTTCATGTGTGCTGTTTCGGCTTCTGATGCCATGTGAGCTGGCGCACACAGAATTATAGTATAATGTTGACACAGAAGGACACTGTGTCAACTATTGATTCCATGTGTGCTGTTTCGGCTTCTGATTCCATGTGCACTGACGTGCACGAAATTATGGTAAAATGTCGAAACAGAAAGGCGTAGTTTCGACTTCTGATTCCATGTGCGCTGACGCGCACGAAATTATGGTAAATAAGTCCATGATCATGGCAGGAAGAGGCCGAATGGCCATCCCTGCAGAAGGTTTGCGTACCGGAAAGGACGATAAAATGTATCATATTTTGATATGCGATGACGAGAGGGACATTGTAAATGCCCTGAAGATTTATCTCACAGATTCCAATTATGTATTACATGAGGCTTTTGACGGAAAAGAAGCCATACGGGTTGTGGAGGAGCAGGATATTCACTTGGTGCTGATGGATATTATGATGCCGGAGATGGACGGAATAGAAGCCATGGTGAAAATCCGGGAGAAAAGCAATGTGCCCGTGATTCTGCTGACAGCCAAATCGGAGGACTCGGACAAGGTTCTGGGTCTCACGGTAGGAGCGGACGACTACATTACAAAACCCTTTCACCCGGTGGAGGTGTCGGCCAGGGTGAAGTCCCAGCTGCGCAGATATATGCAGCTGGGATCAGGGAATGTGAAACCGGATGTGCTCAGATGCGGCGGAATCGAACTGGATGATGTGCAGAAAAAAGTGTCCCTGGACGGGGAAGAAATCTCCCTGACGCCCACGGAATATGAAATTCTGAAACTTCTGATGGGGAATCAGGGACGTGTGTTTTCTCCCAGGGAAATTTATGGAAAAATCTGGAACGACGTGCCTTATGGAAGTGAAAATACAGTGGCGGTGCACATCAGGCATATCAGGGAGAAGGTGGAGATCAATCCGGCAGAACCAAGATATGTGAAAGTGGTGTGGGGGCAGGGGTATAAATGTGAAGGGTGAAGGCCCGGCAGGGGAAAGCGGTAAGAGATGAAAACAAACCGGCCTGCGGCAGCTCAGAACAAGAAAAGTTCCTTGTCCGGGAAAAGAGACTGTGGAAAACGCCAGAAGGGAAAAGAAGCGGAGAAAACATACTCCAGGGAAGGGGACGGAGGAGATTGTCATGTCAAAGAAAACGGTAAAAGAAACAAATTCATACGAAATTACAGAAAATGCAGAAAGAGATGAAAAATACGAACCCGGAGAAAATGAGGGAGGAGCGGCAGAAGGGACAGAGGGGAGCATGGAAAACCCCCAAAAGGGAAAGAAATACAGGCTGACGGGATCCCTGGCTGCAAAAATAGTTTCCTTTTTCCTTCTGGCAGGATTCAGTTTCGTGGGACTGACCGCAGCAGTATTATGTATTTATATGGGGCAGCGGGGTTTCTATGCAAACAGTCTGGAACAGGTGCAGCTGCGTGGGCTGAAAGAGCTGGGTGTGGGCAAAATATTTGATGTGTCACACTATCTGGCCCGGGGGAATATCGAAGAGGCCCAGGCGGTCTGTGAAAATACAAATATGGACGTGGAAATGATCCGGGAGGATAAGACGGGCGGGGAGAGCATTCTCTGGGGAACCTGGGATGGTTATGAGACGGAATTTATCATGGAAATCCGGATGAAGCTGGATGCCAGGAAAGAAACGGTCATACTGAACGGACATAAGCTGCAAAACACAGAAGAATATTTGTTCAGGGCTTATTTCAAACCGGATTTTCCGGAAGAAGACAATTTACGCAGGGCAGCGATGTTTACAGTGCATTTATATGAGGCAAAGTTTGGAATGATTGCCCTGGCGGCCGGCAGCCTGCTCATGAGCTTTGTTTTGTTTATTTTCCTGATGTGCAGTGCAGGGCACAAGAACGGACAGAAGGGCATAGTGCCGGGCCCCCTGACAGAAATTCATCTGGATGTGCTGACATTTCTGTTCGGAGCCATGGTTGCCGTGACAGGGAACATACTGTTAAATCCGCGTTCCTTTTCGGATGAGCTGAGCCTTATGGCCGGGCTGGTAGTGGGAGGAACATTTCTGGCGGTCTGGATCACCATGTACTGCATGGAATTTGCATTGCGGGTGAAGCTTGGGAAATGCTGGAAATACAGCCTCTGTTACATTGGGCTGAAGAAAATATGGAAGATGGTCTGTTTTCTGGGCCGGGGGCTGATATCTGCCGCCAGGGCGGTTCCCCTGATGCCGGTAACCCTGACTGGGTATCTGGGTCTGTGTATTCTGGAATTCATGGTATTGGTGTATGTGTGGACAGAGGAAGTATTTTATTTCTGGGTCTTTGAGAAGGTGGTTCTGCTGGCATTTCTGATGTATATCGTTATGGTCTGCAGGAAACTTCTGAATGCCAGCAGGGCACTGGCCCAGGGCAGGGAAAATTATGTGGTGGATACTGCGGGGATGCCGGGGGAGTTTAAGGAACATGGGGAAAATCTGAACAGCCTGGGTCAGGGGATCTCCAGGGCAGTGGCAGAGCGGCTGAAAAGTGAGCGGCTGAAGACGGAACTGATCTCAAATGTTTCCCATGATCTCAAAACGCCGCTGACTTCCATTATCAATTACGCGGATCTGATCTATGAAGAGACCAAGTCCGCGGGGAATTTGCAGGAAGAGCAGGGAGGCGTAAAAGTGGATCAGGTAAAAATCAGGGAGTATGCGCAGGTGCTGCTGCGCCAGTCAGGGCGGCTGAAAAAACTGCTGGAAGATTTGCTGGAAGCATCCAAGGCCACCACAGGGAACCTGGAGGTGACGCTGGAGCCGTGTCAGGTAGGAGTACTCTTGTCCCAGGCGGTAGGGGAATACCAGCAGAGAATGGAGGAGAAGGGACTGAATCTGATTGTCCGCACGTCGGAGGAAGAAGTAAAAATCATGGCAGACGGCAGACGGCTGTGGAGGATATTTGATAATCTGCTGAACAATATCTGTAAATACGCCCAGGAAAAATCCAGGGTTTATCTGAGTGTGGAGACCGCAGGGGAGAGAGTGCTGGTGATCTTCCGCAATATGTCCAAGTTTCCGCTGGACATTTCCGCGGACGAGCTGGAGGAGCGGTTTGTGCGGGGAGATAAATCACGTCACATGGAAGGAAACGGGCTGGGGCTGTCCATTGCCAAGAGCCTGGTGGAGCTGCAAAACGGCAGAATGGATATTGTGACCGATGGGGATTTATTCAAGGTGATTCTGGATTTCCCGGTATATGATCCGGTACCGCTGTCCTGAGACACATCCGGATAGCTTGTGAGAACAATTTGGGGCAGCACCAAAACGATCTGTGCCCCTGAATGGTTCAGGGAACGGTAGGCAGAAGCTGTTTTAAAGGAAATGGGATAAAGAGGACTCTGGCTTTCGGGCCGGAGTTCTTTAATATCCTCTGTCACAACTTGAAATCAATGGAGTTTGATAGTATACTGAGAGAAGCAGAGGGAAGGAGCCGTAAGGGTGGCAAAGAAAACACAGGACTTAAAACCAGATACAGTGCTAAAGAATTACTGGAGCGGTAATGAGCAGTTTGCCGATCTCTTCAATGCAGTGCTGTTTGAGGGGAAACAAGTCATCAGGCCAGAGGAGCTGGAGGATGTGGATACGGAGGAATCCTCTGTATTGGAGCATAAAGACTATGCGGAGAGCATCAGAGCATCCAGAGACAATATATGTGTACTATGGTGAGAAGCCATGGGATGGGGCAGTATCGCTCCATGGGATGTTAAATATTCCCGAAGAGATGAAAGCATTTGTGAATGATTATAAGATTCTGCTTGTGGAGGCGCGGGAGAACAGCCTGACACTCCGTAATATGAAGAATGTAGCTTTTTTCAATCTGATGAAAGTGATTCTTGATAAAAGTCTGTCAAGGGATGAAGCAAGGAAAAAAGTCATAGACTATGCAAAGGAACACAAGGTAGATAAATCTGTGATTATGACAGTGGCAGGAGCAACAAACTGTAAGATTGATTACAATGCATTATCTGAGAAAGGAGACTTTGATATGTGTACTTTGTTTGATGAAATCGCAAAAGAAAATGAAGTAAAAGGCATTGTTGAGACAGGATTTGACTTTGGGCTATCTGAAAATGATATATTGAAAAGGTTACAGGAGAAGCTGAATCTGTCATTGCAGATGGCACAGGAATACATCAAAATGTTTGGAAAGCAGACAGTGTAACAGGCTGATTGTAAAGGCATTATGAATCCCCCCAATATGGGGGATTTTGCCATCTGGAGCCAGACAGGCCCTGGTTGGCAGAGGAATGTCAGTTTTGCCAGTAAAATCAATACTTTTAAGGGTCTTGGAGCGAAGAAAAAGCCTATTTTTTATAATATTATTCCCTTTTCGGAATTGTGTATCCATTAAAAACGGGCTTATAAATATACATTGCAAGCAAATATTTTATAATCAAGTATATAAATCGGTATTTGCAGATGAATTTCTTGAACTTTCCTTATTTTTCAAGGCTTTTAGAGCCTTATATAGT
>OFFE01001924.1_pt1 | contig 13487 bp, 14 predicted proteins | sample 1521371 | NCBI WGS metagenome assembly OFFE01 (sample SAMEA3504131, study PRJEB24116) | mouse gut metagenome | biome: mouse gut; feature: mouse-associated habitat; material: faeces | place: Denmark | collected 2011 | reverse complement strand
GTGGCAGGATTTCAGTAATTGTGTCATGGACGATATTTTGCTTTTTGACTTAGAAATCTGTGGCCGAGGCGGCAGTAGAGGCATTTGCGGGGTTCGCAGTAGGCGCGGCGCAGCTGTATGAGTGCCTGCGATGTGAACGCGTCGCGCACGGTTATTCCCGCAGCGGCGAACATATCGGTTATGCTGTTATGCTCCGCAGGGATTGATTGCAGCAGTTCAACGGCACGGTCGGTCAATGATGTGTCGGAGCGGGCATTGCCGTAAGCGAGCATCAGCGGCACGACGACGTTGATAACCACTATCAGTGCCGAGCTGCGACTCATCGACGCAAGCGCCGTCTGTGTAGCTGTACCGAAGTTGTAGCGTGTGCGCCAGTAGTTTGAAAGTTCAGGCATGAACAGGCGGCAAGCAGAATCAATATCGGTTATATTCACTATGCGCTGCAGCATACGGAATCCATCGTCGCCAAGAAGTGCGGCAAGCAGTGCAATGCGCCGCATTGGGAATGTGGCGGGACGCATCCGTGCCATCTTCCATCCCAGCGACTCCGGACGGCGTAGTCCGAATTTCGTGCAGAGAAAGTCATATTCACGTTTCAGACCACGCGAATACTCGTCGGGGAGTGTACCTTCGAGAAAACCAGCCTGACCGAACAGAAGAGCCTCAACAGCCTGCGGATTGTCGGCATGTTTGCGCACGAATGCGAGAGGTACTGATAGCGCGAGACGCTCGAAAGCATCATTGTTCTTGCCGAATCCCAGACATCGCGCCAAGGTTATGTAGCATGCTTGCTCCCAGTCGCCGGCAAACCGCTGCAGAAGCTGATCAATCCTGTCGGTTTTCTCATACAGGCGCTCATAGGCGAGCGACGTTATCCATGAGCATAACTGTACCTGCGGCATACCGGATATATGTGCGGCACATGGAAGATCGGCACAGGCAGAGCTTAAGAGCCGTGTGTAGTGGATATTCAGGTCTTCGGCGCATGGCATACGGAGCTGCGGTATGACTTCCCCGTCATGACGTCGCACCACAGCGTCGTCACGATCCACCACGTGGAGTATGACGGATTCATAGGCATCGTCACGGTCATGTCCGTGGCGGAACCAGTCGCTAGCCTTTACATGGATCTCGACATTGCCAGCCCATAGGCGACCGTCAATGCTTATTTTGGCATTGAAGAAGTCGGGTCCGGCATCGGTGTTAAGCAATCCGGGGTCTATTACCTGCACGCGACGTCCGTCGACGGTGTGCATGTCCGACTGAAGCCATAGACGGTGCTGCCACACATATTGCATAAGTCGTTCCATGATATTGCGGTATTTGATTTGTCAGGTCGGAGGAGGATCGGGAGGGAGCGGCTGATTCAGGAGCGTTGATACTCTGTCGGCGACATTCCGGTGATATGTTTGAAATATTTGCCGAACGATGATTGGTTGGAGAAGTTGAGCTCGTAGGCTATCTGCTGCACATTCTTGCCTGAAAAGCGTAACAGATTCTTTGCCTCGAGTATCACGAATTCATCTATCCATTCGGCGGCTGATCGTCCGGTGGTCTCCTTTATCAGAAGCGACAGATATTTGGGCGATATGAACAGTTTGGAGGCATAGAAGGCAACGGATCGCTCCCGCCGGTGGTGTTCATGGATCAGACACATGAAATCCTTGACGTAGTTTGTGCGGCGTGAATGCTGTCGGTCGGTGACAGGCTGCATCTCCTGTTTCTTTGTGGCAAACTGCATCAGCTGATAGACTGCGGCAGCTATGAGGTTGCGCGAGATGCTGCGCACGTATATCGCATCGGTATTGTCGATGGTGTTGTAGTGGATCAGGTCGAAGTATCGGCGCATCAGCATCATCTCCTCCTCCGATAGTACCAGTGTCGGCGACGTGGTGGGTGAGAAGCGCGTGGTGTTTATTATGTTTATGTCGAGGTTTATGTCGCGTATGAAATCGGGCGATATGATGAACACGTATGCATCGAAGTTCTCCCAGTCAGCCTCGCGGACATGCAGCAGGCAGTCGGCGGCGGCTACAAGCACGGTGTTTGGCAGCAGAGTGTAGGACGACAGGTTGACATCAATCTCCATTCTTCCGCTAAGTGTGAGGATTATTGTCATGCCGCTCACACGCACGGGTCCCTGTTCGAACCTGCTCAGAGGTTCGGAATTGGTTATATGGGAGAATACGTAGTCGCTCCCGAAGCTACTGAACTCAGCCGAGTACTTCGCGATTTTCGATACTTCCGAAATAAATGCTTCTTTGTCCATTGGCTTATCATGCTATCTCTGCAAATTTAGAACTTTATGCCAAAATATCCAACTGTTTTGGCATATTTCCGCTCTTTTACGGCAAAATCTGCAAAAAATCATCTGATGATAGCCGTAGAGGTACTTCTCTAAACCAATAGTAAGTGTTAATGCGCGATAAAACTCAAAATCAGGAAAAAATGTTGTATATTTGCGTTTGGTAACGAATTTATATATGCTTATGACACAGATTACACTAAATGTCGAGAACAAAGCGATTCTCCCTCATTTGAAGAAAATACTTAATGCCATTGACGGGGTAACGATAGCTCCGGCAAAACGCAAGAAACGTATTCCGGGGATAGAGGAGGCATTTGAGGATGTGCGCGCCGGAAAGATCAGGCACTATGATAATGTTGATGATCTTTTCAGGTCTATTGGAATATGAGTTATAAGATTGACACGAAGTCTGAAATTACTGATATTGATACCGGTAGCCATTCCGATATACTCGGTTATATACTCGGTTAGTGGCTGGATGACTGCGATGGTATGTAATACCGTAGCAAGTAAACCTGACAATTGCATATTATGAGACTGACGGCATTATTACGTCCTTTTTTTGTGCGGAAAGCGCGGCATACGCTTGATGCAGCTTCTGATCTGGAGCGTGCGCAGCGGCGCCAGCTCGACTATCTGCTGTCGCGGGGAAAGCACACTATGTTCGGATGGGCGCGACGCATGGAGCGCATGTCAGGCTATGCTGATTTTGCAGACGGTGTCGCTGTGACTCCTTACGAAGAGCTGCGTCCGTATGTGATGCGGATGATAGGTGGTGAAAGCGATGTGCTATGGCCTGGAGTCACAAAGCGGTTCGCGCAGTCCTCAGGCACATCGGACGGCAAGAGTAAATTCATTCCGGTAACCGACGACTCACTGCGACTCAATCATTACCGTGGCGGGATGGAGGCTGTCGCCCATTATCTCAATCATGAACCTGCCAGCCGCCTGTTTGATGGCAGGGCTTTCATACTCGGCGGAAGTTTTGCCAATGAACTCGACCTTGCCGACAGTAGTGTCAAGGTCGGTGACCTCTCCGCTCATCTGATTGACCGCATAAATCCTTTGGTGAACCGGTTGCGTGTGCCGTCGCGGGAAACAGCTCTTATGGCTGACTGGACGGAGAAACTGCCACGCCTCGTAGAGGAAGCAGCCGGAGCTGACATCACCAATATATCCGGTGTGCCCTCATGGTTTCTGACAGTTCTGCAGCGTGTCATGGCTTCACGCGGTGTGGAGTCGATTCATGATGTGTGGCGCAATCTGGAGGTTTTCTTCCACGGCGGCATTGCATTCGGACCGTATCGCGAGCTTTATCGGGAGATTACAGATTCTTCACGGATGCACTATCTTGAAAATTATAACGCCTCGGAAGGATTTTTCGCGGTGCAGACCGAGCCTGATGCGCCGGGCATGACGCTGCTGCCTGATGCCGGTGTGTTTTATGAACTTTTGCCGACCGAGGATGGCAGTTCTTCGCCGATACCGGTGTGGGAAGCTGAGTTAGGAAAGACTTATTCACTTATCATAACCGCTCCGAACGGTCTTTGGCGTTATCCGATCGGTGATGTGGTGCGCGTGGTGCGGTTGTCGCCGCTGACCGTAACCATCGCCGGACGGACAAAGAGCTTCATCAATGCGTTTGGTGAGGAGGTGATGGTGCATAATACAGATGCCGCGCTTGAGGCGGCATGTCGCGCAACAGGGTGTCGCGTGTTGAACTATACGGCAGCTCCGGTGTTCACTACAGATACAGACAAGGGATATCACCAGTGGTTGATTGAGTTCGACCGACAGCCTGACGACTTGAACGCTTTTGCAGTATTGCTTGACAAGGAGTTGCAGAAACAGAACTCCGATTATCAGGCAAAACGCTCGGGCGACATCTTCCTAAGCAATCTCAGGATCGTTGTGGCGCGTCGAGGGTTGTTCGACCGCTGGCTCGCGTCTACCGGAAAACTTGGCGGTCAGCGCAAGGTACCGCGTCTTGCCAACGACCGTCATCTTATCGAGCCTATGCTTGAACTAAACAAACAATAAATAAATGCTTATGAAAACATCATCAGTGATTGCCGCCGGCGTCATCGCCGTGGGATTGCTCGCACTCGGACTATGTGTGCGCAGCGGTCTGAACTCGTTCTCCTCGCGCGACCGTGTAGTAGATGTGCGTGGACTTGCCGAGCGTGAGGTCGATGCCAATGTGGTGACATGGCCTATAATGTTCAAGGAGGTTGGCAACAATCTCCCTGCGGTATACTCCAGCGTGACAGCAACCAACCGCCAGATAATCGATTTCCTTATAGCAAACGGCGTGGACTCGACCGAGATCTCAGTCGGTGCGCCATCAGTGCGCGACCTCACAACCGATCGCTATAATTCGACCCCGCTTCCGTATAATTATGAGCTGACATCAGTCGTAACGGTAAGTTCAAACAAGGTCAAAATGATACATGGACTTATCAACCGCCAGGGTGAACTATATGCCAAAGGGATCGCCATTACGACCGACTACAGCACGAGCATTACATACGATTTTACCGATCTCAATTCCATAAAACCTGAGATGATAGCAGAGGCTACGCGCAATGCGCGTGAGGCAGCCGAGAAGTTTGCCGACGATTCTGACAGCCGTCTCGGCAAGATAAAGACTGCGCGTCAGGGTCAGTTCTCTATCGAGGACCGCGATGCCACCACGCCCTATATAAAGAAGGTGCGTGTGGTAACTTCGCTTACGTATTACCTCGAAGACTGACGAGCGTCAGCAACCGGATTACAATCGCCTTCCTGCGCCGAACAATAGGGTGCAGGAAGGCGTTGTTTTTATAGTCATTCAAAAGAAACCAACTAACATAACTCAATCATGGCAAAAAAAAGTATCAAAGGCACTCAGACTGAGCGCAACCTTGTAAATTCCTACCTCAACGAGACACAGGCTTACGCCCGTTACACATACTATGCACAGCAGGCTGACAAGGAGAGTTATTTCCCGATCGGCGAGATTTTCCGTGAGACCGCAGCAAACGAATTGCATCACGCTAAAGTATTCTTCAAGATGCTCGAGGGTGGTGTGGTTGAAGTGCCTATGAGTGCAGATGCAGGTATTATCGGTGATACCGCAAAAAACCTTGAAATCTCCATTTCTGAGGAAGAGAAGGAGGGTGTGGAGGCTTATATAGCTTTCGCCAAGGTGGCAGAGAAGGAAGGTTTTCCTGAAATCGCATCGCATTTCCTTGCCATCGCAGAGGTGGAGCGCACACACCTTGCACGTTTCCAACGTTACCTCCAGCAGGTAAACGACGGCACCGTATGGAAGCGTGATCATGCGATCACCTGGAAGTGCCTCGTCTGCGGTTATGAATTTGACGGCACAGAGCCTCCAAAAGTATGTCCCGGCTGTGACCATCCCTATCAGCATTACATGGCGATGGATTGAACAGGATACTGACAGCTTGAGGTTGACAAAACGCACTTGTGTTGTTGACCGGCAGTCAACAAATCTGACATAAAACATCATAAAAAGTTACCTCCGGAGCTTCCGGGGGTAACTTTTTTGTAACATCACAAAAATAAGTAAACCAATAAAGTAAAGAATTTGGAGACGCTGTTACAACCGAATTGTAACAATGGTGTAACGAATTTAACATCGATTAACGCAAAATACCTTGACACCCTTGAAATCTCCCTTACCTTTGCAATGTCAACGTTAAGCAACAACGCCCGACGATGACAGAACACAGAAGACGAATCAACAACTCCTAAACATAATTCATCATGGCAAACGCAAATTTCCAATCACGTCTCATGGCACTTCAGGCAAACATGCTTAACTTCGCCTATATGCTCACCAGCAACCGCGATGATGCTTATGATCTTCTTCAGGACACCACGCTGAAGGCGCTTGACAATGCCGACAAATATGTCGATAACACCAACTTCAAGGGATGGGTATTCACGATCATGCGCAACATCTTCATCAACAATTACCGTCGCGTTGTTCGTTCGGCAACTGTTGTTGATCAGACTGAGGATCTCTATCACCTCAATATCTCGCAGGACTCCGGTATTGACTCTCCCGAAGGTAGCTATGCAGCACAGGAGATCAGCGACGCAATCGCTGAATTTCCCGAAAAATACCGTGTTCCGTTCTCCATGCACGTAGCAGGTTACAAATACAACGAGATCGCCGAAAAGATGGATCTTCCCCTCGGTACCGTGAAGAGCCGTATATTCTTCGCACGCCAGCAGCTCCAGGAGCGTTTCTCGGATTATCGTTGAGCTGCCGCTTGCGTAAGCCGATACTAAAGCACTTTCTTTCTATTGAATCACTTCCTCTAAGGAAAACACACACACGTTCACGTTTTGCACTATTTATTATAATTGTAGCGGCTATCATGCCGGCTATCCGTCCTATGAAGGACAATATAACATCGGCTGCGATAATCTATCGCAGCCGATGTTGGTTATATCAGGTCGATTATTTCCGGTCTGTCAGGCATCATAGTCGCCCTGTGGGGTGTGGAGTGGTATCAGTCGTCATCATCATCGTCGAAGAATTTCTTCATCGCCTTGTAATGCTTCTTCATTGCTTTGTGGCGTGCCTTGTAATACTTCTCCTGCGCTTTCATCTGCTTCTTGTAGCGCTTCTTCATCTTCTTATAGTATTTCTTGCTGTGCCTCGGATAGCGGTAGTAGCCATCGTCACCGTAGAAGAATTCCGGTGGTGGTCCTTGATGACGCCCGCCGGTATTGAGATGCACACCTGCACCTTCGGTGGTAAGCCACAATCTCAGGTTCTGTGCTGTTGCGCCGACGGTCCCGAGTGTCAGGACAACTATCAGTGTGATCAGTATCTTTTTCATAGTGTGTGTTTTTTTGACTCACGTTGGCGAGTGCTGTTATTGTATTTATAACGTCACTCATGTGCGCACGGTTTCTGAACGGTTGAGTAATCCTACAGTTTTTATGATTAATTCCTGTTTCTTAAAACACTTTTTCTCTCCCGCTTGTTATTATGATGATTCAACCATAGCCAAAATATACTTTTCCTTATTCATGGACTTTTTGAGTCCGGAAAAACAGACTTGATATCTTTCCATACCTTCGGAGTTTTTCCGGAGATTTTTAGCCGGAGGCGCACACCTCTGGCTTTTTGATCTCTTTACATCCGGAGTGCGATATGTAGATGCGTTTTGAGTCGCGATTGAGTGATGCCCTTTCCGAACGGCGTTTTTTACAAGTGTCTAAATTTGATCAAATTGGGTGATTGTGTTGGAAATCAATAACATGTGTGATTTTGAGTCGCGGGTTCTTTTTTGCCACTAAATGTTAATTTTTTAACATTTGAGTGCTGTCAGATGATTTCTGTTGAATTTTCACGATGCTATTGACTTACGTTGCATTATTTTGTAATTTTGCTCGCTTATGGAAAAAATTACTTACACTGCCGAAGGAGTGACAATGCCTCCGATCGATCAGGCGCGGGTGAACCGGTGGATTGAGCAAGTTGCCCGGTTGCATCAGCGTACGCTCGGGCCGATAGCTTACGTGTTTTGCGATGATGAGACCATACTCCGTGTCAACAGGCAGTTTCTCAACCATGATTTTTTCACAGATATCATAACCTTCGATTATTCCAGACGCTCCATGATATCGGGCGACATGTATATCTCGCTTGATACCGTGCGTTCGAATGCCGAGATGCTCGGTCAGCCATATGAACGCGAGCTTCACCGCGTGATCATACACGGTATACTCCATCTGTGTGGCATTGATGACAAAGGTCCGGGTGAGCGTGAGATAATGGAACGAAACGAAGAGGAAGCACTCGCGATATATGAAATTTGACTACGACGTTATAGTGATCGGAGCGGGTCATGCGGGTTGTGAGGCAGCCGCCGCAGCCGCACGCATGGGCTCGTCGACCCTTTTGATCACCCTCGACATGAACAAGATCGCCCAGATGAGCTGCAATCCGGCTGTGGGTGGTATTGCGAAAGGTCAGATAGTGCGTGAGATCGATGCCCTCGGTGGCATGATGGGTATAATCACTGACCGCACAGCGATACAGTTCCGTATGCTGAACCGGTCGAAAGGTCCGGCTATGTGGAGCCCGCGTGCGCAGTCGGACCGGATGCGCTTCAGTGAGATGTGGCGCCTGACGCTTGAAAATATACCCGGCTTGTCGATGTGGCAGGACGATGTGACACAGCTTGTGATCGATGATGACGGCAATGTAGCAGGGGTGCGCACAGCGATGGGAGTCGAATTCAAGGCTCGCGCCGTGGTGCTCACGGCCGGCACATTCCTTAACGGAAAGATGCACGTTGGGCGCCACCAATGGTATGGAGGACGTATTTCCGAACCTGCATCTACCGGGCTGACCGGACAGCTTCGTGAGCTCGGTTTTGTAACCGACCGGATGAAGACCGGTACTCCGGTGCGTATGGATGGTCGTTCGATCCATTGGGAACTAACCGCCCGTCAGGAGGGTGATGACGACGATCTGCATCATTTTTCCTATCTTCCCGACGTACACAGGGAACTTAAACAGCGCCCATGCCATATCGTATATACGAATCCTGCGACTCATGAGATACTTCGCGAAGGACTTCCGGATTCTCCGCTTTACAACGGTCAGATCCAGAGCATCGGTCCGCGATATTGCCCGAGCATAGAGACAAAGATTGTCACTTTCGCCGACAAAAACGAGCATCAGCTCTTTATCGAGCCTGAGGGTGAGGATACACATGAATGCTATCTGAACGGATTCAGTTCTTCGCTTCCGCTTGATGTGCAGCTTCGCGCATTGCAGAGCATACCGGCGTTTGCTGATGTACAGGTGTACCGTCCCGGTTATGCTATAGAGTATGATTTCTTCGATCCCCGGCAGCTGCGCCACTCGCTTGAGACAAAACTTGTCGGCGGTCTCTTCTTCGCCGGACAGGTTAACGGCACAACAGGTTACGAGGAGGCAGCCGGTCAGGGTCTGATTGCAGGTATCAACGCGCATCTGCGCTGTGCGGGGAATGATCCATTCGTGCTTGCGCGCGATCAGGCATACATCGGAGTGCTGATCGACGATCTTGTGACCAAAGGGGTGGATGAACCGTACAGAATGTTCACCTCACGTGCGGAGTACAGAATATTGCTGCGCCAGGATGATGCCGACATGCGCCTGACTCCGTTGGGGCATGAGATAGGACTTGCCGACGATGAACGGTACCGGCTGATGCTGACGAAGCGTGAACAGCGCGACCATTTGCTGCGGTTTCTCGCCGAGACAAGCATCTCGGTTACCGAAGCGAATCCATATCTGGTGAGCATCGGTTCCGCTCCGCTCACGCAAGGTGTGAAGCTGGGCGATCTGTTGCTTCGTCCGCGCGTCACAGTTGCAGGGCTTGCGGGTGTAAGTCAGCGTCTGCATGACTTCATAGAGTCCGAGGTCGAGGTGCAGCGGCGTGATGAGATTGTCGAGGCAGCCGAGATATTGGCGAAATACTCCGGTTATATAGACCGCGAGCGTGCCGTAGCCGATAGATTGCAGCGCCTTGATGGTGTGCGTCTGCGCGGCAAATTGGATTACTCCATGATCAAATCGATATCTACCGAAGCGCGCCAGAAACTTGCGCGGATAGACCCGGAGACTGTCGGTCAGGCATCGCGTATACCGGGCATATCTCCGAACGATATAAATGTCCTACTGCTGCTTTTGGGTAGATGATTGTTTCACGTGGAACACTGTCAAAGCTCCGATGTGCAGAGGTTTGCGGGGCTAACCTGTAAGGAAAGTACCGGAAAACGCCGGAATAAAAAATAGAAATAATAACGCTAATCAAATCCATATATGGAATACGTAAAATCAGTAATACGCGACATCGTCGACTTCCCCAAGAAGGGTGTGGTCTTCAAAGATCTCACGACAGTTTTCAAGGATCCCCGTGCGCTTCACATCGTGGGGTGGGATCTCGCCCAGCTCTACCGCGACAAGGGTGTGACCAAGGTCGTGGGTATCGAATCGCGAGGCTTTGTGTTCGGCTCCATCCTCGCTTACGAGTTGGGTGCCGGTTTTGTGCCTGCCCGCAAACCGGGCAAGCTTCCGGCAGATACCGTGAGCGCATCGTTTGAGAAAGAGTATGGCACCGACACAATCGAGATGCACCGCGATGCCATCACCCCCGACGATGTGGTGGTGATACATGACGACGTGCTTGCCACCGGCGGCACCATGGCAGCAGCCGTGAAGCTCGTAGAGAGTATGAATCCGCGCCGCATATACGTGAACTGCATAGTGGAGCTTGAGGCATTGGGCGGACGCGCCGCGCTCGGCGATGTTGAGCTCACCTCGCTTCTTAAATACTGAGAAAACAGTCGCCGCGATTTCCTATGCCGAAGCACCGCAAATCAGCCGAGCTTGAGGAGAAGATATCGATTCTCCCCACTACCCCCGGAGTCTATATGTACTTTGATTCCGCGGGTACGGTGATTTATGTCGGTAAGGCAAAAAACCTGAAGAGGCGCGTTTCTTCCTACTTCAACCGCACGCATGATTCCGTCCGCACCAATCTGCTTGTGCGTGCGATAGCCGACATGAAATATATTGTCGTGCCTACGGAGCAGGATGCCTTGAATCTCGAAAACTCGATGATCAAGGAGTACAAGCCCCGCTATAACGTGCTGCTGAAGGATGATAAATCCTACCCCTGGATTGTGGTCACTAAAGAGCCTTATCCGAGGGTGTTCATGACGCGCAAGAAGGTGCCCGACGGTGCGAAGTATTACGGACCGTACACAGACACGGCTTCCGCCCGCGCGGTGCTCGACCTGATCCGTGAACTGTATCCGCTCCGGTCGTGCCGCCACATCCTTACTCCCGAAGGGGTCGAGGCGGGCAAATGGAAACTCTGTCTCGACTATCACATAAAGCGCTGTGCGGGTCCCTGCGCCGGCAAAATGAGCCGTGAGGATTATGTGGCGGCTGTCGAGCGCGTCAAGCAGATATTGCGCGGCGACATGGCAGAGTTGCTGGACTACCTGCGCGGAGAGATGCAGCGGCTTGCCGCCGACCTGCGCTTCGAGGAGGCGCAGGCGGTCAAGGAGCGCTATCAGCGTGTGGAGCGCTATTGTGCCAAGAGCGTCATCGTGAGTCAGACGATAGGTGATGTCGATGTATTCGGGGTTGATGACGACGGCGACGATGTCTTCATTAACTACATGCATGTGCGCCGCGGTGCGGTGGTGAGGAGCGTGACGCTCGAATACAAGCGGAGCATGGATGAGACCGTGCCGCAGCTGCTCTCATACGCCATGAACGAGATCGCCCGCACGCTCGATGTGGACTATGAGGAGGTGATTGTCGCCGAACAGCCCGACGTCGAGATGCCGGGTGTCATATTCATCATACCGCAGAGGGGCGATAAATCAAAGTTGCTTGAGGTGTCGCAGCGCAATGCCCGGCAGCACAAACTCGACATGCTCGCCCACATGGAGCGGCGCAATCCTGAGGAGCGCGCGGAGCGGCTGCTGCGGCGTATGCAGTCCGATTTCAGGCTCACGGAGCTTCCGCACCACATAGAGTGTTTCGACAACTCAAATATACAGGGCACGAATCCTGTAGCCTCGTGCGTGGTGTTCCGCGACGGTCGTCCGTCGAAGAAAGATTACCGACATTTCAATATCAAGACTGTGGAGGGACCCGACGATTTCGCATCGATGAAAGAGGTGCTCACGCGCCGCTACACGCGTCTCATGGCGGAGGGTGAGGAACTGCCGCAGTTAGTGGTAGTCGACGGCGGAAAAGGTCAGCTCAGTGCTGCTGTGGAAGCTTTCGACGCAATGGGTATCCGTGGAAAGGTCGCTCTGGTCGGCATTGCAAAGCGTCTTGAGGAGATCTATTTTCCGGGCGACAGCGTGCCGCTTTATATCGACAAGAATTCCGAATCGCTGCGTGTCGTTCAGCAGTTGCGCGACGAGGCACACCGCTTCGGCATCACCCATCACCGCAACCGCCGCAGCAAGGGGCAGACGGTCTCGGCTCTCGACAGCATCGAAGGTATCGGACCACGCACACGCGAGCGGCTTCTGACAAAATTCCGCAGCTTCAAGCGCATTGCCGAGGCAGATCTCGACGATATCGCGGCACTTGTCGGTCCGGCAAAGGCATCGCTCGTCTACAATGCCATCCATCCTGCCGATGATAATGATACGGCGGAACTTCCGGAATGATAAAGATTTGGTTGTCAACTATATGCGCGGTGGTGTGCAATATTGACAATCCGCTTTTCGTTTATAGTACATGGGAAAGAAAATTGTATTTGCGACAAATAACGCGCATAAATTACAGGAAATAAGGCAGATAGTTGGCGATAAGCTGGAGATTCTCTCCCTTGCCGATATCGGGTGCCATGAGGATATCCCCGAGACTGCCGATACGCTTGCCGGGAATGCCGAGCTTAAGGCACGCTATGTGAAGGAGCATTACGGCTACGATTGTTTCGCCGACGACACCGGTCTGATTGTCGATGCTCTCAACGGCGCCCCCGGTGTCTACTCCGCCCGCTATGCCGGTCCCGGTCATGATTCGGTAGCAAATACACGTCTGTTGTTGAAAAATCTTGAGGGGGTGGAGGACCGCTCTGCCCGCTTCGTGACCGTCATCTGCCTAATCGGGGGTGATGAGGCAAGGTTTTTCGAGGGGAAGGTAGAAGGGGTTATAACCCGCGAACCGGCAGGCTGCGGAGGCTTCGGCTATGATCCTGTTTTCCTTCCTGCGGAAGCCGACGTGACGTTTGCCGAGATGCCCGCAGAGGCGAAGAATGCGATCAGCCACCGCGGACGTGCCACTGCTGCACTGCTTGATTACCTCTCACAGCTATGAGTATCCGCACGCTTCTCCTCGCCGCCGCGCTTTGCGTAGCCTCGCTTGCCTTGGCGCAGCCATCGCCCGGCACGTGGCGCACTATCGCCACGTTCGCACCACCGGCAAAGGCGGTCGCCGAGACCCCGCGCGCGGTATATTTCGCTGCATCAGGCTCGCTGTTTGAATACAATAAGAGTGACGATACCAACCGTGCGCTGACGGCAGACGACGGTCTTTCAGGCACGGGCGAGATAACCCTGCTCCGATATCTGCCCCGGCATGAGCTTCTCGTGGTGGGATATGAGGATGGCGCGGTCGATCTGA
>OFFE01001923.1_pt1 | contig 13490 bp, 9 predicted proteins | sample 1521371 | NCBI WGS metagenome assembly OFFE01 (sample SAMEA3504131, study PRJEB24116) | mouse gut metagenome | biome: mouse gut; feature: mouse-associated habitat; material: faeces | place: Denmark | collected 2011 | reverse complement strand
CCCGTCCCGGATGAGAACTCCTTCCGGGCCACCCAGGCTGCCATCGAGGCGGTGTCCGGCCTGGCGGAGGAGGACACGGTGCTCTTCCTGCTGTCCGGCGGCGGCTCCGCCCTGTTTGAAAAGCCGCTGATCCCCCCCGCCGACCTGGACCGGCTCACCCACGAGCTGCTGGCCTCCGGGGCGGACATCGTGGAGATGAACACGGTGCGCAAGCGCTTTTCCGCCGTGAAGGGCGGGCGGTTTGCCGCGCTGTGCGCCCCGGCCAGGGTGTTTTCCGTGGTGCTGTCCGACATCATCGGCGACCCGCTGGACATGATTGCCTCCGGCCCCGCCTACCCGGACTCCAGCACGGAGGAGCAGGCCAGGGCGGTGGCGGAGAAATACGGGCTGACCCTCACCGAGGAGATGCGCGCCCTGCTGGCGGTGGAGACGCCCAAAAGCCTGGACAATGTGGAGACCCACATCACCGGCAGCGTCCGCCAGCTGTGCCTGGCCGCCCAGGAGGAGTGCCGCGCCCTGGGGTATGCCCCCGTGGTGCTCACCGCCAGCCTGTCGTGTACGGCGCGGGAGGCCGGGGCCTTCCTGGCAAACATCGCACAGTACCACCACGGCGGCGGACAAAAGCTGGCCTTCCTGGCGGGGGGGGAGACGGTGGTGCACCTCACCGGCCACGGCCTTGGGGGGAGGAACCAGGAGCTTGCCCTGGCCGCCGCCCCCGGCATCGCGGGCATGTCCGGCGCGGCGGTGTTCTCCCTGGGGTCGGACGGCACCGACGGCCCCACCGACGCCGCGGGAGGCTACGTGGACGGTTCCACCGCCCAGGTTCTGCGGGAGCAGGGGGTGGACATTTTCGCGGCGCTCAAGGACAACGACTCCTATCATGCGCTGGAAAAGGCCGGCGGACTTATCAAGACCGGCCCCACCGGGACCAATGTGAACGACATCGCGGCGCTGCTGCTGGAAAGCTGAGCACAAGACGCAAGCCAAAGCAAACGAAGGGGCCGCTGCCATCCCGACCGGGTGACAGCGGCCCTTTTATGCGTTACCGGCCAAGGCGGATGCCGGTCAGGTATTCGTAGTATTGGGCGATGGCGCTGTGGTCCTTTTGCCCGCCCTCGTGGTGCTGCACCCACTGCAAAATCTCCTGCACCTGGGCGGTCATGGGCACAGGCGCGCCCACAGAGTGGGCACAGTCCAGGACGTTATTCAGATCCTTGATATGCAGGTCGATTTTGAAACCGGGCGCGTCGTCCCCGGCCAGCATCATAGGGACCTTGGCGTTCATGGCGGTGGAACCCGCCAGCCCGCCCCGGATGGCCTGGAACACCAGCTCCGGATCCACCCCGGCCTTCTGGGCCAGGGTCAAAGCCTCCGCTGCCGCCTGGATATTGCAGGCCACGATAATCTGATTGGCCAGCTTGGTGGTATTGCCCGCGCCCACCTCGCCGCAGCGCACGGCAGAGGCCCCCATATTGAGCAAAATCCCTTTGTAACGGTCAAAGATTTCCTGTTTGCCGCCTACCATGAAAGACAGGGTGCCGTCAACGGCCTTGGGTTCGCCGCCGGATACTGGGGCGTCCAGCATTTCCACCCCCCGCTTGGCTAGCTCCGCCGCAATTTCCTGGGAGGCGACCGGGTTTATGGAAGACGTGTCGATGACGGTTTGGCCCTGGCGCATATACTGGGCGATGCCGTCCCCACCCAGCAGGACCTCCCGTACCTGGGGGGAGTTGGGCACCATGGTGATGACCAGCTCGCAGTTTTCCGCCATTTCCCGATATCCGGCGGGGATGGCGCCGTCTTTGCGTAGCGCTTCCTCGGGGGCTTTGGAGCGGTTGCGCACCCAGACCCGATGGCCAGCTTTCAGAAGATTCCGCACCATGGGCTTGCCCATGATGCCCAGTCCGATAAAACCGATGTTCATGAAATACGCTCCTCTTTTCTAGGCGCCGTTTGAACATTGACAATATGCCCAGCCATCAGAAAGTCTTTCGCCGGGCAAGGCAAATCAACGCGGTACGGCGGCAGAAGGCCCGCCGATTGGGCGTGTTGTCAATTTTCATACAAGCCCTAATAGTAGTGCCCTCACCATGGCAGGGAAGCAAGTCACAAGCGGCAAGTGAGGATTTTCCTTTATGGACGTTTCATGTGCAGCTTCTGCTGCTTATTGTACCATGCCAGCCTGGCTTTGACAAGAATTTTGGCAAATTGCCGGAGGCGAATGAAGTGACGGAAATAGGGGTTGACAGAAGGGGGAAATCGTGCTATCATAATCTAGCCTTGATAAGCCGGAGTGGCGGAATTGGCAGACGCCCGGGACTTAAAATCCCGTGGGAGTGATCCCGTGCCGGTTCGACCCCGGTCTCCGGCACCAATAAAATATCGCGGGGTGGAGCAGTCTGGTAGCTCATCGGGCTCATAACCCGAAGGTCGTCGGTTCAAATCCGGCCCCCGCAACCACAATGATGTGTGGCCGATTTTTTGGAATGTTGATTAGCATTTCAAGTCGGTCGCACATCATTTTTTGCACGCAAACGGAGCGCAGTCAGCAGAAATGCTGGCTGCGCTTTGCTTTTTAAAATATATTTCTTCTGCTTGGGCCGGGGTTTGATTGCCGATGCTGCTGTGGGGCCTTCGGTTGTTGTAGAAGTCCATGTACTCCCTCAGAGACACTGCTAAATCAGATATACCATGATAGCGGTAGCGGTGGACCTCTTCCACCTTTAAACTGGCAAAAAAGGATTCCATAGGTGCGTTGTCATATGGAACTCCTGGAGCCGAAAAAGATTGCGTTACGCCACAATCATACAGCAAACCTCGGAATTGATGGCCGGTGTACTGCCCTCCCTGGTCGCTATGAAACAATAGGTTTTTCGGGGAACCGCGTACCGCAAATGCGTCCTGGAACGTATGGCAAACCAGACCGGCATTTTTCTGCGTGTTAAGATGGGCCGCAACTATCCTCCTGGAAAATAGATCCAGAATTACACACAGGCAGCACGTCCCCGCATCTGTTTTAATGTCTGTAATATCGCTGAGCCAAGCCATATTGGGCCGTGGTGGTGAAAACTTTCTGGCCAGCAGATTCGTGCAGCTTCTATCCCAAGTAAAGCCGGAACCGATTTTCTTCTCTGGTGGCACATAGCTCGGATCAATTTCGCAGAGGAGCTTCAGCACTTTTTTCTTACAGACGGTAAATCCTTGTTCCATCAGTTTTTGTCGAATGCGCTCAGCCCCGATTCGCTTGGGACTCGCCTCGCAGATTTTTTGAATTGCTGGCAGAAGCTCTTGGTCTCGCTTCTCATAAGTGGTGAACTCTGGCCTGCGGAATGCATGGTAATATAGGTTTGATTTTCGAATTTTTAGTGTGCGGCAGACTCGGTTTGGCCCATATCGGTCAAGCACTTGCCGCGCACAGGTTATACGAGCAGGTTCCGGGATTTCTGTAATGTCCCACTCATTTTGCAGCAGAAAAAGTTCCGCCTCTTTTTGTTGGAAAGCAAACCGTAAATCAGTATTTCTTCGGTGCACAGTTTTCAGATCCACTGTGCTTGCCTGTGCATACTGAGCGTCAAATCGCTTGAACCATTCGCTCAAAGATTTGTCTGTAACCCCAGCTATTTCACAAATCTCGGTCAGTGTAAATCCGTCGCGATACTTTTCATATAACTGCCATTTATACGCCTCATCATAGAATTTTGACATCTGTCCCCTCCTCCAGAGCAAGCGCACAGTTGGAGGGATAATACGTATTTGCATATTTGTTGCTGGATAATCCCATCTGCTTCATCAGCTTACCAATCCTCCGTTTACTTGTTGTAATCCCTTGCTCTTGTAATAGAACACGGATTCTTTCTGCCCCCAATCGTCCTCTGCAGTTCTCAAAAATCGCGCGGATTGCACCGCTCAAGTCGCGCTCCTCTTTCTGGCGCTTTGTTTCATCCATAGCTTTTCTTCTGTAATAATAGAGCGTTGATACAGGTATTTCGAACGTTCGACAGAGCAGATTTACCGGGTATGTTTCTACATATTTTTTTGCCATGCCGATGCGGTCTTTTAAGGGAATTGTTTGTAACACATTGCTTTCGTGGATAATGGATAAAGAGCGCGCTGCTTCATCCAACTGTTGTTTTAGGCTTTTGACATATTCAAGAACCATTCCCATATCTTGAAATGGCAATTCCTCCAGCGTATGCTCCGACAAATCTTTTTTCCATCGTTCGATCCATCTGTAAATTGTGGTAAAGTGGATTCCGAATTCGTTTGCTAATTCTACAGGTGTGTATCCGCAGAGATACTTTGTAAAAACCTCTCGTTTGATCTTTTCTGGGCAGTGATTCATAATAAATACCTCCTGTTGCTCCGATTTTGGACAGCAGGAGGTATTATAGCACAAAATGTGAGCAATAAATTGAGTAAACTTTAAACCCTTGCCTTGCTTCCCTATAGTCTACTCCTCATTCCTCACTCATGGTTATCTTCCTTGCTTTCTCATGGCCTGAACCGCAGTTCCAATATCATCAGAAACTGTCTCGCGGCTCCATTCATCCCAAAACTTCACTGTCGCGCTGTCCGGCTTTTGCCTTGGAATATCAATCACAATTCGGCTGGGCAGCAACGAGGCATCTCCCACGGCAATCGCTTCTCCAATATCTAAAACAGGCAGCAAGTCAGCAAAATTTCCAATGCTGTCCGGCAGTAACTTTTTGATTACGGCCTGATCCTCCGCGTTGGTCAGCCGCATTGCGATAAAGTTACTGCTTTGGCTGAGAACAGTCCGATTGACCTCGGACGGGCGCTGACTCACGATCACCAGGCCAATCCCATATTTTCTGCCCTCCTTTGCGATGCGCTCAAAGCTCTGCAAGCTGGATGATTCAACCCCTTGCTGCGCATTGGCCGGAATATACAGGTGTGCTTCATCGCAGAAAATTGCCAACGGGTTCAGCTTTGAGCGATCCATCCACTGCTGAACGGAAAACACAATACGGGCCAGCAGAGATACAATTAATGGAAGAATATCTGACGGCACTTCGGAAAAGTCCAGTATCTTAATACCGCCGCCTTGACTGGCCGGTGCCATGAGCCGTCGGCACAGCACCTCCATATATGAAAAGTCTAAAAGATCCTCCGCATTGGAGAACATGAAGTTCAGTCTCTTGTCAGAAACTTTGGCGTCCAGTCTTTGGATAAACCGTGACAGCTTCCCATAGAAGTCGCCTTGTACTTGCTGTCCTCTGGAACCGGTTTTTGTCCCTATATTTTGTCCTCTGAGGTATTCCAGAACCTGCGAAATTTGATAAGGAACCGGGCTGTCCACAGTAATTTCGCCTGCTAAATCGCTGTGACCACTATTTTCGAGCATGGCAACCTTTTCAGCAATCACAGCTTGGCTAAACACCATAGCCTGATTGGGAGCATTTGTGTCAGAACGATCCAGCATCAGCGCCAGCATTTCCTCATAGCTCAAAAGCCAGTAGGGAAGAAACATCGTTTGTTCGGAGGGTACGTCAGCAGGTCCCGCAATCTTGTAATGCTGGATACTGTCCCCTGTAATAGGCGCGTATTCACCATGTATATCGAACAGAATCGCGTTACAGGACTTCAATTCTGCTATTTTTTCAAGCAAAGTCGCAACTGTAAAAGATTTTCCTGATCCAGTGCTCCCAACAATAACGGCATGGCGTTGAAACAATTTGTTCCCATCCAGCCAAGCAAGTGCACCATTATTGATCGTGTATTTCCCAATGCACAAAGGGTGTTCCATTCCTGAATCCGCGCCGGAGATCACGCCCATAAAAGCCGTAAGTACATCGTCCGCCATGATGAAGCACTGCGAATCAATTTCCGGGACGGATTCCAATGTGCGTTTAAAAACGTTTCTGCGCTCGCCTTCCCTGTCCAGGAGCGTTCCTATCAACGTTGCTTTTACAACATCCACAGAAGCCGTCTCGTCCCCGTCTGTCTGGTCTAATTCATCGCTGAATTTTCTCATGATTTTACTGACCATGCCAATCAGGGCCTGTCCTACTTTAGAAGATCGAATCGCAATCAGATGATTCACCTGAAGCCTTGACAGTTGGGCCGGGTCTTCTACTTGAACAATAATGGTTGCGGTATCCACCCCTTGGACACGCCCAAATGTCTGCATTTCATCAAAATTGAAAATACCCATTATAAACTCCCCTAATCAATGATACTCATAAAACCGTCAATGGTCCAAAACGTTCCATCCAGAATTTCAACTGTCCGATCAATACAGATTTCTGTGGTATTCGGTTTCATTCCCTCTTGAATGGATATATAATGCTTTGCATTATTGGCCAGTAAGTGTGCTGCAGAATCAAATACATCTCGAGTAATTACAACAATCGGTACGCCGGTTCGAATGCGGGATACGATGTTTTCCTGCACCTGGGTATCGTTAAAGCCGTATCCGATACACAAAAAGCCTGTAGCTTGTCCAATCCGCTCATCCGCCGCAGACAAAATCTGGCGTGGAGTGCCCTGCAGAATGGCCTCAAATTTAGAGCGGCCAGGCGTAATGATTTCAGGAACCAGACCTGGAGGAAGCTCCCGCAGCATGGGCACGGAAACCGCCACATCATGCGCGTCCCGAAATACATCCAGGGAGCCATGAACCTTTAAAAGATTGACAGTGTCCCTTGAAGGAAATCTGCCAGTAAATCTTTTTTGATAATAGCCTTCAAATCCCGTTGAAACGGGAAGGCCAATTGAATCACAGGCATATTCAATGACACGATCATAGTTTGTGGTGATGATGTCGACTTTTTGTGGATGGGCTTGATAAAATTTCCTAATTAGCTGTGATAAGGGAAGTATCTCGTTATCAAAAAGGATGCGGTCAAACAGTTCTAGGTCTTTTGATGATATTAAATTCCAGGTTTCACATTTTACATCAATCAGCATTTCAGGCGTGAGGGTAACTCCCAGAAGTGCTGTCTCCAAATCTGCCCCGCTTTTGAGATTCTCCCGGAAAGTATCCCAACAGGTTGTACCCGTATATTTTGAGTCCAACTGGGTGAGTAAATGATCCCCCAGCAGCCCCATTCCTGGCAAGTGATGAGCTGCGGAACTGCCGCTGCCGATAATGAAAAGCGGCGTATCTTTAACAGCAGACTGGATTGCTTTAAATATATCGTCTCGTTCCATAATTCTGCGCCTTTCTCATAATAATTGTGCGTTCCGACATATTAAGTATAATGGCCTGCATTGGTAATTGCAATATATTTTGGCAAAATGGCAGGCGTTATTCTCCATATTATTCGTCTTCACATTGAATTGTGGACAGTTTTCGATTGTGGACAGTTTTCGACAGACTCCTCATAATAGAGAGCATCCTAAACAGAAACCGGAGTGTTGTCTATGAAAACATTGTCAAAGTCCATTGCCGATTATCTGGAAGCCGGGGAATATGAGCGGAGGCTATCTCCAGATACCCTCAAAGCCTATAGAATTGATTTGCGGCAATTTGCCCTATTTGTAAATGGGGTATGGCCTGACAGGGACTTGTTAAGTAGCTATGTGAAGCATCTGAACCAAAACTTTGCTCCCCGGTCAGTAAAGCGGAAGGTAGCAAGCGTTCGGGCTTTCTACCATGAGCTCAAGCTGAATGGTACTTTGGAAGAAAGCCCATTTGACAAGCTCCATATTCGAATCCAGTCTCCCAAACAGCTCCCGCGAGTTATCCCAACTCATATCGTCCACAACCTTTTGCAATGTGCATATGCTGCCTACTCGCCAGACCGCCGAGATACCCTGAGGGATATTGTAGTACTGGAATTGCTGTTCAGTACCGGCCTACGGGTATCCGAACTGTGTGCGTTATCAAAAGATACAGTTATATTAGAGGCCGGTAACCTTCGTCTGCTGGTCAATGGAAAAGGGAGCAAAGAACGAGTTCTCCAGATTACAACGCCAGAGCTGCTAAAGCTCATGCGAATCTATTACCATGAGTTTCATACAGAAATTCAAGCACAGGGCTTTATTCTTTTCAATCAGCGAGGAAACCCTATCTCGCCACAGTCGGTTCGGCGAATTATTCAAAAACATCTGAAGAAAATCGGTGGTGAGTATCATATAACACCACATATGTTCCGACATACGTTTGCCACTTCGCTATTGGAAGCTGGGATGGATATTCGATACATACAGTCTTTATTAGGACATAGTTCTATATCCACAACACAAATTTACACACACGTTACAACAGCACAGCAAACACTGTTGCTGGCAGAAAAACATCCCCGAGGAAAAATGACATTCTCTCTTTGAATAACAGCAGCAGGCTGCCGGGTAGCAGGCAGTCTGCTGCTGTTTTAATAGATAATCTGCAATTATCCATCAATCCTACTTCACCAGTCCGCATTTAACGCTCGGGGGCCATTTTTACACTTAGATATGTCAAATGAGAGGAGAATACATATGACACAATCAATTGTCATACCATTTCATAAAGACAGAGATATGTTGTTCTATTGCCTGAAACGCATCAAAGAAACGGTGCCGGAGGATGTTGAAATTATAATTGTTGGGAACAATATTCAATCGGACGAACTCAATTTTACCATAGACGATCCGAGATGCCGAATATTCCGTTTCCCAAGTAATATCCAATATCCGCGCGCAGTAAATTTCGGAGTAGAGCAATGCACTGGCGAAATTATCACAATCATGGACCCAGACATTTTTGTCTGGGATGGCTGGTATGAGGCTCTGCTTAGCTGTCTGGGTCAGCATCCTCAGGCAGGAGCCGTAGGGGCAAAGCTTCTTGATCCTCGGACAAATCGTATTATTGACTTTGGAATCATGTATTCCCGCTTTAATGCGGCCCATACTATGATGGGTCTGCTATATGACCATCCATTGGCACAGGATGATCGAAAAGTGCAAGCGGTTTGCAGTGCTATTTTGATGACGAAAAAAACTTTGTTCCAAAAGGTCGGCGGAATGGATGTAGAAATCCCCTACTCATATACGGATTGTGACTATTGCTTAAAGCTTCGTGACATCGGTTATGAAACTTGGGTCACGGCAGACGCAGTGGCCTATCATAAAGGCGGAACAGATCCGGACAATTCCAAATCAGCTTTCGGTTATTATCGTTTGGATGCCAAGGGAATGTATGGGATGAAAGACTATTCAAAGTTGGTCTATGATATGGAGGACTGGTATCGTGTTTCTGCAGCATACGCAAAGGAAAATATTCCCGGGTTGCAAAACGCATATGTGCTGGTAGATCTTTCAACGATGTACGATCGGGAATCCTATCACAGCATGATATCCCAGCTACTGGGGGTCTCTTTTTTAGACAAAATAGAGTGCCTGTTAAGTACTCGGGATTTAGAAAGCATTACCCTGTATGGAACACTTTCGTTTAACTATATTGACTTGGCCACTCCGATACTCTATTTCGTAGATACGTTTACATCCCTATTTAACAATCGACTTTGGTTCGAAATGCGGGACATCAGTCATGATTTGGTGGTGGATCGGCACGGAAATATTCTGCCGCTGCAACTCATTGCCGAAAATAGGTGCTAAATCAGCGGTAAGTTTATTCGCCCGTCGTCTGTCTGCTGAATCCCGGTAGCATGAAAATGCGCAAGGGCTTCCTCTGATAGCCGTGTCTGGTATGCTCGAGGGAGGAAGCCTAAGTCATATTTTCCAGAGTATATATTTAGCTCAGTAAAGGCCACATGAATATTTTCCAATAGTAGCGATATTTTTATCCAGTAACGCGAAGTTTTCTTTTTGCTATACTGGACATACGCACCATGGTAGGCATAGTAGGTTTCATCTGCGTCCTTAGCATAGAATGCCTTCACCCCGCGAAGCAGCAAGATGTCGCCCATCTTGCCATTTTCCAAAATCTGCTGAATTTGTGACAATTCTGTCAAAAGACGTTCGATGTAGTCCGCAGATTGAATTGGCCGTCTCTGTAAATACGCCATGATTTCCGCCATTAGGAAAAACGTATTGAATATGAGCGGCTCATGGGAGAACTCGCCGCTTTCAAGATACTCCCGTCCATTGGCCAAATCGTCGAGTACATCATCGAAATTATGGTGAATTAAGTCATATTGCAACCGCTTGCGGTAATAATTCAGTGTTTTTTCTGGAGCAGCTTCGGGCATACCCTTCAGGCATTCATCCCATATAGCAAGTAACTGCGACTCGTCACTTTTGTATCCATAAAAATTGTATCCCTCATCAGAATTGTTCAAATATGTAATCAGATTTTTGAGCTGAGCATTTTTAATATGCGGTATAGCGGCTCTGGAGCGCTTCATCAGCTGCTCACGTTTCGTACGCACGGCTACAGTGGGATATTCGTTGTTGTAGGCAACATACCACCGATTATACATGATAGCACGCAGCACATTTAATTCGTCAGAGCAGATTTGATTGACCCCAACAAGAGAATCGCTTTCTCGAAGGACAGTTCCGACCAATTCTTCCACAGCATCTCTGCGATGCAGTTCTACTAATATATCGCAGTAGAAATGCAGAAATTGTCGGTAAGCCGGAGCGCATTGTGTATATGCCAAAAGGCCCACTCTCTCCCGGATCGCACGATGTGCCGGTGCATAGCAGTTTTCTGCCGAAATTGAACCATCTATGGATCGGATGTGCTTACAGATGTCATTCAAGCATTTGATCCAAGCTTCATTGTTCTGGAAGCAGGTATCCATATCCAGGCACCGCTCAAAAAGGCGGTGATAGAAGAATGAAGAAAGCCTGGCAGATGGGCAGTGCTGGCTTAACTGCGTCAAAACAGAATAGGTATATGTATCGTTGCCCACAATTTCAATTTGATACAAATCATATATCTGCGGATAACCGCGGAGCTTGTCCGGATCACCATGCAAGCGCAACCATTCCAGGCAGACAAGCAGTTGTGACTGATGATGTGTCATAAAAAAGTTGCGAATTATGTCATGATCAAATACATAGACATCTGAGCTGATCGTACGCAGGAAGCCATGCTGCTGAAGCTGCTGCAATTCGGACGCCTTCAGCCCAAAGTATTTCATCAGTTCAAGGTCTATTTTATCGAAAAGGAACAAAACCGAGCAAATTTGGAATAGACGATCTTCCGGCAAATGTCTTGTGATAAATTCCTGCCGCTTTTCAAGAACCTCCTCAATTCCGTGAGAAAGCCCGGAAACCAGCTCCCATGCCCGATCATCCTCAAGAATGTATCCCTGCCCCTCAGGCGTTACTTTGACCGCCCCATTTTCCTCCAGATGTCGTACAGTCTGGAAAATATGGTAGGGATTCAACGAAATCTGCCTGATGATTGCTTCAAACAAAGCGTCGAAACGTCCGTTGCCCGTATGGATAAGCTCCCGCAGAAACAGCAACCCTAGCTCATCGCTTTCAAAGCCAGACAACTTCCGGGAAAGCAAATGCTTGATATTGGAGTGCAGCAAATCAAAAAGCAACTCAGACGCGGACATTGTCATGTAGTCCTGATTAAAGGCACACAGAATTACGGATCTGTTGGGGCGGTTTTGGTTGGCTGCATATATCGTGTACTGACGGAGAAAATGCTGAAAAGCGGCCCCCGCAAATTGGACATTGTCCATTACAAATACACAGCGCCGACTGGACATTTTTTCAAACAAGAGACTCCCACAAGTGTCAATGAATTGGTAAAGTTCTTCCTCTGTCTGAAGGCAGTTAATTTCACGGAGAATATTCAGTGCTGTATGAAATCGAGAGCGGGTATCTTCCTCTTGCTCCGCATCTTGGGCCGCAAATTTCTGCTCCAGTGCCTTCAATATCTGTGTGCTTGGTATCTCATATAGGAAAGAAACGATTTCTCCTAAAAAATAGCTGGAAGAAAAATTTTCAGCTGCGGTTAGACTCAAAATACTATATCCATATTTCAGAAAAATGTTGGTACATTCGGTAAGCATCCTTGTTTTCCCAGTCCCACTGCGCCCGGAAAGAACCATCAAACTCATCTTGCCATTTTGAACAAGCAGGTCTTCTGTCTCATTTAATATTTTCTCATACTGATGCCCAATCAGTTTTGTTTGCCCAATCCAACGGCAAGCGAGTTTGATAGATTTAGAACGCCACTCGTAAGGCTCTCCGTCTTCTGTGCTACCTTCAACTAAGAAACCGGGCAAACGCAACGTTGGCATAAATTTGATGGGGCGCATATTGAGTCGAATGGCACATCCTTCACCTCCGTTCAGTTGCCGTTCATGCCACAAGTCCTGCTCTGCTGAAATGGCTTTGTCCAAGTACTGAAAGTGGAAACGATCGGATTCCCCCTTCAAAAAGGAAATTTTGATGTGGAGCGGCATGTCAGGGAATGGGTTGGATATGAAAAAGGAAAGTCCAAAAGTTTCGTTATAGCGAACCTGCTCCGCTGAAGAATAGTCCACATAGCGTTCCTCAGTTTCATGGACGCCAACGATTGCTTCTTGGGAAAAATATAGATCCGCAGAAAACTTTGTAACGGAAGCTGGAGTGCACCCCTTAGGAGGGCGGTATCGCTCAGGAAGCTGATTCCTATATGTCCAAATCAAATTTTCCAATATCTGAGCATCAAAGAAGTGAATTTGCTTTTCAGATTTTTCTCCAAAAGACAAAATTTTGTCTTTTGCACGCCGGTTAATTGGGGAACGGCTAAAAAACAGAATGGTATTCACATCATAGACCTGGGCCATCACCAGCGTTGGGGCCAAAATATCCATCGCAATTTTATCATGGTAATTTTTACATTCGGCCCATATGCGTTGATCCTCTGTCAAAAGCCAGAAATCGCGGTTATCATCATGACTTTTTGGCGTTCTGGTCCATTTCACACCATATTTTGCCTGCAACAGACTTTCCACCAAATTCTCGAACAAGAGGCCATCGCCAATTTGCTTGGCATTTGATGCTTTTTTCACAAATTGAAACCAATACTTCTCCCACATCTGATCCGTCTCCCTTTTGTCGGCTCAGTACGCTGAAACGATTTTAACGCAATAATTGCCCGATAATTGCAGATTATCCTTCGTTTCAGTATAACATAATGCATTTGAAATTTCTACAAAATTTGATAGTTTTCTGCTGAAAAATTTCAAATACTGTAGCCATTGCCATGAGATAGACTTACGATGCTAAACATCACGTCCTCCATTTTGTTTTTGGACTCAGACTTCGGCAACATTAGGTTCAAATCCTCGTTTGCAGTAAATTTGCAAAGCGGATAATAAAGCATAAAATCAGAAGGGAATGGACAACAAATTCCATGCTTTTGGGCCGCTTTGCAACAAGAGCCGCAACACATTGGTACTGCTGGGTTTGCACAAGAAAACAGCCTCCCGATTATAAGTTCTTTTTGCAAAAACTCATAACTAAGAGAGCCACCAGGCCCCCAGTTCGATTCTGGGAACCGCGAAAACTGAACATCGCGGGGTGGAGCAGTCTGGTAGCTCATCGGGCTCATAACCCGAAGGTCGTCG
>OFFE01001915.1_pt1 | contig 13523 bp, 9 predicted proteins | sample 1521371 | NCBI WGS metagenome assembly OFFE01 (sample SAMEA3504131, study PRJEB24116) | mouse gut metagenome | biome: mouse gut; feature: mouse-associated habitat; material: faeces | place: Denmark | collected 2011 | reverse complement strand
AGCCGCAGGGAGGGGGGACGCGTCATATCCGGTCCGGTACAGCCGGGCGGCCGGAGAAGCGGCGCTCCGTTGGAACCGCCGGCCTTGCGGGGGCTCCCGCTCTCCGGCTGCGTTTACTGGCCGGAGACCTCGCCGGTCTCACAGTCCACGTAGTAGGTATAGGTGTCCGTCTCGATCTCCCAGACGGGCAGCAGGCGGGGAACGGTGGCCCCTTGGAGCTGATAGACGCACCGCGCGCCGGTCACTTCGCTGCACACCACGCCGGAGGCGCTGCGGTAGTCCAGAAATTTGACCAGGGCGGTGGCGCAGGTCATCCGTTGGCCTGCCGCAGGCGCGGCGTTTTCCAGGCTGACATGGGCTCCGGACACCGAGGTCAGCCGCCCCTGCTCGAAATACAGCTCCACGCTGCAATTCACCACCGGCACCTTGTCCGCCAGCTGGCCGGCTATGGCCCGGCCGTCGCCGTTTTCCATCTGGAACCGGGGCTCTTCATAGCCAAACCGGCGGCAGAAATCCCGGGAAAACTCCTCCGCGTCCTCCACGGGCAGATTCAGGCGGACGCCGTAAAAGCTGCCCCCGGCGCGGAACTGGATGGCGCAGCGCTCCGAGGCATAGCTGTAAATTCCGCCGCCCTGGCTGGTGGAAACAGCCTCCGCGCCCAGCAGGACGGAGGCGATCTCCCGCTCCGTTTCCGCCTGCCGGGACAGGTTCAGAGGGCCCAGAGGCGGCTGGAGAAGATCAATGTCCTCCCCCAGCGTCAGCTGGCTGGCCTGATACAGCTCCCGCAGCCGTCCGGCGGTCTGGCGCTCCGCCGTCATGGCTTGCAGCTTCTGGTATCCCACGGTCAGCAGGAGACAGCCGTTGAGCAGAAGCAGAATGACAAGGATAATATTTTTCAGCCGGTAGGTTTCCATAGTGCTCTCCTTCCGCGCCGCCGGCAGGGGGGCGCGTGTTTCGCGGAGCGGCCGGTCATCGCAGCCATTGGGCCGCCAGCTGTCCGGAGCCGTCGTCCGCGTAGCCGATGGACAGGGAGGAGCCGGGGGAGGCGGCGGCGATGGCCTGGGCCATGGAGGCCGGCAGCATTGCCGCCGGTTCTCCCTCCAGCGCCTCGTATACCCGGCAGCGGTAGGTAAAGGACGTTACCACCCCGTTCTGATAGACGACGGACAGCGCGTCCCCCGCGTCGGGAAACAGTACGGGAACGCCCTCGGCCTGATAGCGGAAGCGAAGCGTATAGCCGGACTCCGTCTCCTCCACCGTATGCAGGTACACAGGCGACGCGCCGGTGCCGGCCGTCAGGGCGGAGGCCAGCCGCCAGGCCGCCGCCAGAATTTCCCGCAGCCCCTGGCCGGAGGCCTGGTAGAGAGGGGAGGCTGTTTCCCAGCGGCTGTTGAGAGAGACGGTTCCGTCGGGAGCGATGCGCAGCGTCCGGGGGGTCTCCTCCACCACCTCCGCGCCGCTGCTCTCCGTATAGCGGGAGAGGGTGTGGGCGTTGAAATCCAGGGCGGTCAGCAGATTGTAGGCGGAATAGCCCGCGGGAAGCTCCGCCTGAATGTCCGGCAGCGGCCCGCCGGAATCCGCCGTCAGGATCGCGTAGGGCTCCAGGCCGCTGTGGGCGGTTTCAAAGGCGAAATTCGCACCGTTGGGCAGATACTTTTCACAGATGGAGCCCAGAGCGGAGACGGGCAGCGCCGTGGCGCAGCGGAAAATTCCGCCGCCCTCCTCCAGCAGATAGAGGGAAACATCCTCCTCGCCGCCGGTGGTGAGCGCCATGGCGCGCAGGCGAAGGTTGAAATTCAGCGGCTCTTCCATACCCAGCCAGGCTGCCGCCGCCTCCAGAGGCAGCGCGCCGCCCAGCTCCAGATAGAGCCCCGGACCGTTCAGCGCGGCGCGGAATCCGCCGTCCGGGGACTGCTCAAGCGAACCGGCGGAGCCCAGCGCCTCCTGAAACAGAGGGATGATATACTGAAGAAGCTCCGGGTCGCCGGCGCTGACGCACAGCCGGCCGTTCCGGCGGTATTCGCCGTCTCCTGTCACCATCAGGTTGACAGAGGAAAACATGGCGGCGGGCAGTGCACCCTCCTCCCGGCCGGCGGAGACCGGAGACGGCGAAAACAGGGAGGGCACGCGGTGAAAGAGGGGAATATTGTGCAGAAGAGGCAGCTGCGTGAGCAGAAAAAGAGCGGACAGCGACAGCACTGCGATCGCCAGATTCTGAATATGGCCGCGCAGATCCTTCTTACCCATGCCGGTCCTCCTCCTTCTGGCGGATGGGCAGAACAATCCGCACCGTGGTGCCGGGACCGTCGTGGGAGGTCAGGGCAATGGAGCCCTGGTGGCGCAGGACAATCTCCCGGGCGATGGAGAGGCCCAGGCCGGTGCCGCCGCTCTCCCGGGAACGGGCCTTGTCCACCCGGTAGAACCGGTCGAAAATCCGCTCGCGGTCCTTGGGAGGAATGCCGATTCCGGTGTCGGACACCTCGATCCATACGTTCTTGCCCCGGACGCCGGCATCCACGGTGATGACGCCGCCGTCGGGTGTGTATTTGATGGAGTTGCCCACCACGTTCATCATCACCTGCTCCAGGCGGCTGCGGTCCCCCATGATCATGGGCAGAGTGTCGCCGTACTGGCGCAGCAGGGTATGCCCCCGCCGCCTGGCCTCCAGCTCCACCGCGCGGCACACCGACTCGATGGCGTCGTGAAGGGAAAAGCGGGTCATCCGGATTTCCGCCCGGCCCGAGTCCAGGCGGCTGAGCGTCAGCAGATCCTGGACGATGCGGGTCATGCGGTCGGTTTCGCTGATGATGATATCCAGAAAGTTGTTCTCCATGTCGGGGGGAATGCCGTCCATGTCCCGGATGGTTTCGGCGTAGCTGCGGACGTTGGTCAGAGGGGTGCGCAGCTCGTGGGAGACGTTGGCCACAAATTCCTTGCGCATTTCCTCGTTTTTCCGCTGGGCGGTGACGTCGTGCATCACCGCCATGGCGCCGCCGCCCTCTCCGTCGGAGACGGGGGCCAGATACAGCTCCAGAATCCGGTCTCCCGCCGTCAGCTCCCGGGAGGCGAAGTTGGGCCGCTGGAGGCGCATGACCTGACTGAGGGGGAGCTCCTGGCCAAACAGTGCGTCGTAGTCGTAAAAGGACACCTCCCGGCCCAGCATCCGGCTGGCGGAGGGGTTGCTGGTGAGGATGGAGCCGTCGCTGGCAAAGGAGATGACGCCGTCGGTCATGTGGAGAAACAGGGTGTCCAGCTTGTTCCGCTCGCTGGCCACCGCCTCCAGGGTGTCCTGAAGAACGGCGGCCATGTTGTTGAAGGTTGTGGTGAGAATGCCGATTTCGTCGGAGGACTCCACGGCGATGGTCGAGCCGAAGTCTCCGGCGGAAACCTGCTCCGCCCGCTCTGTCAGGCGCTCGATGGGGATGATCATTGTCTTGCTGAGCAGGAAGCTGAGCAGGACGGAAATCAGCAGGCCTACCAGCAGGGCCTGGACGATAATCAGAAACAGCTGGCTGTTCAGGGAATTGACCGTATCCCGGTTGTCATAAATATAAATGATATACGCGCTTTCTCCGCCGGTGATGGGGATGGCCACATCCATATAGTTGGCGGTGATATCGCTTTCCGAACCGACGGCGGCGCCGCCGCCGGCAATGCTGGCCCGGGCGGTGAGAAGGTTCGGGGTGACTTGCAGGCTCTCCAGGCCCTTCTCGTCGTCGCTGCCCCCCAGGAAGGCGCCGGTGCGGCCGTCCAGAATATAGTAATTCCGGGTGCTGGAGTTGAGGCCCAGATCGCCCGCCTTGGCCTCGATCATCCGGCTGATCATCTCAACGCCGTCCGGCTGGGCCGCCTCCCGGCGCAGGGTGTTGACAAAGGCGGCATTGGCGGGATTGGCATCACCGAAGACCGCCTCCACCTGGGCGTAGAATTCGTCAATATAGAAGCCGGTGATATTCGTCACCATAATGGTGCCTACTACGGTCATCAGGGAGGTGATCAGCAGGAGCATGATCAATACCAGCTTCATGTGGAGGCTGCGGAACATGGCGGCTCCTCTCCGGCGGCAAGGAAACGCCCTTGCCGCCCCGTTTATTTTGGGTTGCCGGCAGGCGGCGCGGCCGCCGCCTACTCGATGGACTTCAGGGACTCCGCCATGTCGATCCGGCGCAGCCGGGGCCGCATGCCTGCGGAAATCGCCAGAGTGAACAGAAGCGTCATGGCAAAAGAAATCCCGTAGCTGAGCGGCGCGATCCGGCAGGCAAACGTCATGGCGTCAATCCTGATCTGCTCCATGACGAAAGCATGGAGCGCTTTCCCCATCCCCAGGCCCGCCAGACTGCCCAGAATGGAAAGAATGTTGATCTCCCGGAAGACATAGGCGGCCACCTCGCCCTGATAAAAGCCCAGAACCTTGATGGTGGCAATCTCCCGCACGCGCTCGTTGATGTTGATGTTGGTCAGATTGTAGAGCACGATGAACGCCAGCGCCGCCGCGCACAGCACAATCACCACCACAATATAATCCAGGCGGGAGAGCATGCTGTCCACCCGCTCCCGGGTGGCGGCGTTTACCGTCACTGTGCTCACGTCCTCGTCCTCCAGCAGCACAGCGCCCTCCTCGTAGGGGTCCGCGCCGTCGTGGGCCAGGACGTAGAGGGTGTTGTACTCCGGCTCCTCCAGCAGCTGGCTGCGGTAGGTTTCCGGGGAAACGTAGGCGTAATTGAACACATAATTGTCGCACAGGGCGGAAACCGTGACCTTCATGGATCCCAGCGTTCCTCTGCGCAGCTCCACACTGTCGCCGGGGAGCACGCCCAGGCTCTCCGCCAGTCCGGCGTTGAGCACTACCTCGTTCACGCCGGGGTAGGCGACAGGCTCACCGCCGCGGTGGAGGGAGAGGAATCCCTCCAGGGAACCGGTGGAGGACGCCACCAGATAGACGGATTTGCTGCCCCCCTCCGCCAGCACGTCCACGCTGCCGTTATGGACCAGCAGGGCCTGCTCCGGGTCCCAGCCGTATTTCTCCAGATAGGCTGAGGCCGATTCGGAAGTCTGGCCGTCCTGGAAGGTGACGGAATAGTCATAGAGAGTGATTTCGTTAAACTGATCATCGGCCACATGGGCGATGGAGTCCCGGACGCCGAAGCCGGTGCACAGCAGGGCTGTGCATCCGCCGATGCCCAGAACCATCATGATCAGGCGGCTGCGGTAGCGCAGCACGTTCCGGGCGGAAACCTTGTGCAGAAAGCTCAGACGCTTCCACAGCGGCGTGATATACTCCAGAAACACCCGGCGGCCCGCTCTGGGAGCCTTGGGACGGATCAGATCCGACGCCTGCCGCCGCAGCTCCACCCGGCAGGACAGCCATGTGGCTCCCATGGAGCACAGCAGCGCCGCCGCAAAGGAAACCGCCGCCAGATCCGGCAGAACCGCGTGCTCCAGAGGCGCGAAGCCGTAGATCATCCCATAGATCTCCCAGATGATCCAGGGCAGGCCCGTCACGCCAAGGCCATAGCCCAGAACGCTGCCAGCCAGAGCGGCGGAGCCGGAATAAAACAGATACTTGGTCATGATCTGGGCGCGGCCGTAGCCCAGAGCCTTCAGCACGCCGATCTGGGTGCGCTGCTCGTCCACCATGCGCTTCATGGTGGTCATGCACACCAAAGCCGCCACCAGGAAGAAAAATACCGGAAACACCACCGACACCGCCGCTACGATAGAAGTGTCGTTCTCAAAGCAGACATAGCCCGTGTTCTCGTCCCTGGTGAGGACATAGGTGGAGGCCCGTTTCAGATCCTTGAGCTTCTCTCTGGCATCGGCCAGCTCCTCCTCCGCGTCCCGGAGCTCCTCCTCCGCGCTGGCAAACTCCCGGTCGGCCTCGGCCCGGCCGTCGCGGTACTCCGCCCAGCCGTCGTCCAGCTCCGTCCGGGCATCCTCCAGCTCGCCGGGGGCCCGGTCCAGCTGGTCCCGGGCCTCGTCCAGCTTGCGCTGGGCCTCCCGCAGCTCCCGCTGGGCCTCGTCCAGATCCCTGCGGCCGTCCTCCAGCTCCCGCAGGCCGTCGCTGTACTCCGCCTCGCCGTCCTGAAGCTTCTGGTATGCCTCCGCCAGCTCCCGGTCTGCCTCCGCTTTGGCGCTGTTGTATTCCGCCCAGCCCTCGTCCAGCTCCCGGCGGGCCTCCTCCAGCTGTTTTCCGGCCTCTTCCAGCTCCTGTTCGCCGCTGGCCAGCTCCTTGCGGCCCTGCTCCAGCTCAGAGCGGCCATCCCGCAGCTCCCGCTCCGCCTGGGCCACCTGGGCCGCGCCGCTCTGGTATTCGGCATAGCCGGACTCATATTCCCGCAGTCCTGCGCTGTACTGGGCCCAGCCTGCGGCCAGCTGCGCCTCGCTCCGGTCCAGCTCCGCTTTCGCTTCGTCCAGCTGGGCCTGCATTCCCGCCGCCGTTTCAGGGGGCAGGGTGTCCTTTATGGCGAGAAATTGATTGAGCTGCGTCTCATACTGGGCCTTGCCGGCCTGGAGCTGCGCCTCGCCGGCATCCAGCTGGGCCTTGCTCTCCTGGAGCGTCTGCTGGCCGCTTTGCAGCTGGGCCCAGGCGGCGTTCAGCTGGGCCTGGGCGGCGCTGAGCTCCTGCTGGCCGGTGCTGAGCCCGCTTTCGCCCTTTGCGATTTCGTCTCTGACCTCCTCCAGCTTTTGCAGGCCGTCGTTGTACTCCGCCAGCCCTTCGGCGTACTCCCGCTCGCCGTCTTCCAGCTTCTGCCGGGCCTCTTCCAGCTCCCGCTCCGCGTCCGCCCGGGCCTGGTTGTATTCCTCCCAGCCGCTGTCCAGCTCCTGGCGGGCCTCCTCCAGCTCCTGCTGGCCGCCGGCGACTTCCGCTTCCGCGTCCGTCAGCTCCTGCTGGGCGTCCGCCACCTTCTGCCGTCCGTCGGCGTAGTCCTGCTGGCCCTGCTGGTAGTCCTGCCGGCCCTGCTCATAGTCGGACTCGCCGTCGGTAAGCTCCCGGTAGGCGTCGTCCAGCTCCGTTTCGGCGTCCGCCTTCTCCCGGCGGTAGTCCTCCCATCCGTCTGCGATCTCCTGTTCCCCGTCCCGGATCTTTTCCATGGCCTCGCTGTACAGCTCGTCGTAGCGCAGCTCTGCCCGCTGGTCCAGAAGGTCCTCCATTTCCGCCTCCCGGCTGCCGGTCAATTGATCGTACGCGCCGGAATAGGGCGCGGGAACGTCCTCCAGCGCCAGGAAAATTTCATGGTAGGCTTCAAAATCAAAGCCGTCCTCGGGAATATACACAAAGGCGGCCACGCTGCCGCTGCCCAGAGAGCTGGTCCCCCGCTCGTAGTTGAGATAGAAGGGGGACCAGGCCAGTCCCACAACGGTGTACCCGTCGTACCGCAGCAGCTCCCGTGTATCCTCGCTGTTGCTCCCGTTCACCGGAAGAACGGTTCCAAGATCCTCCTCCAGGAAGTATTTCGCGTCTCCCAGACACTCGTCGGGCGCTTCGGGCATCCGGCCCGCGGAGAGCTTGAGGATGTTCACGTCCTCCGTTATGGAGTGGGCCTTCACCACCGTCTCAAGGCCCTCCTCAATTTCCGTGAGAAAGTCGGTGAACACCCCGCCTTGGGCGGCGCTCACCCCCTCCAGGGCGGCGAAGGCCGCCACGTCCTCCTCCGTGAACCCCAGGGTGGACAGAAAGCGGAAATCATAGAACTTCTGCTCCGTCAGATATTTGCCGCCTGTGGCCATCATGTCCGGCTGGCAGGCCCGCAGGCCGGCGAAGAAGCCCACGCCCAGCCCCACAATCGCCAGAATCGCCAGATAGCGGCCAATGCTCTGCCGGATTTCCCGTATGGCGGCGCGCAGCAGCGTTTTTACCATTCGATCTCCTCCACCGGAACGGGCCGGTCGTTGATCTCCTCGGAGAGAACGGCGCCGTTCTTCACTTGAATCACCCGGTCGGCCATGGCGGTGAGGGCGCTGTTATGGGTGATGATGACCACCGTCATGCCGTTTTTCCGGCTCATCAGCTGCAAAAGCTTCAGAATGGCCTTGCCCGTGTGGTAGTCCAATGCGCCGGTGGGCTCGTCGCAGAGGAGCAGCTGGGGATTCTTGGCCAGCGCCCTGGCAATGGCCACCCGCTGCTGCTCGCCGCCGGAGAGCTGGGCGGGGAAATTGCTCAGCCGTTCCTCCAGGCCCACGCTGCGCAGCACCTCCGCCGCGTCCAGGGGATTGCGGCAGATCTGGGAGGCCAGCTCCACGTTCTCCAGGGCCGTCAGATTGGGCACCAGATTATAAAACTGAAATACGAAGCCGATGTCATGGCGGCGGTAGGCGGTCAGCTGCCGGGCGTTATAGGAGGAGATCTCCTCGCTGCCCAGAAACACCCGGCCCTCGGTCAGCGTATCCATGCCGCCCAGAATATTCAGGAGCGTGGTCTTTCCCGCGCCGCTGGGACCCACGATCACGCACAGCTCCCCCTTTTCCACGGCGAAGGTGGCGTCCCGCAGGGCCTGGATTTCCACCTCGCCCATGCGGTAGACCTTTTTGACCCCTTCAAATCGGACAAAACTACTCATTTTTTCACCCCGTACATATCTGTCGCATTTCTTCGCAAAATAAACACCCCCATTATAACACAGATGAAACCAAAATGGTGAAATTTTCGTGAAAGAAACGCAGAAAATTTTTCGGGATTTCCCCGGATTTCCTCTTGCCACCGGGGAAGATTCGTGCTAAAATGAAAACCATCACGGAAATGAGAGGCTTTTCCTATGAAATCCACGCTGTTCGCCGCTTACTATTACTTTACCTTTATCTGCACAAGTAGATAAGGGTTGTTTTGCTGCGGTGAAAAGCTGTCGGGGAAATCCATTCCGGGTCTTACAGTGAAACAACACTGTAAGACCCGTTTTTTACGCGAAAAATTATTTTGAACAGGAGTTGAGTGCGTTATGATCGTGATTCTGAAAAAAAGCGCGGAGCGCCAGCAGGTGGAGCTGTTCGACGCGTGGCTGCACAGCATGGGGCTGGAAACCCACAAATCCGTGGGAGAAAACCATACCATCGTGGGGCTGGTGGGAGACACCTCCCGGGTGGACATCGAGAGCATCATGGCACTGGACATCGTGGAGACCGTCAAGCGCATCCAGGAGCCCTACAAAAACGCCAACCGGAAATTTCATGAGCAGGACACCGCCATCACCCTGCCGGGCGGAGCGAAAATCGGAGGGGGCCACTTCCTGGTGATGGCGGGGCCCTGCTCGGTGGAAAACGAGGAGCAGATCATCGCCGTGGCCCAGGCCGTCAAGGCCGCCGGGGCCCAGGTGCTGCGGGGAGGCGCCTTCAAGCCCCGTACCTCCCCGTACGCCTTCCAGGGACTCCACGAGGAGGGAATCCGGCTGCTGCTGAAGGCGCGGGAGGCCACGGGGCTGCCCATCGTCACCGAGATCATGGACGCCAAGCACCTGCCCCTCTTCGAGGATATCGACATCATCCAGGTGGGGGCCCGGAACATGCAGAACTTCGAGCTGCTCAAGGAGCTGGGGAAGCTGCGCAAGCCGGTGCTCATCAAGCGGGGCATGGCCAACACCCTCCAGGAGCTGCTCATGAGCGCGGAGTACGTGATGGCCGGGGGCAACGAGCAGGTGATCCTCTGCGAGCGGGGCATCCGGACCTTTGAGACCGCCACCCGCAACACCATGGACCTCTCGGTCATCCCGGTGCTCCACCAGCTCACCCACCTGCCGGTGGTGGTGGACCCCAGCCACGCCACGGGCCGCTGGGAGCTGGTGGCCCCCATGGCCCTGGCCGCCACGGCCAGCGGCGCGGACGGACTGATAATCGAGGTCCACAACGATCCGGAGCACGCCCTGTGCGATGGGCCCCAGAGCCTGCGGCCGGACCGATTCGCGGGCATGATGGAGAAGGTCCGGGCCATCCAGCCCTACGCGGATCGCTCCTTCTCCAGCGCCGTTGCTTTTTCCTGATGATGAAAAACAGGATCGACACAGTCGGCGTCGTGGGCCTGGGGCTCATCGGCGGCAGCATGGCCAAGGCCATCCGCCAGTACACGGACTGCACCCTCCTGGGCTATGACGCGGACGGTGCCGCCCTCGGCCGGGCCCTGGATGAGGGGGTTGTCTCCGCCCCCCTGACCCCGGACCGGCTGTCGGAGTGCCAGCTGGTCGTCATCGCCCTGTATCCCCAGGCCACGGTGGCGTACGTGACCGCCCATCGGGACCAGTTCCGCCCCGGCGGCATTGTCATGGACTGCGGCGGCGTGAAGGGGGTGGTGTGTACGCCCCTGGAGGAGGTGACGCGAAACGCCGGCTTCACCTTCGTGGGCGGCCACCCCATGGCGGGGGTGGAGCGGTCCGGCTACGCCAACGCCTTCCCGGAGCTGTTTCAGGGCGCGTCCCTGATCCTCACCCCCTATCCCGGCGGGGACCGGGCGGCGGTGGACCAAATCTGGGAGCTGGCCCAGCACCTGGGCTTTGCCCGGCTCCAGCTCTCCACCCCCCAGGAGCACGACCACATCATCGCCTACACCTCCCAGCTGGCCCACGTGGTGTCCTGCGCCTACGTGGGCAGCCCCTCGGCCCCCCGGTTCGAGGGCTTCTCCGCCGGGAGCTTCAAGGACATGACCCGGGTGGCCAAGCTCAACGAAGAGATGTGGACGGAGCTGTTTCTGGAGAACCAGGACGCGCTGGTGCGGGAGATCGACACCCTGGTGGAGGAGTTGGCCGCCTTCGCCTACACCATCCGCCGGGGGGACCGGGAGAACCTGAAAAACATGCTCCGGCGGGCCCGGGAGATCAAGGAGGCCATTGACAAGGACTGCCAGTGAAAGGAGAGAGACATGGAGACCAGCTATATCAAGGAGTACTACAACAACTACAACGAGGACCAGCGTACCAAGTCCCGCCACGGCAGCGTGGAGTTCATCACCAACATGAAGTATATCCGGGACTTCCTCCCCGCCGGGGCCTCCATCCTGGACGTGGGGGCCGGCACAGGGGTTTACTCCATGGCCCTGGCCATGGACGGCTACCATGTCCGCGCCATCGAGCTGGTAGAGCACAATATTGAGGTGTTCCGCGCCAACCTGAAGGCATGCGGGGCGGAGATCCCGGTGGAGCAGGGCAACGCCATGGACCTGAGCCGGTTCCCGGACGAGAGCTTTGACGGGGTGCTGCTCTTCGGCCCCCTGTACCACCTCTACACCGAGGAGGAGAAGCTGCTGGTCCTGTCGGAGGCCAAGCGGGTGCTGAAGCCGGACGGCCGCCTCTTTGCCGCCTACTGCATGAACGAGGCCACAATCATCCACTACTGCTTCCAGGGCGACGGCAGCAATATGCTGGACTGTCTGACCAAAGGGATGGTGACGGCGGACTACCACTGCATCTCCCAGCCGGCGGACCTCTTTGAGATGGTGCGGCTGGAGGACATCGACCGGCTCAACCGGAAGGCCGGGCTGGAGCGGGTGAAGATCGTGGCCTCCGACCTCTTCTCCATCTACATCCGTGACCAGATCGACAGCTTCTCCGACGCGGCCTATCATGCCTATATCAACTACCACCTGTCGGTCTGCGAGCGGGGCGATCTCATCGGTGCCACCAACCACAGCCTGGATATTCTGAGAAAGAAATGACACCTTATTATAATAGGAAGTGATTTGATGCACACTGTTACGGTAAGCGCCTCCAGACCCTATGGGGTCCACATCGGCGGCGGACTCCTGGACCGGGCCGGGGAGCTCCTGGCCGGGGCAGCCAAATCCCGCCGGTGCGCGGTGGTGACGGACAGCGCCGTGGGCCCCCTCTACGGGGACCGGGTTCTGTCGGCCCTGGAGGGAGCCGGGTTCACCCCCCTGCTCTTCACCTTCCCCGCCGGGGAGCGGAGCAAGAATCTGTCTACCTATGGACAAATCCTGGATTTTTTCGCCAAAAACCGGATCACCCGCTCAGACCTTGTGGTAGCCCTGGGGGGCGGCGTAACCGGGGACATGGCCGGCTTTGCCGCCGCCACCTACCAGCGGGGCGTTGACTATGTCCAGATCCCCACCACCTTTCTGGCCGCCTCCGACTCCTCCGTGGGGGGCAAGACCGCCGTGGATCTGGCGGAGGGGAAGAATCTGGCGGGCGCGTTCTGGCAGCCCCGGCTGGTGATCTGCGACACGGACACCTTCCGCACCCTGCCCGGGGAGGTCTTTGACGACGGCGCGGCGGAGACGGTGAAGCACGGCCTCATCGCGGACCGGGACTTCCTCCGGCTCCTCATGACCGGAGACCTCCGGGAGCGGATCGACGACGTGGTGCGCCGGAACGTGGAGATCAAGGCCGCCGTGGTGGCGGAGGACGAGTTCGAGGGGGGCAAGCGGAAGATCCTCAACTTCGGCCACACCCTGGGCCACGCCATCGAGAAGTGCAGCGGCTACGCCGTCTCCCACGGCCGCGCGGTGGCGGTGGGCATGGTTCTGGCCTGCCGGGCGGCGGAGAAGCTGGGGTACAGTCCCGCCGGGACCCTGGAGGCGGTCCGTGGGGCCTGCCGCCGGTTCGGCCTGCCCACAGAGTGCCCCTACACCGCCGGGGAGCTCTACGCCGCCGCCACCGGCGACAAAAAGCGGGACGGCGGCAGCATCGACGTGGTGGTCCTGGAGGAGGTCGGCAGGGCCCGGACCGTCCGGCTGGACCTGGAGGGCCTGCGGGAATTTACGGAGGCCGCTCTATGAATCTCACCATCACGCCCGGAAAACTTTCCGGGACCGTCACCCCGCCTCCCAGCAAGTCCCAGGCCCACCGCCTGCTCATCTGCGCCGCCCTGGCGGGAGAGGGGAGCGTGATCCACAATCTGGCGGACTCCCAGGACATCCGGGCCACCCGCCGATGCCTGGCGGAATTGACTACAAACCGTCGAACTCTGCCGGAATTAGACTGCGGGGAATCGGGCTCCACCCTCCGCTTCCTGATCCCCATCGCCCTGGCTCTCCGGGGCGGCGGCGTGTTTACCGGGCAGGGTCGGCTGATGGAGCGGCCTCAGAAGCCCTACTTCGACCTTTTCGACGAGAAGGGCATCCGGTATGAGCGGAAGGGCGGCGTCCTTACGGTAGAGGGCCGGCTGACGCCGGGAGAGTACCGCCTGCCGGGGAACGTGTCCCGCCAGTTTTTTACCGGACTGCTGCTGGCCCTGCCCCTGCTGGACGGGCCGTCGGCGATCATCCCCACCACCCCGCTGGAGAGCGAGGGATATATCGGCATGACCCTGGACGCCATGCACGAGTTCGGCGTAGACATCGCCTCCACCCGCTCCCTGCCGCCCCATTACCTCATTTCCGGAGGGCAGAAGTACCGGGGCGCGGAGGCCACAGTGGAGGGGGACTGGTCCCAGGCGGCGTTCTGGTATGCGGCCAACTGCCTGGGGTGCACGGTGGATGTGCGGGGCGTTTCCCAATATTCTACCCAGGGCGACCGGGTGATCGAGTCCTGCTGCCTGGAGCTGTCCCAGCCCGGGGATACAGAGATCGACATGTCCGGCTGTCCGGA
>OFFE01001908.1_pt1 | contig 13568 bp, 13 predicted proteins | sample 1521371 | NCBI WGS metagenome assembly OFFE01 (sample SAMEA3504131, study PRJEB24116) | mouse gut metagenome | biome: mouse gut; feature: mouse-associated habitat; material: faeces | place: Denmark | collected 2011 | reverse complement strand
CGCAGGCCCGGGGGATGCCCATGGCGGACACGGTGGCCGTGGGCGACAGCAGCAATGACCTGGAGATGCTGCAGCGCGCCGGGACTGCCATCGCCATGGGCAATGCCACGCAGGGCATCAGGGATCTGGCGGATTATGTGACCACGGACGTGATGGAGGACGGCATCTGGAATGCTCTGGACTGGCTGGGGGTGCTGTAGCGGTGATTGGGGGCAAGCATACCATATTCTGCCGGAATGTCAATAGAAATTCATTGCGAAACAGTGTCTCAGGTGGTATGATAAGGACAATCTGGAACACAAAAGGGAGGAAGCAGATATGGACACCATAAAAATCCACAGCGGCAGCACCAGGATGATCGCCCACCGGGGCTTAAGCGGCCTGGAGACGGAGAACTCCATCCCGGCCTTCGTGGCTGCCGGGAACCGCAGCTATTACGGCGTGGAGACGGACACCCATGTGACGAAGGACGGCAGATTCGTCGTCATCCATGACGACACCACAGGGCGGGTGGCCCGGGAGGATGTCAGGGTGGAGGAATCTGACTATGAGGTTGTCCGGGGGATTGCCCTGAAGGACATGTGCCCCGCGGCGGAAGCGGCGCAGGACGTATGCCTGGAGGACAGGCAGGATCTGATCATCCCGAATTTGAAGGAATATATCACTATCTGCAGGAAATACGGTAAAACGTGCGTGCTGGAACTGAAAAACGAATTCCTGCCGGAGGACGTCAAACGGCTGGTGGAGGAGATCGAAGACCTGGGCTACCTGGAGCATGTCGTGTTCATCTCCTTCGCCCTGAACAATATGATCCGCCTCAGAGACCTCCTTCCGGACCAGGGGCTGTACTACCTGACCATGGAATATAACGGGGAAATCCTGGATACGCTGAAGCGCTACGGGCTGAACCTGGACATCTACTACAAGGCCCTGACGAAGGAGATCGTGGAGGAGCTGCACGGAGAGGGGATCCTGGTGAACTGCTGGACCTGCGACGACAAAGCGGAGGCAGAACGGCTGGCGGCGTGGGGCGTGGACTTCATTACCACGAACCGGTTGGAGTAGGGAGGACGGGAGGCGCCATTCCCCGGGCGGCATGGATTGTCCTGTTGACGAAAAGGGCTAAGTCTTTCGGCTTGGCCCTTTTTTGATTCCCATATATGGCAGGGGACACCGCTTCGGAGCGGTTCTGCTCTTTCGGCAGCGGGCAGCATGCTTTTTCGTTGAATCCTGTCCTGCCCGTAAATGAATTATCAAACATTTGCAATCGACACAAGGATTGACCCGGCTGCGGATTCTTGCTATACTGAAGATACACCTATGATATACTGCAGACCGCCAGGATTTACAGTGGTGTCCCCGGGAAAGCGGCTGGTCGGCGGTCTGCAGTCGGGTTGTACTGCAAATTTGACCGGTGCGCAGTATAAAAAGCGGGATCCGCGGCATGGAGGCGGTTATGGGAAATCATGAGGACGCAGAGTCCGGAATCAAGTTCGAGAGGGAATATAATCAGATATGCGGCAAGATGCTGCAGGAGGAGCGGGAGAAAAGGGGCATATCCAGGGAGGAGCTGGCAAGGGGCATCCTCAGCAAGACGGCCCTGGGCCACATGGAAACCGGCAGGATAGGCTGGACAAAGCTGCCCGGGGATACACTGATGCACCGCATGGGCGTGGGCACGGACTACTTTGAGGTGGTGGCCTCCGCGGAAGAGCTGGACAGGTGGCGCAGACGGGAGGACATCTGCCTCCTGCTGCCCGCCAGGCCCGGGGAGGCGGTGGGGAAGCTGCGGGAATACAGGCATGTGTACGGGAAAAGGGAGCCCCTGGAGGAACAGTTCCTATGTAAGGCGGAGGCGCTCCTGGCGCTCCTGGACTGGAGGCGGGACGGGGAGGAGGCAGATGCCGCCAGGCTGTCCGACATGGCCCGGAGGGCGGTGTGCTGTACGGTTCCGGAGGGCTGGGAGCGGGGGATGGAGGATCTGTGGCTGGCCCCGTCGGAGCTGGAGGCAGTGCTCCTGGAGGCCGCGGCGCGGATGGTCTGGGGCAGGGAGGAGGAAGCCTGGGAACTCTGGCAGGCTGTCCGCAGGTACCCGAAGGCGCACCATTGGCGGGAGCGGGTGGAGGCCCTGATAGCGCCCCAGACGGCCATGCTGGGCATATGGCTGTCGCTGCAGGGCCGGAGAGGGATTGGGCAGCCCGTATTCGCCTTTGCCAGGGAGGCCCTGGAAATGCTGCGCAGGAACAACAGCCACAGCTACCTGCTGCCATTGCTGGAGCTGATGGGGCGGATGCGGCCCCGGGACGGGGGGGAGGCGGCATACCTAGAGCAGGCGGCGGAGTTCCGGGATGCCTTCCGGAGGCTGTATGAATGGTTCGGTTATCCGGGATACCGGATCTGGCAGGGGATTTCCGTGGACAATACCAGGGAGATTGGCGTGGTGCTGCGGATGCTGCGCAAATGCGAGGGGAAATCCCGGGCCCGGGCCATCCATGACGAAGAGGGAATCATCGTGACGGAACGGCAGCTGGAGAAGATAGAGAAAGGAGTCCACAAGCCCTCCTATGAGAACTACCAGCGGTTGACGCGGCAGTACGGGAAATGCGGCGGCTGGAAGACGGCCATGGTGGAGGCGGACTCCGTGGAGGTGCTGGAACTGCGGCAGCAGATTTCTACATGGATTGGGCGCCGCGAATGGGAGCGGGTATGGATAGAGATAGAGAGGTTCCGCAGGAAGGTGGACGCCACATATCCGAGGGTGAGGCAGGAGCTGCTGTTCTGGGAGGCGCTGATGAAGTGGAAGAAAGAGGGCGCGCTGGAGGAGGCGCTGGAGCTGCTGCTCCGGGCGCTGCACTGCACGGTGCCTCCGGAGGAGGGCAGGGACCTGAAATGGTGGGTGTTCGAGCGGGAGGAGAGCATCATCGCCAGCAATATCGCTTCGGTCTACCGTAGGCTGGGGCGTTTGGAGGAGGCTGGGAAATGGTTTGACACGGTTATGTTTTCTTTGGAGCAGCAGAGGGGCAGGACGGGGATAGCACATAGTGGATATGGCATCCTGATGGATGGGTATGACAATTATTTGGATGACAGAGGATGCCTGAAGCTGGCGGTGGAGATGAACGAGGAGGCCATTTGTAATTTTCTCAAATGGCCCCGGATTGATTCTGTTGCCTCGATTCTTTACGCATATGCGTGGAATTCATATGAAATCGCTTCGAAAGAGCCGAAGTTGTTTGATGTTTTGCGGCCTAAATGGAATAATGCTTTCCGGTTATGTCAGTCCTTGGTGCGGTTTAGGTATGATTACCATTTTGAGGAATTTTTACAGGCCAGAGAGGATAAATTTTTACAGTGAGGTATTCTCATCTTTGTCTTTATCAGATATATGCTTTATTCTGATTCCGTCTGCTGGCGATTCCGTCTCATCCGGAGCCGGACTGGCAGTCGGGACAGGCTCTTTCGGCTCCGGTGTCGTATCCGGAAGTACAGTGGCATACAGCGCCAGGCCCAGGGCAAATGAAAACAGAATAGATTTTAAGGTTTTGTGCTTCATAAATGACTTCCTCCTTTGTCTATATATTGGCTTTATTGTACCATGAAGACGGAATACAATGCAATATGTCGTATTAGTTGCGAAAAAAGAAACTAATACGACGTATTGCAACATTGTAGTAAATCGTGTACTATAACGATATAACCGATGGCCGGATGCAAAGCCGTTCTGCCTGAGAGCTTATACGGAATTAACTTAACTCGTTGCTCTGCAGACTACAAGTTATGATTAAGGCAAACAAACTAAAGACGAGGAGGTAAAGAGTATGTTCAAAAAGCTGAGAAGATTGTTTTCGGTTGCATTGGTGCTTTCCATGCTGACAGCTACAGGTCTGCAGGTTGGAGCCTATGGCTTTTCAGAATCCGAGAGTAGCCTGGAGCCCCATGCGGAAGAGGGGCACGATAATAAGGATTGGTTGGGCGAAGCGGATGAAAATGCCCCACTGGATAAGGGCATCACTCCATATATGATGTGTTCGAAATGCTCATGGGGGATGGTAACTGTCTGTGCGGGTCAACGGGTTTTGACTTACGAGGGCTATCATACAGGGTTCTGGGGGATATTTGAGACGGATTGTTATGCATATTATTATAGCAGTAAAGGTGCAATCATGTGCCCAAACTGTCATCATATAGGATATGAGGGAGATTTGCATGACTGCTGGGAAATCCATGGAAAATGCTCCAAAGGGGAATACGATGTGTGCCCCATGGAGGTATCATAAGGAAACCATAGGATAAGGGGCTGAAACGGGCTCAAAGAAATGTGTGGAAAGGCTAGCGGGAGGGGGGAACTCCTCCCACTCGCAATCAAACCGTCTAAGGGGATGGGAATCGATGTGAAACAGACAGGCGGCATCTTGTGGTAATCTATTGGCGATTGGCCAGGGGCGTATTGGAAACTAATACGACGTATTGTGCATTTTTGAAAAACAATCTATAATGATTATAAATATATTTTTAACGCTTTATTAGGAGGTGCATCTCATGAAGAAAAAGACATCTTTGTTAATGGCAGCTGTTATCGTATTGGTGATTGTTGTCCTTGTCGTTGCGGCATATTTCATGCTGGCCAGGAAGCAGAGCGGGCCTAAGGCAGTGCCGCTGGATGAGCTGAGCGCGGACGGCGAATACCAGTTCGGCGAGTTAGCGTGGGGGGCGTCTCTGGAGGATGTGAAAAAGGCCCTGCCATATGAGCTTACGGAGGGCATGAAATGGGAAGCCGATGGCGAGTACATCGAATACAATGCAGATACCCCTTTCGAGCTGGGGGGCCGCAGCGCCACTGCCGCCTTTGAGTTCCATGATGGCGGCCTGTCAACGGTCAAATTCAGCTTCCATCTGGGGGAGGACTACGAGGAATGGATTGCGGAGCAGGTGCAGACGCTGACATCGCTGTATGGGCAGGAAACGGACAAAATGGAAAATTCTTCCGATGGGTATGCAAGCAAAGGCTACAGGTGGGACACGGAAAACACGTCGCTGCAGATTATCCTGATGACCGGAGATAAGATAAAACCGTCCGGCACGATTGTTGTCGGGGTAAAATAACCGAGTAAAATAACATTATTTTGATAAGTATGTAACTTGTTATGAACAGACGCCATACAATGCCCCGTTAACATTTTGGACATATAATCAGCTGAGCAATAATAGTTACAAAGCAATTTCTAAATTTTAGAGGTGTATGATGAAGAAAACCAATAAACTGATTTTTATTTTGTTTGCTATGATATTGCTGTTTGGTTGTGGGAAATCGGAGGATAAGACCAATAGTAACATGGAATCGAAAAATGAGACAGTTGTCAATGAAAGCTTAGGAATTCAGCAATTCCGAATGACAAATGCATTTGATTCCAATTTTGAGCTTGATTATGAGAATCATTACATAATGGCATTGGAAAATGTCGAAGTGAAAGGCATTCCTATCGATTCTATTAAATACAATCGTGTTTTAGAATATCAATTAGTCAGGGTACATGCGGCGGTGTATGCAGGAAATGAAAAATGGGTATTGGTCAGCTATCTCACATTTGATGGCGGCGATAATATAGGTTGGGTAAAAGTATCTGATTTGACCGAGTACACAAATGATACCAAAGAAAAACTCCTGTTTCCGGTAACTGTTTCTGCTGACTGTAAGGATATTGATACAGGAGAAAAAGTGGATGACAATGATTGGAAAATAACGTCCATGGAAGGAGAAATCATTACTATAACAAAAGTTGGTGGAATAGACCATAAGGTCAAGCTAGAAGATATTGTTTATCCTGATACATTCAAGGGTGCAGAATAAATGATATGATATTCAGAAGCACCGAAGTTCGGTGCTTCTGTTGTGTTGATTGATTCTGAAATCGAGGTTGCAATATCCAAAGAGGGATGGGATGCATGGAGAGAGGCAGAAGCCAACTCTGATTTGCCCAGCCGATTTTGCTTGCATTTTGACCGGAAATATGGTATAAAAATTCTATAAAACCCTCCGGGGAGTGGATTTTTCAAGAGAAATCTTTTTTCGCCACGCAGTCGCAAAGAGTGACTGCGTGGCTTTTTTGCGCGGACAGGCGAGGCCGCTTCCGGGGCGGGAAGGAGAAGGGAGAAAAGGATGGATCAGACATTTATGAAAGAAAAGAGGATACTGCCGCTGGTGGTGTCCATGTCCCTGCCCATGGTGCTGTCCATGGCGGTGAACGCGCTGTACAATATCATCGACAGCTATTTCGTGGCGAAGGTCAGCGAGGAGGCCATGACCGCGCTGGCTTTGGTGTATCCGGTGCAGAACCTGATCAATGCCGTCGCCATCGGCTTCGGGGTGGGCATGAACGCCGTCATCGCCTTCTATCTGGGGGCGGGGGAGCAGGAGAGGTCCAATCGGGCCGCCACGGTGGGGACGCTCCTGAGCTTCCTCCAGGGCATCCTGCTGGCAGCAGTCTGTATCCTGGGGATGCCGGTGTTCCTGCGGAATTTCACTGCCAGTGGAGCCATCGGCGAGCTGGCGCTGTGCTATGCGGACAGGGCTTTCCTCTTTTCCCCTGTCATCGCCCTGGGGTTGTCTTTTGAAAAGATTTTTCAGGCAGCGGGGAAGATGAAAGTCTCCATGTTCAGCATGCTGTGCGGCTGCGTGGCAAATATCCTGCTGGACCCCCTGATGATATTCGGGGCGGGCCCGATTCCCGCCATGGGCATCGCCGGGGCGGCCTATGCCACCGGAATCGGACAGTGCGTCACTTTGGCGGTGTACCTGTTGTTCTATGTGCTGCGGCCCATCCCGGTGCGGCTGGGAAGGAAATATATGGTCTTCGAGGCCGGAATCGTGAAAAAGCTGTACTCCGTGGGGATATCGGCCACCCTGAACCTGGCCCTGCCCTCCCTGTTGATTACGGTGCTGAACGGGCTGCTGGCCGGTTTCTCGGAGAAATATGTGCTGGTGCTGGGGGTGTATTACAAGCTGCAGACCTTCATCTATCTCACCGCCAACGGCATCATCCAGGGCATAAGGCCTCTGCTTGGCTACAATTACGGCGCAGGGGAATACGGGCGGGTGCGGAGGATCTACCGCACGGCCCTGGCCATGAACATGGGAATCATGCTGGCGGGCACCGTGGTCTCCTGGCTGATGCCGGAAGCTCTGATCGGCCTGTTCACGGACAGCCCGGATACCATAGGGATCGGCGGGACGGCCCTGCGGATCATCAGCCTGGGATTCGTCCTGTCGGCATGCTCCGTCACCTGCTGCGGCGCGCTGGAGGGCCTGGGCAGGGGAGGGCAGTCCCTGGCGATCTCCCTGTTGCGCTACGGGGCGGTGATCATCCCGGCGGCGTACCTGTTCACCGCCTTTCTGGGGGCGGACGGGGTATGGTGGGCGTTCTGCTTTACGGAATGGGTGACCGCGGGATGTGCCGTGCTGATCTACAGGCGGCTGCGGCTGGAGCAGGGGTGAGGGGATGAGGCTGAGGAAAATGCGGGAATTATGTCAACACATTTCCGAAAGAAAAAACAGCGGTGAAAAATAACGTTATCGAAGAAGCGGCTCAGATACGCTTGAAAAAAGCCAGCTCCTTTAGTATAATGGAACCGTGGCAGAGACGGGAATCTGATGGGAGGTCTGCCAGTCATGAGAAAGGCGGTAGATGCCATTGAGAGCAGATGCGATTACAAAGGATTATGTAAAAGATGCAGGCGTGTTTGCCGATATTTTTAATTACTATATTTACGGCGGGCGGCGGGTGATTCTACCGGAGCAGCTCACGGAGCGTGATTCCACGAAGATAGCGCTGCCATACGGTGCGGACGGCGCAGTAGTTCCCGTCCAGAAATTCCGCGATGTGCAGAAGCTGTATGCGGCAATGACGGATGGGAAGATGGAATATGTCCTTTATGGCGCGGAGAACCAGGCAGAGATTCATTATGCCATGGCTGTAAGGAACAATCTCTATGACGCGCTGGAGTATGCAGGGCAGGTGGAAGAGGCGGCAAAGTCACACAGGAAGGAAATGAAGCGGAAAAAGGAGCAGGGGGAAACTCCTGCCGGTGAGGATAGAAAAACGCCAGGAGCAGGTGAATTCTTAAGCGGTTTTTGGGCTGAAGACAGACTGATACCATCCATCACGGTGACTATATTTTTCGGCTCGGAAGAGTGGGATGGGCCGTTAAGCCTGTTTGATATGATGGATGTGTCAGACCCGGAGGTGCTTGCCTGCATGGACAATTACCATGTGCGGCTGATTGCTCCGGCGCAGATGGCGGATGAGGAAATCATGAAATTCCAGTCCAGCCTGCGGGAGGTCATGCTGTTCATCAAGTATTCGAAGGATAAGGAAAACTTAAGCAGGGTGCTGGCGGCCAATGAAAGGCGTTTCCGGAAAGTGGAGCGCAGGGCGGCAGATGTGATTGAGGCGATTACAAATTCGGGCATAAAATATGATGAAGAAGACGAGGTGGTTAATGTGTGCCAGGCGATTCAGGAAATGAGGAAAGAATCCGAGCAGGATGGAAGGCTTATGCAGGCTCAGGAAAGCGCTAAAAAGTTATATGAGATGGGGCTTGATGCGGAGAAGATAGCTCAGGCGGTTGGTTATGCTGTGGAAACAGTAAAGGGATGGCTTGGGCTTCGGGCATAATGCATAGTGATATCAGACATTCAAAGGGGACAGGAATCATGTTATTGAAATTGATTACGCCCCATTCGCTGCGGTTGATTCTTCATATGTAAATGTTTTTTCTTGGGAGCGGATAAGGGGCATTCCTCCTTTCGTCACAAAAAGGCTAAGTTTTTCAGCTTAGCCCTTTGCTTTTTATTTCCCACTTATGGTAGGGTACACCGCTTTTTTGGCTCCCACTCATGGTAGGGTACACCGCTTCTTTAACTCCCACTTTATGGTAGGGTACACCGCTTCTTTGGGACATTTCTGTCCTCTATCAGTATTATACGAAAATGCGGGAATTATGTCAACACATTTCCGACAGATAAAAAACAGCTTGAATAGCCCGGGCAGCCATGGTAGTATAGACATACCATGGACGGAAGCTCCGAGGGGGCGTTCCGTACCTGAAAGAGGAGAATGGACATGGCGACATGGATAGTACATCTGCGGATAGCGGACCGGCTTTTGGACTGCCTGGAGGGAATCGCGCAGACCCAGTTCGTGGTGGGGAACATCGCGCCGGACAGCGGCCTGCCCAATGCGGACTGGACGGCCTATACGCCGGACAGCAGGGTGTCCCATTTCCGGATAAACAGGGATGGGGAGCCCAAGGAGATCAATGTCCAGGCTTTCCTGGACCGGTATTTCAGCGAAGGACAGCGGCAGGCCTACAACGTGGAGGAATACTCTTTCTTCCTGGGTTACCTGGTCCATCTGCTGACCGACCAGGAATGGGCCTGGCGCATCTACCGGCCGGAATTGGCAAAGTATTCCCAGGCGTTTCGGGGGGACAGGGACGAGCTGAACCGTGCCATGAAAAGGGACTGGTACGACCTGGATTTTGTCTATCTGAAAAAGCATCCGGACTTTCGGGCGTTTGCCGTCTATGAGGCCGCCCAGGGCTTCGTGAATTCCTACATGGATATCTTCGGAAGGGATGCCCTTGACGACCGCAGGGTGTATATCACAGGCTTTTACAGGGCCGGGAGGGAGAACCTGGAGCGGGAGTATCCCTATCTGACGGAAAAAGAGATGGATGCCTTCGTGGAGGACTGTGCCAGGACGGTGCTGGAAAGGCTCAGGAGGATTTGACGGCGCAGACAATCCCGCACCGCAAAGGCTTCGCAAAAAGGGGTTTATGGATTGCGCGCATCAGGAGGACAGAAAATGACAGAAGCGGAATGGGCGGACATGGAGCGGCTTTTGCCCACGCCCTGCTACGTGGTGGACGAAGCTCTGATAGAAGAAAACCTGAAGATACTGAAGGGCGTCATGGACCGGACAGGAGCCAGGATCCTGCTGGCCCAGAAGGCCTTTTCCATGTACGCCCTGTATCCCCTGATCGGGGAGTACCTTTGCGGCGCCACGGCCAGCGGCCTGTACGAGGCCAGGCTCTGCGCCGAGGAGATGGCTAAGCCCCTTAGGACCCGGGGCAGGAAGGTGGAGAACCATATTTTCTCGCCCGCATATAAAGAAGCGGAATTCCGTGAAATCCTGCGCTGCTGCGACCATATCGTCTTCAATTCCTGGAAGCAGGCGGAGCGGTTCGGCCCCGAGGCAAAGGCGGCGGGGAAGAGCATGGGGCTGCGCATCAATCCGGAGCGCTCCACCCAGGAGGGGCACGCCATCTATGACCCCTGCGCCCCGGGCTCCCGGCTGGGGGTGACCCTGGAAGCCTTTGAGGCCGGGCTGCATCGTGGTTCCTTACAGCTTCTGGACGGTCTGCATTTCCACACCCTCTGCGAGCAGGACGCCGATGCCCTGGAGGCCACCCTGGAGGCGGTGGAGGAGAAGTTCGGCAGATACCTGGCCGGCATGAGATGGATCAATTTCGGCGGCGGCCATCATATTACCCGGCCGGGCTATGATATACCCAGGCTGGAGCGCTGCATCGGGAGGATGCAGGACAGATACGGGCTGACGGTGTATCTGGAGCCCGGGGAGGCGGTGGCGCTGAACGCCGGATTTCTGATCGCGGAGGTGCTGGAAACCCTCCACAACGGTATGGACATAGCCATCCTGGACACCTCCGCGGCCTGCCACATGCCGGACGTGCTGGAAATGCCCTACAGGCCGCCTCTGCGGGGAAGCGGGGAGCCGGGGGAGAAGGCCTGCACTTACCGCCTGGGCGGGCCCACCTGCCTGGCCGGGGACATCATCGGGGACTATTCCTTCGACAGGCCCTTGAAGGAGGGGGACAGGCTGGTATTCCAGGACATGGCCATCTATTCCATGGTGAAGAACAACACCTTCAACGGGATGCCCCTGCCGGCCATTGCCCTGCGCAGGAAAAACGGGGAATGCGCCATCGTGAAGGAGTTCGGCTACCGGGATTTCAGAGAGAGGCTGTCATAGCGGAGCGGCAGGGGGAAATCTTTCCATGTTTTCCATGACATCAAAAGAGCCCGGTGCCCCAGGCTCTTTCAAGGAGTGAAATAATATAAAGAAAACATGAAAGGGAAAGGTTATCTATGGTGAAACCGCTTACGCAGTATTGTTGTTTCCTTTATTATCCATTGTAGGCTGAAAATGTGTTCAAAGTTTGACCATGGGCTTAAGGATTTATAAACTGTGAGCGAAAAGCGCTTTTCGGCGTTGGGGGCGGGGGCGGGCGTTTTTTGCGACACAAAAAGGATCCGGCATCCCGGATCCTTTAAAGGAGTAAAATATAAAAGAAAACATGAAAGGGAAAGGTTTTATAGTAAAACCGCTTGCGCGGTATTGCTATTAGTCGAAGCTGACAGAACCCTGACCATTGTTTATCAAAATTCAACAGCTCCTTTGTTTATGTCTCTATCATACCCTGAAAATGTGTCTAAAGTTTGACCTTAGGCTTAAGGAATTATAAAAACTCTTAAAAAATCTTCAGAACGGACGGGCAGCCTTGGGCGCCCTTCAAAAAATTCTAAAAAACAGTGAATCCCGGAGAAAGTTATTACAATGTCTTATTGAAGGGCAAAAAAATTGCCGCTTCAACAGACGTCTAAAGAAGTGGGGAAAGGAATGGAAAAACGAGAATTGGAGGCGTGCATCAATGAGTACGGGAAGGACATCTACTCATTCTGCAGGCACCTTGCCTGCCACCGGCAAGAGGCGGAGGACCTATATCAGGATACCTTTCTGAAGGCCGTGGAGCTGGAGGGGAAAATAGATTTTGAGGGCAATCCCAAGAGCTGGCTGCTGTCGGTGGCCCTGCGCCTCTGGAAAAACCGGAAACGGAAATATGCGTGGAGAAGAAGGATTGCTGACATATGTCCCATAATTGAGGACAAGGATCTGGAAAACGCCGCTTCCTTGGAGCAGGAGCCCTCTTGCGAAGAGCGGATTCTGGGCATGGAAGAGCGGCTTGCCGTGGCTTCGGCGGTGGGAAGGCTGCCGGAACGTCTGAAGGCGGTTGTGCTGCTCTACTATATGGAAGAACAGTCCACGAAGCAGATCTCCGAAATCATGGGGATTCCCGTGGGCACGGTGCTGAGCAGGCTGCACAAGGCAAGGAAAATATTGAAAAGAGAATTGGAGAGTGAACTATATGGGAAAGGAATTTAGAAAGGAATTAGACGAGCTGGATGTCTTGCTGAGACGCGCCCTTGCTCCAGCGGAGGGGCCGGATGAACGGCTGAACCAAAGGATTCTGAATTCCGTTGATGGGGAAGAGAAAATAGGAAAAAGAGAAAGGATGAAAGCGGAGATGGAAAAGAGAAAGTGGAGGCGGATGCCGGCGGTGGCGCTTACGGCGGCCATTTTGGTGGGAGCAGGCTCCCTTACCGCATATGGGGCTTATCGATATCTGTCGCTGAAGGGGGCTTTAGAAGAATTTGGCGACAAGGGTCTTGAGGAGGCGTTTTTTAATGAATGTGCAACTGTGATCAATGAGACACAGAGCTATGGAGGATATGATGTGACCTTGATGGGCATTGCCTCAGGAGAAAATCTGACGGAGTATGCGCGGGAGAGCGACGGTAAGATTCGGTCGGACAGAACCTATGTCATAGTGGCCATAGCCCGTTCCGACGGCTCTCCCATGCCGGATTTCGGAGAGCCTGGGGAAGATTCTGCGGAGAGAGATTTCTTTGTCTCCCCTTTGATCGGGGGGCTTGACCCGGCGGCCTATAATGCCGTGACCATGAAGGGGAATTATTCCGAAATGCTGCAGGACGGCGTGGTGTATCGCCTGTTGGAGTGCGATGATGTGGAGAAGTTTGCGGATCATGAGCTGTATCTTAGCGTCATTGGCGGCAGTACCTTTTATGATAGGAATGCCTATGTTTCTGACGAGGAGACAGGAAAGATCCACAGAAACAGTGAGTATAATGGGCTGAACGCTCTTTTCAGGCTTCCCATAGACGCCTCCAAAGCAAATCCCGAGGAGGCCGAAAGGTATCTTGGAGAATTGGGATCAAATGCCGGTGCGGGGTCGTCAAAGGGCGCTGTGAAGATAGAGCTGGGGGATGACTTTGCAGTGGAAGCCGCAAGCGGCAACGAAAAAGGGGCAGAAGCGGCGGAATATGCCCTTGAGTTTGTGGGAAATCCCTATGTATGGAACGGTGAGAGCCTTACGGAAGGATGCGACAGCTCGGGCTTCACCAAGGGTGTGTATGAGCATTTCGGCGTGAGCCTGCCTCATGCCGCTGCCAAACAGAAGGATTTGGGGCAGGAGGTGGACGGCATCGAGGACGCCTGCCCCGGGGATCTGATCTTTTATGACGGACCCTCTCATGTGGCTGTCTACATTGGCGATAATAAGATCGTCCACGCGGACACCCAGTTGGGCATATGTGTTTCGGAGGCGGACTTTGCAGAGATTGTGATGATCAGGCGGATACTTAGATAGGAAAAGGGATTTTTTGGGATACGGCATGGCCTATGGCCATG
>OFFE01001902.1_pt1 | contig 13591 bp, 10 predicted proteins | sample 1521371 | NCBI WGS metagenome assembly OFFE01 (sample SAMEA3504131, study PRJEB24116) | mouse gut metagenome | biome: mouse gut; feature: mouse-associated habitat; material: faeces | place: Denmark | collected 2011 | reverse complement strand
CTGGCATTCCGCCAGATTTTAAACAGGCTCTAAAGCAAAGGAGGCTTTGTCTATGGTAAGCGTCAGCCTGTGCATGATTGTGAAAAACGAAGAGGAGGTGTTGGGGCGGTGCCTGGACAGCGCGGCGGATCTGGTGGATGAGATCGTCATCGTGGACACCGGCTCTACCGACCGCACCAAGGAGATCGCCGCCCGGTATACCGATAAAATTTTTGACTTCCCCTGGCGGGATGATTTCGCCGCCGCCCGGAACGAGTCCTTCGCCCACGCGTCCATGGACTACTGCATGTGGCTGGACGCGGACGACGTGCTGCTGGAGGGGGACCGGGCCGCGTTCCTGGAGCTGAAAGAGGCCCTGGACCCCTCCGTGTCGGTGGTGATGGCGCCCTACCACACCGGCTTTGACGGGAGCGGGCGGGTTACCTTCTCCTACTACCGGGAGCGGCTGGTCAAAAACCGGGCCGGGATGGCCTGGGAGGGGGCCGTTCATGAAGCTGTCGCCCCGGCGGGCAAGATCCGTTATGCGGATTTTGCCGTCACCCACCGCAAGGCCCGCCCCTCCGACCCGGACCGCAACCTGCGGATCTACCAGGCCCAGCTGGACGCGGGGAAAACGCTGGAGCCGCGGCAGCGGTTCTACTATGGGCGGGAGCTGTACTATCATCAGCGCTGGGCGGAGGCCCTGGCGGTGTTTGAGGCGTTTCTGGCGGATGGCCGGGGATGGGTGGAGAACGACATCGATGCCTGCTGCCACTGCGCCTACTGCCAAGAAAAGCTGGGGCGGCCCGAGGCGGCGCTGGCGGCGCTGTTTCGCACCTTTTCCTATGACCGCCCCCGGGCGGAGGTGTGCTGTGAGCTGGGACGGTGGTTTTTTGAGCGGGAGCGGTACTCCCAGGCCGCCTATTGGTACGCTCTGGCCCTGACCTGCCCCCGGGACGACCGCCGGGGCGGGTTTGTGGCGCCGGACTGCTACGGCTATCTGCCCTGCATCCAGCTGTGTGTCTGCCATAGCCGCATGGGCGACCAGGAGCGGGCAAGGGAGTTCAACGAGCTGGCCGGGGTGTGCAAGCCGGACGATCCCGCGGTGCTCCACAACACGGCCTATTTTCAGGCGCTGGAGTGAGCGGCTTCCCTGGTCCAGGTTTTGCTGGGATCAACACCCGCTTTTAGAAGCTGTGCCAATGGCCTCAGCGCATATCTTTGCGGCCCCAACCGCCGCCGGCTTTGTTGAAAAATTTTGCAATACACAAGGTATCCCTGCAATTTTTCGCCTTGCCACCGGCAATTTTGGCCCGCCCATCGGAATCCTTCGGCGATTGGTACAGCTTCTTATTTTTGCTATGCTGGCCTTGTTCATCATTTCTGCTGGAGTAAAAACCCTTTTAAACGGTAAAATAAGCCCATCATTTGATTTGGGAGGTTTGCCGATGAGCAGCCGCATACTGACAATTGACCGCATCAACACCTATGCCGGATTTCTCCGGGAGGAGGAGCGCGCCCCGGCCACCGCAGAGAAATACCTGCGGGACATCCGGGCGTTTGCCGCCTGGCTGGGGGGCCGGGCCGTTGCCCAGGGTACCGCCGGGCAATGGCGGGAGGCCCTGCTGGCGCAGGGGCTGAGCCCCTCCACCGTCAACGCCAAGCTGTCCGCGATCAACGGCCTGTTCCGCTTTTTGGGGTGGGAGGGCTGCCGGGTGAAATTCCTGAAGGTTCAGCGCCGCGCCTTCCGGGACGCCGCCCGGGAACTCTCGCTGGAGGACTACCGAAGCCTGCTGGACGCCGCGCAAAGCCGGGGACAGGCCCGGCTGGCGCTGCTGCTGGAGACCATCTGCTCCACCGGGGTGCGGGTGTCGGAGGTGCGTTTCATCACCGTGGAGGCGGCCAGGCGCGGGCGGGCGGAAGTGTCCCTCAAGGGCAAGATCCGCACCATCCTGCTGCCCAATAAGCTGTGCCGCAAGCTGCTGAAGTACGCTGGGAAACGAAAAACCGCCTCCGGCGAGATTTTCCTCACCAGGGGCGGAAACAGCCTGTCCAGAAAGCAAATCTGGCGCGAGATGAAAGGGCTTTGCCGGGCGGCGGGGGTGGAACCGTCCAAGGTGTTCCCCCACAACCTGCGGCACCTGTTTGCCGTCACCTTTTACCGGGCCACCCGCGATGTTGTCAAGCTGGCGGATGTGCTGGGCCACAGCTGCGTGGATACCACGCGCATCTATCTGATGACCACCGGGGCAGAGCACGCGCGGCAGCTGGAACGGCTGGGGCTGGTCAGCTAGGGGACGGAATTCACAGATTGTCCCCGTCAAACGGCAGTTTACATATCTGCAATTGAATTATAGCATGCCAAACAAAGGGTTGCAAGACTTTCCTGAACAATTTTAGGCGCGCTAAAAAAGGGCCGCAAACGTTTAGATTCCCGGCCCTTGGTTTTTGCGCCCTTTTGGCCTTTATCACTGGCCGGCGGGCGCATCTTTTTTCTTTTTCCGGCTCCTCTGCTTTGTCCAGCACCAAAAAAGGGGACAATCTGTGAATTCTGTCATCTTTAACGGGAGTTTGGTGCGGGACAATCTGTGAATTCTGTCCTTCCATGAAAAACATGGCGCGGGATCCCGTGAAACGGGCCATTGATTTCGTGTGAAGCGGGGGGGGGAGGGAGTACCATGGATCGTGCGCCGGTTCCCGGCAGGTCTCCCGCCGGCGGGACGCCGACGTCGGCGGGGTGACAAGTGATGGGCATTTGGCAAACCATCGGAAACGGTGGGACAGCAAAGCTGCGGAGCTAAGGCGCGGGAAAACCCGCGCTATGCCAGCCGGGTTGCGATTTCAGCAAACCACGGGAAACCGTGGGGCCGCAAAGTCATGGGGACTAAGTCTGCGGGGACGCGGATATGTCAGCCCGGCCGCCGGACCCTTTGCGTCCGAAAAAAGCAAAGAAAGGAAGTAGGCTTATGAAGAAACTCAGCAAACTGCTGGCTGTTTTCGTGGCCCTGGCCATGTGCCTGACCCTGCTGCCCATGTCCGCTCTGGCGGCGGAGGCGAAGGCGGGGGAGCGGTACAGCTGCGGGCTGGCGGAACACCAGCATGACGACAAGTGCGGTGACAAGGAATACAAATGCACCGGCCATATGCATGGCCCAGACTGCTATACCGACAATCCGATTTGCGGGAAAGCGGAACACAAACACCACTGGTTTTATTGTGCTCGCAACCTCTTTAATCGGATCTGTGGGCAGGAGCGCCACGTCCATAGCGAAAGCTGCGGATGGAATGAGGAAAGCGGGTATCAGTGCGGCAGGCAGTACCATACCCACACCTTGGACTGCTATGCGACATTCACTTGGGCTTGCAGCAAAGAGGCGCATAGCCATTCCGACAGCTGCTATGCGAGCGGGCCGGTTTGCGGGGAGGCCGCCCATGTGCACAATGCCTCCTGCCCCTTCGTGTGGACCGGCTGTGACAAGGCGGAACACACCCACACCGACGCTTGTAAAGTAAAAGAGTGCCCCCCTCACGTTGACTCCAATGGCGACCACGTCTGCGATAAATGTGGTGAGGTTATCCCGCACACTTGCGCCGACAATGACCAGAACCACGAGTGCGATATCTGCGGCAAAGTGGTGAGCAACTGCGGCGCCGGAGAGGGCAGCCACAACTGCCCTATTTGTGGTGAGGTCAAGAGCACCTGTGCCGATACGGACGGCGATGGCAAATGTGATATCTGCGGCGCGGATTTGAGTACCGAGGGCGACGATGACGCGGATGCCGACGGTGATGCCGACGGTGATGCCGACGGTGATGCCGACGGTGACGCTGACGGTGATGCCGACGGTGACGCTGATGGCGACGCAGACGGTGATGCCGACGGCGACGCTGATGGCGACGCAGACGGTGATGCTGATGGCGACGCGGACGGTGATGCTGATGGCGATGCCGACGGCGACGCGGACGGTGACGCCGATGGCGACGCGGACGGTGACGCTGATGGCGATGCGGACGGTGACGCAGACGGCGATTATAACTATCCGATCATTTACGATCCCGACATCCCCCTGGGCGGTCTGGTTGGCGGGGACGACGAGGTCGAGATTGACGACGTGGATGTGCCTCTGGCTGGGCTGATGACCCGGGCGGAGTTCGTGAATTACCTCTACGTCCAGGCCGGCAGCCCCGAGGGCGAGGCGTCCACCTTTGATGACGTGGGCGAGGATCACGAATACTCCCAGGCCATCGGTTGGGCCCAGGCCAACGGCATTGCCAAGGGAACCGCCAACAACGAGTTTGCCCCCGACGACCTGATTACCGTGGCGCAGGCCCGGGCGTTCCTGGAGCGCTACGCCCAATACGCGGGCATTGAGATGCCTGAACTGAGCGCCATGGCGGACAAAGTGGCGGAGGAGATTCTGGATAATGCCGACGAGGTGCTGGCCGAGTTCTTCGGCCTGGAACTGGATGCCGCGGCGTAATTCTGCGTAAATCCCAGCAGTGGTTCCACCCATAACGCAAGTGCGGCCCGGTCTCCCGGGCCGCACATTTTATCAGAGTTCTGAAATGGAGAGAGATGCCATGAGCAAACGAAAGAAAAAGTCCGGCAAAAGCACCCCGCCGAAAAGACGGATTGGGCTGCCGTTCCTTTTAGGCGGGGCGGGGGCGCTCCTGATCGCGGCAATCTGCCTGTTGGCCATCTTCCGCGGGCGGACGGCGCCGAACGTGGCCATATGCCGGGAGAAGCTGGCTCTGCTGGAGGCCGAGGTTTTCCGGGACGGGACGGACCTTGGCAAAAGCCCGGCCGGCGGGCAGGCCGGATACGCCGTGTTTCTCTCCCTGAGCAACACGGAGGAACGGGCCAGTGTGCTTTGCGCGACGGGGGCCAGCCTGCGCTCCGCGTGGGACGCCGTCGGGGAGAAGGCGGAAGCGTTTTTGGACGGCGGCAATTATGATCCGGTATGGGTCAAGGCCGACATAGTGTATACCTCCCGGATTCTGGATGCGGCGGAGCTGAATAAGGAGGTTTTGCGGGCGCGCAGCGAGTTTTTCCGCTATGGCATCGCCCTTGACGCCAGGTACGAGACCGCGCTGTTGGAGGCAGAGCTGAACGGGGCGAAAATCTATGACTACGAAAACGGCGGGCTGGATTTTTCGTACCTGAATACCTATCTGAAAAAGGCGGGCCGGACGCCGGTGGAGCGTTTGCCGGATGCGTATACCCTGTTTCAATGCAAGGGCTGGCTATGCGACGAAAACAGCGCCGTTTGGGCGCTGAACGCCGATGGGCTGGACTACGGGCGGCGCTCGGTGACGGTTGACGCCGACTATGCCAAAGAGCTTATCATGAATGCCTCCGCGTTTTTGGAGGACCAGGTGCAGGAGGACGGCTCCTTCATCTATGGGATGTATCCCCGCTTTGACAACGACATCGACAATTACAACATAGTCCGCCATGCCAGCACTCTATGGTCGCTGGTCTGCCGCTACCGGCTGGCGCCGGACGGGGAGCTGGCGGAGAAAATTGAGCGGGCCATCGGCTTCATGCTTGACTATGCCGTCTACGACTCTCAGGGACGGGCTTACATCTACGAGGAAAGGTCCGACGAGATCAAGCTGGGGGGCTGCGGCGTGGCGGTGGTGGCGCTGACCGAGTACATGGACGTATTTCAAAATGAAAATTACAGGGATGTCTGCCGCGCGCTGGGCAGAGGGATTCTGTCCATGTTGGATCAGGATTCCGGCGAATATTATCATGTTTTAAACGGCGACTTCACCCGCAAGGAGGAGTACCGCATCGTCTACTACGACGGCGAGGCCACCTTTGCCCTGTGCCGCTTGTATAGCCTTACCGGAGAACCGATCTGGCTGGAGGCCGCGAAAAGCGCCGTGGCCCACTTTATTGAGGCGGATTACACCCGGCACAAAGACCACTGGGTGGCGTACAGCATGAATGAGATTACCAAGCATATCACGGATAACGAGGAATATTATGCCTTTGCCCTGGCAAACGCCCAAAAGAATCTACAGGTAATCTATGAGCGGGACACGACCTACCACACCTATCTGGAGATGCTGATGGCCACGTTTGAGGTATACGACCGGGCTGTGGAGCATGGAATTGCCGTTGATGATTTTGACCTGCGGATGTTCCTGGAGACCATTTCCACCCGGGCGAACCGGCAGTTGAACGGGTATTTTTATCCTGAATATGCCATGTACATGAAGAATCCGAAGCGGATTTTGAACACGTTCATGGTGCGGCACGACGGATACCGGGTTCGGATTGACGACGTACAGCACAACATCGGCGGTTATTACCTGTTTTTTAAAAACTACGAAAAACTGGTGTCCTATGGCCTGCCGGAAGGGGGAACGTGAGGGGATGCCCGCTTCCCCCCGGCACGCAGGGCAGCCGGTGCGCTTGACCCATCTATTGTAAAGCTTGGAGGATTGCAACTGCTAGTATCTAAAAATTTTTTTGACGCCCCCCATGTGTACAGCTTCCGGCTGAACACAAGAGGACGGCCCCGGCGGGCGGGGGCCGTCCTCTTGCACATCCCAGGGGGATAAAAATGTAGTGCAGGATCAGCCGGACATTTGCGCTCATCGGCCTTAGAGCCTGTTTAATATCTCGAAAATGCCAGCTGACAAGAGATTTTCCCGTCAGGCGAGGCGGGATTTCGCAGGAATAATTGTGTTTATTTCAAGAAATCCCAACGAAGTATGGCGGGAAAAGATCTGGCAAATGGCGTTTTAAGAGATTTTAAACAGGCTCTTAGAAGCCCAAAGCGGAGAGCAGGGCAGGGAAAACCAAAGCGGTAACCACCGCCATGGCCAGCGAGGGGAGCCAGCCGAATTTCAACAGATCCCCCTCGGTATAGTATCCCTCGCCAAAGGTAATGAGGAAAATGGGCTCGGTGTAGAGCATGAGCATAGCCGCCGGCGCCCAAAATGCCGGGATCATCAGCATGGCCGCCGGATTGGCCCCTGTCATGGAAGCGATTGAATAGAGCATGGGGGCAAACAGGGCGATGACGGCGGTGGTGGTAGGGATAAAGGCCCGGAGTATGCAAACCAAGGCGGAGATCAGAATCCACATAAGCGCCGGGGGCAGACTGCCCAGCCCGGCGAAGGCCCGGGCGACCAGCCACTCCATTGCGCCGGTCTGGCTGACGCCGCCGACCAGGATGCTGGCGGTGCCCATAATGAACACCAGGTTCCAGTCGCTTTCCCGCTGGAAGGTTTTCCAGTCTATCAGGTCCACGCCGGGCAGGAACATGGCCACCATACCCAGCACGGCCACGGTGGTGGTGTTCAGGAAAGGGACCCAGCTCCCGGCGAACCAGCACGCCAGCATACCGAGAATAACAGCCACTGTTTTTTTCTCGCAGGCCGTCCACTGGCCCAGCTTGTCGTACTGCTGGAAGATGGCGTCCTTGGACTGGGGGGATACGCCTTCAGGGCGAAAGACCACCGGCAGCCACAGGGCAGCCGCCAGGACGGCCAAAAGGCCGATGGGCATACCGATGGCGGTCCACTGCGCGAAGGTCATGTGAATGCCGTAGCCCTCCATCAGTTCCATCATCAAAATATTGCCCGGGGTTCCGGCGGGGGTGAGGAAGCCGCCGATGCCGCAGCACACGGGCAGGGCAATCATCAGCGCTTTGCCAAGCTGGGACTGGCCGGGCTCACAGCCGGCGGTTTTCAGCATGGTGTTCACAATGCCGAAAAACAGCGCGCAGGTGGCCAGACTGCTCATGATACCTGAAAGCAGCGCCCCTGCCAGCGAAAAGCCCAGGATAATGAGCCGCGCGTCCCCCTTTGTGAGCCGCAGGATATTGGCGGTGATCCGCAGGGGGATGGTTGTGCGGGTCAGGGTGATAATGCCCCCGGTGGCCATGATGAAAAGCACAGTGCCCGCGCCAAACCTGCCCATGGCGTCGTTGTAGCTCATAATGTTGAAAAGGGGCATCAGGACAATAAGGCCGATGGCGGAGACGCAGATGGGAAAGGCCTCGGTGACCCAGAGGATGATGGCGCTGAGGAATAGGCCTACCGAAAGGAGCCCCTCGCGGGTGAGCCCGCTGGGGACCTGCAATAGGCCAAACAGGAGCATCGCGGCGGCGGACAGCGCGATGCCAATTACAGGCTTTCGGCCCCAAAATGTTTTATTCTTCATATGCAGCTCCTTAAAAAGGGGATGGAGGCCCTGGGTGGGCCCCCATCCCGAATGTTTCACGCCCTCAATACATGAACAAGAGGAAGAACCCGCTCAGCACCACAAAAGCGATGCCGAAGGCCACCAGGCAATAGGGGAAGATCTTACGGAATTTGATGCCGTAAGCGCCCAGCACCGGGATGGCCCAGAAGGGCTGGATCAGGTTGGTGAGAAGGTCGCCGCAGGTGAACGCGTTGACAATTTTGGCCGGATCAACACCCAGCTCCATGCCGGCGGGGATGATATAGGGCGCCTCCACAATGAACTGGGAGCCGCCGGAGGGCACCAGCATGTTGAGCAGGCCGGAGAACCAGAGCACTACGGCGGTGAAGAGCCGGCCGCTGGCGATGGAGGTGAAGAAGCCGGTGATGACCACGCCCAGGCCGCTGTAGGACAGAATGCCGAAAATGCCGGCGTAGAAGGGGAACTGCAATACCACGCCGCTGACGCTGGTGATGCCCTCGCGGGCGGCCTTGGTCAGATTGGCGGGGGTGCGGTGCAGAATCAGGGCCAGCATGAAAAACAGCATATTTACAGAGCCAAACCCCAACTGGGTCAAGCCGCCTTTGACAATGCTGATTATGACCATGACCAGCCCGCAGACCCCGATGAACACCTGGAAGCCCCAGAAGTTGTCCATCCACTCGGCAAAGTTGGACATGGAGGGGGCTTCATCGGCCTGGACGGCGGCTACGTCGGCCTGGAACCGGGCCAGGACCTCCTGGTCGGCCTCGTCCCGCTCGCCCAATGACAGCTTGCCGGCCAGCCGGGGAAACACCAGGATGAAGATGGCCGCCATGACCACGTTCATCAGGATAACGGGGAGGGCCATGCTGGTTTCGGTCAGGGGGATTATGCCGATGGCCTCCTCCATGAAGTGCCCGGCGGAGGAGACGGTAAGGGGGGCGCTGGCGGTGGGGCCGGCCTGGAATACGATGCAGAAGCCGCCGGCGGCCGCAATGAGGGAAATGGGCAGCTTGTTGCCCTTTTTGTCCTGCTCCACAATCATGGCTTTGCCGAAAAGAATGGCGGCCGCCATGCCCAGGGCAAAATGGATATAGAAGAGGATGATAGATACGATCATGAAAAGAAGGACGGCGGCGCTGGTGCTGTTGGGGATTTTTGCCAGCTTGAGCAGCAGCTTGTTTACCGGCTTGGAGTTGGCCACAAGGAAGCCGGTGAACATGAGCATGACGATGTTGATGGTAAAGCTCAGCATGGACCAAAAGCCGTCGTACCAGTTTTGCAGGACGGACAGGGGGGTGGATTCGGTAAAGACCAGGGCCAGGACGGCCACCAGCAGGGTCAGGATCAAAACCAACGGGAACGCGTCGGGGATAAAACGCTGGCTCCAGCTGCTGAGCGTGGTAATCCAACCGCCGGGTTGCTTTTTGTTTTCCACAGGGATTCTCCTTTCTCAATGTGGGACTGTCTGTATACCGGGAGGAGAAAGCGGAAAATCTTTTTTGATTGATTTTCCATACGGGTGTGGTACAATAAGTGTGTTGCTTGGCAACAGGGAGCGCCTCCGGCCATGTTCGCACCATGGCCGATATGGGGGCGCTCTCTTTATCCTGCCCTTAACTTACCACCACAAACTTGTAGCCGTACATCCAGGTGGAGTTGCCCTCCCGATGGAGTTTGCGCAGGACCATCTCCACCCGCGCGCCGGGAACGATCTGTTCGACAGGGGTTTCGGTGACCTCGGCCAGAACGCACACCCCATCGTCCAGCTGGATGACAGTGGAAATGCGGGGAATGTTCTCGCCGTAGCCAAAGTGGACGCCGGTGGCCTGCCAGCAGATATTGGCCTCCAGAATTACGCCGGTGGCAGGGTGGCGGCAGGGCTCCAGTTCCCGGCTGTTGCAGGTAGAGCACACTGTGCGGCGCGGGAAATGGATGGCGCCGCACTTTTTGCACCGGGTCCCTTCCAGCAGATAGCGGCCCCGGCGTTCACGCCAGCTCCGGGTCGCGCTCGCTGTGGTATGGCGGTAAATCTGCTCCTGAAACTCGCTCATGATGTTACACCTCCTCTCCGCGTTGGAATTTGCCGTTGGTAAGGACCGCAACTGTCAGATGGGCGTAAGCGCTGCCCACGCAGGAAGCCACGGCACATTTGGCGTCCTTCACCTGCCGTTCTCCGGCGTCGCCCCGGAGCTGGATGACATTTTCCACCACCTGGTTCAGGCCGTCGGCGCCGGAGGCGTGGCCGTAGGCGATATTTCCGCCGTAGGTGTTGATGGGGCACCTTCCGTCCACGGCGGCGCCGCCGTCAATGAAGAACTGGGCGCCCTTGCCGAACTCCGCAATCCCCAGGTCCTCCACCTGCCAGAAGGCCCCGGCGCACAGGTCGTAGACTTGGGCCAGGTCGATATCCTTTGCGGTGATCCGGGCCATTTCATAGGCCTTCCGGGCGGCGGCAATCAGCGCCACCGATTGGCCGTAGGTTTCCTCCCTCACAAGGCCTGCGGGGAAGGCGGGGCCCATGGGGGGCTCGCCGATGCGGTGGGCAATGTAGTGGGAGGTGGTAGCGAGGGCGATGCCGTCCAGATACACGGGCTTGTCTGTGTAGAGGCGGGCGTCCTCGGCGGGCACCAGGACGGCGGCGGCGCAGCCCTCGCCCATAATGCTGTAGCAGGAACCGGGGTGTTCCAGGGACTCCCGGGCGGGCATGGGCTTGCCGTAAGTGGTGGCCTTCGGGTTGCGGCGGCCATACCAGTGGCACTGCCAGGAGTGGGCGCCATACGCTTTATAGTCCGTGTAGCCGTAGTGCTGCATATAGTAGTTGCTCATCAGCTCAAAGCCGTCCCGGTGGCGGAAGCCAAATACATAGTCGTACTCGGTGTCAAAGCTGATGTTGATGTTCTCGGTGTAGTTGATATTGTCGCCTTCCTTGTCGAAGCCCATCACCAGAACCCGCTTGTATTTGCCCGAGGCAACCATATCCCAGCCCGTATTCAGGGCGACGGCTCCGCCGGCGCAGTTCATGCAGTGGGGGAAAACGGGCGCGGGGGCGATGCCCAAAAGGTCGGCTACGCTGCCGCCGATGCCGCCCTGCTCATTGACGCCCTCGCCGTGATAGGCGATTACGGCGCCGTCAATATCACGGGGGGACATACCTTTGGCGTCTTCAATTGCCTCATAGGCCGCATCCGCCACCAGGTCCTTCCAGGTTTTTGTGGGGTGGATATTTCCCGGCCGGGCGGTGGAGCCAATCCCCACAATGGCGACCTTATGCTTGAATTCAGACATATTGTTCCCTCCTTACAGGTACGCGTTGAGCGGGTAGGAATGGCGCAGATATTTGTACTCCAGCTTCATAGCCTTTTTGTAGTCCACCATCTCCTTGCGTTCCAGCCATTGATCCACGCTCCTGGCGCCCGCGCGGATCTTTTCCAGTTCCGGCGTGACAGTGAGGGCTATGGCGTCGGCCCCGGCGCCATAGCCATAGGCACACAGGAGGATTCGCTCGCCGGCCTTGGCCTGATCCAGCACTTTGGCGAGCCCCACAAAGGGGGCTGCCGATCCGGTGTCGCCCAGCCGGTCGGCATAAATGGCGGGCTTATACTGGCTGTCGGCGGCGCCCAGCAGCTTGGCGCAGTGCCGGGCCGTTCCCGGCGTGTTCTGCTGGAACACCACATAGTGGAAGTCCGACAGCTTTGCGTCCAATTTCTGGAGGAGGGCTTCAACTGCCACTTTGGTGTGGGCGTCCAGGCCAACCTCGTTTTTTGCCGAGCCCAGCAGCATCCCTGTGCGCAGGTACCGCTCCCCTTCCACGCGGAAGCCGTCGGACAGGTCGCTGGAGTAGGATTCCATGCCGTCAATGGTTGCGGCCAGGTCTTGCGTACCTACCACCAGGGCCCCGGCCGCCGCTGAAGCGTAGGGCTCCACCAGGTCGCCGGGGGCGGTGTGGCGGTTCACGGTGTCCGCCCCGATGGCGACGGCCTGTTGGGCAAGGCCCGCCTGGACCATGGCGGCGGCGTGAATCAGGGCTGCGGTGCCGGATTTCATGGAAAACTGCAAATCGCAGCACTTGGTGCGGTAGGGCAGGCCCAATGCCTCCAGGATCATGGTGCTGGAGGGGCGGGAGTCATAGGGGTTGGTGCAGGTTCCATAATAGAGGGCCTGTACCTTGCCGGTGTCCCCCATGCGTTTAAAGGATTCCTTAACTGCGGCCACCGCCAGGGTATTGCCGTCCTCGTCCTGGCTTAGTACGCCGCGCTCCAGGACGCCTTGGGACACTTTGATGGTGTCCAGGGAACTGTTCATCCACAGCTCGATGATTTCATCTACTGCCAGGCGGTAGTAGGGCGCCGAGATACCGTAGCTGACCAGTCCAACCTTTTGATTGCTCAAAGCTTCTCATCTCCTGTGCGTTTTTTATAGAAAACAAACGGAGTTTTCTAGTTAAACGAATATTACAGACTTTCTATAAAAAATGCAATACTATTTGAAAAATTCTGTATATATACCTAAATTGACGCTTGACTTTTGTGTAAGAACTCCCTATAATGTTTTCTATAAAAAACATTATAGGGAGTGAGAAAATGGAATATAAAATTGTACCGGCCGCAGATAAGGTGGTAAGGATCATCGAATTCATGGCCCAGTCTCCTACCGGCGCCTACGGCGTTACTGAGATTGCCCAGCAGTTAGGGTTGAACAAAGGGACGGTCTACCCCATTTTGCAGACCCTGATTTACCACCAGTGGGTGGAGAAGAGCGGCGGCGGAAGTAAATATTCCCTCACCAACCGCCTGGTGGGATTAAGCGGAAACCTGCTGAAGGGGGACCGGCTCATATCCGACTTTATGCTGGTGGGGGCGGAGCTGGAGCGTCAGTGCGGCGAGCTGATCAACCTCCACTATATGTATGGCATGAGCACCGCTATTTTGGCGGCCCGGGTACTGTCTACCGCCCATTCGCTGCGGGTGGACCTGCCGGTGGGGAGCATGATCCCCATCACCGCCTCTTCGGCGGGAAAGTGCCTGGTATGCGAGTACGATGATGATGTGCTGGTTGGGATTTTCCATCAGTGCGCCACCCGCTATACCCAGGCGACGATTCGCTCCCAGGAGGAATTTTTGGAGGAAATCCATACGGCCCGCCAGCAAGGCTATGCCTTCAACATGGCGGAAATGGAGCAGGGGGTATACAGCGTGGGCAGCCCCATTCGCAACGCCCAGGGGACTATCATCGCGGCCATCAATATTGTGGCGCCGCAGATCAGGTTCAGCGGCGAACACCGGGAGGAGCTGCTGGAGGCGGTGCAGCGGGGCGCGGAACGGCTGTCCGCCCTGCGGCGGTAGGCGGTTGCGAATTGCCGGCGGGACGGACCGGCGGGATTTTCCCGCGCATAATTCAGGGCCCGGAACCCATATGGGTTCCGGG
>OFFE01001899.1_pt1 | contig 13596 bp, 10 predicted proteins | sample 1521371 | NCBI WGS metagenome assembly OFFE01 (sample SAMEA3504131, study PRJEB24116) | mouse gut metagenome | biome: mouse gut; feature: mouse-associated habitat; material: faeces | place: Denmark | collected 2011 | reverse complement strand
ATCAAAAGGTGATTTTGTTCCGAAGCCAAGAGTGGCAGCGGAAGCACCCAAACCGGCTGAACGTGATATGTCTCCCCGTCCTTTCTCGGAGGATATTCAGTTCTTCCACCACAATGGCAGTATGGTCGTGGACAAGGGGCAGGTCGGTTTTCTCTCGGAAGTACGCAAAAATGGCGCGACATTCTCACCGCTCACTCTTAAACCGGAACAGGAGAAACGAGCCATGCTCTATATCACGCTGTCGGAAACTTATCAGCAATTATACCATTTTGAGGCTGAGACGCATGAGGAAAATGCAGATATGCGCGAACACCTCAATCAGTATTATGATGAATTTATAGACAGATACGGCAACCTCAACGAGAAACAGAATGTAAAATTCATACTCATGGACGCAAACGGGCGTGATTCGTTGGCTCTGGAGCGTGGCGAGAATGGTCATTTTGTCAAAGCTGACATCTTTGACCACCCGGTATCATTTGCCGTTGATGAGGTTACATCAGTTGATACCTCGATGGAGGCATTGACAGCTTCACTCAATAAATTTGGAGAGGTCAACCTCGAATATATGGGCAGTCTTGTTGATATGGAGCAGGAGGCGATGATTGACAGCCTTGCCGGACACATATATTATAATCCGCTCGTGTCAAACTTTGAGATTGCCGACCGCTTCATCGCCGGTAATGTAGTGCAGAAAGCCGAGAAGGTCAAGGAGTGGGTTAACCGCGAGGAAGAACGCATCAAGGATTTTCCCGGCTTTGACGGCGTTGAACCGTTCATTGACTTGTCGAAAGAATCATTGAAAGCGTTGGAGGAAGCCATTCCCCGAAAGATTACTTTCGATGAACTGGACTTCAACTTCGGTGAACGCTGGATACCGAATATACTCCGCTTATATGAGTCACCTATATGGCACTGAAGTTAATATAGCCTATTCTTCATCAATGGACGAGTATTCCTGTGATGCCCGTCACAAGAATATGAAGATTTGGGAGGAGTTCTGTGTCAGAGGTTATTATCGTGTATATGACGGCATGAGCCTTCTCAAACACGCCCTGCACAACACAGTGCCGGACATCAAGAAGTCTATTGGCAAGGATGAGAATGGCCACGACATAAAAGTCCCCGACAGTGAGGCAATCCAACTCGCCAACACCAAGATTGATGAAATCCGTAATGGATTCTCGGACTGGCTGGAGGCTCAATCGCAGGAGTTCAAGGATAGACTTGTTGATTTGTATAACAGCAAGTTCAACTGCTACGTCAGACCTCATTATGACGGCTCACATCAGAAGTTTCCCGACCTCAACATGAAACTGTTGGGCGACCGCTACCATATCAATTCCGTATATCAGTCACAGAAGGATTGCGTATGGATGCTGATTCAGAACGGTGGAGGAATATGCGACCATCAGGTGGGCACGGGCAAGACCCTGATAATGTGCATGGCGGCTCATGAGATGAAACGTCTCGGATTGGTGAATAAACCGATGATTATCGGAATGAAAGCCAATGTTGCGGAAATTGCCATGACTTATCAGACAGCCTATCCCAATGCCCGTATCCTCTATGCGGATGCCAAGAGTTTCACAGCAGCAAACCGCGTGAACTTCTTCAACCAGATCAAGAACAACGACTATGACTGTATCATAATGTCGCACGACCAGTTCGGCAAGATACCGCAGTCTCCGGAGATGCAACAGCAAATCCTTCAATCCGAACTTGACACTGTTGAGGAGAATCTTGAAGTCATCAAGCAGCAGGGACACGACATTTCGCGTGGTATGCTCAAAGGTCTGTTGAAGCGTAAGGAGAACCTCACCGCCAAGATAACCACCATACAGTATCAGATGGAACAGTCCAAGGACAGTGTTGTTGACTTCAAACAGATGGGCATCGACCATATTTTCGTTGACGAGAGCCAGTGTTTCAAGAATCTGATGTTCAATACCAGACATGACCGTGTGGCAGGGTTGGGCAATTCGGAAGGCTCACAGCGAGCATTGAATCTTCTCTACGCAATCCGTACTATCCAGGAGAGGACGGGTAAGGATTTGGGAGCTACTTTTCTCAGTGGAACCACAATCAGTAACTCGCTTACCGAATTGTATCTGCTTTTCAAGTATCTCCGACCCAACGAGCTGGAGCGTCAGGACATTCGATGCTTCGACGCATGGGCGGCAATCTTCGCCAAGAAGACAACCGACTTCGAGTTCAATGTCACCAACCATATTGTCCCGAAAGAGCGTTTCCGCTACTTCATCAAGGTGCCGGAGTTAGCGGCGTTCTACAACGAGATTACCGACTACCGCACGGCAGAGGATGTAGGCGTTGACCGACCGCAGAAGAACGAGATTCTTCACAACATCCCGCCGACACCGGCGCAGGAGGTGTTCATTGAGAAGCTGATGATGTTTGCTGAGAGCGGCGATGCCACAATTCTTGGTCGCGGACCTCTAAGCGAAACTGAGGAGAAAGCAAAGATGCTCATCGCTACTGACTACGCCCGCAAGATGGCTCTTGATATGCGCATGATTGACCCCTCATACGAGGACGATCCGAACAACAAGGCGAGCCACTGCGCCAAGATGATTGCCGACTACTACCGCAAGTATGACGCTCAGAAAGGCACACAGTTCGTATTTTCCGACCTCGGCACATACAAACCCGGCGAATGGAACGTATATTCCGAAATCAAGCGAAAGCTGATAGAGGACTACGGCATTCCTGCGCATGAAATTCGTTTCATTCAGGAGTGTAAGACCGAAAGATCAAGAAAGGCTGTCATTCAGGCAATGAACGACGGCGATGTGCGTGTTCTTTTCGGCTCGACCTCAATGCTTGGTACAGGCGTAAATGCCCAACGCAGAGCGGTTTGCATCCATCATCTTGATACGCCGTGGCGTCCCTCTGACCTCACTCAAAGGGACGGAAGAGCTATCCGCGCAGGTAATGAGATTGCCAAGTTATACGCTGACAATAAGGTGGATGTGATAATATATGCCGTGGAGAAGTCGCTGGACTCTTATAAGTTCAATCTTCTCCATTGCAAGGCGACATTCATCGGCCAGCTCAAAAGCGGCGCATTGGGAGCGCGAACCATTGACGAGGGAGGAATGGACGAGAAATCGGGCATGAACTTCTCGGAGTATATGGCTATTCTCAGCGGCAACACCGACCTGTTGGAAAAGGCGAAACTTGAAAAGCGCATAGCCTCTCTTGAAAGTGAGCGCAAGGCGCACAACAAGGGCATCTCCGATTCCAAGTTCAGGCACCAGACCATCACCCACGACATTGCCAACAACGAGGCGGCAATCGAGAGGATGAAGGCTGATGTCGCCCGGTACGAGGCTGTTGTCAGGCGAGATAAGGACGGCAATCCGCTCAACAATCTCACTATCGACACCTGCAACCTCTCCGACGAGAAGAACATGGGTGTCCATCTGCAAGGATTGGCGCAACGTACCGACACTCACGGTCAGTACAAGCGAATCGGCGAGGTATATGGCTTCCCGATTTCCATTATCTCGGAGCGCACACTCGTTGACGGCAAGGAGTCTGTTCAGAACCGCTTTGTGGTCGAAGGCAACTACAAATACAAGTTCAACAACGGCTTCATAGCCATGTCGGACACCCATGCCGCCTGCATGAACTTCGTGAACGCACTGGAGAAGATACCCGGCATCATCTCCCAGTATGAGGAACGGACAGCCAAACTGAAAGCCGATGTTCCCCAGTTCGAAGCCATCATCTCGAAGTCATGGGGCAAAGAGGACGAATTGAAGCAACTCAAATCCGACCTCGCCGCCCTCGACCGCAAAATCACCGCCGCCCTCGCTCCAAAGAAGGAAGAACAGGACGGCGAGGAGATTAAGCGTGAAGACCAGTCTCAGAGAGTTGCTGCACCGGCTCAATCTAATGGCAACAAGGAGTCTATGGTAGCAGAGCCAGTCGAAGTAGGCTATCACCGACGTGAACCATTGAGCGACCGCATCGTCATCGGAGGCTGTGGTTTCACACCACCCGGAGGCTATCGTGCCGCAGGTCCCAAATTATAAAAACAGTGAGTCAGTCCCTAAACCTGTCTGGGACTGGCTCACTTAACAATCAGACAGGAAAAGGAATCGCATGATTGACATCAATACTCTTATTGAAAGCGGTGTCACCGATTTCAATATCACCATAAAATATTCCGACCTCGTTTTGCTGGGCGACAGACTGGTTGAGCGAATACTCGATGAAGTATGTCCGGTAGCCGCCGATAACGCGGTTGAGAAACTACTGACAAAAGCAGAGGTCATGGAGAAATTCGGGGTTTGTCATACAACCCTTTATAACTGGGACAAGTCAGGGGTACTTGTTCCTGTAAAGGTGGGGCGAAAAATACATTATAGACTTGGAGATGTTCAGGCTCTGCTTGAACGACGTGGGATTAAGTAAGGTGACAGCCGGCATCCGGGGAGATGTCGGCTGTCGCTGTTTGTGTTTTTCGGGTTATTTCACGCCGCGACCGTCCCCGGCCGCGTCCTGACGAATCCATTTGTCATTAAGACAGGCACGCATATCGTCAATCCAATATGAGCGACTTTCAATGTTTCTTCGCTCATCATACTTTGCCATGCCCTTGCGTCCTTTTCTTCTTTTCATCTGACGACCATTCTCATAACTGCCGTCAGTTGTTAGACTCATGTTGAGAGAGGCATTGAAAAAGTTGATTAAATCTTCCAGCTTGGCTTTGCCATTGTTGAAACAGCCTTTTGTTACAAGCCCTTGGATAAGTTCGTATATGCAACAAACTCCGTCAGTCCACTCCAATGGCTCTCCATCGGAAAGTGTAAATGCTGAACGGAAAGAACTGAGAGCATCCGCACATCGCTTTTGAGCCGCCATAAGTAACTCTTTCATCGTTCTGATGAGAGATAGGGCAAGTGAGAGATATGCATGAGTCACGCGGCACTCCGTCTTTGCAGTGTGGACGCTGAAAATGGCATTGAGCCTCACAAGGCAGTGATGCTTTTCAACCCAATGAATTGGTTTGTGGATGAAGCTGATGAGGTGCGAGGCAAAGTTCTCAAAAGCTTCCTTGAGCTTGTCCAGTTCACCACTTTGGATGAACCGGACAAATTCTGCTTTGACGATTTCATCGCTATTTGTCATAGGCGTCGGTTGTTAGTTATTAAACAATAATTTTATCGAAAAGCATAACTAATGGGCATTATTATGGTTCGTGAAAAGATAAATAATTTTTGAATGAGGTGTAAATCAGCGCAATCCGCCTTTTAACTTGTGTTCCAGATTGTTAAAACATAAAGCCAAAACATAAAGGGGCTTTATGTTTTACCTCGAAGTCTTTATGTTTTTGACTATTAAGTGAGTGCCATTCCGTCAACTTTTTATTATAGAAATATGTTTTACAACATAGAAACTATAATTTTTGGAAGGCTTATACCTTCTTGTCCGATTATAATAACTGCAATCAGAATATGAAGATTCTTCTTTATGAGCCAGATGAAAGAGCAGGAAGCTCTATATATCATGCCCTCCATCGGGAGGGCTATGATGTCTGCTGGATTAAGAATTTTTTCGATGCAAAATCCTCAATCCGGGATGAGAGATATGACGCTTCTCTTATCAACATTGATGACAATGACAAGAATGGACTTGATTTGATAAAATCGTGGGTTGTTCACGTCCCCGAACTCTTATGTGTCGCAATTTATAGTAATCAGGACGCTGGAACTGGATTCCGTGCTTGTCGGTTAGGCTCACAAGAAATCTATGAGATAGAGCGAGGCAGTATCAATGAGCTTGATAAGATACTCAAGCAGTATGAAATTTTTGCAAGACGTCCACAACGCTACAAACATGTTTCAGAGGAATACAACAAGGCTATCCGGGATTTGACCAACCTTGTTAATCATGACAAGCCAGTTCTTATAACCGGAGAGGCGGGGACTGGCAAAAGTTATCTTTCGGAACATGTTCACTGCATCGCAACAAACAGCGACTTCAGGCTGGAAGAAATTTCATGTGCCGACTTAGATGTTGAAAATGGTATGGAACTACTCCTTGGTGTGGTCCGCAATTTCCGTCGGGAAATTAAACAGAATAAAAAGGGCTTACTCCAGAAAGCTAATGATAAGGGTTTGATTTATCTCAGGGACTTGCCGTCGCTTCCACTAAATATTCAGGATGTTTTGGTTGATGTTCTTGAAAGGGGAGAATTTCGCTGTGTCGGCAGTGATGTGTGGATTCCATTCACCGCACATTTCATAGCCTCTTGCCTCGACCTGTCCGAAATAAATAATGACCGGTTTGACCGTCGGCTCTATGAATTATTGAGTCATAACGTGGTTCATCTGCCGCCACTCAGGAACTGTCAGGCAGACATCATCCCAAATACCAATCAGATGATTGAGGATTATTGTGTGTCTAAAGGCATAGCAAATATTCCGTCAATGGAGCAGTGTGCCATCATCAAAATATCTTCACATGACTGGCCCGGCAATTACCGAGAACTTAAAAGTTGCATCGAAAACGCCGTCATCTGCTGCGAGGATGGCATAATCCGTGGAACAGATCTCAAGATTACAAGGACAAACAATGGAAAAGATTTGCCCGAGGATGAGAGAGGACAGTTAATACATCTTCTCACAAAATTCAATGGCAGGAAAGTTCGTGTCATGGAGGCGATGGGAATAACCGCACCTACGCTCGACAGAAAACTCAAACTCTATTGTATCGACTATAAGCTATTCAAGCCTACGAAGAAAAAGAAGCCAATCGAGTCAAAATAGAGGAAGTTTAACATTAGAGAAACAAGCCATTCGAGAAGTTGGATGGCTCTCTTTTTGCCGCGAAAAGCGGGGTCATAGATAGGGTTTTCACGCCGACTTTATGTAACTATTCAGCGAATCGGCAATAGAGGTGGCCTTGGTCGATAATTCAATTTAATCAACTGAATATCATAAAATTAATAGTGGTTTTATTTGCGTATATCAAATAAAACCACTATCTTTGTATCTGTGAAACAGCAGGTTAACGACATAAATTCGACTTTGACCGGACTATTGTCCGAGCTTAAGGAGCTGCGGGGAACGATTGACTCCCAACACTCCGAAATATGCTCGCTTAACCGCAATATAGACAAACTGCTGAAAGAAAACCGTGAGCTGCGCAAGCGGCTGGAGAAATACGAAAATCCCCCAAAGGACTCCGGCAATAGCAGTACGCCGCCATCGAAAGAGCCAGTCAAATCAGAAATAGAACGTCGGACAAAGTCGTTGAGGAAGAAGTCGGACAAGTCCGTTGGCGGTCAACCGGGCCATGAAGGGACGACCCGCAAAATGGAGGAGATTCCCGATGAGATTGAATGTATCTCATCGCACTTTTGCACGCAGTGCGGCAGAGACCTGTCAGATGTTGATGGCGAGCTTGACTATGTCACTCAAGAGATAGACCTGCCGCAGATACGCCCCATCTGTCGTGAGCGCAGATTTTATAAAAAGGTCTGCTCCTGCGGTTGTTGCAACCGTGATTATGCTCCGCGCAAGAGAGGCGGTAACGCCATAACCTTCGGCAAGAACATCCGTGCGGTTGCAACATATCTGAGCGTGGTGCAGTGTATGCCTTATGAGCGGCTGCAGTCGTTGTTTGAGACAATGTTCAATGTCAGAATCAGTCAGGGAACGCTGGCCAATATCGTCCGTGAGATGCTTGAAAAATCACGCCCTGCCATTGACTTGATAGAACGCATGATCAGGGAATCCGCAATAGTGGGCTTCGATGAATCGGGATGTTACACCGATGGGAAACTCAACTGGTCATGGATTGCGCAGACAACGTATCTGACTCTCGTGTTCCGGGGAGCGGGACGCGGGGCGAAAGTGCTTGAGGAACGCTTCGGTGACTCACTGAAGAATATGGTTGCCGTGACAGACCGCCATAGCGCATACTTCGCCATCGACTTCCTCAACAATCAGATATGTCTGGCTCATCTGCTGAGGAATCTCGAATATCTCAACGATATAGACAAAGAACAGACATGGGCGAAGGAGGTTCAGACGCTATTGCGCGAAGCTATCCATCTGCGAAACGAAAAGCCCTCCGATATAATTCACAAAGAGAGCTGGCTCACCCGACTTGATGATTTGCTCAAACGGAACCTTGACAATCTGCGAAAAGAGTTCAATGAGCTGAAACGGGGAATTATAAAATGTCGGGACTACATCTTCAACTTCCTTGAGAATCCGGCAATACCATCGGACAACAACGGCTCCGAGCGCGGAATCCGAAAACTCAAGGTCAAACAGAAAATATCAGGTTGCTTCCGTTCCGATACCGGCGCCGATGCCTTCCACGCTCTCCATTCCATTGCCGACACGGCATGGAAAAACGGACAATCCCCTCTTGATGCCATCCTTGCTCTCGTCTGATAAAGGCGAGCCATTCCGGCATATCGGTTCTTTGGCTGAATAGTTACGCCGTGGGGATCAGTTCTTAAAAATAATTAAATCTTTATTTATATGCTTTTTTCTGTAACTTTGTGACATTGAGATGCGATGCAGCTATTGCACAAATACTGTATCACGCTCACCAGAAAAATGAAAACCTGTAATCGGCGTTATGCTCAGAACATAAATCTATAGGTATAAGTCACAATATTGATATATAACCGTATTTAATATGAAATCATATAAAATTTTACCAATCGCTATACTAACTATTCTACTATCCTGTTGCGGTAAAAAAGATAAGGAAAACTCTGCTATTGTAGAAAAGTCAAGCATAACGGAGTCTGGAATGTCGAAACTCTCGGAGTATGTAGAATCAATCAAGGTAGTTCCTCTTGAAACTAATGACTCCATACTTATCGGTCAGATTGACGCAATAAAGGTTCGGGGATCACAAATTTATGTGCTATCTGCACAAAAGCTCTACCACTTTGATTCCGCCGGTAATTTTGTCGGGCTATTAAATCTTGTCGGTCCCGCCCCCGGCGAAGTCAAGTATCTTACAGATTTCGATATTGCCGACGGATATTGTTATGTCATGGCAACTGACAAAATAATCATCCGCAATCTTAATATGCCCACCGATTTTCGTGAAATTTCTCCTCTACAAAGCGGAGGTACAATCCGTAAAATTGATGAAGGAATAATCGCGTCATTCGAACGTCCTTTCCCGAATGGGAACAGCGTTATGCTTTTTGCAGAATCTGGTGATACGATATGCAGCATGGTCAGCATCGGTGACTATCAGAGCCGTCCCAAAACCGTTGATTTTATTGAGTACAGGAATGGGGAATACTTGCATTATTCCAGTGGGAATGATATTGATGTGATTATACCTGCTGATAAGCGGTCTTACAAAATGACATTTGTTGAGAATGATGACGCAGCAAGCACAAAAGAGATCAACGAAGCAAAAAGACGATCTGATGTCAATGGGGAAATCATTGTGGGAATGGCACACTCCAAGAGTCATCTTTTGTTGTTGGGTTTAAACAAAGATAAAATACACTTTTATTTATATGACAGAAATACAGGTCTAACTAAAACGTTTGATGATTCCATAGAAGATGACATTTCTGGTATCGCGGACATACAGCAGAATATGATGTTAGGCATGATTGGCTTTAACGAGAGTGATAACGATTACTTCATTTCTGTCATCGACCCAAACACAACATACCAATATATAACCGATAAGCCCAATAAATTTTCTGATTCATATCAGCCTCTTAATGGTATGGATTCTGACGCCAATCCAGCGATCATATTTATTAAATTTAAGTAATTTATTCATGGGGTCAGTGAAATAAAAGCAAGTGCATGCCTTATTCTTTGCTTATAGCCGTGTAAAGTACACAATGTTAATCCTGTAACGTGAGCTACCATTTAGTTGAATTCTGCTATCGGCAAATTAACTAATAGTTCTGGCTAACTCTCGTTTTTCCACCGCCCACTCTCAACACGCCCACTCTCTGACCCTAAACCTGTCGATTCCACTAGTCAGCCAACCTCTCTATATACTCACCCTTCTCAGATAGAAGCACATTCACGGAGGTAGGCTGCGCCATACCTCCGCCCCCACAACCTCCGCCTCACCCACGCTCTGAAAACCTGCGCCTCTTGCCATAAAAGTTCCGTGTCGTTCTTTCTGTTCCGTGCCTGTTGCGACAGCAACAAAAGAGTTCTGTGTTGCAGTCTCTTTCCACCTCTGTATAGCTGACAAATAAAAGACTTGCAACACAGAACTTTCAGCCATCGCATAGCGATGCCACCACAGAACTAACAGAACGACACAGAACACCATCCGAACAGTTATTTGCCCTGGCAATAAAGCATCTATGAGATCAGTTCTCACGGCTCCTTCATTTAAAAATAAAATAAGGGCATAATTCCCTTACCCGATTCAATGTGAGTCTGGTAGATATTTATAAACTATATATCAGCTTATTATCTATATTTTAAAAGACGGAAATTTCTTATTTTTGTGATAGTAAGTGTAGTAATCTGGTAATGCTCATTGACACATGCCGTAGAAGTTCCGCCAAGCCTTTTGCCTTGTCAGAGAGTTTCTTACGACGTCCTTTCCATATAGAGAACAGCGAATAGACGATTCTTTGGATTGTGTCGAGATTCCTCGCTGCCTTTGTGGATTTACGTTTTATGCTGTCCTGCAACAGATTGAAATCAAGTCCCCAGTGCATACTCTCTATAGACCAATGATTTCGGACAGCCTTTCCGATCCATGGAGTATCCACGGGGAGATTTGACACATACAGCCTTGTCTCTGTCGTTTCCGCGCCAGTTGATGTCCTGGTACACCGGGAGACAAACTCAAACACCGTAAGATTGCCGCCCCATTTGTCCTTGTCGGCAATGAGCTCAAGTCCATCATATACGTTATAAGTCCGTCTCTCGATTCTTCCGTGTCCGAGTTCTGAACCCTCAGTGTGAGAGGACAGAGGTGCGACATGCCTGATACTGTCCTCCACGCCGTACCGTAGCGCCCGCTGGTTTGCCTTGAGTTCTATAAGAAAATATCCATCCTTTTCTCTTATTCTGTCAATGATGTCTTTCTGCATTGACATGGCATCCGCCGTCACCAGTCTGCCGGCAATGTCTATCTTGTCAAGCAGCAATGGAACCGCCTTTATCTCATTGCTTTTCTCCTTGCATGCCTCAGTCGCCAACGTTATGCCCGTGGAGGGGGAATATGCTGATACGATATCGGGGGCGCGTCCATTTCCCTGGACGGTTCCGCACATAGCCTTGCCGTCAATGCAGATTATCTCCGGACAGGCGCAGGTCTTGACAAGCTCATCGTGAAATTCCTTGCTGAGCGCGAACATACGTCCGGCAAATCCCAAATCGTCAATCTCGTTCTCGATCTGGCACAATGTAGCCTCTGAAGGAACGCCGTTCCCAAGCATGCCCATTGACTGGAATTTTCTGAGATTGTGTCTGCCGAATTCTATTATATCGGCGCGACCGACACTTTTTGACATTTGTGCAAGTATCATCAGTATGATGATGTCTCCGAGCTCATGCCGATGGTTCCCTTTGCCTGTCCTTCTGAAATCAGGTATGGAGAAGGCGAAATCAGTCAGTCTTTCCATAATGCTGCCCTCAGGTATGGAGGTGCGTGATTTTCTTCGTACATTTGTAGCCGTATTGACTGCCGTCATGGAGTCAACAACCGATTTTTGGTCAAGTGTAAAATTACTCATAACTGTTTGTTTTTCACCCTTTAAGTTACGAATGATTTGTCACTTGACCAAATTATTTCAAGGTTAAATCATCTGACATTCAGATGTTTAATCCATATCTACGGCTGGGATCTGCATGCTTTGAGGTACGACTATAAAATATGACCGCTCGAGAATTGAGCAAGAGATTTTAAATGAAAGAGCCGTGACTATTTTCTCGTTATAATTAATATAATGCTTGGGTATATAAATTTTTATTTGTACCTTTGCATCGCTCATCTGTAAACAGAAGGAGTTTCGAGGCTCGGTTTATCAAGGCATAAATCTGAGCCTTGCGTTTTTATATTACATCCGCTAAGCGTTTCTTATATTTTTTATCAATTGCTTTTTCACCGTATTTTCGGTTAAGATAATAGGCTGTAAGTAAAAAATATGCAGATGGGCTTCTTGGCTGAGGTTCCAAAACAATTACATATTTCTGTGTTTTATTATAGATATACGTTCTGATTATGTCCTTTCTTGCCCTTTTATCACGCTCCGCTACACTAAATACCAAAATTTTACTTCCATCTTGAATCTTTTCTTCAAGATGTACCCTTATCCAATGTAAGCGTTGAGAACGATGAATGTCAAAGACGCGATGTTTTTCTATCTTTCCATTCTCATTTTCCTGTTCAATTTCTTCAGTAGTTAAATGGAAAAACTCTCTATCCAAATCTAATTTACCGTCACTCTTTATCGGAAAAATTCGTCTGCCATGAAATGAAAATCCATCATTGTTAGTTATATCACGGTCAAAAATCCCTTTTAATGAGCAATAGCGTTCCTTTTCGGACAGATAAGCGATGTCCAATAATTCTGGATAAGTTTTGAGCTGATTAAAAGGCATACATCTACTGTTTAAGAGAAATGAAAAACAAATTTATTTTTTCTGCTGACAACGGAGATGTACAAGTCAAAGGCATATTGATATGAGAGCCAATGTAATCGACAATTTTACGTTTAGCAACTACTTTACCTTCAATATCCCCTGTCAATATACGCAAATTGTAGTTTATTGCACCCATCAGCACATCAGCCAATTGAAGGAATAAACTTTCATGTGAACGTATGAATTGAAAGTTGCCTATTGAAGCATTGTATTTAAGAATATCTTTCAGCTTATGAAGTTTCTGCTGGCTACATGTGTCCTTGATGTCAAAGTATATATTATGAACCGCAGACATGTCCGTTTTATGATGAAGCAATTGAAAATACATTTTGAAATAGAAATCATTAAATGTATAATCAGTCCGACTTTCATTTATCTGGGATTTATTGACCACCACGGCTCGGAAATTCAATCCTGAGACAGAGAAGAAATACTCAACTAACTCACGATACATTTGCAATGTTTTATCGTGAATTCCTGTCCATTTCCACTCTCCGGTATAATTGTATTTTGATTTTATGGCTTTAAGTTGCTCTCTAATCATTTTGATCTGATTGGAAGCAACGCTTACATAGCCATATATCATATATGGACGCCCATCATTTGGGAGATGGGTGCTTTCATCGCAGTATAAATTAAAAGTCTTTTGTTGCATAATTATAATGCAAAATTAATACAAAATACGATGTAAAGCAACTGTATTCCCGAAGAATAGCATTATATATACACGGCTCTTTTATTTAAAACTCGTTGGATTTTACAAAGCTGTTGATTTATAAGCTTTTTTATTGAGTACATATTATACCGCCATCTTTCATCTATCGGTCGGATATTAAAAGTATTGAAAAATATCATTGGAGATCATCTTCTTAGACAACAGTTATTGCTTTCTTGTTTTTAAATGAAAGAGCCGTGGGGTAACTATTCAGCGAATCGGCAATAGAGGTGG
>OFFE01001898.1_pt1 | contig 13597 bp, 16 predicted proteins | sample 1521371 | NCBI WGS metagenome assembly OFFE01 (sample SAMEA3504131, study PRJEB24116) | mouse gut metagenome | biome: mouse gut; feature: mouse-associated habitat; material: faeces | place: Denmark | collected 2011 | reverse complement strand
CTGTGGATCGGCTCGTAGGATACCCCTTCCGGAGCCGGTTTATTGTCAATTGGCTGACCCAAAACATTGAAGATTCGCCCTAATGTCTTCTCACCTACCGGAACGGAAATCGGGGCGCCGGTTGCAACCGCATCCATTCCCCGCACCAGGCCATCGGTGCTTCCCATGGCGATGCATCTGACCGTATCGTCTCCCAGATGCTGAGAAACTTCCACTGTCAGCCCGTTGCCCTCTCCGGTAGGAATGCGAATTGCTTCGTTAATCTCAGGCAGGCTTCCCTCGTCAAAGCGGATGTCCAGCACCGCGCCGATGACCTGGGTAACCTTGCCCTTGTTTTCTCCTGCCATTTCTACCTCTTTCCTCCCGCTTTCACGGGATAATTTCTTTATTACGTAAATTTCTTCACGCATATCCGACATCTTTTATTCTGATAGCCTGCCGCATTGCCAAACTGCTGCGGGCAGGGCACAAGAGAACATCTCATTCCGTTCACGCTCAGCCGAGGGCTTCCGCACCGGCAATAATCTCTGTCAGCTCCTGCGTAATGGAACCCTGACGTGCCCTGTTATATTTCAATGTCAGATCGCTTATAATTTCTTCCGCATTGCTGGTGGCATTATCCATTGCCTGCATACGCGCGCCGTTTTCACTGGCAACCGACTCACGCAGCGCCCCGTAGATCAGGCTGGTCATATATTTCGGAATCAGCATATCCAGCGCTTCCGAGTCTTCCGGCTCGAAATTCATGATTGCGGAAGTTTCTTTTTCCGTGTATTCTGCTTCAGGGGTTTCCACCGGAAGCAGCTGCAGCAGGGTGGGGATATGGCTCACCGTATTCTTGAAATTGGTATATGCCAGATAGATCTCGCCGATCTCCCCTTCCGCAAAGGATGTCAGAAGCCTGTCGCACAGTGCTGCCGCGTCCTTATACAAAGGACTCTCCACAACCTCGGCATCGCATTCCCTCACGAAATAGCCGCCGCGCACAAAAGCGTCCCTGCCCTTGGTACCCAGGCAGTAAATCTCCAAATCCTCTTTCCTCCACTCCGGATGCCTGGTCACCAGCTTGATCACATTGGAGTTGTAGCCGCCGGCCAGGCCCCTGTTGGCTGTTATCACAATGACGGCTTTTTTGGAGGAAGCACCGGAAGCCAGATATTTGTGGTCAATATGCCCCACCCGCTGCAGAATACTGTTCACAGTATCATACATGCAGGTAAAATATCCCTTGGAGCGTTCTGCGCTTGCCCTGGCGCGCTGCAGCTTCACGGTGGACACCAGCTTCATGGCTTTCGTAATCTGCTGTGTCCCCTGAATACTGCTCTTGCGGCGCTTTATATCACGCATTGATGCCATATTTATATCCTCTTTCTATTTAGGCTCGTGAGCATATGAATCTGCCGCTTTCATGCCCACTCGTTATACACTGCATTCAGAAAACATTTCATTTTGCGTGTACAAACTGCTTCTTGAATTCCTCGATGGCCTTCTGAAGCGTCTTCTCGGTCTCGTCGGAAATCACTTTCTCTGACGCGATATTGCCCGGAACCTCCGCGTATTTCGTATCCAGGAACTCGAAGAACTCCTTCTCGAACCTTGTCACGTCGTCGGCAGGAATATCCAGCAGGTACTTGTGCGTCACCGCATAGATAATGATAACCTGGTACTGAACCGGCATGGGCGCATACTGGGGCTGCTTGAGTACCTCGCGGATGCGCTCGCCCTGTGCCAGCTTTTCCTTGGTGTCATTGTCCAGCTCGGATCCGAACTGCGCAAAGCTTGCCAGCTCTCTGAACTGCGCCAGCTCTGTACGGATGGGAGCGGCAATCTTCTTCATCGCCTTAATCTGCGCCGCACCGCCCACTCGGGACACGGAAAGACCCGCATTGATAGCCGGACGGAAACCGGAATTGAACATCTCGGTCTCCAGATAAATCTGGCCGTCGGTAATGGAAATAACGTTGGTGGGAATATATGCGGATACGTCTCCTGCCTGGGTCTCGATAATGGGAAGCGCCGTCAGGGAACCCCCGCCGTACTCCTCATTCATCCTGGCCGCACGTTCCAGCAGCCTGGAGTGCAGATAGAATACATCTCCGGGATAAGCCTCACGTCCGGGCGGACGACGGAGAAGCAGGGAGAGTGTGCGGTATGCCGTTGCGTGCTTACTCAAATCGTCATACACTACAAGCACGTCTTCTCCCTTTTCCATCCATTCCTCACCGATGGCACAGCCCGAGTAAGGAGCAATGTACTGAAGCGGCGCAAGGTCGCTTGCCGTAGATACTACTACCGTAGTGTACGCCATGGCGCCATACTCTTCCAGAGTCTTAACAATATTCGCAATCGTGGATGCCTTCTGGCCGATTGCCACATAAATACATTTTACGTTCTGCCCTTTTTGATTGATGATGGTATCGATGGCAATGGCTGTCTTACCTGTCTGCCTGTCGCCGATAATCAACTCACGCTGGCCGCGCCCGATGGGAATCATGGCATCGATAGCCTTGATACCTGTCTGGAGGGGCGTATCCACGCTCTTCCTGGTGATAACACCGCTTGCCACGCGTTCGATCTTGCGGTATTTGTCTGTCTGAACAGGCCCCTTGCCGTCGATTGGCTGTCCCAGCGCATTGACCACGCGCCCGGTGAGCGCATCGCCCACAGGAACCTCAACCACACGGCCGGTTGTCTTAACCGTATCGCCCTCATTGATGTTTCTGGCGCTGCCCAGCAATACCACACCCACGTTATCTTCTTCCAGATTCAATACCATGCCGTACACTTCACCGGGAAATTCCAGCAATTCACCCTGCATGGCATTTTCCAGTCCATGTACACGGGCAATGCCGTCCGCCACCTGAATGACCGTACCCACATCGGATACATCAAGTGTGGAAGCATACCGCTTGATCTGATCCTTAATTACAGAACTTATTTCTTCTGGCCTTAAATTCATGGATCTGTCGCACCTTTCTTTCAGCCGGTCATCCCAGCTGAATTTGTAATAATTGTTTCGTTAAACCGTCCAGTTTTGTACGGACACTGCTATCCACCACCCTGTCATTGATGCGGATAATCATCCCGCCAATAATCGAGGCGTCCACCTCGTAATAAATTTCCACTTTCTTATATCCGCTGGTCTTGAGAAGCTTATCTTCCACCGCTTTCTTCTGTCCCTCGTCCAGTTCCACCGCAGTGGTCACATAAACCACGCCAATCCCGCACGCTTCCTTCACCCTGTCGGTAAAATACGCAAAAATAGCGTGCAGCTCCCTGTAACGCTCCTTGGACACCACAACCTCCAGCAGGCCTGCCAGTTCATCGCTGGCCCGTCCCCTGAAAGCCGTCTCCATCACCTGGAGTTTATCCTGCTTCGGTACCCCCGGATGCTTCATCAGCTCATCAAACTGGGGATTTTCCTTAAGTATCTGTTCCACACAGCGGATTTCTTCCATCAGACTGACAGCCCTGTCCACGCCTGATTCCATGGCCACTTCATACAGAGCTTCGCCGTATGTCTTGGATACTAATTTAGCCATGTCTTATCACCCATTTCCTTTATGGTCTCGTCAATCAGCTGATTCTGCTGCTTCGTGTCCATGGATGCGGCCACAAACTTGCCTGCCATAAGGGATGCCACCACAATGATCTCCCTCTTCACATCATCGGACATCTTCTGCTTCTCAAGCTCTGCCTCCACACGGGCCCTCTCCAGAATCCGTGCGGCCTCTTCCTTGGCCTGGGCAACAATCTGGTTCTCATTTGCCAGCCCTTTCCTGCGCGCTTCGCTTAAGATGGCTTCCGCTTCCTTGTCAATGCCCTGCAGCTTCGTCTCGTATTCCTTTTTTAAAGCCTGCGCATTCTCCATAGACTGTCTCGCCGTATCCAGTTCAAGCCGGATTTTGTCCTTACGGGCGTTCAGCATCTTCCTCGCAGGATTGAACAGAAAATAACTCAAAATAAGGAACAGGAAAAAGATGGCTATGATCATCAGTGTGGAATCAGCCAGCAGCTGCCAGTCCAGGTCAAACAGCCTTGACATGGACTCTCCCTCTGTTAAAAGTATCATTCTTAGCCTCCTTTCTGCCTTTTTACAATACTTCCGGGATATCAAATTCCCGGCGGATGTACGATAGAGGCAGGCTGTGCCTCCCCCTGGCCGCCCGGAAATTCATCTCACACTCTTAAGGCAGAAGGGGTTTTACGAACATCAGCAGGATCGCAACCAGCAGGCCGTACAGACCGGTGGTCTCCGCTACTGCCTGACCAAGAAGCATGGTCTGCATAACCTTGGGCTGTGCGCCGGGATTACGTCCCACTGCCGCTGCCGCATGTCCTGCCGCAATACCCTGTCCTACACCAGGCCCGATACCGGCGATAACTGCCAGACCTGCACCAATTGCGGAACAACCTAAGATAAAGTTTTCATTGAAATCCATTTGTTTTTCCTCCTGAATGAATTAAAAAATAAATAAATTAGTTTCGCACGCGAACCGCGCTCTTTCTCAACGGGCGTACCATCACCGCCCGGAAAAGATCTTTGCCCTTTTATCTGCGGGTTCCATCGCCAATCTCATTCGAAATGTATGTCATGGTCAGCATGCAGAATACATACGTCTGAATGGCCCCGGAGAACAAATCAAAGTACACATGAAGCGCTGCAGGCCAGGCTGTGGCGATCCATCCGAGCAGCCCGTACAGCAATGCCATCATAGCCGTTCCTGACAGGACGTTTGCAAACAAACGCAATGACAGGGATATCGGCACTGCAACCGCACTGACGACATTAATCGGCATCCAGATAGGCAGCCAGGGCGGCAGGGGCGAACAGAGATCTGCCCAAATCGTTGCAGGCTTCTGATACTTCCACTTGTTATAGTGGATCATTGAAAATGTCAGAATTGCCAGCGGCAATGTGACACCGTAATCCGCCGTGGGGGGCCGTAAGCCCAGCAGGCCGGAAATATTGCTGACCAGAATAAAGATAAAAATGGTTCCGATATAATTATAAAATCTCGGAGCGGACTGCCCCATGGAGCCGCCTACCATATTATCCAGCATCTCAACGATCATTTCCACCACATTCTGGAGACTGCCCGGCACTTCCGACGCTTTCGCCATGCATCTGTTAGCCGCAATGGCAAATGCAATCAGCAACAGCATGACAATCAGGATACACACATGCGAAGTGGTAATCCACACGGGATGCCCGAAAAAGTTATACTGAAACACGCCATGGATCATAAAGTCGACTTCTGACCCGCCGGACAGCAAAATTCCATGTCCCATACTCTCACCTCACTTTCTTCAATATTTTGTATTGCTGATAATGCCGGACAGCAGCCCTCCTGCAGCCTGCCCCTTCCCGCGAACAGGACGGCATTCCTTCAGAAATGCAGGAATCATGCAGAAATACGGACTCACTGTCCGACCGGGATCTCTCCCTCCTGTGCGCCGTCCTCCTCCAGCGGCTCCGCAACCGGATCCGTTTCATTGAACAGCCTGTTACACAGTTTATGAGTAATCGGCTGAAAATACGCCGTTACCTTCAGACTCATATAACCCAGGAAAAAAACAAGCGGGTTCATTGCCTCCGTCAAGGAAACGACAATCAAAACCGCCGCCACGATTACATACCGGAACAGATACCCCCTTGTGACAATCCCGGAAGCGTCACTGCCGGCAAAAAGCGCCCTCTCCAGGGTACGGCACATATGTATGCTGGCTGCCACGGCAAATGCAACCCCAAACCACAGGCTTGCGGCATAGTTCCATCTGTTCCCTATAGCCAGCGCCCCCACGGCCTGGCACACAATGCCGAAAAACAGCATGCCCAAATGCATTTCCAGAAGCGTCCTGTTGCCCTTCCGCAATGCCTCAATTATCCTCATCGGAACCACCCTGCCCCTTATCCTGTGCTTCCTCTCCGCACATATGCCTGGCCATGCGGTATACATTCTGTCCTCCCGCAACGGCCCCTACCGCAAAAAAAAGAATCGTAAGCCAGGAAGTGCCAAGCTTCCCGTCAAGCCAGACCCCCAATGCGGACATTGCACAGATGGGTACTATCATATTCAGCCCGAACTGCGTGATCATCGCAAGTGACTGGTATACAATCCGATTGTCGCCTTTGTCTCTCTTCATGCCGCACCGCCCGCCGTAAACCGTTTTACAGGTGTCTGGATATTTCCACCATTGTGTATTATACCTATTTTCAGCCGAAATGTCCAGTTCAAATAAAAAAACAATTGTAAAGACCATTGACGAATTCCCGCGGCAGTTGTATTATTTTAAAAATACATAGCCAAAGGAGCCCGTCATGAATATTTCCAAGATTTACCGCAAGCGCATTATTCCTGAAGAGTGCATCCTTTTAAAGGATGATATCATCGTCACCCAGAATGAGGAAATCCTCGTCACCAAGTGGAATACCCTAAATCCAAAAACCGCCTTTTCCCACGGCTGTTCCTGCTTTTTCCTCACGGAAGGCATTAAAATCAGCAAGATTTACCGCAGCGACAACACCCTGCTGTACTGGTACTGTGATATCGTAGAATATTCCTATGATCCATCCGAAAACGCAATGACGTTCACAGATCTTCTGGCAGACGTCATCATCTATCCCGAGGGCCGGGTAAAGGTGGTTGATTTGGACGAACTGGCAGAAGCCCTGGAGAAGCATCTGATTACAAAAGAACAGATGATTTCCTGCCTGCGCAGCCTGAACCATCTGCTCTCACTGGTCTACCGCGATAAATTTGACCGTCTGCAGAACAAGCTGGACAGCCTGGGGCTGTAAACCGTCTCCGTTTTCCGCACACGGCGCATGTACCGCTCCTGTCCGGAATCAGGCGCCTGCCGGACTGCACATATTTTTTCGTGCAGTTCCCGGCTGAAAATCAGTAGAAAACATGCCCGCCGATATTAATCCCGCTCAGGCCCTCAATGGGTGTCCTGAAAAAAACACAGGTTCCCACATTCGTGACGCCCGCCATGGCCTCGTCTGCGGCTCTGTAACAGCTCTCCGTAGCCTTATCGGACGCAAGGGCAATGTCCAGGCGGCCGCTTGCCACCGGTGAAAACTGTCCGCTCTGGTAGATTACGCCCACCACGGTATCGGGGAATTTCGAACTCAGCACCCTGTTTATCACCACGCTGCCCACTGCTACCTGTCCGGCATAAGGTTCGCCTCCCGCCTCACAGTAAATCAGATTGGCCAGCAGGCGTCTGTCTCCCTCCGCAAAACTCACCTCGGAGATATCCCTCCAGGTCCCGCTGGCGGCCGCCTGGGACATGGCGATTTCTTCGGCAAGCTTTTTCTTCAGATACTCCAGATCCTCTTCTTTTTTCCTGATTTCCGCCTCGTATTCCAGAGCCTTCTTTTCCGCGCTGGATATCTGGTTTCCGTATTTGGTAATCGCGCTGGCCGTCTCGTTAACCATGCCGGAGACTTTATCCTTTTCCGCCTCTGCCTTCATCCGCAGCTCTTCCAGTTCCTCTTTTTCCGTCCGCAGCCTGTCCTCATGGGCCTGAATCAGAATCTTGTTTTCATTATATTCTTCCAGCATTCTCTGGTCATATGCCACAACCTTTTCGATTTGTTCCGCCAGATTCAGAAATTCTGAAAAGCTTCCCGCCGTCAAAAGCGCCGTCAGATAGGTATCCTCCTGCTGTTCGTACAGGCAGCGGGTTACCGCCACCATGCTGTCATACTGCCATTGTTCCTTTTCCCTGGCCTCCTCCAAAGCCGCCATGGTCTCCGCAATTTCCGCTTCCTTGCCGCGAATCTGCCCTTCCAATTCCTCCAGATTCGCAACCACCTGCGACAGCTGGGCATTCAGGTAGTCCAGCTCCTTTTTCAGGGTATCGCGTTTGTCCTCCAGATTATCCAGATTGTCCTGTGTCTTATCCAGTTCGTCCTCCAGGTTCTCTTTTTCCCTCTGTGTCCGGTCCAGTTTGTCCCTGGTGGAGGCTGTCGCATGCACGGCTTCCAGGCCGGGTACAGGTTCAAATACGCCGGCCAGAAACAATACACATATAAGAAATGCTGTCTTTCTCCAGATCTTCAAGATAGTACACCGCCTTTCACAGTGTATTTCACCCGGAAGCACATGGCTACTTCGTGCCGAAAATGCGGTCGCCCGCATCCCCCAGTCCCGGTACAATATAGCCGTGTTCATTCAGCCGCTCGTCCAGGGCACCCACATATATATCCACATCCGGATGTGCCTCCTTCATGGCCTCCACGCCTTCGGGAGCCGCGATAATGCACATAAAATGAATACTTCGGCAGCCTTTGTCCTTCAGCATACGGATTGCCGCCACGGAAGAACCTCCCGTCGCCAGCATGGGATCCACCACAAATACTTCGCGATCCGCGCAGTCTGCCGGAAGCTTGCAGTAATACTCCACGGGCTTTAAGGTCTCGGGATCTCTGTAGAGTCCGATATGCCCTACCTTTGCCGCCGGAATCAGGTTTAACATCCCGTCCACCATCCCAAGTCCCGCCCGGAGGATGGGCACGATGGCCATCTTCTTGCCCCGCAGTTCCTTTACGGTAGTCTTGCAGATGGGCGTCTCTATTTCCACATCGCCCAGCTTCAGATCTCTGGTGGCCTCGTAGCAAATCAGCATGGCAATCTCGCTGATGGTCTGGCGGAAGTCCTTCGTACCGGTTTCTTTTCTGCGAATGAGTCCGATTTTGTGCCGAATTAACGGATGGTTCATGATTACTACATTTGCCATAATCTTTTTCTCCTAATTTTGTTCCGCATCTCTCCTCCTGCTTCCCCATCTGTGCAGGTATTTCCGGCCGCTTCATTCCTGGACCCGTAAATTACCCGGGGGCATCCTCCGGACAGATGCTGTCTTTCGTTCCGCATCTTGTATTTTATTTATGACTCAATTTGATCTATCCGCCTCCGGTGGCGTTCCTCTCCGGAAAAGGGGGTGTCCAGAAAAACATCCACGATTTCCAGCGCCAGGTTCTCGCCGATTATACCGCCGCCCAGCGCCAGGACATTGGCGTCGTTGTGCTGCCTGGTCAATTTGGCGGACAGCGAATCCGCGCACAGTGCGCAGCGGATGCCGGGAACCTTGTTTGCCGTTATGCTGATGCCGATGCCTGTAGTGCAGATGACAATGCCTTTCTCACATCTGCCTTCCGCCACCGCATTCGCCACCGCCCTGCCGAATACAGGGTAATCGCTTCTCTCCGGGCCGTGGATGCCCATATCCTCACAGGGAATCTGCCTTTCCTCCAGATGCCGGATTACGCTGGTCTTCAGCGCATAGCCGCCATGGTCGCTTCCAATCGCTATCATCTGCCCTTCCCTCCTTATTTGGTTTTCCCTTTACAGGCCGGATGCCTGCTGCCCGTCCCTTCCATGGGATGTGCGCCGCTTTGTTACAGCTTTACAATCCTGTGCCCCGCCGCCTTCAGCAGACGGTTCATGATTGCCTGTCCCAGGCCCTGTGCCGGAAAACTTTCCGAATAGATACTCGTCACATTCTCGTCATCGAATTCCCTCAGGACTGAGAACAGGTTTCTGGCGATTGTCTCCTCATCCTTCCGGCTTCCTATACATTTTACCACATCTGCATGGTATTGTTCAAGTACTTCCGCAGTACCTATGACACCTGTCTTTTCACCCGCCCGTTGATTCTCCGCCGCATGCCCGTTGATATACGGGATTACCCGTTCCGCCGGTCCTTCTACAATGATAAGCCGTCCCTTGGGCGCATAGTGGCGGTATTTCATCCCCGGTGCCCTGGGCGCCTGCCCGCTGTCAGGTTCCACAATTGTGACATCTATGTCAACTTTTCCCAGCAGCTTATCAAGCATTTCCTGTGTGATATAACCGGGACGCAGTATCCTGGGCATATCGGAAGCCAGATCAAGAATCGTGGATTCCAGCCCGATTCCCACCTCGCCGTCGTCTATAATCATGTCAATCCTGCCGTCCATGTCCTCTATCACATACTTTGCGGAGGTGGGGCTGGGCTTTCCCGAAAGGTTGGCGCTGGGAGCGGCAATATAGCCCCCGCTGTACGCAATCAGCTTCTGCGCCACCGGATGCGACGGAAAGCGCACCGCCACCGTGTCCAGGCCGCCTGTGGTTTCACGGGGTACAATGGGGGCCTTGGGAAGTATCATGGTAAGGGGTCCCGGCCAGAATGCCTCCGCTATCTTCACGGCGGCTTCCGGCAGCTGCCTCACGATTTTACGGATATCCTCAAAACGGCAGATATGGATGATCAGGGGATTGTCCGAGGGCCTGCCCTTTGCCGCGTATATTTTCCTGGAGGATTCCGGATTCAGGGCGTCTCCTCCCAGGCCGTATACGGTTTCCGTGGGAAACGCCGCCCCGGATAATTTCCGCCGCCTGGCGAAGCCCGGCTTCTTCTTCCCGGCTCAGCCTTTCTCCGCCCTGTTTTATATGAAGACATTTCGTGTCCATAAGCGCCCCTCCCAAGGTTTTACGGTTACATTACATATTTCCGACAAGATTTATTATACCAAAATGAATATGCGCCCGCAACATTTATCCCCTGTTTTTCGGAAAATCCTCGCCCGGAACATCCCATATGGCCGCCAATCTTCAGATGATTCTGGCGCCAAAGGGCATCAGCGCCAGTTTTGCAATCTTAAAATGCTGCAGGCCGAAGGGAATGCCGATAATTGTCACGCATAAAACACATCCCATAACGGCGGATCCCACGGCCATGGGAATCCCCGTCAATATCAGCCAGAGTACATTCAGCAGCAGTGAACCCACCCCTCCGCCGTATTCCACTTCCTTTCCGAACGGAAAAAAGGACAGGCTGGCGAACTTGAAGCATTGGGTTCCCAGGGGAATCCCCACAATCGTAATGCACCAAAGCACCCCTGCCAGCAGCCATCCAAGCCCGCTTAAAAACCCGCCGCAGATAAACCATAATAAATTACCAAGACAACCCATATTTCCTCCTCTCCCGCGCGAAGCCCGCGGCATTTCCCGACCCGGGACGCCGGCCTGCGCAAAACCGATTTCGTTATCGAAAAAAGGCCTTCATGAACCCGCTTCGTCCATAAAGGCCCTGCAAATTTATTCTATTATATAGCATTTCCGCTCCGAATACAACCACACTTTCCGCTCTGTTCCATGGGCTTTGCGGTTCTCCGGATTGCCGTTACGCCAAAATCCCTTCCGTCACCCCATTTTCCGCACAATCCGGTAATATGTCATGGAAGTCCGTTTATAGCAGATGCTGTACACCGCCGCAAACACCAGGCATCCCCCAAGGGTGCAGGCAATCAGCAGGCCGGTCTCAAAGAACCCGATGGCTCCCAGCAGCATATATACCATGCGCATACCCACTGCCGTATGGCACAGGGCACCCAAAAGGGGCAGTCCGAATACCATGCTGATCTGTTTCCGAATGGTACGGCGGATCTCTCTGTCCCCCATCCCCACCTTCTGCATGATCTCGAAGTTGTTCTGGTCCTCAAACCCTTCGGTAATCTGCTTGTAATACATAATAATCAGCAGGCAGATGAGGAAAATGGCTCCAAAAAAGATGCCGATGAACAGCAGCCCTCCATACATGCTCTCCTGGAACATCATATTTTCCCTGCGGTCGCGGTACTCGGCAAACCCCGGCAGCGCAGCGGCATATTGTTCGATTTCGAGCGAAAATTCGTCTATCATCTCATCTCTGCCGGATTCATCCCGTATGATACCTTCTTCCATGGAGCCTTCCCCCGCAGCCGTATCCAGCCAGAACCCATAATAATAGGATTCCTGTGTACTGCCGTCCACATGATAAACGGCGCTCACCCGCAAAAGTTCCTCCTGATTTGCCAGCACGATGATGTATTTCGAACCCATGACGTTATTGGCATGCTTATCGATAATGCTGCTCTCTGTAAGTTCTTTTTTGACCGTATACTCCGTGCCGTCAAAGGAGACAATCCCGCCGGCGAAATCAGGCCCGGAAGAGAACAGCAGGACCTCACCGGGCTGCAGGGTTTCCTCCGCATCCTCCAGACGGTTATATTCGTCCAGCGTCATCAGGGACATGTATACCCACCCCGCGCTATCATGGGGTTCTCCTTCCATGCAAAGCATGTTATCCCTTTTATATGCCCTGTCGCCTACATATTTGTAGTCAAGTTCTTCCTTCAGGACAATCCCGTTCCGTGCCGCAATCGCCTGCACTTCCTGCTTCAGCTGCCCTGCATCCGGCTTATCGACGCCGATGAAACTCAGTTCAAATCCCCTGCTGAACCCGGACGTAAGGATGGATTCCATCCCCAGATACACCGAAACCGTACACACCACCGTGATGATAACCATGGTGGAAAAAACACAGATATTGGACAGGCTCGCCGCGCTTTTCTTCATCCGGTACAGCATTCCCGACACCGTAATGAAGTTCTCCGGACGGTAGTAAAATCCCTTCTTTTTCTTCAAAAGCCGCAGAAACGCTATACTGCCCGAGGTAAAGAGGAGATACGTCCCCATCACAACCAGAAACACGGCCAGAAAGAAATCGGTAAAAATCCAATTGTTCAGCTGTGCCCGCAAAGCCATCCTGTACCCAAACACCATGGCCGCCAGCCCTGCCAGGCTCCAGAAGCCGATCCCTTTGGGCGCCTTCTCCCCGCTCCTGGAATCGCCCATCAGCTCCACCGGATTGGATTTCCCCACCTGAACCAGGTTGACGAAGAGATTCAGCCCCATCACAAAGGCGTAAAAAACCAATGTATTCACAACGGCTCCCGGTTTGATCATGAATGTCACATCCACCGGCATCCTGGCCAGGTTCAGCAAGAGAAGGAAAATCAGCCTGGAGAACAACAACCCCAGTATAACGGCGCCGACCATCACGATACAATAGATGATCAGGCTCTCCCAGAGCATCATGACGCCGATATGCTTTTTCTCCAATCCCAGAATGCTGTACAGCCCCAGCTCCCTTTTCCTTCTCTTGATCAGGAAGCTGTTGGTGTAGTAGAGAAAGGGCAGCATAATCAGCCCCAGAAGGACATATCCAATCTGTATCAGCACTACGGCATATGCGCCTTTGGGAAGCGTCCAAATGATATCGTTTTTCATGATCAGCCCGAATACAAAAAACGTAAACATGGCGAAGGTGCTGACCCCGATATACGGAAAGTAGACGGAACCGTTCTTTCGTATATTATTTGCCGCCATACGGGGCATCAGTGACAGTGACTTGCTCATTTGTGTACCTCCTCCCCATTCTCCGTGTGCAGAATCGTCAATGTATCCGATATTTTTCTGTACATCTCATCATCGCTCAGCCTGCCGCGGTAAATCTGATTGAACACGCAGCCGTCCTTGATGAAAAGCACCCTTCCCGCACGGCTTGCCGCCTGTATGGAATGGGTCACCATCAAAATGGTCTGGCCTTCTCTGTTCACTTGGGCGAATATCTTCAGCAGCTTGTCTGAGGCCTTGGAGTCCAGCGCTCCCGTGGGTTCGTCCGCCAGAACAATCTGTGGCTGCGTAATCAGCGCCCTGGCCACCGCCGCCCGCTGCTTCTGCCCGCCAGATACCTCATAGGGGTATTTTTCCAAAATCTGTAC
>OFFE01001892.1_pt1 | contig 13625 bp, 12 predicted proteins | sample 1521371 | NCBI WGS metagenome assembly OFFE01 (sample SAMEA3504131, study PRJEB24116) | mouse gut metagenome | biome: mouse gut; feature: mouse-associated habitat; material: faeces | place: Denmark | collected 2011 | reverse complement strand
GGGGCCCGCCCCGGCGGCCATCAGCAGGTTTCTCAGATTAAAGCGGCAGCGTCCGGATCACCTTGGCGCACCGGGCGCACAGACAGGGATGATCCTCGCTCTTTCCGACGGAAGGCAGGATCTTCCAGCACCGCTCACACTTGGCTCCCTGGGCCGGTTCCACCTGGATGTCCGCCGCTTCAGCGGAGAGGTCTGCCTGGGAGACAATCAGCAGATCCGCCAGCTCATCCGTTTCAACGGTCCTGCATCCGGCGATCCTGCCGGATGGAATGGTCACTTTCGCTTCCAGGCTTTTGCCGATCTTCTTCTCGCTCCGGGCGGTTTCCAGAGCGGCGTTGACCGTGTTGCGGAGCTTGATGAGTCCGTCCCAGGAGGTCATGGCCTCCGTGTCCAGCGCATAGTCCGCAAAGGGCCGGTTCATCTGGTTGAGCAGCACGTTCCGGGGATCGTCTCCCTCCCGGTGAGGCATCGCCAACCAGATCTCATCGCAGGTAAAGGCCAGAATGGGGGCAAAAATCTTGGTAATAGTATCCAGAATCAAATACAATGCAGTCTGGGCGCTGCGCCGGCTGAGACCATTGGTCTCGTCGCAGTACAACCGGTCCTTGATGATATCCAGATAGAAGCTGGAAAGCTCCACCACGCAGAAATCATTGACCGCATGGCTGACCACATGAAATTCGTAATTCTGATAAGCCGCCTCGCACCGCTCCATGAGCGCATTCAGCCTTGTCACTGCCCAGCGGTCCAGCTCCAGCATCTCGCCGGGCTCCACCAGGCAACCGGCATCGAAGCCGTCCAGATTGCCGAGGCAATAGCGGGCAGTGTTGCGGAATTTGAGATAATTCTGACTGAGCTGTTTGAAGATGCTGTCGGAGCATCTCACGTCCACGTGGTAATCAGCGGAGCCGGCCCACAGGCGGATCATGTCCGCACCGTATTTCTTGATCACGTCGGCGGGGTCCACGCCGTTGCCCAGGGACTTGTGCATGGCCCGGCCCTCGCCGTCTACAGTCCAGCCGTGAGTGACGCACTCCTGGAAGGGTGCGCCCTTGCCCATGGCGCCCACGGCGGTAAGCAGGCTGGACTGAAACCATCCGCGGTACTGATCCAGGCCTTCCATATAAACGGTGGCGGGCCAGAAGCCTTGATCCTTTTGCATGGAAGCGAAGTGGGTGGAGCCGGAGTCGAACCACCCGTCCAGGGTGTCCTCCTCCTTGGTGAAGTGCAGGCCGCCGCAGTGGGGGCACTTATACCCGGCGGGGAGAATCTCTTCTGCGCTCTTGATATACCATGCATTGGAGCCTTCCGCAGCAAACAACCGGGAAACCGCGTCGATGGTGGCGCCGTCGCATACCGGCTTGCCGCAGTCTTCGCAGTAAAACACGGGAATGGGCAGGCCCCAGCGGCGCTGGCGGGAGATACACCAGTCGGAACGTTCCTGAATCATGGAAATCATCCGGTCTCTGCCCCAGCCGGGAATCCATCGCACGCCCTCGGTTGCCGCCACGGCGGCGTCCTTGAAGGACTCCACGGAACAGAACCATTGCGGAGTAGCCCGGAAGATAATAGGATGCTTGCACCGCCAGCAGTGCGGGTAGGAGTGAGTGATGTCCTCGCTGGCGAACAGCGCTCCGCTCTCTTTCATATCCGCCAGAATGACGGGATTGGACTCATCCGTTGTCATTCCGGCATACTTCCCGGCATAGTCGGTGTGACGGCCCTGATCGTTGACAGGCACCACCATCTCCATGCCGTAACGCTTGCAGGTCTGATAGTCGTCCGCGCCGAAGCCGGGAGCGGTATGAACGCAGCCGGTACCGGAGTCCATGGTGACGTACTCGGCATTGACCAGCCGGCTGGTCTTGGGCAGGAAAGGATGCTCTGCCAGCATGTTTTCAAAAAAGCTGCCCGGATGGGTCTCAACGATCTCATAATTCTCCAGGCCGCCCACCTTCATGACCTTTTCCACCAGCGCCTCGGCCATGATATAGACCTCGCCGCTGCCGGTCTTCACCAAGGCATAACTGTCCCGGGGATGGAGGGCGATGGCCAAGTTGCCTGGCAAGGTCCAGATGGTGGTGGTCCAGATGACAAAGAAGAGCTTGTTTTTATCATATGCACTCAGCTTCCCCAGATCATCGCGCATGGGGAACTTCACATAAACGGTAGTAACAGGGTCTTCCTGATACTCGATTTCTGCCTCGGCCAGGGCGGTCTCATCGTGGGGGCACCAGTATACAGGCTTCAGTCCCTTATAAATGTATCCCTTCTGATACATTTCGCCGAAGATTTTAACCTCTTCGGCTTCAAATCCGGGATCCATAGTGAGGTAAGGATGCTCCCAATCCCCCACCACGCCCAGCCGCTTGAAACTGTCCCTCTGCACGTCCACATAACGCTGGGCGAAGTCATGGCAGGCGGAGCGGAACTCCGGCACGCTCATGGCTTTGCGGTTGAGCTTGTTCTGCTTGATGATGGCGGACTCGATGGGCATGCCGTGGTTGTCCCAGCCGGGGACATAGGGGGTGTAGCAGCCCCGCATGGCGGCGGAACGGACCATAAAGTCCTTGATGGACTTGTTTAGAGCGGTGCCCATATGGATGTTGCCGTTGGAGAAGGGGGGGCCGTCGTGGAGGGCGAAGCGGGGCTTCCCCTCGTTTTTCTTGAGGAGCTCATGGTAGAGGTCCATGTTCTCCCAGCTCTCCAGCATCCCCGGCTCCCGGGCCGGCAGGCCCGCCCGCATGGGAAACTCCGTCTTCGGCAGGTTGATGGTCTTGTTATAATCCATTTGCCTGTATTCCTCCTATGTGAATGATAGTTCTTCTTAATATTCCACAACTACCTTCCGGCAGTCCTTGCAGATATGGGCGGCGGGAAAACCGGTCATGCAGGTGACTGCAAAATCGTCCTCCAGCAGGGATACGTCTCCCTTCCGTTCCCGCAGGATGGAGCGTCCCTTCTCCGGGCTCCAGACCAGCGGCTGCCTGCCGCTGAGCCACCCAGGCGACATTTCCTTCCCGCACGATGGACAATTCACAAAAAACGCCCCCCTCTCACAAAGCGGAACCCACTTCCGCCCCGTACCCCCGTTTCTCAAACGCGAGCCCAGCAGGTGTTGGCGGCTGCGCCGCCAACTTCGTTCGCCATCAGCGCGAACGAACTGTGGGTCGCGTTTGAAAGCGAAGAAAAAGCCCGTCCGGCGTATGGAAAAAGCCCTGAAGGCTTTTTCCATCGCCTTCAGGGCTTTTTCAGAGCTGGCGCGGAAGGAGGGATTTGAACCCTCGCACGTTGTTTGGACGTCTACTCCCTTAGCAGGGGAGCCCCTTCGGCCACTTGGGTACTTCCGCATCGGTCGAATGAAATACATATATGGTCTTAAAAATGGCGGAGAGAGTGGGATTCGAACCCACGGATGCTCGCGCATCGCCGGTTTTCAAGACCGGTTCCTTAAACCGCTCGGACATCTCTCCCAATCGGTTTCAGGCGCAGTCCCTATGTTACCACGGCATGTTTATTTTGTCAACCGTTATTTTTGATCTTTCCGGGACAACCACGGAAAAAGCCGGCAAATATTTATTTCTCACGCAACAATGCTGTCGCTTTGCATAAAAAATGGATTTTTAATCCGTTTTCTTTCGTCGACTTGACATATTCTCTGGAATGTGTTATCCTAATAACAAGGTACCTAATTAACCTTTCAGGAGGGATTACCCATGAATGCTGAGGCGGGAAACGGCAGTGAGGCTGACCACAACTGGCGTGGGCGAGAGGTGCTTCGCCCGGACGATCTGGCAGGAAAGCTGGAACGATGTGGAAAAATCCTGACATGCTGTCTGAATAAGCGGCGGGGACAGTGGAAAATCCTGCGGATTCTTCATGACCGAGGCAGTATGAGTCAGAAGGAGCTTCAGGAATGCCTGGGCATCCAGGCGGGCTCCATGAGTGAAATCGCGGCTAAAATGGAGAGCAGGGGACTGATCGTCCGGGACCGAAATGAAGCGGACCGGCGAAAAATTCTGCTGTCCGTCACGGAGTCGGGACGGACGTGGCTGAATCGTCAGGATGAGGAGCATGTCCGAAACCGGAGGGCGGAGTGGTTCTCCGTCCTGACGGAAGAGGAGCGTACGGAGCTGGGCGCATTACTGGATAAGCTGGCAGCAGATTGGGAGCGGCGATTTGAAAGGGAGCGGCAGGAACGCGGGTAGGTGTGGCGGTGCGTGAGCTGTCTCCAACAACAGAATTTCAAGAAAGGTGGTGGCAGCTGATGAGCTGGCAGGAGGAATTGAGGAAAGGGATACGGACGGCAGAAGAACTTGCGCCCCTTCTGGGCTGGTCTCCGGAGGAGACCGCCAGAAGAGCGGAGGTGGCGGAGCGGTTTCCCATGATGATTACGCCGTACTACTTATCCCTGGTGGACCCCCGGGACCCGCAGGACCCGATCGGACGGATGTGTGTTCCCTCTCTGGACGAGTTTGATCCCGGCGGGTCCTTTGACACCAGCGGCGAGGCATCTAATACCAAACTGGAGGGTCTCCAACACAAATATGCCCAGACGGTGCTGCTGCTGAGCAGCAACCAGTGCGCCATGTACTGCCGCCACTGCTTTCGGAAGCGAATGGTGGGCCTGACGATGGATGAGCTGAACCAGCGGGTAGACGAGGCGGTGGACTATGTCAAAAGTCATGAAGCTGTTACCAACATTCTCATTACTGGCGGAGACGCTTTCATGAATCCCAACGAGATCCTCGAACGCTATCTCCGGGAGCTGACAGCCATCCGCCAGCTGGATTTCATCCGGTTCGGCTCCCGGGTGCCGGTAACGCTGCCGGAGCGGATCTACGGCGATCAGGAATTTCTGGACATGTTCGCTCACTACGCCCAGAAAAAAGCGCTGTATCTGGTGACGCAGTTCAACCACCCCAGAGAGCTGACGGAAGAGGCGGTGAAAGCACTGCGGGCGATGATTGAGCGAGGGGTTCAGGTCCGCAATCAGACCGTACTGCTGCGGGGGGTCAACGACAGAGGAGAGGTTCTGGGACAGCTGCTGTCCCGACTGACGCGGGTAGGCGCTATGCCGTACTACGTGTTCCAGTGCCGCCCGGTGACTGGGGTGAAGGAGCGGTTTCAGGTTCCCATTGAAGAAGGAATCCGTATTGTAGACGCAGCCAAAGCCCGGCAAAACGGCTTTGGCAAAGCCATCCGCTACGCCATGAGCCACCCCCGGGGGAAGATTGAAATTCTGTGCAGGCTTCCCGGCGGCGAAACGGTTTTTAAATTCCACCAGAGCAAGGACGATGCGGACAATGCCCGCCCCTTCCTCCGGATGCTGTCTCCCACGGATACCTGGCTGGATGAGGAGCTCAACGGAATCTGATTCTTTTTCTAGTAAAAGACCGGTAAAACTGGTAAAACCTGCCCGGCCACATCAGGCGGCCGGGCAGGTTTTGATTACGGATACTCCCAATCTGCCGGATCATCCCAACCGACCCAGCCGCCATCCACAGAGGTCATTTCCCCGAATTCGGGATTCATGCCGTAGGGAATTCCCCGGACCACAAACTCCCGGCCGTACTCGTCCACAATAACTGCGGAAACAGTGAAAACGTCCCCGGCCTGGGGTGTAACGGACACGTCCGGGAATTGATAGAACGTACCATCCTCAAAGCTGTGATAGTTCTTAGGCTGGTCGCAGGGCGTCAGCCAGCCCAACAGCTTCTGATTTCGGAACAAGCCAACTTGCAGGAACTGGATCTCCGACCGGCCGATCCGGCTGGAGCCACCGTCAGAAGAAGCGCCGTCCTGCCTGCAAAAATAGGCGTATTCACCGGACCAGTCCAATTCCCCCTGCTCATTGGGTTTCTTCCACATCATGGCCGAGTGGGGATTGTAATAGTCGGCATATGGAAGCGACTCTCCATACAGGTTGCAATAGCTTTCCAGCAGCTGGGTCTCCCGTACCTCCCCGGTGACAAACACGACGGAAATACTGATACCGTCTGTGAGCTTGCAGGCCAGTCCGGCGGAAAAGGTCTGATTTTCTCCCAATTCTCCTGGTATCTCCGTCGGGCCGAAACCATCGTCCACGATAAACACAGCGGTCATCCCCTCGGTATAGGTTTTGGGAACGGCGTAGGCGGAGAAGGAAATTGTACCGGCAGCCAGGTCGGCAGAGATAATTTCCGTACCGTATCGGACGGTAAGAGTGTTCTGTGCCTTCAGCACCTCCTCCACCCGGGCGGTGATACCGTGAATCTGGGTATTGACCGAACTGGTGACGCTGTTGACCGAGCTTTGCAGGGCGTTGTACTGGTTCTGCATGGTCTGCAATTCTCCCCGCAGGCTGCTCAGTGCCAGCAGCAGTGCAAGGCCCGCCGCTGCTCCGGCAGCCCAGGGCCATCGCCGCCGTTTTACCGGCTGCTGCGCCGCCAGATAGCGCGTCACGATCTCCTCCACCATTTTCAGCTGCGTATCCGTCAGCTCACCGCTCTCCGCCGGGGCGGCCTTTACCTCTTCTTCCACTCCCAGCAGCCAGCCGGTGGTTACGCCGAACAGGCGGCTCATAGTGATCAATTTATCTATTTCCGGCAGAGCGGAACCGCTCTCCCACTTGTATACGGACTGGCGGGAAACCCCCAAAACCTCTCCCAGTGCCTCCTGACTCAAGGCCTGTTCTTTTCTCTTTTGCGCAATGCGCTGCCCTACTGTCACGGCAACCGCCTCCTTTTCCGCTCCAGCATAGCAAATCCTCTCCGGCTGCGCCAACAACCAGCGTGGAAATTTTGCTAACCAAGAGTTTACATTTGCCGGAAATTGATCTGGTCAGCCGTTTTTCAGTATCTCCCGGCGAATATAGGCGATGGTTTTTTCCTCTCCCTCGTCCCGCAGCATGAGAAGCAGTTTCTCCAGAAGGGCCTGCGTCCCGGGATGAATTATGTAGTGATCCAGACTTTTGGCGTAGTAGTTCCAGGGGGAGGCGTCGGTGTATTGTTCCTTCTGGTATATCTGGCAGGCGGCGACGCGGTCGCAGAACATCTCCACCACGTAATTGACCGGCATCTCCATGCCGCTCATTTTGAAATTCAGTCCGGGGGCATAGTCGATCCAATACTCCAGATGGTGACGGTTTCTCCCCTTGTGATGGAGCCAGGCGGCAGAATACCCCTTTTCCAGCCGCTCCATCTCATTGGGGCTGCGGTTGCCCTGGTAATATCTGACGCCCGGCAGGAACTCTATCGGGGCGTATTTGCTCAGATCGTGGAGCAGCCCCTGCCGGTAGAGCCCCACCTTGAAGCAATATTTCATGACCCGGAGCTTATGGGTGGTGATGGTATGAAAATGGCCCCAGAAATTGGACATGGCTGCTCCTTTCCTCTCCTCCTTCCGGAGAAGGCCGCTGGCTTGTGCTTCCGGCAAAATAGCGGTATGCCGAACCATTTTTATCGAAAGGGACACCGTTTTGAGAAAGTCCGGCGTTTCTTGAAGATAATTGCTGTGACCACCGGTACCGTCTCATCCGCCGCCTTGAAAAAGCTACAGATGAGGCCGGAGGGTGCTCAGCGAAGCCAGACCAGAAATAACTCCGCGGCCAGAGCGGATCTCCGGCTGTATGGCACCGCTGGCGGAAGACCGGTCCGCTCAGCTCAGATAGGCTGCCAGCAGCCGCAGAGTGCTGCTCACACCCTTCCGGTGACTCCGTTCATATCCATGGGAGGCATACACCCCCGGGCCAATGAGGCCGTGACGCAGGTCATGCCCGGCGGACAGCGTCGCCTCCACGTCAGACCCATAGTGGGGATATACATCCACGGCGAAGTCCGCGCCGCCCCGGCGGGCGGCCTCGATTAGCGCAGATACCACTTCATAGTGGTAGGGGCCCCCGCTGTCCTTGGCACAGATGGACACCTTCCGTTCGTCGCAGCCCAGACCATTGCCCACGCAGCCCATATCCACGCTGATAGCCTCGCAGACACCCTCCGGAACAGAGGCCGCGCCGCCATGGCCCACCTCTTCAAATACCGTGATGTGCTCCCACACCCGGCGGGCGGGCTTGATCTCCCCCGCCGCTACCTGCGCCGCCAGTTCCAGCAAAATCGCCACCGACAGTTTGTCGTCCAGAAAACGGCTTTTGATGTATCCTGAAGGCGTGACGGTGGTCCTGGGCTCAAAGCAGACAATGTCGCCGGGCATAATGCCCAGCTTTTCCGCATCCTCCCGGCTGGAAACCTCCTCGTCAATGACGGCCTCCATGCTCTTGTACTCCCGCTTGGCGGTATGATAGTCCCCGTTGACATGGACGGAAGCATTGCGCATCTGGAAGGTTCCTGTATAAATCTTCCCGGAGCGGGTGACAATCCGCACATTCTCTCCCTCCGCGTTGTTAGGCTCCATTCCTCCCAAAGGCGTCAGATACAGCCGGCCGGTGCTGGAAATCTCTGTCACCATGCCCCCCAGAGTATCCAGATGCGCCTCCAGGAGCAGGCTGTCCTCTGCCGGTACCTCCGGATTCAGGCATACCAGCACTCCGCCCTTCTTTGTAATTTCCGGGCAAAGCCCCATGGTTCGATACGTATCTGTCACATGCTCTGCCGCCAGCCAGGTATAGCCGGTGGGACTGTCAATCGCCAGCAGCTCTACCGCCCGCCGGACGCAATTGTCCGTTAAAAGTTCCATATGTTCATCTGTCACAGCAGTGGCCTCCTAACTAAATAGATCCGGAAAAACCGGCGGATGGGATTTTCCCATCCGCCGGTCATTATAGCATGTTTTTTCTGAAAACGCAACTTATGCCACGCGCTTTGCACCCACATAGTAGCCGTTGTAATAGCCCTCGTTGAGGCTGCTGATCCGCACAGCGTTGGAGCCGGAGGAGGCGTGAATGAAGTCGCCGTCGCCTACATAGATTCCCACGTGAGAGCAGGCCTTGCCGGCGCTGCGGGAAGGATCGCAGAAGAGGACCAGATCGCCGGGCTGCAGTTCGTCACGGGTCACATTGGTGCCGGAGTTGTACCACTGGGAAGTGGCGGAATGGGGAAGGCTGTAACCATACAGGCCAAATATGTACATGGTGAAACCGGAGCAGTCAAAGCCCTTGGCGGAAGCGCCGCCGTAGGAATAACGAGTACCCAGATACTGCTTGGCGGTAGCCACAATATCTGCGCCCAATCCGCTGCTGCCAGAATCTCCGGCATAAATCTGAAGAAAATCAGCGTGAATGTATCCTGTCTGCCCGCCGCAGGAAACCATATACCAGCCATTCTCCAAAGAAAGCAGGTCTACCAATTCTCCGGCGTATACCTTGGTGATGATACCGCTGTCAGTGGAAGGTGTGCTGCGCACATTGACACAGTCGCCGGTGATCACACCCCGGGGATCCACCAGAGGAATCCCGTTGACGGAAACGTAGTCGGCCTTGATGTAACCCTCCTGCCCATTCTGCTGGGCCCGGCACCAATCGTCAGCAACACTGACAATGGTGACCTCCATGCCCTCCGGCAGGGTGGTGAGGACCGCGTCGTCGGTAGAAGGTCCGTTGCGGAAGTTGACTGTATTGCCGGTGATCACACCGGTCTGCCCCGCTACGGATTCCGAGGGCGCGGCAGCGGTGACGCTTGTGCTGGACTTGAAGGTGATGTAGGAGGCGTAGACATAACCAGTGGTGCCGTTGACGCTTACATGATACCAATCACCTGCGTCCTCCAGAATTTCCACCTGGGTGCCGCTGCTGAGATAGGTAATTGTGGAGGAGTTGGTGGATGGCTCTGAACGGAGCCGGAGAGCGTCCGCGTTTACCAGACCCATTTCCAGTTCGCCGGCGAAAGCGGTAACAGTCAGGAGCGCGGCCGTCAGCGCCGCCAGTACAATCATCTTGCCCAGAAATTTCCTCATAAGTAAAATCCTCGAACCTTCCCATCTTTTGTTTATCAATTCTTAAAGCGGCCCATGCCGCCGGCGGCTGTTATCTGCCTGCCAGAGCCCTCTCCAGCCAGATGGCGGAAATATCCATAGCGGCGTACAGGCTGTCCTTCTCGCTGCGCTTTACAACCCGGTCCCGGCTTTTCAGGTCCGCTCCGGTGCGCTGCAATTCCACGGAAACTTTCGTGGCAATCTCCAGATCGTTTTCCCGCCTGCTCTCCTTCACCTGCATGAGGATAATGTGAGAATCGGCCATGGAGCCGTAATAGATCATCTTGCCCACCCGGCGCAGAGGATGATTACGGTAAATCAAGCCCTCGGTCTTTTCTGCCATCCGGTCACGTCCTTTCTTAAATCCTTCTTAAAAATAGCTTTGTCATATTTGTAACCGAATTGTAACATATCGTCTTCGATCTGTCAACACTTTCCTCGCTATTTCCGGCAGTGAAATTTATGGTAATTCTGAAAATCCCATAAGCTTGGTAAAAGCAGGAACAGAAATTGGCTCCCGGCATATAAAAATGCCGGAAAGAATACGCTTGGAAACGCCGGAAAGGGTTTTATATCTCCGCTCTCCCGGCCCAGGTGGTTGACGGCCGGTCCGGGAACTGATAAAATGGAGAAAACCGTTCAGGACGGCGGGAAAGGAGAAAACCGGCTATGCAGAGCGGAACAATCCGGGTGGACCTGCATGGGATGAACCTTACCCAGGCCCAGGCGGCAGTTGACGCAGCCCTGCGGCGGGCAGGCGGATCCGTGTACCGGCTGGAGGTGATCCATGGCTACCATGGCGGCACCCAGCTGCGGGATATGGTCCGCCGGGTATACGGCAGGCATCCCCGGGTCAAACGCGTGGAGGTAGGACTCAACCAGGGTTCCACGGAACTGGTGCTGCGGGAGTACTGACTTGTCCGGGCGGAAAATTTCTGTTCTCTTTGCCGGGGCAGTTTGAAGCCTGAATGGAATCTACATAATGAAGGAAGGACCGAAGCAGTCCCCGCGCGCTGATCTCATCAGTCTTTTCCTGAAATACAGCAGAGATGTGTTTATCATTGGAATAAAGGAGGCACTCATATGGGCAGCAGACAGGAAGCAACCGAACAATATGGCAAGGCTCTGCGGCTGGGACAGAAGAACTACAAAGAGCAGGTACTCCGGGGAAACTATCCGTATCCTCAGGTGCTGGACGAAATTTTGGACGAAGCCATGGTGGCCGGACGGGTGGATATGGGCGTCATTGAGATTCCCACCGAACAGATTATCGGCACCAAGGGTGCCGGACGGCGCAGCGCTTTTGCATCCAACTTCATGCCGCTTCTGGCACTGGATTCGGAATTCGCCTGCAAATGGATGGAGCTGTGCTCAGCCCATCTGGGGGACGAGGGCATCCGGGATCCCATCCGGTGCTTTGAATACCTGGGCCGGTTTTATGTTCAGGAGGGCAACAAGCGGGTCAGCGTGCTGAAAAGCTACGACGCGCCCACGATCCCCGGCTATGTAATCCGGGTGATTCCCGCATGGTCCGATGATCCTGCGGTGCGGGCGTATTATGACTTCATGGACTCCTACCGGCTCACCGGACTTTACCGGGTGTATTTCAGCCGCCCCGGCAGCTTTGCCAAGCTTCAGGCGGCTCTGGGCTTTGAGGCGGATCATGTCTGGACGGCGGATGAGAAGCAGCACTTTGTGGCCGGCTTCACCTACTTCCGGGATGCCTACCGGAAGCAGGGAGGCGATGAGCTGGAGATTACCGCAGCGGACGCGCTGCTGGTGTGGCTGCGGGTTTATAAGTTTGAGCAGCTCTGGAGCCTCAGCGCCACGGATCTGAGCAAAGCGGTGGCGGCGGTCTGGCCGGATGTGAAGCTGCTTTCCGCCCCGGATCCGATTTCTGTCAGCACCGAAACCGAAGAGCAGAAGACGGAGGACACGCCCGCGCCCAACATTTTCGGCCGTCTGCTCCATGCGGTGTTCCCGGATCACCTGAACATCGCTTTTATCAATGAGTACAGTCCGGAGGACAGCGACTGGATTCGCGCCCACGATCTGGGACGGCAGTACCTGGAGGCGGTTATGGGGGATAAGGTTTCCGTTCGGGTATATAACAACGTCCACCCTGGCGAGGCGGCGGAGGAGGCCATGGAGGCCGCCGCCGAAGACGGAGTGCAGGTGATTTTCGCCACCACGCCGCCTTTGATCGGCGCCTGCCGGAAGCTGGCGGCGAAATATCCCGGCGTCCGGATTCTCAACTGCTCCGCCTCCATGCCCTATACGGGAGTCAGGACCTATTACAGCCGGATTTACGAGGGGAAATTCATTACCGGGGCCGTTGCCGGGGCCATGAGCAGGGACGGCGAGATCGGCTATGTGGCCTCAAATCCCATCTTCGGGGTTCCCGCCAGCATCAACGCGTTTGCGCTGGGCGCCCGGCTGACCAATCCCAGGGCCAGAATCAAGCTCCGCTGGTTCTGCGTGGAGGAAAACGCTATGAGCGCCCTGGCTGCCGATGGAGTGGATGTGATCTCCAACCGGGACATCCCTGCGCCCGACCGTGGAAAAGAGACCTGGGGCCTGTGCCAGCTGCAGCCGGACGGAACCATGGAGCCGCTGGCCTCCCCTTACTGGCACTGGGGAAACCTCTATGTAAAACTGGTGCGCAGCATTTTCAGCGGAAGCTGGGACGGCCTGAGCTCCCGGGAGGGCGAGCAGGCGGTAAACTACTGGTGGGGGATGAGCAGCCGGACGGTAGATGTCTGGCTCAGCGAGGACCTTCCCGATGGGGTGGCCCAGCTGGTGCAGATTCTGCGCCGGGGAATTATTGACGGCTCCATTGAGCCTTTCCGCCGCCCCATCCGCTCTCAGGACGGCCAACTCCGCAATGACGGCGAGAAATGGTTTTCTCCTGAAGAGATTCTGCACATGGACTGGCTATGCGACTGTGTGGACGGCGCAATTCCCTCCTATGACCAGCTTCTGCCTATCTCCCGGCCGCTGGTAAGGCTCCAGGGAGTGTACCGCGATCAGATTCCGCCGGAGAAAGAAGGGCCAATGCTGTGAAGATTCTGCTCGTCTCTGACAAGGAGAGCCCTTATTATTGGGACTACTACCAGCCGGGCCGTCTGGCGGATATTGATCTCATGATTTCCTGCGGCGATTTGAAGTCGCAGTATCTCTCATTTCTAGTGACCATGGGTCGGGCCCGGCTGCTGTACGTCCACGGCAACCACGACCAGACCTACGCGCGGCGTCCCCCGGAGGGCTGCGATTGCATCGAGGACCAGCTGGTGACGGTGAACGGACTGCGGATTCTTGGTCTGGGCGGCTGCCCGGTTTACAGCGGCGGTCCCCACCAGTATACAGAGCGGCAGATGGCCCGCCGGATTGGGAAGCTTCGCTTCCAGCTCTGGCGGGCCGGGGGGGGGGATATTGTTGTGGCGCACTCCCCCGCGCAGGGATACGGCGACGGAGAGGACTACGCGCACCGGGGGTTTGAATGCTTTCTTCCGCTGTTGGACAAGTACCGTCCCAAATATCTGGTTCATGGACACGTACATCTCAACTACGGAGCCGAGCGGCCCCGCACTTTGATCCGGGGAGAGACCACAATCATTAACGCCTATGAAAGGTATGTATTGGAACTTCCTGATGAGAAGTAAGTCCGCTTCAGGACGCGGCGTTCTTTCCTGCAAAGCCGTTGCCGGGGCGCACATTGT
>OFFE01001889.1_pt1 | contig 13636 bp, 21 predicted proteins | sample 1521371 | NCBI WGS metagenome assembly OFFE01 (sample SAMEA3504131, study PRJEB24116) | mouse gut metagenome | biome: mouse gut; feature: mouse-associated habitat; material: faeces | place: Denmark | collected 2011 | reverse complement strand
TATAGGGACAGTCTGCGCTTTTTTATCCCCCGCAAGATTCTGTTTCATAGTAAATAATAGCCAGCACCACACCAAATCTAAAGGAGGCACACGTCTATGAAATCAAAGCTGATCAAAGTAATCACATCCTCACGCCTTACCTATCCCAAAAACCCTTTTGATGACACCAAGTACATCCGGACACCAAAAATCCAGATAGAGGGAAACTGGCTGGAATCCCTCGGCTTCCACATCGGGGACCGCCTGCAGGTTGACTATGAAGAAGGTGCCATACATATCCACCTCGCACCGCCGGAGCCGGAATGTCCCGCCGAACCCGCATGATAAAAACAGCATATACCACAAAAGCCCCTGAAACCTCCCAGGGCTTTTGTGCTGTCAATACTTATATTCCTGATACCTGTCCTCGGTCATAGTCTTGCTGTCATGGCAGTTCTTACAAAGTGCCTGCCAGTTCGACTCATCCCAGAACAGCTTCTCATCCCCTCTGTGCGGCACGATATGGTCAACCACCACCGCCTTCACAAACTTCCCTTTCTCCTTACACTTCTCACACAGCGGATACCGTTTCAAAAAATATTTCCTCGCTTTCCGCCACCTGCTGTCATACCCACGCCCGGATGCATCCACACGGTCCGCCCTATGCAGTGCCTCATGTCCCTCACAGAAATCACCGTCCGTCAGTTCCGGACATCCCGGATGCTTACACGGCTTCTTCGGCCTTCTCGGCATGGTCACCACCGCCTCACTCCCCCGTAATATTTATCCGCTATGGCGTCCTGCTGATGCCCCGGCAGGTTCCTAAGCCTCTCCCTTGCTTTCTCCAGGGACCGCTCCTGTTCCTCCTTCGTCTTATGAAAACCGCAGGGCTTCCCCTGGCACTGCCTTCCGATCACGCCGCAGTGCCCATTCCCGCATAACGCAAAACAGTCCATCAAACTCTCCCTTCCATCCTCTCATTTTCAAAAAGGGCAGCGGTGAAAGGATGAAGCCCGCCGCCCCGCAAAGACAAAAGAAAAAGCCCCATGGACATATCCACAGAGCTCCTTACAGTTCTTCGCATTCTAAGAATACCACAGCTTCCAATAAACTTTCAATAAACCATTACTGTACCTTTACTAAACCGTTACCCAACCATTACTAAACTAAGCCCCGCCGGTCAGTCCAGAAGATACCGCCCTGCCGTCTTCTCCCGTATCCGGTACAGCTCCTTCATCTCCGCCAGCGCTTTCTTCCGGTACTTCGCTATCATCGTTTCGCTCACATTATACTTTTCCGCCATCTCCCTCCACGTCATATCCTCCATCACCATATCCCGCACCACCTCCGGCAGCCTCCCGCTCAACTGCCCCACGGCATACTCAAAAAACTCCAGCTCTTCCTTCACCGCCTGATACCGCCCCAGCAGGTAATCAAACCAGTCATCGTCCAGACGCTCCTTCACCTGCCGGTACTTCACCGCCGCATTCCCGGTCTTATCGGAAATCCCGCCGCCCTGCACCCGCTCTCCCTGGGGCTGCCCCAGGCACATGCTCTCTATCACATCCTCATACGGAACACCCTCAAACCGGGACAGCTCAAACTCCAGAAGCCCCATATCCTTCTTCCAGTTCCGGTATTCCTTAAACAGCTTCTCTGTCTCCATCCTTTCCGCCTCCAATCCTCGCCCTCACCGCTTCCACAAGCGCCGCCTGCCCGCAGTCCTTCCTCTCCAGGGCCGCCATCACCCGTTCGTCCAGCGTCCCCTTCGCAATCAGATGGTGGACCACCACCGTATCTTCCTGCCCCTGCCGCCACAGCCTCGCGTTCATCTGCTGGTACAGTTCCAAAGACCAGGTAAGCCCGAACCATACCAGCGTGGAGCCTCCCGCCTGCAGGTTCAGCCCGTGCCCTGCGGACGCCGGGTGGATCACAGCCACCGGAACCTCCCCGGCATTCCACTTCCGCATATCCTCCGCCGTATCCAGCTCCACGGCTTTCACCCGCTCCACAATCCTCTGTAAATCATGCTTATACCAGTAAGCCACCAGCACCGGCTTCCCGTTCGCCGCCTCTATCAAATCCTCCAGGGCTTCCAGCTTCCGGTCATGGATGCGCCTCACCCTCCCGTTCTCGTCATAGACCGCCCCGTTCGCCATCTGCAGCAGCTTGTTGGAGAGCCCGGCGGCATTCACCGCGTCAATATCCCCGTCCGCAAAAGGCAGCAGCATATCTTTCTCCAGCTTCCCATACAGCTCCATCTCCCTCCCGCTCATGGCAACCTCCACCCGGTTATACACACACTCCGGCATATCCAGATAGTCACCCGCCCTCATGCTGATACAGATATCGGAGATCAGCCCGTAAACCGCTTCCTCCGCCCCGTCCCTGGGCTTATAGGAAAACACCATCTGCCTGCTCCGCTTATCCGGCAGGAAGAACCGCTCCCGGTATCCGCCGATGAACCGCCCAAGCCTCTGCCCCATGTCCAGCAGCCCGATCTCCGCCCATAAATCAATCAGCCCGTTCGGCGCCGGCGTCCCGGTCAGCCCCACAATCCGCCTCACCTTCGGGCGCACCTTCTTCAACGCCTTAAACCGCTTCGCCCTGTGGGACTTGAAAGAAGACAGCTCATCAATCACCACCATATCAAACTCCCACTTGCAGGAATCCACCAGCCACTCCACATTTTCCCGGTTGATGACATACACCTGCGCCTCCCGCCCCAAAGCCGCCAGCCGCTCCTTCTCCGGACCCAGCACCTTTGACAGCCCGATTCCGGACAGATGCTCCCACTTCTCCAGCTCGCCGCCCCAGGTATCCCTCGCCACCCGCAGGGGCGCAACCACAAGCACCTTCCGGATATCAAAATAGTCAAACAGAAGCTCCCACACCGCCGTCAGCGTGATCACCGTCTTCCCAAGCCCGCAGTCCAAAAACAGCGCGCCCACCCTCTCCCTGATGATGAACTCCTTCGCATACTCCTGATACTCATGGGGAACATATCTCATCCAGCACACCTCCAATCTGCTCCAGGCTGTCTACCACATAAACCGGAAAGCCCAGCCCCTCCAACTGCCGCTTCCGCTTCTCCTGCAGGGGCCTTGGCTTCTTTCCAGGAGCCTTCAATTCCACAAACGCAATCTTCCTTCCCGGCAGCAAAATAATCCGGTCCGGCACCCCATCCAAGCCGGGGGAAACGAACTTCACCGCCATGCCTCCCATCTTTTTCACCGATACAGCCAGCCGCCGTTCAATCTCACTCTCCCTCATCCAGACACCTCCGTCCCGTCACGGAACAAAGCCGGGAACATGGATACAAAAAATCCCTTATACCTTATACGTGTATATAACACGTACCTATATGCTTCTTTTTCTTATTACCCATACCCCACTAAGAGATTCTTGTTCCCTTGTTCCAGACCGCCCCGCAACCCTTGATTTTACGGAATCCCCTGTACGGGAACTACCGTCAGAACAAACTCCCTCTTGTTCCGCTCGTTCCGTTCCGGCTTGTTCCCATACAGGCAGACTTGTTCCGTCTATTTCCTGTCTTGTTCCCGCACATATGCCCGCTGTTTCCCATAGATTGAAAAGCCGGACATCCCGTTCTTCGTCTCCGTATATTTCCCCCAGCCTTCAATCTTCCGCATGATGCCGCTGATCTCATAGGAATCTATCTTTTTCAGCGCAGAGGACTCCCTCCCGAAGCACTCACACCAGATCTCCATGTTGCACACCATCGTCCGGCGCACCGTACCCGTCTGCCGTTCCTCCCCAAACTCGCTGCCGTTCAAAAAATTCCTCCGGTCATATAAGCTCATGGAATCCCAGTTTCCCGGCAGGAGCGTGTCCAGGTACGTCCGCACCAGCCCTTCCCGGTCATCCGTCTCCATGGCCTCCGCCTGCTCGGACGTAGCCATGGCCGCAACTTCCCCTTCCAGGTACAGCCGTTCCCCGCTCTCATAGATGGCCTTTGCCTCCGCCCATACCTGCAGCACGTCCTCCCCGGAAATCTGCCACGGCTTCCTCACACTCTCACCGTTCACCCTCACCGGCCAGAAACGCCGGTTCCCGGTAATGTCACGCAGGAAGCCGCTCTCCGTATTCGTGCTCCCCACAATCACGCACTGCCTTGGGTGGCTCTCCACGTTCAGACCATAGCTGGCCCGGTACTTGTCATCCACCCTGGAAAGAAAAGACTTCACCGTCTCCACGTCCGTCTTCTTCATCCCGGCAAGCTCCCCCAGCTCCAGAATCCAGTACCCCTGCAGCTTCTCCGGCCCGGACTTATCCCGCATGTCCGTAAGCGTCAGGCTGTCCGAAAACCACGCCCCCGCAAGCCTCGCAAACAGCGTGGACTTCCCAATCCCCTGCGGCCCGTTCAGGATAAGCACGCTGTCAAACTTCGTCCCCGGCTGGTAAATCCTAGCCACGGCCGCCGCCAGCGTCTTCTGGATGACCGCCCTCGTATATGCGGAATCCTCCGCCCCCAGATAGTCCGTCAGCAGCGTGTCAACCCGCTTCACCCCGTCCCACTCCGGCAGGGCATCCAGATACTCCTTCACCGGATGGTATGCCCGCTCCGAAGCCACAGCCAGAAGGGCATCCTTCGTCTTCGTGGGCGCATATACCCCGTACCCTTTATTCAGATAAACCTTAAGCGACGCAAAATCCGAATCATTCCACCCCGGCTTGATCTGCTTCCAGGGCAGGCTCTCCCCGGCATCAATCCCGTCCCGGTGCAGATTAAAAGCGATGGACTGCAGGCCCTCATCATGCCGGATTGCCAGCACCAGATTGTCCAGCGTGTCCTTCACCTTCCCCTGCCGGTCCAGTTCCAGCCCCTTGCGCCAGTCATCTCCCGAAGAAAACTCTTTACGGGCAGACTGCGCCCTCTCCTCCGCCAGCGTCAGCTTCACCTTTTCGTCACTGACCGCAAACTCACTCATCGCCTTAAAAGACGGCAGCTTAGAAGCCTCCGTATCCTCCGAAGCCCTCACGTCCAGCTCCCCGAATTTATGAATCCGCACCATGTCAAAAGCGTTCATCAGCTTCCCGCAGGCCGGGTCCGTGGCATGGTGGGAATAGGCAAACTTCCCCTCATAGACCACCACCCCCGCCTGGGAATCCGCCGGGATATAATCATACCGCCCCTGCATGGCGCTCGGCTTATACACGTCCGCCAGGAACACCTCCGCCGCTTCCTCAATGCTGTACGTCCGGCAGAACGCCCCCACCACGCCTTCCTTTCCTAGCGGGTCCGCCTGCTTCTTCATCTCCCTCAAGACCACCGCCTGCTGCCGCCCGCTCACCGGCCACTCCGAAGAATCCCGCCAGTCCTTATACCTGGAGAGCACAGTGTCCGGGTTCAATATCTCCCCCTCGATATCCCGGAACACAAACTCCCCGTCCGAAGACGTGGACGGCCAGTACATCAGGCGGGACGGCTCATAAGTGGTATCGTCAAACATCTCCATGCCGATGTCCTCCGCCACCTTCCGCGCCAACGCCGCGTACTCGTCCGGCGACACATTCCTGGACAGCGGGATCACCAGCCGGAACCTGGGACCCTCCGGCGTATGCTTATGCGTGGAATAGATCAGGCACCGGAAATCAAAGAACATCTCCATCCGCTCCGGGATATCCGCCCCGGCATGGTCCATGTCCAGCGTCAGGGCGGACCGGAACACCACGCAGTCCTTCTTCCGCCTGCCGCCCTTTAACTTCCCCATCACAAAGCCGCCCACGTCCTTGATGGAATCCTGCCTCGCCTTGGACAGCTTCCGGTACTGCTCCACCGTCTCCGCCGTCCGTATCGTCCGGGATATCCGCCGGACAAAATCCTCCAGCTCCATCTCCCCGCCGTTCCACCGCTTCTCCATCCTTGAATTGCCCGCAGAAACATAAACCTTCATATACACATACCCCCTGTCCCTCTTCCTGCATCACTGTACCCCATGAAAACGTCCTCCTACTGTTTCTGATAAAACGGGCACTCATACCCGTCCGCCCGCAGCGGCAGTCCCTCCGCCCAGGAAGGCCGCACCGCCATCACCTCACACATCTCTTCCACGGAACCCATGCCCTCCGGCACCTCCGCAATGATCTCATCATGGCAGTGCATCACAATGGGATAGCCCTTCCTCTCCACCCGCAGCATGGCTTCCGCCAGCAGGTCCCTGGCCGTCCCCTGCACGATATTCTCCACCAGCTTCGGCCCGTAGGTCTCAATCCGGCCCCACTTCTTATTTTCAGAAATCCCTTCATAAGTCAGGCCCTCCCGCCCGAACTTATTCACCGCCAGCCTGGGCTTCACATATGCCAGCTTCCTGCCGGACGGCAGCATGACAAACAGAATCCCGCTCCGATACTCAAACGTGATCCTCCCTGCCCGTGTCCCCGTCCTCTTCGTCACAGCCTCCACAGCCGCCTTATCCACATCCCACCAGAACTGCGTGATATGCGGGTTCGCCCTGCGCCATGCGGCCACCAGAGACGGCAGCTCATCCTCCGAAAGCCCCATCTCCAGCGCGCCCATGGAAACCAGCGCCCCCGCAGCCCCGCCATATCCCAGGCCAAGCTCCGCGATCTTCCCTTTCTGCCGCAGAGGGGAACCCTTCGTCACTTCCTCAATCGGCACATGGAACATAGCAGACGCAGAAGCCTCATAAATCTTCCCATGGGAAGAAAACACCTCCAGCCTCCACCGCTCCCCGGCAAGCCACGCCAGCACCCTTGCCTCAATGGCAGAAAAATCCGCCACCACAAACCTGCACCCCGGCTCCGCCACAAACGCCGTCCGAATCAGCTCCGAAAGCACGTTTGGCGTGGAATCATAAAGCATCTCCACGTCCTCAAACCTGCCCTCCCTCACAAGCCTTCTCGCCAGCTCCAAATCCTCAATATGGTTCTGCGGGAGATTCTGCACCTGCACCAGCCTCCCCGCCCATCTCCCGGTCCGGTTCGCCCCATAAAACTGCAATAAACCATGCACCCGCCCGTCCGAACAGACAGACCGCTCCATAGCCTCATACTTCTTCACGGAAGTCTTCGCCATCAAAAGCCGGAGCCGCAGAAGTTCCTTCACCTCCCCGTCTGATTCCTCAATCAGCTCCGCCACCGCTTTCCTGGACAGGCTCTCCGCCTCCACCCCGTTCTCCCCCAGCCAGCCCTTCAACTGCGCCACGGAATTGGGATTCTCCAAACCGGTAAGCTCATACGCCCGCCTCGTCACAACCTCCTTATGCAGACGCTCACAGACAACCGCCTGCCGCACCAGCCCCATATCCACCGGCACGCCCCGGTCATTGATCCTCTGGTCCAGCCGGTACAGCTCCATCTCGCCCTCCGGTATCGGGAACTTACACAGCTTCCTCCGTATGGCCTTCTCCACATCCACGTCCCGAACACAATAACTCTTAAACATCTCCCACTTCTCCGGCGCATGGCAGGGCAGGTTCCGCCTCCTGCCGCCGTTGGCCTTCGTCGGCTTACAAGGCACGCAGAAATACCGGATCAGCTCCTTCCCCTCTTTCATCTTCCGCTCGTCCAGCCCCAGCACCGCGCCCACGTCCTCCAAAGACCGGGGAAGCGCCAGCACCGCCGCCTGGACCGCGCTGCAGTGCCAGGAATCCGGCGGAAGATACCTCCCGAAATGCTTAGAAAGACACGTCCGCTCAAAATTCGCATTGAACGCCGTCTTCACCACAGAACCGTCAAAAACCGCCTCCGCAACTTCCCCCGGCAGTTCCTCCCCCTGCGCCAGATCTATCACCCTGGTCTCCCCACCGTCAAAACAATAGGCAAACAGCAGGACTTCAAAAGCAGGGCTGTCCGCATAAGCGTAAACCCCGCACTTAATCAAATCCACATCACTGAACGTCTCAATATCAATCCCTAAAATCCGTCCCATAACGCCACGGCTCCCTTCCTCCTGTAAGTTTCTCCCCAGCGGGAAACGGGCGGCAGTCCCCCGCCGCCCCCACAAATCTATCCCAGGAAATCTTCCTCGTCATCCACTTCCACCGCGTCAAAATCATCCTCGGCGTTCGTCCTCCCGCCCAGAGATTCCCCGTCCCGCAGCTTCTGGATATTCCCCAGCCCCGCCGCGATCCCACGGTTCCCGTTGCTGTTGAACCCATAAAAATTCACACTGATCCGCCCATAACACCCGGAATACACCTCCGACTGGTCCAGGATCGGCTGCACATTCTTATCCACCACCTGCGGCGCCTGCTTACTGTTGGCATTAAAGAAACAACTGTCCGCATAAGCCTCATCCTCCGGCCGGTCAATATCCCCGTCCCGCAGCGGCAGCTTCAAATTCGCCGGGACCTTCCCGCCCCACTTGGAAACCGAATCCTTCTTCGCCTGCTCAATCGCCCTCTGAATCTTCCCGATAGTCTCTGTGTCCGACTTCGGAATGATAGCCGACACCGAATACTTCGGGTCCCCGTCATTCACCGCATTAGGCTCCCAGCAGTGCAGATAAGAAAACCTGCAAGGTACGATCACTTTTGTCAAATTCACATTCTCATTACTCATAAATTCATTCCTCCTTAAAATCCGCCTCCGCCGTCGCCGCCAACACTTCCTGCCTCTTATCCGACTCCGGCACCAGCGTAATCTTCCCCTGGGGCTTATACACCAGCTTCCCCAGGACCTCCGCAAACCTCTTCTTACCCATCAGCTTCTCCATCTCCGTAATCCCGATCAGCGACCTCTTATAAATATCCGCATACCCGGCAGCCACAGCCGCCTCCGCCGCCTCTTCCTCGTCCGTATACTTCCGGCAGCTCCGGCCCTCCACCAGCTTGAACCCGGTCCACTTCTTCCCCTTGGACACAGCCTCGTCCTGGGCATAGGCATACACATCCGCAGACCACCTGGCCAGCTCGTCCGCCACCTTCAAGACCTCCGCCACCTCATCATCCGTCAAAAGCGCCGGAGCCTTAAACTCCATCTGCGCCAGCCTCAAAAACTCCTCCGCCCTGGCTCTGCAGGTATTCTTCGCCTTACAGAACCGGCACCAGGAACCGCTCCGAAACTCCCCCTCGCCCGCAATGGCAAGGGCCGCCCTGGGCTTCAATTCTTTATCCACCCACTCCATCAGGTCAGATACGGAAATCTCCCAGGTACTCACCGATTCCAGCCGCGGCTGATAAATAGCCATACGCACCGTCTCAATATCATAGATCGCCCCGAACAGCTCCAGAGCGCCCAGCCCATACAGCATCATCTGCGGGTTCCACTCCGCATCCACCGCAACGCCCTTCCCGTACTTCAAATCAACCACCGTCAGCACCCGGTCCGCCACGATCAACAGATCCCCTGTGCCGAACCCCTCCGGCACATAAGCCGAATAATCCAGCCGCTGCTCAATCAGCACCACCGGGTCCTTACACTCCTGCCTGGCAAGCTCCACCTGCTCCATGGCATAAGCCACATACCCGTCCGTGCATTCCTCCATCTCGTCACACTGGTAATCCGACACCGGACGCTTAGACCTTCGTTTCAGGCACTGTTTCAGCTTATGCTCCGCAAGGGCATGGGCGGCAGTCCCTTCCTCCGCATACACACTGTTTCCCGTTTCCTCGGAAAACCCCTCTTCCAGCCGCGCGGACGGCGTACAGTTCAGCCACCGCCTGGAAGAAGACGCCGACAACAACGCATGTCTCCCCATATCAAAGCACCTTCGCTTCCTTCAAAAGCGCCGGGTAATGCTCCGGGCTCACCGCAGACAGCTTCACCGCACCGTACCTCTGCAGCAGGTCCTTGATCTCCTGTGATTTCCCCTCCTGGGTCTTCTGCGCCATCACCGCCCGCACATCCTCAATCGCCACAGCCTTCTTAGAATCCGCCGCTTTCTTATCCACCTTCTTATCCGCTTCCCCGGCCTTCTGCCCCTTCCCGGAACCGGAATCCCCGGTCTCCGCAGCACCGGTCTCCACGGCATCCCCGGCCTCTCCCGCTTTCCCGGCAGTATCCACAACAGCATCAGCCTCCGTCACAGCCGCATCCTTCTCCGCCGTACCCACAGCACCGTTCCACTCCATACCGGCAAGCCCCCTAAGCCCGTCCGCCACCATGGAAAACCCGTCCGCGATCCTCAACAATTCACTTCCCATCTTGTAATCCCTCCATATCTTCCAATCGTTCCATCAGTTCCTCGGAGTACATGGCACACACCAGCATCTCCTTCCCGATCTCCGGGCGGCTGAAATACTGCGCCTTCTCCCCGTACCTCTTTTGTACCTCCGCCTCCATCAGCCTGCGCCGCTCGCCCCGCTCAAAGCCGAACACCCAGATCCCGTCCGCCTTCTCCATCAGCCTGGACACCAGAATCCCCTCCACAGCGCTCCCAAGCTCATCCTTGAAAATCCCGTGGAAACAAAGGAACGGGCTCACCGGGATCTTCCCCTTATGGGCCGCATACCGGCAGTATTCCTCCGCCCTCTGCCGGTCCAGCTCCTCACTCCCCGTCAGATGCGTCAAAACCAGCACCATCTCCATGCCCGCTCCCTCCTTCCGTATCTTCCGGCTCCATGAACCTCACCTCAACCCCATGCTCTACTGCAAAAGCGATCTCCGAAGCCATCCCTTCCGTGGCCTCCCCGAACACCCACACCCCGTCACAGCAAAGGAGCAGTTCCAACCCCATGGCAAGCCCCGCCTGCCGCTCCGCCTCAATCCCCTCATTCAGAAACTGCGGGAACAACAGATGCGGCGCAACAGGCAGAACCCCCTTTTCCCAGGCCGTCCGGCAATACCCGGCCGCCCTCCTCGCATTCCCCTCCATGTCCCCACGGAAAGGGCTGCAGATAAACACCTTCTTACGCATCACCACTTCCATCCTTTCTTTGCTTTCCGCCTTCTGGCCACTGCTGCCGTACTGGCTTCATACGCCTGGACACTCTTCTCAATCTGCATCAGCTTCACCGCCAGACTCTTTGCGACAATGCTAATCGCCTGCAGGATACCAATAAGCTCCTGCGTATTTTCTCTTTCCATAGGCTCCATTCCTCCTTTCCGGGGCTGTCACATCTATCCCCTTCACTGCCGTAATGACACTTTTTTAAAAATAGGCAACGAAATCACAAAACTTTTTCAAAAACCATTCGACATAAACAAAAAATATTGTCGAATATCCGGATATCACACGTCTATCCCCCGCTCCCGGAAGAAGCGGCGCAGCTTCTCCAGCACCTTATTCTTACGGAAATCCAGCGTCCTCCGGTTCTTCCCGCTGACCCTTGCATACTCATAAACACTCATTTCCTCCCCAAATACCTTCTCCGCTATCTCCCTTTCTTCCGGCAGCAGGTCATCCAGTGCGTCTTTCAATACACCCAGCAGCATCCTCTTCTCCGCCAGTTCCTCCGTATCCTCCGCAAACAGCTCATCCCTCATGTCATTCTCCTTCCATTCCTCATAAGACTCTTCCGTATACCCCTTTTCCTCCATCGCCTCCCGGTTCCTCTGCTCCCTCTTCTTCTGCCTCCACCACGGACGGAAATACCTCTGGTACTCTTCCTCCGTAACCTCCATCCGCACTTCCTCGTTCCCAGACCTGATAGTAATGATCCTCTTTTCAGACATAAAGCGTTCCTTTCTTTACGCCTTCGTAAAGCCAGAAACGCCTGAAGCTCTGTATGGGACATTACCATAAAACCAAAAAAGGCCGGAGTAAGCTACTTGATCCCTAGCTTTACTCCGGCCATTCGGTGACTCGACACTATGCGGTCCCACTCGCTCGGTCGTAAAAATACATTCAGTTCTTCAACCCTGCACGGGCTGGCAGCACAATCCTCACAATCTTCCCGCAGTGCGGACACCGCAGTTCAAAAATGACCTCATATGCCCGGTCCCGCTTCACGTCCAGGAGCCTCCTGCCGCAAAGCGGGCATACCTTCGTTTCTCCCACGCCGCCTCCTTCCTGCCACTGCGCAGGTACAGCGGCACGGCATCCATGCCATAATTTTCCATGCATAATCAAAGTATTCCCCATTCCCGGCAGGATAATCACCACCGCGCAAAAAAGACGGCCCCCGCACCCTCGCAGAAGCCGTCCCTCCTATGTACCTATTCCTTATCTTTCTCTTTCCTCTTACTCTTTGGTTCCCAGTACACCGTAACAATATGATTGCAGTTCGGGCACCTGGTCTGTGCCTCCACCGGCTTCGGGGATTCCGTGCGGATATCCATAATACGCTTACCGCACCTTGGGCATTTCAGTCTCTCCATTCATGTCCACCTCCTCGTATACAGCCCCGGTTCCTGGCTGCCGGGGCTCTAACCTGGCGATTGTCTCATTGTCTACCTCCTGTCTGATCTCTCTTAGCGCTCTCCCGTCAGGAAAGCCTTCTTCCAATGTGCCTCTGTCTATCTCCTGTATCTATCACAAACACGGCCATATCCTTTAACAGCAGTCCTCCGCAGCTGCCAGCACTCCTTAAAAACCCCGGCCAAACCACGGCAGGTCTTTAATTCCGCGCAATTCCGCCACCTCTCTTCCCGGCATGCATTCTATGCGGCCAGATTCTATCCGGTCCGGCAGATAAAAACTTTTCTGCCGCCCGCCCATATGTCCATGTCATGTCTCTTATTTCTTACAGTTTACCTATACTGCACACTTTTTCTTACGTTTTATCCAGTATATCACAAAACCGTACAGATTCCACCAAATTACGAACAATTCCACAGCCTTTGTACAAAAGGAATTACTTTTTCATGGAATTACAACACCTCTAAAATTTGATAATATCTATATTTCCCCTATGCACCTCCTTATGGCATTTGCTACATAATGTCACAATATTATCTGCAATTGCCGAACCTAAAAACTGATGTTCTAATATATGATGCCCTTCCACATACTCCTTTGAACCGCATGCCTGACATGTAAAATAATCTCTTACTTTCCCTGCCTTCTGTGCACATCTATGTGCATAAGAGCGCTTTGACATATCATTATCCCCCTATCCTTTTGATTCCATTCTGAATTAATGCGCCAACGCCATTTGTCTTTCCAGCCGCAATTGTCCCTCTTCCATAAGGTGCATACTTAGCTTTTGCCTTCATAATCTCCTTAGACATCTGTGCCGCCTGTGTCTGTGTTAAACCAGATATTACCGCTACTAAAGCATTATTCTTCGTTCCTGCCATGTTCTTTCCCTCTCTGTCTAAAAATTTGTCACTACAATACCATCAGCCATTTTAGTCTCGACAGTATTATTTCCGAACCCGATTGTCACAATATTTTCCAAATCTACCCGTAAACCTATTTCCCCCTTAATAATAGGGATAATATCTACTTCTCCGTTTTTTCGTCTAATTGCAAGAAACTCTGACGTTACATTAATTACGCAATCCCCTTTCCTCATAACATCAATTTTCATGTCTATTACCTCCTAATTTTAATTATTATCTGCTAAACGCTTCCGCGCTGCGATTCCAAGCAAAAGTACTAGAATATCATCGAATGGTCCCGGCATAGCATCCACTGGTGAAACTATGTATAACAGCACTGCCATCATTACTAATCCTTTCATAAAATCATTCACCTCTATCCCCCCTATGCTATTACCAAATTTTTTAAATCCAATCCAGAAAGTAAATTTCTTATTGTAAACCCATTGTTACTTTCTTCGTTAGA
>OFFE01001886.1_pt1 | contig 13648 bp, 16 predicted proteins | sample 1521371 | NCBI WGS metagenome assembly OFFE01 (sample SAMEA3504131, study PRJEB24116) | mouse gut metagenome | biome: mouse gut; feature: mouse-associated habitat; material: faeces | place: Denmark | collected 2011 | reverse complement strand
GGTCAGCGGCTTTCCGCAGATTTTCAACGGCCTTGATTTCATCCCGCATGGCCCGCATTTTTTGATAATCAGCGTCCTTTTGCATGGTCAGTTTTGCGGCCTCGGCCCGCCGCGCCTTGGGCGTGATCGCCTCGCCGGACGTTTTCAAATCTTTCAGAAAATGTTCCGCAGCTTCAAAGTCAGCCAACTCGGCCCTATGTTCCTGCTGGTACTGTTCACGCTTGCGGGGCTTCACCTTGTCCAGCTTCTGACGAACGGCCTTGCACCTGTCGTATTGAGCCCACATTTCCAGCCGTTCATCCAGCACAGCAAGACGGCGCTCCGCCTTGACAATCTGACCACGGAGATCATAATAATCCTTGTTCATGGCAGTAACCTTTTCATAAAGTTCCTGCATGGACGTGATACCGTTGCCCTGCAAAAATGCCAGCAGCTTCGCGTTCTCCTGGAGGGCCTTAATCCTGCCGGAACGGTAGCGGGCTTTGTTCCTGTTGACCTCCACCTGGGCTTCGTATAACCGGGCTACAAGACTGCCGCTGTCCTGGGGCTGTTCGGCCTTGGCCTGCTCCTTTGACCAGTTGTAAATCCGGGTGATGCGGGCCTTGAGTTCCTTCAGCAGTTTGTTATCTGTGGCAATCTGGCGGTTGATGTTCCCCTTCTCCGTCTGGATGCCCTTTCGCTCCATCTGCGAGGCGGCAACTCCCATGTGGATGGAGGGAATTTTATCAATGCCTTGGCGCTCATAGCTGCGGTGATCTATTCGCTCCGGTCGGCCCGCCGCCTCCAACGCACGATTGGCGTAAGAGGCCCACGCCGCCCGCCACTTCTCGGCGTTATCGCGATTGTTCCAGTCGGTAGTGTCCTCCCGGTGATTCTTCCAGCCGCCTTTACCGTCCGGGATACGGTTGCCCTGGCTGTCTAGGTCATAAACCTTGCGGCACTTCGGCCCCCAACGTCCGTCCGGTTTCAGCGGGCGAATGGTCAGCAGGATATGAGCGTGAGGATTGCCGTCACCCTTGTCATGGAGCGCGAAGTCGGCGCACATTCCCTCTGCTACAAAATTGTCTTTGACGAAAGCCCGAACAAGTGCCAACTGCTCCGCTCTGGACAGTTCCACGGGAAGGGCAACTTCGATTTCACGGGCAAGCTGGGCGTCGCTGGCCTTCTCAATTTGCTCCACAGAGTTCCAGAGGGTAGAGCGGTCTTGAAACTCCGGCGGGGCATGGGTAGGCAGTATGATCTCCGTATGGACAACACCGGGCTTATGCGTGTAGTCGTGGGTCCTGCCGTCCCACTCATTTGTCAGCTTCTCTCCGCTCCGGTAGGCGGCAGCAGCGACAGCCGAACGGCCTACACTCCGCTTGATGATTTGAATGGGACAGTGAAAAATTGCTATCGGTTCATTCTCCTTCCTGCTGGTAAAAATCAGGGGTTTGGGGGCGGCAGCCCCCATCGCGTCCGCAGGACGCAACAGCCCCCGGCAGGGCGCACGGCACCGGCAACGGTGTATAAGTGCGCCGTAAGAAACGGACTTTAGTTTGCGGGGACGCTTTTTTGTGCCTTTTCTGCCGCTTCTGTTGCTCCCGGCAGGCGGGAAAGGGCAATCAGGAACGCCTTGATCGCCTCGCCGTCCATGTTGGCGGTGAAGGGGAACACGCCCTCCATGATTGCGCCATGCACGATCAGGCGGTGGTTCCGGGCGTGGCGCTCTGCGTCCCTCTGCTTGTTCAGCAAAATCTTCACCTGGTTCTCATATTGGGCCGCTTCTTTTTTGGCTTCGTCACGCTTTTTCAAAAGGGCCTCTTTACCATCCATTGGCATCACTCCATTTCAGTAAAATTGTTTTTCGGTCAGCAGCGGAAAACAGGATTTAACCGGGCAAAAGCGGCTTTCCTGTCGAACAAAAAATGACCGCCATCCCCTTGTTCGGGATAGCGGTCAATCGCTGCTTTTTCAAATTTGGCGGCGGCGTTCTCATGGCGAATACTCCTTTCCTGCATGATGGGAGTATCCTAACACACAAGTCCTACAGAACCCCTACAAAAGCCCTACAGAACTACTACAATCATCGCAAGTTTCGTCATGATACGCAGTAAAGCGGTAGCCGATGCGGGGAATGGTTTCGATGTAACGGGGATTTGCTATGTCCGGTTCAATGGCTTTCCGCAAGAGAGCCACGGGGCCGGAAACGCCTCTGTTGTAGCTGCCCTCCATCTCCCAGGCGTGTTCACAAATTTGCTCAGAGGTCAGTACAATCTTCGGGTTACGCATGAAGTACAGTAGCAGAGAAAATTCACGGGGACGGAGGCTTACCGGCTGGCCGCAGACCTCTACTGTGCGGCGGGCCGGGTCAATAAAAATATCGCCTATCTGGAAAGAAGATACTCCTGCTCCACCGGGTTCACTATAATGGTTATATTGTGTGTAGCGTCTGAGTTGCGCATAAGTCAAATTTGCAATTATGGAATAGGGCCATTTAGCGGAAACACATATGTCCGCTCCAATTCGAACCATACCGCTTATATTACTCTCCGGGGCATCAGAAAGAATGATAACAGGGATAAAACTGATGCGCCGGATTCCGGACAACCATCCTGCTTGATGCTTGTCCCGAAGATAATCTAAATCTGCAATCAGAAGGTGGAATGTCTGATGGTTCAATAGATAATCAGCCTCCCGCACGGATACAGATGCCGTAAAGCAAAGATTATATTGGGTCGCTAAACTTTGTAGAGTTGAGTACAATTCATCAGCAAGTCCTACCGCTAACCCGCTATATACCATTCCCAATCCCCCCTTCATTTTGAGGGTTATTTATCTCACCGCGCGAAAAGAGCGGGGCGGAAAATTGCCCCGCTCTCAAACAGAATAGATCGTGTTCAATTTTACTGACCCAGATGATGTTCATTTGGAAAAGAAATCGAAATATCCGTTCCCTTCCCCATCGTACTGTGCAGACCAATATCAGCGTGATGATACTGCGCGATATGCTTGACAATCGACAGCCCCAGCCCGGTGCCGCCGGATGCCTTGGAACGACTTTTATCCACTCGGAAAAAACGCTCAAATATTCTGGCTTGATACTCTGGTGGGATACCGATTCCTGTGTCTTTCACGGAAACTGTTGCACCGGTATTGCCTGCTGAAACCGTAACCTCAACCTTACCGCCGTCTACGTTGTATTTGATCGCGTTATCTATCAGATTAAAGAGCATTTCATAGAGAAATCCCCGTACTCCGTTTACCATCGAACTTTCGCCTGTAACGGACAGGTCAATATGCCGTTCCTCCGCCCGCTTCCGCAGGGCAGAGGCTGCGCTATCCGCAAGCTCCAGAAGGTTCACCTGCTCTTTTGCCGGTGCGATTCCCTCATCCAACTGCGACAGGTGAATGATGTCCTCCACCAGCGTTACCAGCCGCGCCGCTTCTGTGCGGATAACGCCGACAAACTGTGGAACATCCTCTTGCTGAACAAGGCCGTTCTCTAACAACTCGGCGCTGCCCATGATGGACTGCAAGGGAGTTTTCAGTTCATGGGACACATTGGCGGTAAACTCCCGGCGGCTGCGTTCAGCAGCAACCTGCTCCGTCACGTCAAAGGCCAGCAACACCGCCCCCACCACAGTACCATCCACCGTAATCTGGCTGATGTCAAATTGGTACTCCCGGTCATTCCGTATGGCACGGATTTCACTGTGTCCCCCTTTCAGTGCGGTCTGAATGGCGCGGTTGACCTCATGGTCACGATCTGCCACAAGGAAATCCTGCCCCACGCAGGAATTACCCGCATGAAAGATCTTCCGTGCGGCGGGGTTGATGCTTAGAACCGCACCTTTTCCATCCAGCAGGACAAGCCCCTCGCCCATGTTCTCGGTGATCTGCTCAAATTCCTCGGTTTTCCGGCGCAGTTCCCGAAGCTGCGCCTCAATCTGCCGGTGCTGCTGGTGGATACGTCCCAGGAGAGGGGATAATTCCTCATAGGCATCGTTTTCCAGCGGCCTATCCAAGTCCAGGCGGTTGAGCGGCGCGACAATGCTTTTCGCCATTCGATGGGCCAACAGAGCCGAGAGAATAGCCGCAAACAGCGCAGTAAGCAAAATAGGCTGAAGCATCCCCATTGCCAGGGCAAATACCGTGAGCTGGCTGATGGAAATACGTAGAACCGTTCCATCCGTCAGCCGCTGTGCGTAGTACAGAGTCCGCTCAGTCAATGTGTCTGAGTAGCGTATCCCGCTGCTTTCGCCTTTGACCAGAGCCTCTTTAATCTCCGCCCGGTTTGCGTGGTTTTCCATCTCCGCCGCTGGGACGTGAGTATCGAACAACACCTTGCCGTCCGTGGCAATCCAAGTCAAACGGTAGTCCGCTATGGACGGGAACCGATAGGGGGAGGTCAACTTCTCTAAATAGCCGCACCCACCTGTCTCCACTCCATAGGAGGCCAGACGGAGCTCGTCCAGCAACTGCTTCTCCTGGACATTTCTGTAATAGTTATACAGACAGCCCATGATGATCACCATGCTTGCCAGGAGAACGGAAACCGCCGCCAGCAGGATGGAGCGAAAGATTTTCTTTGTCATGCCTTTGCCTCCAGCCGGTAGCCGATATGCCGCACCGTTTCGATCATCCCGCCGCAAGGCCCCAGCTTCTGCCTGAGCGTCTTGATGTGCATATCCACCGTCCGCGTTTCCCCGGTATAGTCCACACCCCAAATCTCAGAGAGAAGCTGCTCCCTGGTGAACGCGACACCGGGACGGGAAAGGAACAGGCGCAACAGTTCAAATTCCTTGTAGGTGAGCGAAATACGCTCTCCCTCTGCGGTGACAGTCCGTTCCGCCAGATCGACCGATAGCCCTCCGGCTGTCAACTGCTTTGCCACAGGCGTGGGCTTGCAGCGGCGCAGGACGGCCTTTACTCTCGAAACCATTTCCATCATGCCGAATGGCTTGACCAGATAATCGTCCGCGCCCAAATCCAGGCTTTGGATTTTGTCATATTCCGCACCCTTGGCGGTAGCCATAATGACCGGAATATCCGCGAGGGACGCCGCCGCTTTCATCCGCCGCAGCAGTTCCACGCCGTCCATTCCCGGCAGCATGACATCCAGAATCACAAGCTCCGGCCTCTCTGTTTCCAATGCCGCCAGAAACGCACCGCCGTCCTCAAAGCCCCTCGCCTCAAAGCCAGTGGAGCGCAGGGTATAAAGCTCAATATCCCGGATGCTGGCATCATCCTCTACACAAAAAATCATATCGCTTTTACCTCAAAACGTTTCAAAATTCGTCTGTTATACTACCATGAGCAGCGTACCTGCACCAATCAGTACACATCCTGCCAGTGATTTAATTGTAAACTTCTCATGCAAAAATACAAAGGCCAGAACCAGTGTAATGACTACGCTTAATTTGTCAATGGGTACGACCTTGGATGCCTCCCCGATTTGCAACGCCCGGTAGTAGCACAGCCAGGATGCACCGGTAGCAAGCCCGGACAAGATCAGAAATAGCCAACTGCGTTGACTGATATTGGAAAGTCCGTGCTGTGCGTCAGTCAGGAATACCATTCCCCATGCCATAACTACCACCACCATTGTTCTGATTGCAGTAGCAAGGTTGGAATTGACACCATCAATGCCGATTTTCGCCAGAATCGAAGTGAGCGCCGCGAATACCGCAGATAATAGCGCAAATATGAGCCACATAAAACCGCCTCCAGCTTTTTATTCCGACACTATTTTAGCACGTTGGCGGGCCGGTATCAACTTTGGATTGACAGTTCCTCTTTGCTCCCGGTCACGGAAAAAATCACCCATTCCGCAATGTTGACCGCATGATCTCCGATGCGCTCCAGATATTTGTCAATCATCAGCAAATCAAGAGCGTGTTCGCCGCAGTCTGGATTTTCCGCGATGTTCCCAATCAGCACCTGCTTTACCCGGTCAAAGCACTTGTCTACAATGTCATCATGGGTAATTACCAGCTTGGCGCGGACAGTATCTTTCTGGACGTAGGAATCCACGCTTTCCGTGACCATCTTGATGACCTCCGCCGCCATTTCCCGGATATGCCCTACATCCTCCGGCACATACCCTTGGGACAGCATTGCCAGGATAATCTCTGCAATGTCAGCCGCTTGATCTCCGATGCGCTCCATATCCGTAATGATCTTCATAGCGGCGGAAATCTGCCGCAGGTCGCGGGCTACCGGCTGCTGCTGGAGCAGCAGCTTCAGGCACAGCGTTTCAATGTCCCGCTCCATCTGGTCGATCTCGCTCTCCAATGGCTTGACCTTTTCCGCCAGCGTGCGGTCGCCCTCCTCCAACGCCTTTGCCGCCTTGGAGATGGCCTCCTCGCACAGCGCACCCATTTGAATCAGTTCCGTATTCAAAAGGGCGAGCTGACTGTCAAATCTGCTCCGCATTACCCAAACCTCCCGGTGATGTAGTCCTCTGTGCGCTGATTTTCCGGCTGGGAAAACAGCTTCTCCGTTTCGTCATACTCGATCAGTTCCCCCAGCAGGAAGAACGCCGTGCGGTCAGAAATTCGGACTGCCTGCTGCATATTGTGGGTCACGATAACAATGGTGTACCGCTCTTTTAATTGCATGGCAAGTTCCTCGATTTTGGATGTAGAGATAGGGTCCAGGGCGCTGGTGGGTTCGTCCATCAGCAGCACCCTCGGCTCCACGGCCAGGGCGCGGGCAATACAAAGCCGCTGCTGCTGGCCCCCGGACAGGCCCAGGGCGTTCTTTTTCAGCCGGTCTTTTACCTCGTCCCAAATGGCCGCGCCCCGGAGGGACTGCTCCACAAGTTCGTCCAGCTTGGCTTTGCTTTTGATGCCGTGGGTGCGGGGGCCGTAGGCGATGTTATCATAGATGCTCATGGGGAAGGGGTTGGGCTTCTGGAACACCATGCCGATTTCCTTACGCAGAGCGTTCACATCCAGGCCGGGAGCAAAAATATCCGTATCCTGATACCGTACCTCCCCAGTGATCTTCACGCCGGGAATCAGGTCGTTCATGCGGTTCAGCGTTTTCAAAAACGTGGACTTTCCGCAGCCGGAAGGACCGATCAGAGCGGTGATGTTGTTCTCGAGAATTTGCATATTGATATTTTTCAATGCATGGGCGCTGCCATACCACAGGCATAAATTTTTTGCGGTGATCGCGTTGCTCATAGCGCCCTCCTTTTCTTGAAATACCGGCCCACCAGGGCGGCAGTCAGGTTGACCGCCAGCGTCAGCAGCATCAGGATCGCAGCGATAGCAAAGGCCACGCCAAACTCCCCCTGCTCCTTCGCATAGACATACAGCGCCACGGTGAGAGTGGCCCCCGGACTGGTGAGGCCGGTAAAAAAGCCGTTCAGCGCGTGGGCAAAGCCCGCTGTGAACAGCAGCGCCGCCGATTCGCCCAAAATGCGCCCCACCGACAGGATACAGCCGGTGATGATGCCGTCCGCGCAGCCTGGGAGAACCACCGTGCGGATAGCCCGCCACTTTCCGGCCCCAAGACCGAAGGCCCCCTCCCGGTAGCTCTGCGGCACCGTTTTTAAGCTCTCCTGGGTCGTGCGCATGACGGTGGGCAGGTTCATAATCACCAGCGTCAGCGCACCGGCCAGCAGGGAAGTCCCGAATACGCCAGTAAACACCAGCATCCCAACAAGGCCGTAGATAATGGACGGGATGCCGGAGAGGGTTTCCGCCGCGTATTCGATGGCGGACACCAGACGCTTATTTGCGGCGTACTCGGTCAGGTAGACCGCCGCTCCCGCCCCCAGAGGCAGGACGATCAGCAGGGTCGCCAGAATGATGTATAGTGTGTTCAGAATATCCGGCAGGATGCCGATGGTGTCCGACAGGTAGCTGGGTTTCGTGGTCAGCAATCCCCAGGACAGATTGGGGAAGCCCGCCTCCAGCACATAGCCGATGAGAAACAGCGCCAAAACGCACACCAGCAGGGCCGACAGAACGCACAGCAGCTTCATTGCCCCGGTGTAGGCCCTCCGGGACGAGGAAATCGGTTTATCCAGCATCATCAGCCCTCCTTGCCCCGTTTGAGAAAGAAATTCAGCACGGCGTTAATCAGCATGATGAACAGGAACAGCACCAGGGCGATGGAGAACAGCGCCTGCCTCTGGAGGCCGCTGGAATAGGACATCTCACTGGACACCGCCGTGGTGAGAAAGCGGACGCTCTCAAACAGCGAGGGCATATTGGCCGCGTTGCCGGACACCATCATCACCGCCATAGCCTCCCCGATGGCCCGGCCTACCCCCAGCACCACCGCCGCCGCAATACCGCTCCGCGCCGCAGGGACGGACACCCGGAAATAGGTTTCTACCGGGGTCGCGCCAAGGGCCAGGGATGCATCCTCGTACTCCTGCGGCACCGCCTCCAGCGCGGTGATAGACACTTTGATGATGGAGGGCAGGATCATAATTGCCAGGACGATAATTGCCGCCAGCAGACTGGCCCCGTCCGGCACATGGAACAGCGCCCGGATACCCGGCACCAGCACCAGCATCCCCACCAGACCGTACACCACCGAAGGGACGCCCGCCAAGAGGCTGACGGCGGCCTCCGCCACAGCCTTGACTTTCGGCGGAGCCAGCTTTGCCAGGTAGACCGCCGCGAAAAATCCAACAGGAACGCCGAACAGGATGGCCCCCGCCGTACCGTAGACGCTGGTAAGGATGAACGGGAGGATGCCGTATGAGGGCTGGGCAGCGGTGGATTCCCAGGTATCACCCAACAGAAAGGGCGCAAGCCCGATCTGCCGGATGGCGGGGATACCGGAGGCCACCAGATAGACCGTAATCAGTAGGACACAGCCCACCGTGACCAGCCCAAGCATCAGGAATATCCCGTGGATGGCGGTTTCCGCCAGTTGCTTTCTACTGCGCATCGTCAATTTGCCGCCACAGCGCCCGCATTGGAGATCAGCTCCGCCGCGTCAGGGGAGATAGCGAAGTCGAAAAACTTCTGCGCCGGTTCCGAAAGGGGCGTGTCCGTCTTTGTGACCAGCACGAAAGGCCGCTGAATGACATAACTGCCGTTCTTCACTGTATCCTCCGTGGGAGCCACGCCGCCTACTGTAACAGCCCGCACAGTGTCTTTGACGGAGGCAAGAGAAGCATAGCCAATGGCATCAGGGTTTTGGGACACGGTTGTGATCACATCGCCGGTGGAGGTCAATTCTTGGCGGTACTGGCAGTTGTCCGCTGTGCCGGTAATGGATTCAAAGCCGTCCCTGGTCCCGCTGCCGGCCTCCCGGCCAATCAGGACAATTTCTGCGTCAAGTCCGCCGACATCTTTCCAGTTGGTGATCTCGCCGGTGTAGATTCTGGCGATGGTATCCACGTCAAGCTCGGATACGGGATTGTCGGGGTTGACGATCACCGCGATGCCGTCATAGGCCAGCACCGTCCCGGTCAGCCCCTGGGCGGATTCTTCCGCTTTCAGGTCACGGCTGCTGAGGCCGATGTCGCAGCGTCCCTCCAAAACCGCCTGAATGCCGGAGCCGGAGCCGGTAGGGTTATAGGTGAAGGTCACGTTCTTGTTCTGCGCTTCAAATGCTTCGCCCAGTGCGCCGATCACCTTTTCCATGGAGGTGGAACCGTCAGTGGCGACATTGCCGGACATTTTCTGTGAACATCCCGCCATAACCGACAGGGCCAGCACAGCAGCCAGCATAAGACTTACAAATTTTTTCATGTTCAAGTTTTCTCCTTTCGACTTTTGGGTACGAAAAAAGGATACTGCTGTCATGTAAAATCGAAAAGACAAGTATTGTAAAATTCATGTAAAAAATGCGCCCCGGCACAGCCAGGACGCACTTGCGATTGAAGCTAAATATATATCAATTCTGCGAAGATAATTTCCTCCACCCTGGCCCTGCAATTATTCACCAGACCCACCCACGCCAGTTGGTCACGGGCTTTCAGTTCCTCGGTCACGTCAGCGGCCTCCATCATCTGTGGGAGCATCCTGTCCATCCACTCCTGGGCGGTATCGTCAATGTCCAGCAGGTGGGCGGTGAGTTTTCCGCTGCCCGCCAGTTCCCGCCACAGATCATGCCTGTGCTGCTTCAAGTAGGTACGCCGCAGACTGCCGTACTTGCCCACCGTTCTGACCGGCTCTGGCTCGTCTGCCACCAGATTGGGGATGTAGTAGTCTCCAACGCGAATATAGGTCAATTCTGCCATTTGTAGCCGTCCTTTCATCAGCCATTTCATTTGTGCCGCAAATGAGCTGACTGTATGTTGTATTTGATGCATTTGAAATACATCGCTTACAGCATACATCGTCGTGGAAGTTGTTCTTTTCCATGAGCATGGAGATCAATTCATAGCACAGGACAAAGGTAATAATCATCCCGGCTATGGGGACCACCACGTTATCGCTCAGATTGCGGATCATGGAAAAGACCCCGGCGTTCCATGCCGCCGGGGTCGTCCCCACGTTTGCCGCAACTTCCCCGACCTCGCTGTTGATCTGGTCAAACATCCCGTCCAGGTTGCCCATAATGCAGTCCCGGAGGATGTCCTTGATCCAGTCTGTGATTATGTCGAGGATGTTCAGCATTGGCTACGCCCTCTTAGCCGAACAGGTTCGCCAGCAGGGGGATGAGCTGCATCCCGATCAGCGCCACACCGCCGCCCGCCATGAGCTGTTTCATACCCTGCGACTTCGCGCCGGGGTTGTCGTTGCCGTAGCCTTCCAGCAGGTTAATGACGCCCCACACGCCCAGGCCAGCGCCGAGGGCAATTACCAGAACCTTCAAAGTGTCGATAGCAGAAGTGAAAAATTCCATTAAAATACCTCCATAATGTTGTGAAATTTTGATTTTGAATGTGACAGGGAATCCTCCCCGGAAATATGAAACACCGCCAACTGAACGTGTCAGTCGGCGGTGCTACCGGGCCGGGAACGTGGCTTTTGAGTAACAGCTATCAAAAGCAGCTTGTCCGGCCAGACGGTCGAAGGTTGTGCCAGCCTTTACAAATGCCGGTTTCTGCCGTATAATGCAGATAACACAGATAAATGGGGTTCTCCATGAACAATAGAGATTTGACTGGCAAGGTAAACTCAGCCATGTACCGGCAATGCCGGGACCGGGGCTTTGCGGCTCCGGTGGATGTGCTGATGGAAATAGGCTATTTGTCCAAAAAGGACTATGAAAACTGGCGGTATGGGCGTGTCTCCTACTTGGAGCGCGTCTGTACGGCCAATTTAAGCAAGCTGTCCACCGTCATGCACCAGATGCGGGTGTATGCGAAAAAGGCGGGGTTAAAGCCGTCTTTCTGCTACTACAAACGGTGGGGAGTAAAGAAAAAGGGCGGTCAGGGCCATAAGCCGGTGATCCCCCTTCGGTTCAGCAAGAGCGGCGAACCGGAAATTGAACGCTGGTATGCCACGCACTTCGTTGATACAAAGCGGGTCAGCCAGCTAAAGGCGGCAGCATTGGAGAGAGTGGAGCCGCCCCGTCAGGAGGGGGAATCCCCGGAGGACGGAGCTTCCATCTCATAGCACTCGAAAACATCATCCGGCTTCACTGTCAGCCTGCGGGCCAGGAACTTCGCAATATCAAAGTAATTCTTCTTGCTGGAATCCAGCAGATACTTGTACTGCGGGTGCTTGGTAATGTCAAACTTATCGGAGAAAAACGGCCTTACGCCCTGCACCTGCAAGATGCACTTGCCGCCATCCATCACTGCCAGCTCGTCGGTGGACATCAATTCCCTGCAACATTGTCAAGTGGTAAATTCGTATTTATAAAAATTGAGTCACACCAAAACGATGTGACTCAACATGATAAAACTACATTTTTACTGAAAATTATCTTCTGCTAACAGTAAAGCCTGTCGTATAATTTTCAACAATTTGAATTCCTAATAGCTTGAATTGGTCTAACAACTGATTGATGCGAACAGTGTTATTGTAAGCATCTGGTTTCACGGCATTTTCTGCAAATTTTAAAATATTGCTTTTGAACTTTTCGAGTAAAGAAGGAGTCATAATCCTTATTCGCTCATCTGGGGAACAGTCATACTCAAATACTCTGCTATTATGAATCATTATTGGGTAAAAAGAACAGCTTGTAGATGGGTATTGTAAATTGAACCAGTTAATTGATCCATTCAGCTGGTTGCAATCATGCTTGCCAATCGTTTCTGTAATTGCACCATTTTTACACTCTATTACAAAATAAGTAGAATTACCTACATCCCAGAAATTATCCGGACCTTTACCATACTCATCCTCAGGCCTATTAGAATAGATACCAAGCAAAAAAGAGATGTCTTTAAAAGCCCTTTCAAATGTTTTTGAAGTGTCGGGTTCAAAAACCAACTTTTCTATTAGTGAATTAATTCTCAAAATATATTTATTTGCAGTTATTGATTTTTTGGCAACATAATCCACAAAAAATTGAGCTTGAACACCAGTTTTGTTCATAATTTTTTCAAATTGGATACCCTTTATTGGATGAAGAACCATCCTATTATCTGTATATGCAGATAACTGCACTTGCTGTGCATCCTCGGAATTGTAAAAATTTACATACGCTGCTATACTTTGCTTAATTAGCCCCTTAAGTTCTGGGTCCTCTGATTTGTTTTTCTCGTTTTGCAAAATTTCTACAGCTTCTTGATAGCGTCCTAATTCTGCTAAATTAAAGGCATTCCTTTCAGCAATTGATATTGGACTAAAATTAGGAACCGATAGATACTTAACACTTGATAATGCTTCTTTGCTTACAGATACCCAATCGATATTTCGTATTAAGGAATATTCTGCCAAGGCCATTACATCATCAATAGTTGGCGTCTTTAATTGTTCCCACAACTTTTCAGATAGTTGGAACTGCGTTCGAGTCGCTTCGCTAAAATAATTATAACCATCAGAAGTATAAATTATATCTGCAAGGCCTCGTCCCATTAAGACTATTGTACAGTAATCTGTATTAGAACGTACCCCCCGCCCCATTCCCTGCTCAATTTTCTGAATTTGCTCACTACATAAACGTTTATTCAATGGATTAGCATTCTGTTCAAAGCAATCATATTCGCTACGCATTTTAGGGAGTCCATCTATAACAAGAATTCGGCAAGAATCATCCGGTAAATCGATACCATCGTATTTATTGACTAACACCGTTAACCCGATATGGTTGTTTTTCAGTTGCTTAACTCCATCGTCTATATTTTTAGAATTTAGAGTCAAATCAGCTACATCACTCCAATATTTGGCTCTTTGATTAGAAGGTACGATTACAACAACATTATGTTTTTGGGCCATTTCTTTGAGAGAGGATTTTATTTCCTGGTCGCTAATATCCTTGTTCATAACTTGCGGAAAAAGTATTAGGCGATCTCCGATATCATTTGCCTTCTCGGGTGAAATGACACAATCAACTTTCTCGGGTTTTATATCTAAAGCTGTTACAAATGCACTATCATCTGAAAGTGTTGCGCTCATAAATATTTTTCTTTTTGCACGTACAAAACTTCTAATTTTGTGAATTGGTACACATGGTGGAGTAATTTCAACACATTTTGCCGAAACCATGCAGTTACAAAGAGGTAAACAATCCTTTAATAGTGTGAATCAATAGTTAAACGAAGAAAAAGGAAGACAAATGATGCAGCAAGGAT
>OFFE01001879.1_pt1 | contig 13697 bp, 17 predicted proteins | sample 1521371 | NCBI WGS metagenome assembly OFFE01 (sample SAMEA3504131, study PRJEB24116) | mouse gut metagenome | biome: mouse gut; feature: mouse-associated habitat; material: faeces | place: Denmark | collected 2011 | reverse complement strand
TGGGGGCCCAGGAGGCGCCGCCGGCCATCCTCTCCATCTTCCTGGGGGACGAGCTCACCGCCATTGTGGACGCCATCATCCACGGCACCAAGTATGTGGATCAGCGGATGAAGAGCATCTCCATCGGCGTGGACGCCCTGCCCCCCATTCCCCAGGACACCACCGACCGCAACCGCACCTCCCCCCTGGCCTTCACCGGCAACAAGTTTGAGTTCCGGATGCTGGGCTCCAGCCAGTCCATTGCCGGCCCCAACGTGGCGCTCAACACCATCATGGCCGAGGAGCTCAGTCAGTTTGCCGACGAGCTGGAGGGCGCGGCGGACTTCAACACCGCCCTTCACGATCTGGTCCAGCGGGCCTTCATCGAGCACCAGCGGATTATCTTCAACGGCAACGGCTACGAGGACGCCTGGGTGACGGAAGCCAGAAAGCGGGGTCTCAGCAACCTCGCCTGCACTGCCGACGCCCTCCAGACCTACATCCAGCCCAAGCACATCGAGCTGTTCAGTAAGCACCGCGTTTTCACGGAGGAGGAGCTGCGGGCCCGGAACGAGATTCACCTGGAGAACTACTGTCAGGTGGTGGGCATCGAGGCCCGGACCATGATCGACATGGTCAAGCGGAGCATCTTCCCCGCCGTATGCGCCTTCTCCGGAGCCACCGCCTCCGGGGTGGCCGCCAAGAAGGCCGTACTGGCGGACCTGGACTGCGCCGATGAAGAGGAGCTGCTGCGCCGCCTCAGCCGCCTGTCCGCAGAAATGATGAGGCAGTGCAGGGCGCTGGAGGAGGCCATGGCCGCGCCCAAGGGCAAGGACGCCTACGAGGCCGCCCACTACTACCGCTGCACCGTGTTCGACCGCATGGGAAAGCTCCGCGCCGCCGTGGACGAGCTGGAAACCATCACCGCCCGGGAGGCCTGGCCCTATCCCGGCTATACCGAGCTGCTGTTTTCCGTTACATAACAAATCCGTCCGGAGGGGGAGAGACAGGCACAGGCCCGTTTCTCCCCCTCTGCTGCGGCTTTTGAACGAATTCACTGCTGCTCCGCCGGAGCCGCGGGTCCCCGCTCAACGGCCCGCTTGGCCATGATGGCGGCCTGATACCTGGGAATCAGCGCCATGGGCTCCTGTCCGCCGGTGATGCCCAGACGCACCGCCTCCGCCAGCTCCTCTTCCGCCCAGTCGGGGACCGTCTGGGTGTTCAGGTAGCCGCTGAGAGCGTCATAGATTTCTTTCCCGGTCATGATGTCCTCCTCTTCCTCGCTGTCAAAGGGTCTGATATATGCCTGCACCAGCGATTTGCTCCGCTTTCTGCGGTACACGCCGCCGCCGTTGTTCTGGCTGCCCGCCTCGCCGGGGGAGGTGTTGCCCTCCAGGGCGAAGATGCTTTCTCCGGCTTCCCGGTCCACAATGCCCGTGTGGCCGAAGGTGTAGATCACAATGTCCCGGGGCCGGGGGCGCTCCACGATCTGCTCCGGCCGGTGCGTCCGGTACCAGCCCAGCAGGCCGGAGCAGCTGGCGGTCTTGTAAGGCAGCGGCAGCCCCGCCTGGGCGAAGCACCACTGTACGAAAATCATGCACCAGGGCTGGCCGTCCAGGCCGTACCAGACTCCGTAGGGCGTCCGGTTGCTTCCCGCAGGGCTCTCCGTCCGGCCCAGCTCCCCCCGGGCAATTGTCAGAGGATCCTTATCCATTGCCGCCCTCCACTTCGGGTTCCACCCCTTTTTTTGTTTGTGTGCCAAAATAAAACGCAATGATAACCGCGTAAATGGTCATGAATTCCTGGGAGATGGCTCCCCGCAGCTCCATGATGGAAAACACCGCCGTCAATGCCAGCGTCACCAGGGATTTCACGCTGAGCAGATTGCTCAGCCGCCTGGAAAGTGTCGCTCGATGCACGTTGGCTCCTCCTTCTCCGGCCCGTCCGCCGGTCCTTTGTATCCCCCTCGCTTCCAGCGTATGCGGCGCGGGGAGGTTTGGTTACGCCGGGTGGGGAGCCATTTTTCCGGTACTTTCGGACAGCGCAGAGAGAGACAGGCGTAAACCTGTCTCTGCGTGTCACAAAAGTGGCTGTGCCACTTTTGTGAGGAAGGGGGACCGGGCCGAGTTCGGCCCGCAAAGTACTTTTTCGACGTACACGCCGCCGAAAAAGTGATTGAAATCTATTTTCGCCTTTGGCGAAAACTCTTGCGGAGGTTTTTTTACAGTCTGAGACAGGCGTAAACCTCTCTCTCCTCTCTTATAAGACGGCAATCGAGGTGACGGAGCCGGCCTCCTCCATGCGCCAGACCTGCCGCAGCGCGCCCTCCGCCGGGTCCACGGCGTGAACGCAGACGGAGCAGTCGTCCTGCCCGCCCGCCAGCAGAAACCGGCCGTCCGGCGTCAGAGAGATGTCCCGGGGCGTTCTGCCGCCGCTGGGGTAAAACGCCGGCTGGGCCAGCCAGCCCTCCGCCCCGACCGGGAACACGGCAATCAGGCCGGGCCCCCGCAGGGAGGCGTACAAAAACCGCCCGTTGGGGTGCATCCGTACCGCCGCGCCCATGCCCGGCCCGGAGAAGGACTCCGGCAGCGCGGAGCACACCTGCGCCAGCGTCCCCCGGTCCATGTCGAAAACGTCCACTTCCCCGGACAGCTCCGTCAGCACGTACAGCCGCCGCCCGGAAGCGTCAAACACCCCGTGACGTATCCCCTGCCCCGGTCGTGCCGTCAAATCCCCGCTTTCCGCCGGCGTCAGCCAGCCCCGCCGCCAGTCCGCCCGGAAGCACCGGAGCCGGTCCGTTCCCAGGTCGGCCACATACACAAACTCCCCCCCTGGGCGAACCAGCACCTGATGGGGGTGCGGCCGTTCCTGCCGGTCCGGGTCCCGCCCCCGGCCCTGGAAGCCCCAGGCGCAGGAAGCCTCCCCCAGGGTGTGATCCTCCTCCACCGGCAGCACGCAGACGCCGCCGTTGTAGCTGGCGGCCAGAAGGTGCCGCCCTTCCGGAGACAGGACCGCGTGGCAGGCCAGCGGTCCGGCGGCAAGCCGCCGCCCCAGAAGACGCAGCTCCTCCCCGCAAAGAGCGTAGGCCGACACCATGGACCCCGGCGCGTCCCCCACGGTTTCCAGCTCGTTGACGCAGTAGAGATACTTCCCGGAGGGCGCCGGCGCCAGGTAGGACGGGTTGGGCGCATCCGCCGCCACGGACAGCGGACTCAGCCGCCCTGTCTCCCTGTCCAGCCGGCAGCAGGCGATCCCCCGGCTGCGTCCCGGCGCCAGCTCCCCGGAGGCCATGGGGATATCCCGGGTGTATCCGCCCAGAAAAACCAGACTCATTTTGCGCGTCCTCCTTTTCCTTCTCCGGGCCTACGCCAGATTATCCGGGCCGAAGCCCAGAGGGAGCAGCTGCCGCAGAGTAAACGTCTCATAGTGCTCTCTGCCGGTGGCCAGGATGATCTGGAACTCGTCCGGATGGCAGAATTCCATCATCACCTGCCGGCACACGCCGCAGGGGGCGGCGTACTCCGTGAGTATGCCGTCCTTCCCGCCCACCACGCAGATGGCGCGGAAGGACCGCTCCCCCTCGCTGACGGCCTTGAAGAAGGCGGTGCGCTCGGCGCAGTTGGTGGGGGTATAGGCGGCGTTTTCAATGTTGCAGCCGGTATAAATCTTTCCCTCCCGGGTCAGAAGGGCCGCGCCCACCTTGAAATGGGAGTAGGGCGCGTAAGAGTACGCCAGCTGCGCCGCAGCCATGTCAATCAGCTTCTCCGCCAGGGCTTTTTCCATATTCATGCTCCATCCGCCGCCTTTCTCAATATCCGGAGGCTTCCCCGCCCTTTACCAGCTTCACAATCCGGCTGGTACCCAAGCGGTCCGCCCCCAGGGAGAGGAACTTCTCCGCGTCCGCCAGGGAGGAGATGCCGCCGGCGGCCTTGATCTTCACGCCGGGACCCACGTGTCCGGCGAAAAGCTCCACGTCCGCAAAGGTGGCCCCCGCCGCGGAAAAGCCGGTGGAGGTCTTGATATAGTCCGCCCCGGCGTTTGTCACCAGACGGCACATGGTGATCTTCTCCTCCTCCGTCAGCAGGCACGTCTCAACGATGACCTTCAGGATTTTGTCCCCGCAGGCCGCCTTCAGCGTGCGGATTTCGTCCTCCACCAGACCGTACTGCCGGTTCCGGAGCCAGCCGATGTTGATGACCATATCGATCTCCGACGCGCCGTTGGCCAGAGCGTCCCTGACTTCATACTCCTTCGAGGCGGTGGTGGCGCTGCCGTTTGGGAAGCCTGCGACGGTGCAGACGGCCGTCTTCCCCTGCAAATACCCGGCAGCCTGGCGCACGTAGCAGGGGGGGATGCACACCGAGGCGACGCCGTACTTTACCCCGTCGGCGCAGATCTGCCGGACCTCCTCCCAGGTGGCGGCCTGCAAAAGCAGGGTGTGGTCCACATGCTTGAGAATTTCCTTTACGTCCATTGCTCTGCCTCTCCCGTTATTTTTTGTTCTCCCGGTCTGCCCGGATCATTTCCCGGATGGCCTCTATGGCCACCTGGATGGCCCCGTCGGTGTCGTGGACCACCGGGTTCTCCAGCCCCAGCCTCTCCCGCTCCTGGTTGGCCACCACCAGGAAGCATGCGCCGCAGCGGACATGCAGGCAGCCTGCCGCAATGAACAGCGCCGCCGACTCCATTTCGCTGGCCAGACAGCCCATGCGCTTCCATGCCTCCCACTTGCTGAGCAGCTCATAGCTCACCGGCTTCACCTCCGGCTCGTGCTGGCCATAGAAGGAGTCCTTGCTCTGGACCACCCCGGCGTGGAAGGGGAAGCCCTTCCTCTTCGCGGCGGCCACAAGGGCGTTGGCCACCGTCAAATCCGTCACGGCGGGATACTCAATGGGCGCGTACTCCCGGCTGGTGCCCTCCATGCGGACAGCGCCGGTGGCCACCACAATGTCCCCGCTCTTCACCGGCGGCTGCATTCCGCCGCAGGTGCCGACGCGGAGAAAGGTGTCCGCCCCGCACCGGACCAGCTCCTCCATGGCGATGGCCGCAGAGGGCCCCCCGATGCCCGTGGAGGTCACGCTGACCTTCTCCCCGTCCAGGGTGCCGGTATAGGTGACGTATTCCCGGTTGTCCGCCACCAGCACCGGGCTGTCAAAATACCGGGCGATCTTTGCCGAGCGCTTGGGGTCGCCGGGAAGAATCACATAGCGCCCTACCTCCCCGGGGGCAACCTGAATATGGTAGAGGCGGCTGGCATCTTCGGAATAATTTTTCATGACTGTTCACCTGTCCTTTCTCTTTGTTCCGCTGATTGTTCTGGGTCACATTATAGCATATCCTCCCGCAGCCGTCCCCACTTTTTCTGCCGGAATGTTTGAAATTGTCAGTAGTGGACAAGACGGCCTTCAAAATTTATATATTTTGCACAAACTTTACTGAGGAATCCGGCGGCCAGACGCTGCGGTTTGAAGGCGGAACGTCACAATGATATAATCGGAGCCATCATGTGAAATGAAAAAGGGCCCGTTGGCGGCGGCGCCGGACAGCGCCCCCCTGCCGGACAGAGGATGAAAAGAGACACCCTCTCAGAGGCAAATCCTCCTGATTTGCGTATTGACAGCAGCCGGTTTCATCAAGTATAATAATCCAAATAAGGTTCTGTTCCGGTCAAAGAGCCGGGAAAGGAGTGTATTGCTTGAGGTATTTGCTGAAAAACGGTTCACTGCCCACAGGGGACGGTTTTCGTCCGGTGGATCTTTCTGTTGCGGAGGGACGTATTGTTTCCATTGCCGGACGGCTGGATGCCGCGCCCGGCGCTGTTACCATTGATCTTCATCATGCCGCCGTGTTTCCCGGTTTCGTTGATGTCCATGTTCATCTTCGAGAGCCGGGGTTTTCTTATAAGGAAACCATCCGCACCGGCACACGGTCCGCCGCCCGGGGCGGCTACGCCCATGTGTGCGCCATGCCCAACCTGAACCCTGTGCCCGACAGTCTGGAGACGCTGGGCGTTCAGCAGGAAATCATCGGCCGGGACGCGGTGGTCCACGTCCACCCCTACGGAGCCATCACCCGGGGAGAACAGGGGCAGGCGCTGGCGGACATGGAGGCCATGGCCCCCTATACGGCCGGGTTCTCCGACGACGGCCGGGGGATTCAGAGCGGGGAGATGATGCGCCGCGCCATGCGGGAGGCCGGACGGCTGGGGAAGATCATTGCCGCCCACTGCGAGGACAACAGCCTCCTGCGCGGCGGCTATATCCACGACGGGGCCTATGCCCGGGCCCACGGACACAAGGGTATCTGCTCTGAAAGCGAGTGGGGCCAGATTGCCCGGGACCTTGTGTTGGCGGAGGAGACAGGGTGCGCCTACCATGTCTGCCACATCTCCTCCAAAGAGAGCGTGGACCTCATCCGCCAGGCCAAGGCCAGAGGGGTGAACGTGACATGCGAAACCGGCCCCCACTACCTGGTGTTCTCCGACCAGGATCTCCAGGAGGACGGGCGGTTTAAGATGAACCCCCCCATCCGGACTGCGGAGGACCGGGCGGCGCTGGTCCAGGGCCTGCTGGACGGTTCCATCGACATGATCGCCACCGACCACGCCCCCCATTCCGCCGGGGAAAAGAGCCGCGGCCTGGAGAAGAGCGCCATGGGCGTGGTGGGATTGGAGACCGCCTTCGCGGCGGTGTACACCCATCTGGTGAGGCCGGGCATTCTGTCCCTGGAACGGCTGACGGCGCTGCTCCACGGCAACGCCGCCCGGCGCTTCGGCTTCGGTACGCCTCTGGAGGCGGGGCAGCCGGCGGATTTGACGGTCTTTGACCTGGACAGGCCCTTTGTCGTGAACCCGGAGGAGTTCCAGTCCATGGGCCGGGCCACGCCCTTCGCCGGAATGGAACTGTACGGCGTGTGCAAAATGACTATGGTGGACGGGGAAATCGTCTGGAAGGAAGATGCGTAATGACACAAGGTATCTATCGCGTGGAATATAATAAAATGTTGACAAGCGACGTCCGGGAGCTGCGGCTCTCCGGCGATACCGGGGCCATCACCGCGCCGGGACAATTCGTCAACATCCGCTTGGACGGCCTCTTCCTCCGCCGTCCGATTTCCGTCTGTGACTGGGACCGGGAGGGCCTTACCCTTGTATACAAGGTGGTGGGGAAGGGTACCGCCGCCCTGGACGAAGCGGAGCCGGGACAGGATCTGGACCTGCTGTGCGGGCTGGGGAACGGCTTCAATGTGGAGAAGTGCGGGCGGAGGACCCTGGTCATCGGCGGCGGAGTGGGTACGCCGCCCATGTACGGCCTGGCCAAGGCCCTGCTGCGGGCGGGAAAGGAACCGGTGGCGGTTCTGGGCTTCAACAGGAAGGACGAGATTTTTTACGAGGAGGAATTCCGGGCCCTGGGCGTGGAGACCACCGTGGCCACCGTGGACGGCAGCTGCGGCGTCAAGGGCTTTGTCACCGCCGCGATGCCGGAGGCGTATGATTACTTCTGCGCCTGCGGTCCCCTGCCCATGCTCAAGGCGGTGTACGCCGCCGCCGCCGCGCCGGGGCAGATGAGCTTCGAGGAGCGGATGGGCTGCGGCTTCGGGGCCTGCATGGGCTGCTCCTGCCAGACGAAATCCGGCGGCAAGCGGCTGTGCAAGGAGGGACCGGTGCTGGAAAAGGAGGAAATCATATGGCCGACACCAGCGTGACCCTGTCCGGCATCCGGCTGGACAACCCTGTTATTCCCGCCAGCGGCGTTTTCGGGTACGGGCGGGAGTTCGCGGAATTCTATGATATCAACTGCCTGGGGACCTTCTCCTTCAAGGGCACCACCAGGGAGCCCCGGTTCGGCAACCCCGCTCCCCGCATCGCGGAGGCCCCCGGCGGCATGCTCAACGCCGTGGGGCTCCAGAACCCCGGGGTGGAGCGGGTGATCGCGGAGGAGCTGCCCCGGTTGAAGGATTTTTTCCACAAGCCGGTGATGGCCAACGTCAGCGGGTTCTCCGTAGAGGACTACGCCCACACCTGCGCCAGACTGGACCGGGAGGAGCAGGTGGGGTGGCTGGAGGTCAACATCTCCTGCCCCAACGTCCACGGCGGCGGCATGGCCTTCGGCTCCAGTCCCCAGGCGGCGGCGGAGGTGACAAGAGCCGTCAGGGCCGTGACCCATAAGCCGGTGTATATGAAACTGAGCCCCAACGTCACGGACATCGCCGCCGTGGCGAAAGCCTGCGAAGACGCGGGGGCCGACGGGGTGAGCCTGATCAACACCCTGCTGGCCATGCGGATCAATCTTCGGACCCGGAAGCCCCTGCTGGCCAACGGTACCGGGGGCCTCTCCGGCCCCGCCGTGTTTCCGGTGGCGGTACGGATGGTGTATCAGGTGTACGAGGCGGTGAAAATCCCCATCATCGGCATGGGGGGCGTGTCCTCGGCAGAGGACGTGATGGAAATGATGCTGGCGGGGGCCACGGCGGTAGAGGTGGGGGCGGCCAATCTGGTGAACCCCTTCGCCTGCCGGGACATCATCCGGGACCTGCCGGAGGTTATGGAGCGGTATGGAATCCACAGTCTGTCTGAAATAATAGGAGGCGCACACCATGGGTAAAGATGTTATTGTCGCGTTGGACTTCGACAGCCGGGAGAGAACCCTGGCCTTTCTGGACCGCTTCGCGGGGGAGGAGCGGAAACCCTTTGTGAAAATCGGTATGGAGCTCTACTACGCGGAAGGGCCCGCCATTGTCCGGGAAATCAAAGCCCGGGGGCACAAGATTTTTCTCGATCTGAAGCTCCATGACATCCCCAACACGGTGAAAAAAGCCATGGCGGTGCTGTCCGGACTGGACGTGGACATGACCAACCTCCACGCCGCCGGAACGCGGGCCATGATGGAGGCCGCCCTGGAGGGCCTGACAAGACCCGACGGAACCCGGCCCCTGCTCATCGCCGTAACACAGCTGACCTCCACCAGCCAGGAACGGATGGAGGAGGACCTGCTCATTCGCGAGCCTCTGGACCGGGTGGTGATGCACTACGCCAAATGCGCGGCGGAGGCCGGGCTGGCGGGAGTGGTGTGCTCCCCCCTGGAGGCGGGGAAGGTCCACGAGAGCTGCGGCGGGGGATTCCTGACCGTCACCCCCGGCGTGAGATTCGCCGGAGGCGAGGTGGGAGATCAGGTGAGAGTCACCACTCCGGCCAGAGCCAGAGAGCTGGGCAGCGACTATATCGTGGTGGGCCGCCCCATCACCCAGGCGGAGGACCCGGCGGGAGCCTACCGGCAGTGTCTGGCGGACTTTGTGGGCTGAGCTATGTGGAACACGATTTTATTTGATCTGGACGGGACGCTGACGGACTCCGCGCCGGGCATCACCAATTCCGTGGCCCACGCGCTGGCCCATTTCGGGATCCGCGAGGAACCGAAAAACCTGCTGAAATTCATCGGCCCGCCTCTGAGCGAATCCCTGCCGGAATTTTATGGATTCACCCCGGAACAGACGGCGGAGGCCGTCACAATCTTCCGGGAGTATTTCAACGAAAAGGGCTGGTGCGAAAACGCGCCCTACCCCGGCGCCGGGGAGCTGCTGGCGGCGCTGAAGGCGGCGGGGCGAAGGCTGATGGTGGCCACCTCCAAGCCGGAGGTTCAGGCGGTGCGGATTCTGAAGCATTTTGGCCTGGCGGAGTACTTTGACCACATCTGCGGCGCACCTGCCGGCAGCGAGGAGGGGGCGCGGAAAGTCATCATCATCCGTCAGGCCCTCCGCCATATGGACGGCGGCGACTCCTCCGCGGTCATGGTAGGCGACCGGCGGCACGACGTGGCCGGCGCCCGGGAGGCGGGCCTGCCCTGTATCGGGGTGCTGTATGGCTATGGAGGGAGAGAGGAATTGGAAGCGGCGGGGGCGGCATTCATCGCGGAGGACATTGCGGCGCTGAAAAAACACCTGCTTTGACCGGCCCGGCCCCCGCGCCCGGATACCTGCCCTTCGGCCGGACCGGGCAGGTCCCGGGGCAACGAACAGCAGCAAGATACGGCCCCTAAGGGGCCGCAAAGAAAAAAGGAGCGATTATGGAAAATATTTCTCATCTGATTGCCAAGGATCTGTTAAAAATCAAAGCGGTATTTTTCCGCCCGGAAGAGCCCTTCACCTGGGCCAGCGGCATCAAAAGCCCGGTCTACTGTGACAACCGCCTGACCCTCACCGCCCCGGAGGTGAGAACCGACGTGGAGAACGCTCTGGCGGAAACCATCCGCCGGGAGTATCCGGAGGCGGAGGTCCTGATGGGCACCTCCACCGCCGGCATCGCCCACGCCGCCATCACCGGCCACATCATGGGTCTGCCCATGGGCTACGTCCGCTCCGGCAGCAAGGACCACGGGCGTCAGAACCAGATTGAGGGCCGGCTGGAGAAGGGCCAGAAGGTGGTGGTGGTGGAGGATCTGATCTCCACCGGCGGCAGCGCCGTGGAGGTGGTGAACGTCCTCCGGGAGGCCGGAGCGGAGGTGCTGGGCATCGCCAGCATCTTCACCTACGGCATGCAGAAGGGCTTGGACCGTCTGGCGGCGGCCGGAGTGAAAAACGTGAGCCTGACCAGCTTTGACGTGATCGCCCAAGTGGCGGCAGAGGAGAATTATATCAAAAGCGAGGATATTTCCCGGCTGATTGCCTTCCGGGACAACCCGTCGGATGAGAGCTGGATTGGAGGGAGCAAGTGATATGGAAGAAGTAAGAAGCCTGATTGACATCCTGGATCTGTCGGTGGAGGAAATCGCAGATCTGGTGTCCACCGCCACGGACATGCTGGCAAATCCCGCCGCCTACGCCCACAAGTGCGGCGGGAAAATCCTGGCCACCCTGTTTTTTGAGCCGTCCACAAGGACCCGGCTGAGCTTTGAGTCCGCCATGCTGAGCCTGGGGGGACAGGTGCTGGGATTCTCCGAGGCCTCCAGCTCCTCCGCCGCCAAGGGGGAGAGCGTGGCGGACACGGTAAGGACCGTGTCCTGCTACTCGGACATCATCGCCATGAGGCATCCCAAGGAGGGCGCGCCCCTGGTGGCCAGCCAGCACTCCCTGGTGCCGGTCATCAACGCAGGAGACGGGGGGCACAACCACCCCACCCAGACGCTCACCGACCTGCTGACCATCCACCACGAGAAGGGCCGGTTTGAGAACCTGACGGTGGGCTTCTGCGGCGATCTGAAATTCGGGCGGACGGTCCACTCTCTCATCTCCGCCATGAGCCGGTACGCGGGAACCAGAATCGTACTGGTTTCCCCGGAGGAGCTGAAGCTGCCCAGCTACGTGAAAAGGGAGGTCCTCCAGAAAAAGGGCATCCCCTACGAGCAGACCACCGACCTGGAGGCAGTCATGCCGGAGCTGGACATCCTCTATATGACCAGGGTCCAGCGGGAGAGGTTCTTCAACGAGGAGGACTACCTGCGCCTGAAGGACAGCTATATCCTTACGCCGGACAAGCTCCTGGGAGCCAAGGAGGATCTGTCCATTCTCCACCCTCTGCCCCGTGTCAATGAAATCAGCGTAGCGGTGGACAGGGACCCCAGAGCGGCGTATTTCCGTCAGGTAAAGTACGGGCGGTATATCCGCATGGCTCTGATTATGAAGCTGCTGGGCATCGCGTAAGGAGGAGAAGCATATGACCATTGATTCCATCAAAAACGGCATCGTCATCGACCATATCGCCGCCGGGAAGGCCATGGAGCTGTACAACATCCTGGGCCTGGGCAGGCTGGACTGTTCGGTGGCCATTCTCAAAAACGTGGCCAGCGGCAAGCTGGGGAAGAAGGATATCATTAAAATTGACAGCAATCTGGACCTGGATTGGGATATCATCGGCTATGTGGACCCCAATATCACGGTCAATATCATCCGCGACGGCGAGCGGGTGGAGAAACGGCAGCTGAAGCTGCCGGAGACCATCACCAACGTGATCCGCTGCAAGAATCCCCGGTGCATCACCTCCATTGAGCAGGAGCTGCCCCAGGTGTTCAAGCTCACCGACAGAAGCAAGCGGGTTTACCGGTGTCTGTACTGCGAGACGCAGGCTGGGAAGTGACCGCCGCCCTGTAAGAGGAGAAGCTCCCGAGGCCGTCTGCGCTGACGTGCGGCGGGTGAAGCGGGGGCGGAAGGAGGCGGAGCGTGAAAGATCATGTAACGATAGGCGCAGCGCTGCTGTGGACGGCGGGATATTTCGGAATCATGCTGCTGTATACTTTTCTTGACGTGGCGCTGTGGCGAAAGTTTGCGCCGGGCGCTTCCGGATGGCTGGATCTGGCCTCCGCCGCGCTGTGCGCGGCGGGGTTCCTTCTGCTGCTGCAAAAGCGAACGGGCTTCCGGCCCCGCTGGCTGGAGAATGTGACCGGCTGGGGGCTGCTGCTGGCGCTGGCCTGCGCAGCAGGGTTTTACCTGGCGCTGGATATGGGGCTGGACCCCCTGCTGGCCAGGGCGTTTCCTGACAGCGAGCGGCAGTACCAGGAGGCGGTGAGCTCTCTGCTGCGGTTTCCCGTTCCCGGGCTGGTAAAGGCCTGCATCCTCGCCCCCATTGTGGAGGAGACGCTGACAAGGGGGTTTCTGCTGGGGGGACTGCGGGAGGGATACGGGGCCGCGGGGGCGCTGCTGATCTCCTCGCTGGTGTTTGCCCTGCTGCACTTCAATATGGTGCAGACGCTCTCTGCCCTGGTGTGCGCACTGGCGCTGGGGATGCTGTATCTGCGCACCGGCTCCCTGCTCTGCTGCATTCTGGCCCACTGCGGATACAATACGGTCTCCTGTATTGTGCTGCTGGCAAAAGGAGCGGCCCGATGACGCCTGAGAAGATTCTGCAATACTGCCTGGAGACCCTGCCGGACGCCGTCCTGGTGGAAAGCTGGGGCGAGCGGGGCGTTTTCTGCAACCCCGGCCGAGCCCGGAAGCGTGGTGTCTGCCGGCCACGGCTGAAGCCCTCAGGCCCTTGATCCGGGAGTCCTATGAATAGCAAAGGAGAAATTCCATGCCCATAGAAGGGATTACCCAGCCGGAGATGCTGCCGGTTTCGGAGACGCTCCGGCTGAGAAAATATGACGGGAATCACGATTTTGCCCTCTTCTGGTACCTGGACCCGGAAACCGTCTGGCTGGTGGACGGAGATCGCGAACCCTACACGCCGGAGCTGCTGAACAAAATGTACTCCTACCAGGACGCCCACGGGGAGCTCTACTTCATCGAGGCCCTGGAAAACGGCCGCTGGATCCCCGTCGGGGACGTCTGCCTCTCCGCGGATGATTTCGCCATCGTCATCGGGGAGCGGAGCTTCCGGGGAAAGGGCGTGGGCAGGGCGGCGGTTTCCGCTCTGACCGGCCGGGCCAGAACCTTGGGCTGGAACCGGGTCCGGGTCAGCGACATCTATGATTTCAACGCCGGGTCCCGGCGGCTGTTCACCTCCCTGGGGTTCCGGGAGGAGGCCAGAACGGAAAAGGGACGCAGTTATATTCTCTCTCTTGAAAAGGAGTAACCCCGATGGATGTCATTGCCGCCATTTCTACCGCCCCCGTTCTCTCCGCCATCGGTATTGTCCGGGTGTCGGGGGCCGGATGCTTTGCTATCTGCGACAGCGTGTTCCAGCCCACCGGAGGCGGGCTGGTATGCGGCGATGACCGCCGCTTTAAGGTGCTGTGGAGGTTACGCCTGTTCGATTTTACAGGTCATTCCATCCACCTGGATGATGTTGT
>OFFE01001878.1_pt1 | contig 13699 bp, 16 predicted proteins | sample 1521371 | NCBI WGS metagenome assembly OFFE01 (sample SAMEA3504131, study PRJEB24116) | mouse gut metagenome | biome: mouse gut; feature: mouse-associated habitat; material: faeces | place: Denmark | collected 2011 | reverse complement strand
GTGTCCTGTTCGGCGCTGCCGCCGCTGACGCCCAGGGCGCCCACGATGACTTCGCCCCTCCTCAGCACCTCTCCGCCGCCAAATATGACGATTCTACCATTATTGGTGAACTGTATGCCGTACAGACTCCCACCGGGCCCGCTCAGGCTCCCAAGCCGGGCAGTGGACATCTGGAACGCTATGGATGTATAAGTCTTGTTCAATGCCACATCAAAGCTGCCTATGTAGGCACCATCCATGCAGTGGACGGCCACGGGCCTTCCTGCGGCGTCGGAGACTGCCGTCACCACGCGCATGTCCCATTCCGCCGCCTTGGCCTCGATTTTCCCAATCAGCTCCACCGCCTTCGCAAGGGGCATGGATACACGCACCAGGCCGCCGTTGGCGGGGACCAGCTTTCCGTCCCCGGAGGGCATCGCCGCCCCATGGCCAGAACCTGCAGCCCCCGGGGCATAGTCTCCATCCGGGCCACAGGCCTCTGCCGTGCCTGTCCGCCCGGCGGCCGGAGGATGCCCTGCTTCGGGGCCGCTTTCCGGATTCTGCCGTCCCGCCGCTTTTTCTACGACTGCACGGACGATTGCCTCTATTTCTCTGTTTTCCATATGAATCTCCTGCAGAATGTCCTGTCGGCAGGCATCTTTATCTCCCTAACTGCTCCAGCACCTTCTTCGTGATTTCGGCCACCACATCGGCAGAGACAGCGGACTTCTTGTCATCGCCGTGGCATCCGCCACCGCAGGTATGGCAGCTGGGCTTGCCCTCTTTCGCGTTGGGGCAGAGGTTTGCGGGATGACGGCCCTTCATGCCGAACTGTCTCCTGATTTCGTAGAGATCCTCCACCTGCTGAGGGGTGAACTCCTTGGGGCCGCCCAGCATTCTGGACTGGTACAGGAGCTGCGCGTAGAATTCCACGGACTCCATCTTCAGATAAGCGGCAAGCAGGGAATCGGAATAGGTCAGGGCGCCGTGGTTCTCTAAGAGGACGGCGTCAAAATGCTGCACATACTCGGAGACGGCATCGGGAATCTCCATGGTGGAAGGTCTGCCGTACTTCGCGATGGGCACACAGCCAAGGGCGATGACCGCCTCGGGCATGATGGGCTGGGTCAGGGGGATGCCTGCGATGGCGAAGCTGGTGGCATACACGGGATGGGCATGGACTACGCTTCTGACGTCAGGCCTCTCCTGGTAGACTCTCATGTGCATCTTGATCTCGGATGAGGGCTTGAAATTGCCGTTGGCCTGGATCACATTGCCCTGTGCGTCCACCTTGCAGATGTACTCGGGGGTCATGAAGCCCTTGGACACGCCCGTAGGGGTGCAAAGGAATTCATTGTCGCTGAGCTTCACGGAAATGTTGCCGTCGTTGGCGGCCACCATGTTCCGGTTGTAGATTCTCTTGCCGATGTCGCAAATCTCTTTTTTGATTTCATACTCGTTCTGCATTTTGATTCCTCCTGATTCATTTGGTTCCTGCCGCCGGCTTGTCCCATGCGGCAAAATTCAATTGTAGCGCTTTTCGGCTTACAGGGCGTACAATAGAAAACAAAAGCAATTCCCTACTTTCCATTGTCTTGTACAATAGAAAACAAAAAAGCTTTCTATTGTCTTGTACAATAGAAAGTAAAAAAACTTTCTATTGTCTAGTATTATAAGCCTATCCACCACACAAGTCAACAAGTAAATGTTGGATTGTGTCGTTTTTGTTTTATTTTTGTGGTTTCTGACAAAGGGGATTCATCCTGCAAAGCTTCGCAGGTAGACGGCATTCCCGTCCGGGTCGCGGAAGCTCATGTTGACCGCTCCCCAGGGGCGCGCCATGGGCGGCTCTATGATTTCGGCCCCCAGCTCCATGACCCTGCGATATTCCTTTTCAATGTCCTCCACAGTGAATGCCAGACATATGTTCTGGTTCTGATTGTTCTTCTCCGAACCGTCGTCATATATGGTCAGCATGGTCTCCTCCCCGATCAGGGTCTGGTGCACCGGGTCATCGCTTCCGTTGCGGATGTCCAGAAGCTTCTTATAAAAGTCTGCCAGCCTCACCACATCGTTGGTGAGCAGGCTCACCTCGCCTATCCTCATGCAGCCCCCTCCTCTCTTTCTGCGGACACATTCCCTCGTCTTCGTCTTTCCCCGGCAGCCTTCAGAACCTTTCCTGCGGTTTCAGGCCATCCTGCGGGATAGTTGGTTTTTTCCGTCTACAAGGTCACTCTCTCAATCATGCAGCCATGCTCTTTGCTGTCCCTGTCATAATTCACCCCTACCAGCAGGACTTCGCCGGAATACCCCTCCAGGGCCTGTGTGTAGCGCCTGTCCTTTATCTGCCGGATTGCCGCGGGGGCGGACTTGTCGTACTTTAGTTCTATCACCATGGCGGGCTTGCCGCGGGATGGCAGGGGCAGGAACGCCACATCGGCAAAGCCCCGGCCCGTGGGGAGCTCGCGGATCATCCGGTAGTCCTTCCTGGCGCTGTAATAGGCCAGGCTGATGGCCGCTCCCAGGGAATTCTCGTCATTGTAGGTCAGTATGGATGCCACCTCCGTATGAGCCCTGTCCAGCCCCTCCGCCACCCTACCCGCATCGCCGCTCAGCGTATCCTCCAGCAGGCGCTGTGACGCTTTCAGCACGTTCATGACTTCCGTCCAGCCGCCTATGCTCATGGCGTTCTCAAATTCCTCTATGATTTCCCTGTTCGGGATAAAGGCTTCCTTTTCCTCGGAGTCGTAGCCCAGATATCCCAGGTGGATCAATAGGGTCAGCACATCGTCCTTTGTCTTAAAGGTGCACATGTCGTTCTGGAAGCTGCGGGTGTTCACCTTGACCCGGACTCCGCCCAGCATCCGGACGATATCGGAGCGCAGCCCATCGAAATCCATGTCCATATAGACTTTCAGGGCATCGTAGGTCTCCGTGGACGTCCAATAGTTTGAAAATCTGCGGCGGAGCATCGCTTCCACCACGGATTTGGGATTGTATACATGCTTAAATTCCGTCAATTGATAGCCGTCGTACCAGTTTCCGGTCTCCGCGTAATCCATGGAGAAGCGTTCGCAGAGCCCCTGCACCTCCTTGTCCGTGAAGCCGGTATATTCCTCGAAAAAGCTCTGGTCCGTCATGGAGTATTCCCAGAACATGTTCAAAGCGGAATGCTGCCCGTATTTTTTTACAGGGAGAATGCCTGTCATATAGGCAAGCGCTACATAGGGCTGATCCTTCAGGAGATTTCGCAGGAAATCCAGGTACTGCTTCTGCATATCCTCGCACTTTTGCCGCTCCCGCATTACGCAGTCCCATTCGTCAACTAAGAAGATGAACTGCTTTCCGGATTTTGCGTAAATCTTTCTTAAGGCATCCGCAATCCCTGACGATTGTCTATTTAAGACTTCCTCATATTCCTCCTGCAATTCCTCCAGCACCGCTTGCTGCAGATAATTTACGACCTCTCCGGCCCCTGCCTCAATCAAAAATTGCTGCATATTCAAAAAAATCACATCGTATCGGTTCAGATTCTCCAAAAAACCCGGATCTTCCGCAATCTTCAATCCCTCGAACAGTTCCCGGGAGTCGTATGCGCAGCTGTAATAGGCAGCCAGCATCTTCAGCGCCATGGATTTGCCAAATCGGCGCGGCCTGCTGACGCAGATATACCTCTGCTCTGTATTCAGGTATCTGTTGGTGCATCCGATGAGCCCTGTCTTATCTACGTAAATCTCCGAACGGATTGCCGTCCTGAACCCCTCATTTCCCGGATTCAAATAAATTCCCATACAATACCCTCCTGCCAGGATTTCCACATCTGCTTTTTAGCACCTTGATAATTGAATAAAGGCTTTACATCCTTTTTCAAATCCGCTATACTGATGATATCAGAAAGGCGGTGATAGGATGGCAACAGATATGGGTATGACGAACAAACAGTTTCAAGGTTTTATCCGGCTCGCTCTGGAATTAATCAATAAGGCTCTGATAAAATCACCGGATAATGAGGATTTACAAAAATTAAAGGACATTTTTCAGTCAATGTTGGAAGACGGTAATTAAACAGCATGACAGCATGAATCAGTAACCACTAACCAGGGGTGTAAAGCCTTTGTTGAATTGTCAAGGCTTTATGCCTTTTTCATTATCCATCCATTTCGGCTCCTGCCTCTCTCTTAATTCCCCGCATGGATTATACAAAAATCGTCCGCGAGCAATCGTTCTCCCCTAGCAAAAGGCTCCAGGCTCTCTTCGCGCCAGCGCTTCATCCTGTCCTCGAACCAGCTCTCCCTGCACCACTGCCCAAAGTGGATTGCGATGCAGTCCAAAATCGTCAGCACGAAGCAGGCGTCCAGCGCTTCATAGTCAAAGCGGCCGCCCCCATCCCGGTAGCCCTCCGCGATTTTCTGCCGACATGCCAATCCGCCTATATTGCCGAACAGGACTGCGATGTCCAACATCGGATGCCCCATCCCAAAGAGGGAAAAGTCGATTGCCGCCAGCCCGGCCTTGGTCTGCAGGATATTGGAAAGGGACAAGTCCGCGTGCAGCATCTGGAATTCGCCCTCTGCCTTTCGTAAAGCTGTTCCCACAGCGTCGCAGGCCCGCTCTAGCGCCCTGCAGGATGCGCAGTCCAGCCCGTTTCCTTCCAGGGCCCTGAGCTTTTCACCGATTCTTTCCACATGCCGTCCGTCATAGGATATGGCAGGAGACCCTCGAAACCCTTTCGCGCATCTGTGCAGCTCGGCGGCCAAAAGCCCAATCCGGTAATAGTGTTCCTCGCAAAGCGTCATCTTGTCCAGGGATTCCCCTTCTATCCATCGGGAAACCATGGCCACATTGCCATTGTCCAGCTTCGTGATCCACTGCCCCCTGCGGTTCTTTACCGGTTCCCGGCTCATCATGCCCTGATTCTTCAGATGTCCAAGGAACCTGATTTCCGTTTCATACACCGCCATGCGGTCCAGCCCTTCATAGAGATGCTGTGTCTCGAAGCCCTGGACAGGCTCATGGATCTGCAGCAGATAATCTGTCCCTACGCGAAAGGTCATATTCTCATTGTGCCGCAGCAAAATCGCTTCCGATTCCGGTATGTCATAGCCGGACATAGCTTCTGTTACAAGTCCGTGGTCCACCCTCTATGCTACCTCCTTCACTGAACTGGCCCCCTCGTCACCCAAGCTTCATGGCTTCCGCCATCTCCGGCATGTGCTCCGGTGTGAACTGCGTCCCCAGCCTGGCCAGCTCTCCCAGCACTCTCCTCTGGCCGGCTTCCGTCCGATACCAGTTTTCCCTGGTCACTTTTCCCTCTACAGGCGCAATCAGGAGTTCCGTATCGGGAAAGCATAGCTGGTAATACATCAGGCATCTCCTGGCGTGAAACCCCTTACAGCAGATGATGGCCTTCTTTGGATGCAGTCCTTTTGTGTCCAGAAGCTTCCTGGAGAGCCTGGCGTTCTCAGCGGTGAACTGCGCTTCGTCCTCCTGGAGGATGCAGTCCGGGGCAACGCCGTTTGCCAGCAGGACATCCGTGTAGAATTCGCACTCCGTGGCATAGTCTTTCCGGTAGGTATCCGCTTTTGACTTCACGCCTGTGAATTTACCGATGGTTACGGAATATCTGCCTGACGGCAATACATAGGGGGCATATCCCGCCTTCCACAGCTGCGCCGCCCGCTCCGGCAGTTCCGCATAGGAGCCGCCGGGGATGAAGATGACGTCTGCTTTCGTTTTGGACGGCAGACCTTCTCCGAAATCTGCTCCCTCCGCGGAATCTCCGTTTTCTGTCCCTTGTCCCGCAGGGATGTCCTCCAAAAAAATGAAATCCGTTATATCGTTGATGATTCTCATATCCATCATGCAAATCCCCCCGCAGGCTCTCTCATCCCATATTGACATGGCCTGTTTTCCAACACTTTACACACTCCCCATTCACACTCCCCGACATGGCAGCCCGGCCAATGGAAAGCCATCCTGCGGCCTTCACCATCACGGCTTTATTCCCGCGAGCAATGAGCCAAGCGGCCGTGCTTGCACGGCCAGTTGGCGAATGCCGCGAGGGTCAAATACCCCGCTGCTCTGCAGCGTTGCAAGCTTGATACCCCGTTGCTTGCAGCGGGGTATTTGATTTCCCAAGCTTCACCATATGGCATCCTTCCAGCCGTTCCACCCTGTCGCCGAACATCTCTGCCATAAGGGAGCCGTCCATCTTCCAGGTGGCGATCAGGAGGATGCGCCCCTCCGGCTTCAGCACACGCCTGCATTCCGCCATGATCGCATCATACCGGCTTTCAATATGGCAAAGCGCATTGTACAGAATCACCGTATCAAACGTATCGCTCCCGAACTCCATTTCAGCGGCGTCCATCTTCCGGAAACGGATATTTTCGCGGTTTTCCACCAAACCGTTCAGACGGCTGCTGTCGATATCAATACAAGCGACCTGCCTCGCATACTGTGCGGCGGATAAGGAAAATTCTGCTGTGCCGCAGGCCACCTCCAATATATCCTTGTTTTCAATCTCCTGCCTTACAAGCCGGAGGATTGCATCTGTCTTTTTCATTTTTGTTCGTTTAACCGCCTATATGGCACCTTAATTTCGTGCAGCTCTCCACTTCCCGCTTCAGCCGCTCCATATGCTCCGTCTCCGGCGGCAGGATGTCCGGCAGCTCGTATACCCTGCCCAGGCCCGCGTACTTGTCCTGGCCCAGCCTGTGGTAGGGGAGCAGGTAAATCTCCTCCACCCCTGGCAGCGCATCCGCGAACCGGGCGATGGCCCTGATTTCCTCTGGGGTATCGTTGAAAGTGGGAATCACGGGCACCCGTATGCTGAGGAACGTCTGGCCGGATGCCGCGATCTTCTTCGCGTTCTCCAGCATCAGCTCATTCCCTTTTCCGGTGAATCGCTTATGCTTTTCGCTGTCCATGTGCTTGATGTCCATGAGGTAATGGTCCAGGTATGGCAGAATCCCCTCAATGGCCTCCCATTTCGCACAGCCCATGCTCTCCATGGCGGTGCCTATCCCCACGGCTCTGGCCGCCCGGAGCAGGTCTCTGGCGAACTCGGGCTGACAGAGGCTCTCCCCGCCGGACAGCGTCAGTCCCCCGCCGGAGCGGTCGTAGTAAGGCCTGTCCTTCTCCACGGTCTCCATGACCTCCGCCACCGTCACATCGCGGCCGATGATCTTCGTCTTGCCCTGAACGGTCATCTCCTGAATCCCGTACTCCTGGGACTCCGGGTTGCAGCACCATTTACACCGCAGCACGCAGCCCTTCAGGAAACAGATGGTTCGGATTCCCGTTCCGTCATGGACGGAATACCGTTGTATGTCGAATATCCGGCCTTTTGTCTGTAAATATTCTGTCGTCATTTTTATCCCACTCCGCCGTCCTAACGGCATTTTCCAATCTTCCTGTCATACCGCTCCCTGGCGGCACCGAACACTTACATTGAATCTTGCGGTTCCATTAAAAAACATTTCTCCCCTCATTCTTTCATCCGCAATCATCCTTCGCAGAACTCCGTTTCCCCGCCCGAAACATCCCCTTCAGGCCGTCACCTGGCCATATATCAGTTCCACGGCCTCCTCTAGCCTTACATCCTCGTCTAAAACAGTCTGCGGTATAACTTCCAGAAAATCCTTTTCCCTCCACCACCGCCGCATGTCCGCCTCCCCAAACTCATCGCGGTTCGGCTTTGTCTGGTGCCTGCGCAGCGTTTCCTCGAAAGAAATGTCATAGTAATAGGAAAAAATATTCTCTCCGTACTCCTCCAGGGCGGCCTCGAACAGCGGCTTATAGTCTTCGTATGGCAGAATCCCTTCCAGTATCGTAATCTCCGAATTCCGTCGGCCATATCTGAGCAATGCGATCATCAGCGGCAGGGATTTCCGGACTCCTTCTGCGCTCCACACATGGAGGATCTGCATGCGGATCATGTCATGGGAAATCAGCATGGTATTCGGCCCGAACTTCTCCTGCAGCATCTTTGCCACGGTAGTCTTCCCGCTTCCGGAATTCCCCCTCAAAATCACCAGTCTGCTCATGCTTTCACCGCCTTATCAAGATGCCCTTCATATACTGTGTCTCATTGTGGGTCTGATATACCAGTTCCTTCTCTTCTTCCGTACAGCCGATCAGGATTTTGATTTCGGAATCCCGTTTCAGGCAATCGACGATGCACATGATCGCATCAATCCGTTTTTCTCCCGACCCCACCCACACATCGATACCGCCGCCGTCCATGGACGAGGTGTTCTTCAGATATCCGTAATCCACCTTGTAGATAGAATCCGGATACCTGGGATGTGCCGTTCCTTTCGGCCTGTCTATCACTATCTCCGAGTCCTTGACCAGGGAGTCCAGTGCCTCCCAAAAAGCATTATCAAAACAAGTCATAGCATGCACAGTGCCTCCAAGGCGAGAGCGAACAGCCTCTCCCTAGCCGAAACATTATTGTTCCAGTCCCTGTCGTCATAGTCCTCCGCGTCGCCGATGAGGATGTCGCCGCTGTAGAGCAGCTGCCCAAAGACCTTGCCCCGGAACTGGGCGATGGCCGCCATGGTGGCGCACTCCATCTCCACGGCCCTGCAGCCCTCTTCCCTGCGGTAGGCCACCATCTCTTTGGTCTCCCGGTAGAAGCCGTCCGTTGACCAGGTGGCGCATTCTATGTAGGGGACGCCGTGGCCGGACAGGACTTTCCGGAAGCGCTCGATGGGCCCGGACTGCAGCTCAATGAAACGGGCGGGCGGCAGATATTTGTAGGATGCCCCCTCGTCCCGCAGGGCCCGCACCTGGTCCACCCCGTTGTTGGAGGCGGCGTCCAGCTCCAGCACATCCAGGATGGAGCCGTTCTCGATGCCTATACAGGCCGGGCAGGCGTTGCAGGGATTGCCGTCCCGGGGATTTTCGCAGTTCACCGCCCGGGCCAGAATCTTGGCGCAGGTGGTCTTGCCTGTTCCCCGGGTGCCGGTGAACAGGTAGGCGTGAGACAGCCGGCCTGACGCCACCTGACGCTTCAGGGTGTCGGTGATGTGCTCCTGGCCCACCACGTCGTCAAAGGTTTTGGGCCGCCATTTTCGGTACAGAGCTTGGTACATCAGCTCACCTCCCCAGAATTGAATCGCAGTTCGATTTCATGTAAAACAGCGTCGCCATGGTCATCATGCGCCATGAGAAAAAAGCCGCTCCAGTTATCCCAGCCAAGCGTGATTGGGGCATCGTCAATCCGGATTTCACCAGCGGCAGCGGAGAGGTCCATTCCAACCCTGGCCCCCCCTGAAGGCGGAGGCCAAAGTGTGTTTTCAAACGGGAAAGGACCCAGGAAACGGCGTCCGGCTCCAGCTCCTCATTGTCCAAGGTGTTGTGCCCATTGCTGACTTGGTATCGCTTCCAGGCCATCCCTGCGTTCCTCTCCTCAAAAACGTTCGTCTCGATGCAAAGCAAGACCGCACACCGGCCTTTGAAGCGCGGGACATACCCGTTACCTGGACAGCCGGCTCAAGACCAGCAACCCCACGGCACACGGGGCCATCCGCTTAGTGCTGCTCGGTTCCCCGCCTGACACGGTTCACGGCAGCCCCGTTGCGCGGGACCGGTCTATCATCACTGCTTTTCCAGGGCAGACAGTACCTCCACACGTCCGGGGGCCGGGATTCATCCCCGCTATAGCGGATTGCGGGTACAGGGCACCGCTATCTCCCCGACTAGTGCGGCCTTGCTCCGCACCGAGACGGAACAAAAGCTTTTCTTATTGTACTATACTTTTTCCAGTTTCGCAACGATTATTTTCACTAATTTTCCCGACAACACAAAAGAACGGCTCCCCTGAGGGGAGCCGCCTGTCCGCTTATTCGCTGTAGGGGTTGTTGAACGAGGCAGAACATCCTATCTCGCTGGCAAACTCCTTCCACGCTTCTTTGAATTCGTCCGTCGCAGTAAGTCCCTCTCCAATACTGATTATGACCACGTCTATCCTTATGCCGACAAACGGCTCTACGCCAATTTCCGCATACTCCTTTGTAAGCTTCCCCGACCCAGCATAGCTGACTGAACCGTCCGGATAAACAGTAACGGTGATGCCTTCGCCAAAGTCCTTCGTCCAGGTTTTCGCCGCGAAGGCGGGGATGGTCAGCCCCAGACACATCGCCAAAGCCAGCGCGAGGGATAGGATTTTCTTTCTCATTGTCTCTGTTTCCTTTTATTGGATTGAACGCACTGATCGTTTACTGCAATTATTTTACCGCGAAGGCTGACAAAGGGCAAGAGGGTTGGAGAAAGAATCCCATGAAAACCTCATCCGCCCCAGTGTGCGCACTGGGGCACCTTCCCCTAAAGGGGATGGCTTTTTTTCGCACCCCTTCAGCCTTCCCCTTTAGGGGAAGGTGGCGCGGCCCGAAGGGCCGTGACGGATGAGGTCCTTTAGGGGAAGGTGGCTCTTGCCCTTACGGATTGGGGTAGGCGTAGACGATGGGCCGCACCTCGGGGGTGAGGGCCTCCAGGGTGTAACCGGCGTTCTGGTAGCCCTCGATGATGGCGGGCAGGGCAGATACCGTGTTGTAGTGGCCCTTGCTGTCGTGCATCAGGAGAATCACCCGGCTGGAGGCCCCCAGCTTGTCCAGGGCGTTTTGGGCCAGCGTGGCCGCGGCGGGAGGATTGCGTACGGCGTCGCCGCTCTGCCGGTTCCAGTCGAAATAGACAAATCCCCGGCGGGTCATTTCGCTGACGATCTCCTGATAGATATGGCCGTTGTAGGCGTTGATGCTCCCCCCGGGGAAGCGGAAAATCTGAGGCGGAATGCCGGTGACCTCCTCAATCAGGGCGTACTCCTTGGCGAAGTCGTCCAGATAAGCCTCCACCGAGTCGTAAATCTTCCGGTAAGTGTGGGTGTAGCTGTGGACACCAATGGTATGGCCGGCGGCCACAATATCCCGCATCCACTGCTTTGACTGTTCCGTATCCTTGCCCACCACAAAGAAGGTGGCCTTTACGCCGTACTCCTCCAGAATCTTCAGCACCTCCGGGGTCCGGGCGGAGGGGCCGTCGTCAAAGGTAAGGTAACACACCTTGCTCTTGTCCACGGTATTCCACTGGTGCGTTTCGGCATACAGCTCCGGATACAGCTCCTGATAAGCGGGAAGTTCCGGGCCGGGAGCGCCGTTCTCACCGCTGCCCGCGGCCGGGACTGCCAGCTTGTCCCCCTGGGGGCCGCTCCCCTCGGGCTCCGGCGGATACCAGATACCCCCGTCCGCCGCCGGGGGGCGCTGCTGCATCTGGTTCAGCTCCGCCTTTGCCTGCTCCAGGGAGCTCCCCAGGCCCACGGCCAGGCTGGTGGGAATCAGAACGGCCAGCACAAGTAAAATTGTGACCGCTATTTTCCCCTGCTTTGTGAGCCGGTACCGCACCTTTTTCAGCCGGGACGGACTTTTTTTTACGGCCGGGGACCGTTCCACAGAAAGTTCTTCAGACATGGGGCCATCCTCTCCAGCGTTCGACGCGCTTCGACATTGATAGCTCTATTGTAGTCCCCTCCGCCCCCGATGGCAAGCCCTTCGCGGTGACAATTTAATGAAGATTTGGTAACAAAAAGCCCCGCCGGATGGCGGGGCTTCGGTTCGTTATTTCATCCAGTCCCACAGGGCAACTTTTTTGCCGCTGCTCTGAACGTAGAGCGCCTTGTCCTTGAAGTAATTGACCGGATCCTTCCGGGTGCTGCCTGACCGGACCTCAAAATGGAGGTGGTTGCCGGTGGACCGGCCGGTGGTGCCCACATAGCCCACCACATCCCCCTGCTTGACCACCTGTCCCTTGCTCACATTTCGCTTCTCCATGTGGGCATAGAGGGTGCTGGTGCCGTCGCTGTGGGCAATGAGCACATAGTTGCCATAGGACCAGTAGCTGCCGCTGCCCTTAATGGAGGTGACCACCACGCCGCTCTTGGCCGCCAGAATTGGGGTATTCTTGGGGGCGGGGATATCAATGCCGGTGTGGCTGTCCGGCTTCCCGGTTATGGGGTCCAGCCGTCCGGCATAGAGGGAGGACAGGATGTTTCGATTAGAGGACAGGGGCCAGAGGAAACCCGACTCGCTCTTCACCTGGGAGATCTGAGCGGCCATCTCCCGCTCCAGCCGCTTGATCTCGCTGTCCAGCTTCTGGGCGGACACCTTCAGGTCCTTCTCCTTGGCCTCCAGCTCGTCCTCCCGGTCGTTGATCTCCTCAATCAAGGCGTCCAGTTCGTTCTCCTGGGTCTTCAGATTGGCCTGCGCGGCCTCCTGCTGCTTCTTGGCCTCCTCCTGACCCGCCTTGGCCTCCTCCAGCTCCGCCTTGTCAGCGGCTACCTTCTCCTGAAGGGCTTGGAGCGCCTCCACGACGCTGTTGTCGTACTGGATGATCTCCTCAATCATCATATAGTTGTCAAGCATCTCACTAAAGCTGCTGGAGGAAAAGAGGATGGACCAGTAGGATACCTCCCCCTGCTCCTCCATAGACCGCATACGGCGGCAGAACAGGTCGAACTGGGCGGCCTCGTCCGCCTCCGCCTGAGCCAGCTCCCCCGCCTTCTGCTGAATCAGCTCCCCATACATGGTCAGCTGGGCATTTATGTTGTTGATCTCCTGCTGGACCAAATAGATCTGCTTCTCCAAAAGATCCCGCTTGGCCAAGGCTTCGTTTTTGTCCGATTGCAGGGCCTTGATCTGATTCTGGATATCCTTGCGCTGGGCGGCAAGGCCGTTAGCATCCCCTTTCAGCGCATCGATCTGCGCCTGGGTGACAGCGGAGGACTCCAGAACCATGCCGTTCCCCGCCAGGGGCAGCAGCACAGCCAGCACCAGCGCCAGACCCAATACCCGGCGGAGAAATGTTCCTCTGTTTTTCATCGCGCCCCTCCGCTCACCGGATCAAAATGTTGGCCAGAATGGGCAACAGCATTAAAAACGCCAAAAAGCCCGCCAGTACCGACATCATAATCCTCTGTCTCTTCTGCCGCTTCATACCGTGACCTCCCTATACCTGTAAGAATTTCCGAATGGCAAGCAGCGACCCGCCCACGCCGATGACGGCGCCCACGGCGCAGAACACCGCCAGAATGGTGGTAGCCATGGAGCTGTAGCTGAGCATATTCACCATTGACAGACCGTTGCCCTGAATGGCCAGCTTGGCCACCATCTGATACAGTCCCCACTGGGCCAGAAAGGCGATCAGCGCGCCGGACAGGCCCAGAATCATCCCTTCCACCACAAAGGGCCACTCAATAAAGCCATCGGTGGCGCCGCACATCTTCATGATCGCGATCTCCTCCCGGCGGTAGAAGGTGGCCAGTTTGATGGTGTTGGCAATGATAAACAGGGAGATCACCAGCAGAATCCCAATGAGCACCATAGCCACACCGGTGGCGATGTTGCGCACCAGCACAAAGCCGTCGGCAATCTCAATGGCGGCCCGCACGTAGCCCACGCCCTCCACCTGCTCCAGCGCCTCCTTGGTCTGGGCCATCCGCTCGATGTCCACCACATGGACCCGGTAGCGGTCCCGGAGGGTATCGTCGGGCAGGTCGTCCATGAGGGCGGCGTTGTTCTCATGCTTGGCCTTGAAGTCCTTCAGCGCCGCCTCCCGGGTGACAAAGGTGAGCTGCGCCACATTTTCCACCTGCGACAGGGTGGGCTGAAGCGCCCGGGCCTCCTCTTCGCTGAGGCTGCTCTCTATGTAGACCAGCATCTCG
>OFFE01001869.1_pt1 | contig 13809 bp, 9 predicted proteins | sample 1521371 | NCBI WGS metagenome assembly OFFE01 (sample SAMEA3504131, study PRJEB24116) | mouse gut metagenome | biome: mouse gut; feature: mouse-associated habitat; material: faeces | place: Denmark | collected 2011 | reverse complement strand
TCTCCTGTTATGTATGGATTTCGTAGTCTCTGAGTACTTGTTTATGTGTCATCTCTTTTATTACATTATTTATATGGGCGAGATTCTCCGCATTCCTTTCACGGAATTTGACGACAAGGGTCTGCTCGGCCCGTTTACTGAAAAAGATGGCGGAGTTGACCATGCCTTCTTGGTCGATCCGGCCCATCCGTACGTCATCGTAGACGCCGACAACGGTAAAGGGATCGTCCGTGCCATGCCCGCCGATATCGAGCTTCTTGCCTACCACACCGTCTTTCCACTGAAAGGCATTGGCCAGTTCGGTAGCCATCTGGCGGCTCACCATGACGAGTTGCATGGAGTCGGAATAGGATTCGTCGAAGGCTTGTCCCTCTATCACCTTCATCTCCAGCAAGGAGACGAAGTTGGCATTGGTACCGTAAAGATCCCGGAAATGGGCTACGGCATCCTCCGTACCGGGACGGTAAACGATATCGCCCGAACCGGAAAAGGCGGGCAATTCGTAGCAGGTCGTAACGTCTTCCACTTCCCCCTGCTTGAGGATTTCATCCATCAGCGCTTTGCGGGAGGATTGAGGAACGCCTTCCAGATTACAGAAGGCCAGCCGCTCGTAGGAGTAGCCGGGATTATCATTCACCATGAAACTATATTGCCAACCAATAACGATGAGCAGGCAAACGAGGAAACCTACCGCCACGAACTGGATAAACAGCAAGGCTTTCTTCCACGACCGCCGGGAGTTGGTGTACGAACGGAATACCAACGCCACGGGTATCCGGGCGAACAGTTGCGAAGGCAGCAGGCCGGCAACCAGAAACACCAGCACACAGACACTCAACAGGATCATCAGCGTGTCGGGCGTGAAAAGCGACGACAGCGAAGTGCCCAGCAGCTCTTCCACGATCCGACGGAAACCGAATACAAGGAGTGTGGAGAAGACGACGGATATCAACAGGTTGAGAAATGCCTCTGAGAAGATCATGTCGGTGATGTTCCAGCCCGTCGCGCCGTAGCATTTATGGATCGCCACATCCTTCGAGCGGGTCACCATCGAGGAGATGACCAGCAGCACATAGTTCATCAGGGCGGCAAAAAGGATGGCGAAAGCAATGGCAGTCAGCATCACGGCCATACGCTTGGTGGCCGGAGAACTGGCATAAAGCTCGCCGAGCGGACGCAGGAAGATGCTGTACGTCATGCCTTGCTCCTTCAGTTTCTTCGAATCGACATGACGGTCGAGCATTTCGGCCATAGGTTGCAGCATATCGTCTGCCGACAGGCCGGGTTGCAGGAGGACGTAAGCGTTGAAGCTATCACCGCCCAGCCATTGGTCGTCCTTCGACCATCCGGTAATAGCTTTGAAGGTGGAAAGGGAGACAAGTACGTCGTAATAAAGATGGGTATTCTTCGGAACATCCTTAAACACACCGCCGACGGTGATCTGAACGCCCGGGAATGTCTGTACCTCGAAGGTTTTGCCGATCACGTCTGCTCCGTCGGGGTTGATTTTGCCGGCCATTTCTTCCGAAACAAGGGCATAGAGGGGGCGCGACAGTGTCTCACGGGCATTACCGACCAGCATTTCGCGGGGCAGGACGTCGAAGAAACAAGAGTCGGCCAACATGAAGATGGCAGTGTACTTCTTATTGTCGGGTGTTTTCATGACCATCTCGCCTGTTCTTTCACAACGGGTAGCGGCCACTACACCGGGGATCTCGGCTTTCATGCCGGGGGCTACGCCGCCACTTACGCAGGGGAAGCCGTCATTGCTCTTATCTCCGATGCTAAAGTTCTCCTGGATAGCAAAAATCCGGTCGGATTCGGGATAGAAATTATCGTACGACAACTCGAAGCAGACTTTAGCAATGAGTACCAATCCCATTGCCAGGCCTACGCCCAACGACAGTATCTTAATATCATTATGTCTGCCCTTCTTGAACAGGGTGCGGAAAGATATGTAAAAATTCTTCATTGTAACAGATTCGTTTTGTTATTGCTGACAGAAAACCAATATGACCGGCCTTGGAGGTAGGGGGTCTGCCCCCCCTACCTTTGCATATTACTCCAACACCAGGACTTCATTATCCTTGTAGCTTTCATAGCTGGAAACGATTACCTTTTCTCCTGCTTCCAGGCCTTCTGTTACTTCATAATACTGCGGGTTCTGACGGCCGATCTTGATCTTACGGCGATAGGCTTTCTTGCCATCTTTGTCGAGTACGAAGATCCAGCTGCCGCCGGTACTCTGGAAGAATGTTCCGCGTGGTATGATGATACTCTCTGTCGGCTGTCCCAGTTCCAGATTGATATAATAGGTCTGACCGCTACGGATATTGTCAGGGCGTTCGCCTGTAAACACCAGGTCCGTACGGAATTTGCCGTCGCGAACTTCCGGATACACCTTACGTACGGCCAGTGCGAAACTTGTTCCCTGACGGTCGAAGTCGGCATCCAGTCCCGGCTTAACACGGTCGATATAATGTTCGTCGATCATCGCTTCCACCTTATAGTCGGAAAGGTCGTTGATCTGGCCGATCTTTAAACCGGCAGAAACATTCTGTCCCAGCACGACATCCAGCAAACCCAGTTCGCCGTCAATCTGTGAACGGACATTCAGATGTTCCTTACGTTCATGAACCAATTGGATGTTACGGCGCATGTTGGCCAGACTGGTTTCCATTTCGTCCATCTGGATCGTACGGGAAATTGAATCCTGACGCAGGCGCTCGACAACAAGGTCATATTTCTTTGTTGCCAGTTCATAATCTTCTTTAGCTTTCAGATAATCTTCCTTGGCAATCAGGTTTTCATCATACAATTTCTTCTGTTGTGAATAAGCACGGCGTGAACGGGCAATGTCGACATCGAGCTGCGCCTTTTCCAACTGATTGTTCAGTTTGTCCTGTTCCATGGCCACCTGTGTGTTACGCAGGAAGTTTTGTTTTTCCGCCAGCTGAGCTTCGGCATCCAATATCTGCAAATCGAGGCTTGAATTGGAAAGGCGGATAATAACGTCACCTTTCTTCACCTGGGCACCTTCTTCCACTACTTTCTCCTGAACGATACCGCCTTCTTCCGGGCTCAACTGTACCACAGTAATCGGCTGCACCTGTCCGTTTACACGAACGAAATCATTGAACTGCTCCTTCGTAACCTCACCGATACTGATACCGCGGGCGTCCACTTTCAATGTCGATGCATGATCGCCGAAAATGATCCATCCGACCAATGCCAGGAATAAAACACCGCCACCTACATAAGGTAAATGTTTCTTCTGAATGCCTCTTTTCTTTTCTAATTGTATATCCATTGTTGTATGTTTTTATTTCTTTATTATCAGTTTCTGTTTATTCTCAGTTTATACCTTCAATCAACGGTTTACCTTTATAGTAATCAACCAACTTGCATTTCAGCAGATACATCAGCTTCCGTTGCAGCAAATCAGCTTTCGACAGCAGTAAAGTGTTGGCGCTGGTCTGTAAGTCGATCGGGCTCATCAGGCCTTCTTCGAATTTGCGAAGAGTCACCTGGTAAGCTATTTCGTCCGCCTGGGCTTTCTTTTCCATCTGGATCGTTTCCTTGGCGTACCCTTCACGATCGAGGATAGCCTGTTCGATAGCCGTCTGCAACTGGCGGAGCACCTCGGTCTGCTGTTCCTGGGCGATACGCATATTGTTGCGGGCCTTGCGCAGATTTGTCAGACGGTCCAGGCCGTTAAAAAGCGGGAAACTCAGGTTAAAGGAAATGTATTCCCCCCGGTTGTTCTTAAACTGGCTTCCGAATGCAGCAGGAGCCTGTTCTCCTTTCAGGTTCTCATAATAATTGGTAGAAACACCGGCTGAGAAAGAGATGGAGGGTAACATGCGTCCTTTAGCCATCAGATATTGCATTTTAGATGACTTCAGTTGAAGTTGTGCCTGCAAAGCTGTCGGGTTATTATCGGATGCATAATCGTAAATTTCCTCCACCGATTCCAACATGGTTGCATACGATTTATCCAGGAGCATGGTATCTACGTCCAACTCCATATCCGACGGGAAGTTCATATTTTGTTTCAAAGTCAATATGGCTGTATTCAGCAGATTCTGCTGATGCGTCAGGTTATAGTCGTTGGCAGCGACCTGCGCTTCGATCTGGGCGACATCGGCTTTACCTTTCAGTCCCAGTTCTTCTTGGCGACGGGTCTTATACAGGATGCGGCTGTTCTCTTCCAGTTGCTCGGCAGCCAGTTTTACTGTTCCCTGATAATATACGACATCCATAAAAGCCTGCATCGTATTGATTGCCAGATCATCCTTTTCCTTCTGGATATCATTCATACCCAGTTGACGGTTCGCTTTTGCCATACGCCATTGGTTGATCAGTTGTCCCCCATTAAATATAGGTATGGAAACACTCAGGCCATATCCGTTATTAAATGTAGATGTATTGTTATAGACGTTGGTTTCCGGGTCAATGGAACGTCCGAAACTATACTGTGCTCCCACACTTGCACTCATGGAAGGGAAGAAAGAAGCTACTGCTGAATTCAACTCTGCCTTATAAGAATCGCTCGTATGGGTTTGTTTCTTGACTTTCGGACTGTTTTCAACGGCATAATGCATGCATTCATCCATTGTCCAGCGTTTTTCCTGGGCCATGGCAACTGTTGCCAGGCTAAGCGAAAGGATCGATGTAACTATTATCTGTTTCATTTTTGTGTTATTTTCTGCCAACAAAAGGGCAAAGAGCGTGCCAAACCTGATAAAACACTATTTATCAATAAATTGTAAAAACCGTTCTTTTTCAGAAGTGTAAAGAAATTAGACAGTGGTGTATAATTATTAGACAACCTACATTTATCCGTTTTGTACGCATATTTTATCTGTCTAAATTTTAGACACAGGTTAGGTAGTATAAAACCGAAGCCCTATCTTTGCATTATAAATACATTAAATATCACAATGGCTAAACAAGGCACCATACTGGTCGTAGACGATAACAAGGGGATTCTCACCGCAGTACAGATGCTGTTAGGCACCTGCTTCGAGAAAGTGATAACCATCTCTACTCCAAACAAAATAAAGACGACACTGCATAACGAGAATGTGGACGTAGTCCTGCTGGATATGAATTTCAGTGCCGGAATCAACACCGGTAACGAGGGGCTTTTCTGGCTGTCCGAAATAAAGAAGGAAGACCCGGCCGTACAGGTCGTACTCTTCACCGCTTATGCAGACATAGACCTGGCAGTAAGGGGCATCAAGGAAGGCGCCACCGACTTCGTTGTCAAACCGTGGAACAATGCGAAACTGCTGGAAACGCTGAAAACGGCTTACGATATCCGGATGGCAAACCGGAAAGGAGTTCCGCACGAGAGCAGCAAGCAGGTTATCTCCAAGGAAAGCGGCATGTTCTGGGGCGAAAGTAACGCCATGCAGCAACTCCGCAACCTGATCGAAAAGGTTGCCAAAACCGATGCCAATATCCTGATCACCGGAGAGAACGGAACTGGTAAGGAAATGCTGGCAAGGGAAATACATATGTTGTCGAACCGCAAAAAAGAGGCTATGGTCCCTGTAGATATGGGCGCCATCACCGAGACATTGTTTGAAAGCGAACTGTTCGGCCATATGAAAGGTGCCTTTACCGATGCACGCGCCGACCGCCCCGGTAAGTTCGAGGCAGCCAACAACGGAACCCTGTTCCTGGACGAAATCGGGAACCTCTCCTATCATTTACAGGCAAAGCTACTGACGGCTATCCAGCGCCGCAGCATCGTCCGGGTAGGAAGCAACACCCCTATCCCGGTAAATATCCGTCTGGTCTGTGCCACCAACCGCGATTTGCAGGAGATGGTACAGAAAGAGCAGTTCCGTGAGGACCTTTTGTATCGTATCAACACAATACATGTAGAAATACCGTCACTCCGCGAACGTCCGGAGGACATTGTTCCGCTGACTGAAATATTCCTGGCAAAATATTGCAATATCTACGGTAAATCCTCCATGCGCCTCAGCGCGGATGCAAAGGATAAATTGAAACAGCAACCCTGGTTCGGTAATATCCGCGAACTGGAACATACCATCGAAAAGGCCGTGATTATTTCCGAAGGCGAAACCCTCGACAGCTCCGACTTCGACTTCCCCCGCAAGAAAGAATCGCCACTGAAAGAGGCAACCACGCTGGAAGAGATGGAGTACAACATGATTAAGAATGCCATGGACAAGTACAACGGTAATCTCTCGCTCGTCGCCAGCCAATTGGGTATTTCACGTCAGACGCTGTACAATAAAATCAAACGTTATGAATTATAATGTGCCAATATGCCAATGTGCTGATATGCCAATGAAAGGCACAACACAACACAGCGTAGGTTGTATCCGTAATTGGCACATTGGCATATTAGCACATTGACACATTATTCTTATGTTAAAAGGTATCTATCATAGTCTGACTTTCCGGCTGGGGTTATTCGGAGTATTAACCGTTGCAGGAACCTATTTCGCCATGACGCGGCAATGGGAATGGTTTATCCTCGTTTTCATAGGCTGGCTGTATTCCATACGGATGATGAGCCAGTTATACAAACGCAACGCCCAGAAGGTAGCCTTCATGTTCGATGCCATCGACAACAGCGACTATGCATTCCAATATGCCACTCGGGGACGTTCGTCCAACGATAAGCTGGTGAGCGAATCATTAAACCGCATCACCCAGATACTTTTCCAGGCGAAAGCGGAAGCTGTGCAGAAAGAAAAATATTACGAGTTGATCATGAACTCGGTCAATACCGGCATAATCGTATTGGACGACATAGGCAACATCTACCAGACCAACAACGAAGCTCTTCGTCTGTTGGGCCTTTCCGTTTTCACCCATGTCAAACAGCTGGCGCGCATCGATGAAAAACTACAGACAACGATTGCCAATATCCTCCCGGGCGACAAACATCAGATATCATTCGTAAACGAACGCGGAACGGTAAACCTTTCCATCCGCGTATCCGAAATGACCTTGCAGGAAAAACATGTACGTATCCTGGCTATCAACGATATCAACAGCGAACTGGACGATAAGGAAATCGACTCCTGGATACGTCTGACCCGTGTGCTGACACATGAGATTATGAATTCCGTCACCCCGATCACCTCACTGAGCGATACATTGCTTTCCATCCACGAAGACGCCGACAGCGAAATACGTAACGGACTGGAAGTGATCAGTACAACGGGAAAGAGCCTGATCTCATTTGTCGAGTCATACCGCAAGTTTACCCATATCCCGACACCGGAACCTTCGTTATTCTATGTGCAAAAGTTTGCGGAGCGGATGACAAACCTGGCCCGTCACCACAACAATTTCCCCAATATAACGATTAATATAAATATAGAACCGGCCGACCTGATCGTTTATGCGGATGAAAAACTAATCACCCAGGTTGTACTGAACCTGCTGAAAAACGCCATGCAGGCCATCGGCAGCGGACAACCGGACGGGCTAATCGAGCTGAAAGCCTATTGTAATCCGGACGAGTCCGTGATTATCGAGGTGAGCAACAATGGTCCTACCATTCCACCGGAAGAAGCGGAACATATTTTTGTGCCGTTCTTCACGACCAAAGAAGGCGGAAGCGGCATCGGGTTGTCCATCTCGCGGCAGATCATGCGGCTCTCGGGGGGTAGCATTGCCTTAAAGAGCAATCCGACGATAAACAAAACGTCGTTTATTCTGACGTTCCCGTAGAAAACAATAAAACGTTCCCTTTGTTATTTCTATTAGAGGTACGTCTAATTTTATTTACACCTAGGTCTAAATCGATTTACACGTACGTCTAAATGAATTTAGAGGTAGGTCTGTTTCAAAAGACTACAGGAAAGAATAAAAAGAAAGTAACTAACATTTTGATATAACAAGTAATAAAAACATGAAACTGCTAGACAAACTCAAGATCAATCACAAACCTCGTTCCGGAGGATTAGACCTTTTAAAATATATAGGCCCTGGATTATTAGTCACCGTAGGATTCATCGATCCCGGAAACTGGGCAACCAACCTGGCAGCCGGTTCCGAATTCGGATATGCACTGCTATGGGTGGTCACTTTCTCTTCCATCATGTTGATCATTATCCAGCACAACGTTGCCCACCTAGGAATCGTAACCGGTTTGTGCTTATCGGAAGCGACCAATAAATATATGCCCCGGATGCTTAGCCGTCCTATTCTGGGTTCGGCCATGCTTGCCAGCATTTCGACTTCGCTTGCCGAGATATTGGGTGGAGCCATTGCGCTGCGGATGCTGTTCAGCATACCGATAAAGATTGGTGCCGTAATCGTTACGATTGCCTGCCTGATCATGCTTCTCAGCAATACCTACAGCAAGATAGAACGCTGGATCATCATGTTCGTTTCCATTATCGGCCTCTCTTTCCTGTATGAACTGGCTTTGGTCGATGTCAATTGGGGACAGGCCGTCACCGGATGGGTAAAACCGTCGTTTCCTCCCAACTCCATGCTGATCATCATGAGTGTGCTCGGTGCCGTAGTGATGCCCCACAACCTCTTTCTCCACTCGGAAGTGATACAGAGCCGCGAATGGAACCTGGAAGATGAATCGGTCATTAAGAAGCAACTGAAATATGAATTTTATGATACGCTCCTGTCGATGGTTATCGGCTGGGCAATCAACTCGGCCATGATCATCCTGGCAGCAGCAACATTCTTCAAAGAAAAGATTACCGTCGACGAACTGGACCAGGCGCAACAATTACTGGTTCCCCTGGTTGGAAACAACGCCGGCGTGATCTTTGCCGCCGCACTGCTGCTGGCCGGTATTTCTTCAACGATCACATCGGGTATTGCGGGAGCCTCCATCTTTGCTGGTTTCTATGGGGAAGCCTACAATCATAAAGACTTACACTCCAAACTGGGAGTCATTCTTTCATTCGTTCCGGCCTTGCTCATCATCTTCCTGATCGGCGACCCGTTCAAAGGACTGATCCTCTCGCAGATGCTGCTGAGCGTGCAGCTTCCTATCACAGTCTTTACCCAGGTATATCTAACCTCCAGCAAGAAAGTAATGGGACAATATGTCAACTCCCGTTCAACCACCATCCTTCTCGTATTATTGGGAACCATGGTTACGGTATTGAACATAGCTCTGCTAATCAGCTTGTTCTGACGCATTACATTCAACGTTTCACCATAGCACACAGGTGACACAGATTGAATAGATGAGCACAGATTCTTATTTAATAAAATAAACATCTTCTCTGTGTAAATCCGCCTGATCTGCGTCACCTGTGTGCTATAGTAAGACTATAATAACCCAATTAAGAAAAGCCGGTAAAACAACTTTTTCCTTATCCATGTATTATACTCTGTTCGATAAAATTAAGCCACAAATACAGGAAAAAACTTGTATTGCTATGCAGCAAATAAAGAAATCGCTACCTTTGTTCCGTTAATAAAGAAATAACATATTTATAACAGATATGAGCGATATCAGAACGAACGAAGAAGAAGGCAAAAAAAGCCTGAATTTTATTGAAGCAAATGTTGAAAAAGACCTGGCAGAAGGTAAAAATGGCGGACGTATACAAACCCGTTTCCCACCCGAACCAAACGGCTATCTGCATATAGGACACGCCAAAGCAATCTGTCTGGATTTCGGTATTGCAGAACGTTACAACGGAGTTTGTAACCTTCGTTTCGACGACACGAACCCTGTAAAAGAAGATGTAGAGTACGTCGATGCAATCAAGGAAGATATAGAATGGCTCGGATTCCATTGGGGTAACATCTACTACGCATCCGACTATTTCCAGCAATTGTGGGATTTTGCCGTCTGATCAAGGAAGGAAAAGCCTATATCGACGAACAAAGTTCGGAAGTTATCGCCCAGCAGAAAGGAACCCCTACCCAACCGGGTATCAATAGTCCCTATCGCGACCGTCCCATCGAAGAAAACCTGGCGTTGTTCCAAAAGATGAGCGACGGCGAAGTGGAAGAAGGTGCTATGGTATTGCGTGCCAAAATAGATATGGCAAACTCGAACATGCACTTCCGCGACCCGATCATCTACCGCGTAGTGACGTCGGCACACCATCACCGCACCGGCGACACATGGAAAGTGTACCCGATGTACGACTTTGCCCACGGACAGAGCGACTTCTTTGAAGGCGTTACACACTCGCTTTGTACACTCGAGTTTGTGGTACACCGTCCGTTATACGACCTGTTCATCGACTGGCTGAAAGAGGGTAAAGACCTCGATGACAACCGTCCGCGTCAGACTGAGTTCAACAAACTGAACTTGAGTTATACGCTGATGAGCAAACGTAACCTGCTTACACTGGTAAAAGAAAAGCTGGTCGACGGTTGGGACGATCCCCGCATGCCGACTATCTGTGCATTCCGCCGCCGTGGTTATTCTCCCGAGTCTATCCGTAAATTCGTCGATAAGATCGGATATACCACATACGACGCCCTAAACGAATTCGCCTTGTTGGAAAGTGCCGTTCGTGAAGACTTGAATGCCCGTGCTACCCGTGTATCGGCCGTTCTCGATCCGGTCAAACTGATCATCACCAATTATCCGGAAGGACAGGTGGAAGAGATGGAAGCTATAAACAACCCGGAAGACCCGGAAGCAGGCAGCCACCTGATCGAATTCAGCCGCGAACTGTGGATGGAAAGAGACGACTTTATGGAAGATGCACCGAAGAAGTTCTTCCGTATGACTCCCGGACAGGAAGTACGTCTGAAGAATGCTTACATCGTGAAGTGTACCGGTTGCAAGAAAAACGATGCAGGCGAAGTGGTGGAAGTCTATTGCGAGTACGATCCGAATACCAAGAGCGGCATGCCGGACAGCAACCGCAAGGTAAAAGGAACCCTACATTGGCTGAGTTGTGCGCATAGCCTGCCGGCAGAAGTCCGCTTGTACGACCGACTCTGGAAAGTAGAAAATCCGCGTGATGAACTGGCCGCTATCCGCGAAGCCAAGAATTGCTCCGTGCTGGATGCGATGAAAGAGATCATCAATCCGGATTCTCTGAAAATATTAACGAACTGTTACGTGGAAAAATATCTGGCAAACGCCAAGCCGTTAGATTATTTACAATTCCAGCGTATCGGTTATTTTAACGTAGACAAAGACTCTACGCCCGAAAAGCTCGTCTTCAACCGCACCGTATCCCTGAAAGATACGTGGAGCAAGGTGAAGGACAAGGCTTGATAATTTGCCAATTAAACAATATGCCAATGCGCCGATTTTAATAATGTACCAGACAGGATATACTAATCATTCCGGTTATTGGCATATTAACAAATTGGCATATTGGCACATTAAAATTATTCCCTATGAAAAAAGATGATATTTCACGCCTGCTACAACGTTATCTGTCTGCCCGCGAAATGGGAAAAGAACCCTATTTCGATGCAGATGAAGTAGATGAACTGTTGGGCAGCTTTGAAGAATCGGATAATTATGACTACTTTGATGAAGTTTTAGCTTTAGGACTAAAACTTCATCCGGGTAATACAGACTTACAGATCAGACAATGCAAACTCTTCGTTTATAATGAAGATTATAACAGTGCACTGGCCCTGATCGATTCAATCGCTGAAACAGACAACCAGGACCTTGACTTATTACGGTTAGAATGTTATTGCATGCTCGACCGGTATGATAAACTGATCGAGTACACAGAAAAATTGATCGAAGAGGATTGCGATTATCTGGAAACCGTTTTCGAATATACCGCTCCCCTTTTAAGTGATATGGAAATGAACAATGAAGCCCGCGATTTCATAAACCGCGGCATTGATTTATTCCCTCAGAATCTGGTATTGAAAGATGAGTTATGCTACAACCGGGAAATAGAAGGAGACATCGACGGGGCGATCAGCATCTGCAACGAACTGATCGACAAAAACCCTTACTCCCACGAATACTGGTTCACACTCGGACGGTTATATTCGATTAAACTGGAGTTCGAAAAGGCAATCGAAGCATTCGACTTTGCACTGACCTGCGATGATTCGGACCCGGAGTTGAAGATACTGAAAGCCTACTGCCTCTACATGAACGAAAATTATGAAAAGGCACTGGAAGTATATCAGGATATCAATGGCGACTTTGAGATGGCGGAGCGCATCAAACCGCTCATGGCTGAGTGTTATATCAAACTTGAGAATTTTGAAGGAGCCTATAATCTGCTGAAAGATATTATCGGTAAAAAGGTGACTGACAACGAACCGGCTGCATACATCAACTTCATCCGTTGCTGTGCAGAAACGGAACGTCACCGGGAGGCTTCCAAGACGTTGACAAAGGCGGTCGAACTATTCCCCAACAATGTCAGGATACTCTCTCTGCTGGCTTTGACCTACGTAGAAAACGGAGAAGACAAGCAGGCAGTCGAGACCACCGAACGTCTGTTCGAAGTATTGGATAAAGGAGACTACTATCAACCGGAGGATTTTGAAAGCCTTTTCCATGCCGGACAGTATCTCTACATGAAAGGCGATATCGACAAGGCGATCAAATATTATAATAAGGTATATGCCGTTAATCCGAATCTGCCTTTTATCCATCTCCATATGGCTATGGCTTATCTGGCTAAAGGAGATATGAAGCATTTCGGCGAGCACTTCAGCAAGACTACCCCGAAAGAACTGATCGAGTACCTGGAAAACTCAGGTATCGACTTCAGCGATGTGGAGCAGCAGTTGCTGGGCAAACATATCCCGCCGGAAGATCTGACAAAGGAATTCCTCAATAATAAGGACAATAATAACTAATAATGGACAGAAATCTAAAAGACTACGGTCTCCTACTTTTGAAAGGCATGGGTATGGGCGCAGCCGATGTTGTTCCCGGCGTATCGGGCGGCACAATTGCCTTTATTGTTGGTATTTATGAAGAACTGATCGATTCGATCAAGAGTATTAACGGAGCAAGCCTGAAGCTACTCTTCACCGGTAAGATCGCCGCTTTCTGGAAAGCGATAAATGCCAACTTCCTGCTGGCTATCGTTGCCGGCATCGGGATCAGCATTTTCTCGCTGGCAAAGCTCATTACCTGGCTGTTGGTTACCCATCCGATCCTGGTGTGGGCCTTCTTTTTCGGGTTGGTACTGGCTTCCACCTGGTTCGTATCGAAAGATATCAAACAATGGAACTGGAAATCGATACTGAGTTTTATCATCGGGGCTATCATTGCTTATTACATTACCGTTGCCACACCGGCGGAGACACCGACAAATCTGTTCTTTATCTTCCTTTGCGGAGCCATTGCGATCTGCGCGATGATCTTGCCGGGTATTTCAGGTAGTTTCATTCTGGTATTGCTCGGAAAATATTTCTATATCATGGAAGCGGTAAAAACACTCAATATCCCGGTCATGCTCGTATTTATCTGTGGCGCGGCATTGGGTATCACTTCATTTTCACGAGTACTCTCTTATGCCCTGCGCCGGTTCCATGATACGACAATCGCAGTATTGGCCGGTTTTATGCTGGGTTCGCTCAACAAAGTATGGCCCTGGAAAGAAACGATCGAGACATATACCGACAGCCATGGAGTGATCAAGAACCTCAGCCCCGAGCAGTATGAAAAATTAAGCCGGGATCCGTCCATTGAGGAAACCGCAGACTGCATGCTGATGGCGGAAACCGTTACCAATCCGGAATTTTTGAAACGCCATGCGGAGCTGTGGTACATTCCGGAATACCATTATCCCCATTGTTTTATTGAGATCATAGAGGGGAAAGCTCCTGAATCGGCCGATGAAATCCTGATGGACCAGGTATCCATGGAGCTCC
>OFFE01001858.1_pt1 | contig 13880 bp, 9 predicted proteins | sample 1521371 | NCBI WGS metagenome assembly OFFE01 (sample SAMEA3504131, study PRJEB24116) | mouse gut metagenome | biome: mouse gut; feature: mouse-associated habitat; material: faeces | place: Denmark | collected 2011 | reverse complement strand
AAAACTGCCCCGTGATCGCCGTTCCCGCAGAAGGACGGGAGCATGCGGTAAGTTACAGGATCGCGGCGGGGATCGTGAAGGATCTTGACGAGAAGGAATGTCTGAATCTGTCCACGCCTATGACGAAAGATATGCAGGTCCTAAAGCAGAATTACGAGACGGCGGCGGACAGGATCATAGAACAGTTAGAACAGGGGAAAGACGTGGCGTATCTCACACTTGGAGATCCGACCATCTATTCTACCTATATCTACATCCACCGTATCGTCAGGGCGCGGGGATATGAGACACAGATCATAAACGGGATCCCGTCCTTCTGCGCGGTGGCGGCAAAGCTTGGAGACAGCCTGGCAGACCGTGCACAGCAGCTCCATATCATTCCCTCCACCTATGAGATCGAGGAAGCGCTGACTTATCCGGGCAGTAAAGTCCTGATGAAAGCGGCGTCCAGGATTTCCGCAGTGAAGGACAGGCTTAAAGAGAAGGAGATAAAGGGGATCATGGTGGAGAACTGTGGTATGCCGGATGAACACATTTATGAGACCGTGGACGATATGCCGGAGAGGGCGAGCTATTATTCCATCGTGGTAGTAAAAGAGAACAAGCATGATTGAATTAAAGAATCTTACGAAGAAATATGATGATTTCACGGCTGTGAACAACCTGAACCTCACCATTGAGACCGGAGGCTTCTTCGGGCTGCTCGGGCCAAACGGCGCGGGGAAATCCACGACGATCGGGATGCTGTCAACCTTGTTTTTGCCGACCGAAGGCGAGATCCTGATCGACGGAGAGAAGCTGACCAGGAAGAATACCGCCCTGAAGCGCAGGATCAGCGTCGTGACCCAGGAGTATTCCATGCGCCAGGACATGACCATAGAAGAGATCATGGAATACCAGGGAAGGCTGTATTTCGTGCCGAAGAAGGAGAGAAGGGAGAAGACCCGGGAGCTGCTTGAGTTCTGCGGCCTGATGGATTATAGAAGGCGCACCGTGCGCAAGCTGTCAGGAGGCATGAAGCGGAAGCTGATGGTGTGCCGCGCGCTGCTTACAAAGCCGGACATTCTCCTTCTGGACGAGCCGACGGCGGCTTTAGATCCCATTGCCGAGAGCGAGATGTATGAGCGTTACGACGCCATGATCCGGGAAAAGACGGGCATCTTTATCTCCCACCGGTTAAGTTCCACAAGATTCTGCGACAGGATCCTTTTTCTGGAAAATGGGCGTATTGTGGAGGAGGGCAGTCACGATGTGCTGATGGAAAAGGGCGGCTCCTATGCGAAGCTGTTTACCCTGCAGGCCAGATATTATCAGAAGAAGAGAGAGGAGGAAGAGATTTATGCGTGAGATTTTATCCGTACACAGGATCGGATACAGACTGCTTGGGATGATCCACGGCGTGGATTCGACCATCATGCCGCTGCATCTGCTGGAGGTGTGTCTTTCGGTGGTACAGGTCTACGCCGGTCTGTATCTGACGGCGGGCCTGATCGATCTGCTGCTTGCGGGAGCGTATGGGCAGGCGGCAGAGTGGGCGTTGTATCTTCTTCTGGTCAATCTGCTTCTGGGGACGGCAACCGTGCTGCTTAAGAGAAAATTCCGGGGGATGGAGACAAGGATCTGGCAGCTCTTTTACGTGTGGATGCGGGAAAAAGCCTTTTCGCTGGATTATGAGACGATGGAGAGGCCGGAGATCTCCGAGAAGATTCTTTTCTCGGAGCGCAGATCGAATATGCATGGCGGACTGGGGATGCTGTTGTATTATTACTGCGATATTCTGCGGGCACTTCTGCACATCCTGCTGTCGGCGGCCATGGTGCTTTATGTGTGTATGGCACGGCCGTCACAGGAAGCGGGTTTTTGGGGAACGCTGGCAAGGCCTCTGCCTTCGATGATATTGTTTGGCGGGGCGCTTGCGGGGATGGCTGTCGGCTCGTGGAAGGTGTACAGCCGGTTCGGCGCCAGGATTCAGGAGATATTTGAATCCCATACCGGTGTAGAGAATAAGATCTCTTACCTGCAGATGCAGGTGCTGGGGGATGCTAAAGTGGGCAAGATCATCCGTCTGTACGGCATGCAGGAGATGATCTTTAAAAATGCGATGGAAAATCTGAAAAGCTCTGTCGCCTTTTTCGGGAAGATGTGCGACGTGGAGCGGGGACAGGAGAATGCCAACAATGTGGTGAGCAGTCTTTTTGCGGCAGGTTCTTATCTGCTGGTGGCGTTAAAAGCGGTGACCGGTGCGGTGACGGTGGGCGCCTTTACACAGTATGCGGGGGCCATGAACCAGTTTGGCAGCGGGTGTTTCAAGATCATCGCCTGTCATGGCGGACTGCGGGAAATCTGCACCTATATGGGGCCGTTTCTGGAATTTCTGGATACGGAAAATCTGCACGCGAAGGGTTCGATCCCGGTGGAGAAGCGGACGGACGGGGAATATGAGCTGGCGTTTGAGCATGTGGACTTCCAGTATCCCGGATGTCAGGAACTGGTATTGAAAGATGTGAACTGCCGCCTGCGGATCAAGGGCAAACTGGCGGTGGTGGGTAAAAACGGCGCGGGCAAGACGACTTTTATCAACCTGTTATGCCGTCTCTATGAGCCTACGGCCGGGCGCATTACGCTGAACGGCGTGGACATCCGCAAGTATGACGAAGAAGAGTACCGCAGCCTGTTCGGCGTGGTGTTCCAGGATTTCAAGCTGTTTGCCTTTCCGGTCTGGCAGAATGTCACGGCGGGCGGCACGCGGGAGGATGACAGGATCCGGGAGGCGCTGCGGCAGGCGGATGCAGCGGAATTTGTGGAAAAGCTGCCTCAGGGGCTTGACACCTATCTGTATCAGGAGCTGGAAGAAGGGGTAACGGTCAGCGGCGGGGAGGCCCAGAAGCTGGCACTGGCGCGGGCGCTCTACAAAGATGCGCCGGTGGTGATCCTCGATGAGCCCACGGCGGCGCTGGACCCGAAAGCGGAAGCGGAGGTCTATGAGCGTTTTCACAAGATGGTGGAGGGCAGGACCAGCATCTATATCTCCCACCGGATGAGCAGCTGCCGCTTCTGCGATGAGATCATCGTCTTTGACAAAGGGCAGATCGTGGAGCGGGGCAGCCATGAAGCACTCTACGCCGCCGGCGGCAGTTATGCCCGGATGTGGGATGCACAGGCCCGGTATTATGCGTAAAAAGAAGTCAGACGCTTTGTTGGAGGTGAATTTACAAAAGGCCGGATCTCTTAACATACAGCAGATAAGGAAATGTTTGTAAAAGATATCCTGATACTTGAATCCGCATGCTAATTTGATTATAATTTAAATGATAAATAACCAAAGATTATATTTGCATATAAGGAGAAAGTGCGGAAATGAGGGGATCTGTGAAAAAAGGGATAAAGTTTGGCATGATCATGCTGCTGCTTGGCATGATGACCGGATGTGGCGAGTGCGAACATGAGTATGATGACGGAGAAATTACAAAGGAAGCTACCTGCAGCGAAGAGGGAGAAAAGACTTATACATGCTCTTTATGTGGTGAAACAAAGGCGGAAGAACTGGACAAAAAAGAGCATGTTTATAAGGAAGATGTGAAAGAAGAACCTACCTTTGAAGAAGAGGGTGAAAAGATTTTCACATGTGAAAACTGTGGCTATTCCTATACGGAACCTATCCCGGTTCGGGATGATGAAGTTGTTGTAAGTGTCACGGATAAATCCAATCTGCCTCAGGACGCTGATGCCGGCAGATATTCTGACAGGGTCGAACTTGTTTTTGAGGTTCTAAACAGGACGGATCGATCCGTTAAAGGCGTGCAGGGCAAGTTAACAGTTTATGATCTGTTTGGAGAAATAATACTGGCAATTAACTGTGATTTTACCGGAAACAGTATTCCGGCGGGGGAAAGCATTACTGTAGATGATCTGGGAATGGAAATAAACCAGTTCATGGATGAGGATGTCAAGTTCTACAATACGGATTTTGACGATCTGCAATTCAAGTATGAAGTTAAGAATATTGTATATGAGGATGGTACAGGTATGCAGGAACAGTCCTCAATGGATGCAATGGATAGACAGGAAGTAACGGTGCGTGTAACCGATAAACGGAATTTGGAGATCGATTACAATGCGGGAAGATTTTCGCCACGGGCACAGTTTTCCTTTGAAGTGTATAATCATACTTCAAAAGATATTAAAGGCGTACAGGGAATTCTGAGAATCAAGGATTTATTTGGTGTGGATATTCTGTCTTCCGGATTGGATTTTACAGGGCAGATAATCGGGGCAAACAGCAATATCACCGTCTCTGATATGGGGATTGATATCAATCAGTTTATAGATGAGGAGGTAAAAGTATATAACACGGATTTTGATGATCTGAATTTTGAATATGAAGTGACGGCCATTGTCTACGAAGATGAGGAAGAACAGTCGGAAGAAATGGAAGAAACAAAAGAGGATGCCGGACAGGAGAAGGCGGAAAATGACAGGAACGAAGACGCAGAAACACAGACCGGGGCGGAAAGTGACAGGAACGAAGACACAGATACGCAGACCAGGGCGGAAAGCATGACTGCCGAGCAGGCAATGCAGTGGCTAAACGGCAGATGGGATGCAGGAGATGGTGTGACGTATCATTTCAGATTGAATGCAGATGGGACTTTGCCGATGCCCGCAGAAGGAGAATACTGGAGTGCATACTCTTCCGGCACATGGTCCTGCAGCGGTAATACGATTGTAATGACCGGATTCAGGGAGGAAACTCCTGGTATGGGATTCGGATATATGGACAGGGAAATCAGAGTTGTACGGAAAGGTGAAAATGAGGCTACGATAGAGGGGACTTCCTATGTTTCCGGTCATGAAAGTGAAGTGCCGCCGTCATCGACGACAAAGACGATGAAACGGATGTAGTTTAAAAATTTAGTTGAAAATTTTTCTAAAAATAACTTGTCATTTATTTGCAGTTATGCTATTATATAACTCGGTTACTGACTGGGCCGGCGTGTCGGAATGGCAGACGAGGCAGACTCAAAATCTGTTGTGGGCAACCACGTATGGGTTCAAGTCCCATCGCCGGCAGTTATTTTTAGTAGCTGAAGCATTTGGTTTCATAGTGCTTCGGCTTTTTTTATGTGCTGAGGCGCACAGATGCAATTGCTGCTTACGCAATGTGTGCCCCGCGCGGCGGGGAGGGAGAAACTCTTCCCTGCTCGATTCATATCAGGAAATTGTTCTGTTTGTTGAAGTTCGTGAAGCGATGGGATAAGAATTTCCTGGCTGATCAAATTTATGCTGTACATCTCCACTCAATTATGATATATTTGTAAAAGAATGTTAAAAAAAGTAATATATTGTAATAAATTTGCAATATTTATACCGCGAAGCAAAGAGTCAAAAATAAAAAGATAAAGGAGAGCATCCTGTATTCATCAGGAAAGGGCGGAGTACCCGGGACGGTGTGGCAACGTTGTCAGCTCTGCGGGAATACGGGTGTACGGTACTAATGAAGAATCAGAGAATAAAATTGGGAAGATATGTAAAGAGTTTAACGGCTGTTTGTATGGCAGGGGCCATGATGCTTGCGCCGGTGCAGCAGGTACAGGCGATTGGGGCCGGAAGTTCCATTGCCAGAGGAATTGATGTATCGAAGCATAATCTGGCGATCGACTGGAGTCAGGTTCCCTCTTCGGGAGTCAGTTTTGTTTTTGTAAAGGCAGGCAGTACGAATTCGGGTGTGGATCCTTACTTCGATGCCAATATGCAGGGCGCTGCCGCAGCGGGTCTCAGGACAGGGGTGTATCTGTATTCTTACGCTACTACGGTAGAACAGGCGCAGAACGAAGCCAATCTTTTAATGCAGTGGATCGGCAATTATACGGTCAGTTATCCTGTAGTTTACGACATAGAGGATCCCTGTCATAAGAATATGTCACAGGAGCAGCTGCAGGCATTGATCAATACATTTTGTTCTACGGTGGAGGCCCATGGTTATTACCCGGTTGTTTATTCCAGCAAGAATATGTTTAAGAATAAAATCGGCGATATCAAATATGATAAATGGGTAGCGCAGTATGCAGATGCCCTGGAATATGAGGGGGCTTCTTTCTGGCAGAATACGTCACACGGCAGCGTGCCGGGGATTCCCACCAGGGTTGATATGAATTATCAGTTCAAGGATTATTCGTCTGCTATCGTGGCGGATGGCTTTGCGTCCCGCGGCGACCAGAAGGTGTTCTATGCCAATTACCGGATGCAGCGTTCCTGCTGGGTGCACTGGGAAGACAGGAAGTATCATCTGGATGAGAATGGGTTTGTGCAGAAAGGATGCTGGTTTGAAGATGAAACCGGAAGATACTTCCTGGCCACCAAGGATGGACATGCACTGCGGGAGGACGTGACGATCGAAGGTGTGGACTATTATTTTGATGAGAATGCAGTTATGCAGAGAGGGCTTGTCGTCAGACCGGATGGCAATACCTATTATTATGATGAGAACGGTGCACTGCAGAGAAATGTGACGGTGACGATTGACGGTGTAAACTATACGGTGGATCAGAATGGTGTGGCATCGGTGCAGACAGAGAGTGAATCTGTGCCGGCGGAAGTAGTACCGGCACAATAACAACTGTACCGATAAAGGAATGCGAAAGAGTTGATGCATGAAATGGTCAGCTCTTTTTTGCGTCACACTATTTTTCGCGTTTTCGGGTCATATACTTTTCAAACAGGATACTTATGGTATATAATAAAATCTGTGTGGGCACATAATGAGTGACAGGAAACGAATGGCATCTTTTCAGACGGCGTTTCTGTAAAGAATGATATAACCGGCTGCAGGGATCTGTTGCTGCGTCCTTTGGGAAAGACATGGAGTGCGTATGAACTGTAAAGAAGCAGAGAAAAATATACCGTTCTTTTTGCAGGAGGAACTGAGCGGCAGTGAGCTGGAAGAGTTTCTGGAGCATATTGAGAGTTGCCCGGAGTGTGAGGAGGAGCTGACAATCCAGCTTTTGGTCACGGAAGGGCTGGAAAGGCTGGAGACCGGCAATAATTTCAATCTGCAGGATGAACTCCTCATAAAGTTGACAGGAGCCGAGCATCATATCAGAGTGCACCGGACACTGCTGTATATCCTGTACTGTTTGGAGGCGGCAGTGGCTGCGGCCATAATTATTGCATTATGTGTAGTGTTCCGGCTGTAAGTTTAATGGAGCAGCCCTGTCGGAACAGCGCGGTCACAGAGCCGGACATGACAAGAACAAGAAGGAGTTTTTCATGAGACATAAACTGGTACTGATAGACGGACACAGTATATTAAACAGAGCTTTTTACGGAGTCCCGGATTTGTCGAACAGTCAGGGACTGCACACGAATGCGGTCTATGGATTTTTGAATATTATGTTTAAGATCATAGAAGAGGAACAGCCGGATTATCTGACGGTAGCGTTTGATGTGCATGCACCGACTTTCAGGCATGAGATTTATAAAGAGTATAAGGGAACGAGGAAACCGATGCCGCAGGAACTCAGGGAGCAGGTGCCGGTCATCAAACAGATGCTGCAGGCCATGGGGATCTGTATTATGGAGAAGGCGGGCCTGGAGGCAGACGACATCCTGGGAACCATTGCAAAGCGCGGAGAGCGGGAAGGCATGGAGGTGGCGCTGGTTTCGGGAGACAGGGATTTGCTGCAGGTGGCAACACAGCAGATCAAGATCAGGATTCCGAAGACCAGGGGCGGCAAGACGGAAATCGAGGATTATTATGCAGAGGATGTGGTGAGAAAGTATCAGGTCGATCCGCTCCGGTTTATTGATCTGAAAGCGCTTATGGGAGATACGGCGGATAATATTCCCGGCGTGCCCAAAGTGGGTGAAAAGACGGCCACGGAGTTGATGGTGCGTTTCGGCTCATTAGACGGAATTTACGAGCATATAGATGAGGTTACGAAGAAGTCGGTGAAAGAGTCGTTAGTCAACAATCAGGATCTGGCGAGACTTTCCAGGACGCTGGCCACCATCAATGTGGACAGTGAGATTGATTATAGTTTTGACAATGCGAGAGTGGGGAATTTCTATACGGAAGAAGCGTATATATTGTGTAAGCAGCTGGAATTTAAGAATCTGCTGTCCCGGTTTGAGAGGGATGTAACCGTATTGAATACCCAGACAGACTATTTCGCGCAGATTACGGAGTTGTCGGAAGTGGAAGCGTTGTTTACAGAGTGTATGACGCAGCAGACAGAGACCGGGAGCGTTGTCGAAGCGAAAGAAATTGGAATTGCCGTGCTGGCAGACGGAAGCAGGATACAGGATTGTGTGGGGGTGGCGATTGCGCTGCACAAAGAGAAAATAAGATTTATTCCCTGTCAGGGACTGATAACGGCACAGTATCTGCATGACAGACTGGCACAGCTCGGGAAGAGCGGGGCATGTAAGTTCAGCATGTTCGATATAAAGAAGCAGTACTCTTTTATTGAAGAGGGGCTGGAGGCTGATGAGAAGGATGTTCTGACTCTTTACAGGGAACGACGTTATTTTGATATACTGCTGGCAGCATACCTTTTAAATCCGCTGAAAAATGATTATGCCGTGGAAGACATTGCCAATGAATATCTGGAACTTACCATTCCCGACAGAAATCAGGTCTGCGGCAAAGCGACTTATGCCGCAGCCTGTGAACAGAATGCCGGGGCGGTCATGGAATTTGCCTGCTATAATGCGTATGTCTGTCTCGCAGCGGCTCCCCTTCTGCGGGAGAAGCTTTGTCAGCAGGGGATGGATACCCTGATGTATGAGGTGGAAATGCCGCTGACGAAAGTTCTGTATGAGATGGAGCGGTGTGGCGTACTTGTGAAGCCGGATGCATTAAAGGCATACGGGGAAGCGCTGACAGGCAGGATTCTGGAACTGGAGCAGTCTGTTTATAAGCAGGCGGAATGTGAATTCAATATCAATTCTCCGAAGCAGCTGGGGGAAGTGTTGTTTGAGAAAATGGGGATTCCGGGCGGCAAGAAGACGAAGACAGGATATTCAACGGCGGCGGATGTGCTGGAGAAGCTGGCGCCGGAACATCCTATCGTATCGGATATTTTAGAGTATCGAGGCCTCACGAAGCTGAAATCCACCTATGCGGAAGGTCTGTTTACCTGTATCGGAACAGATGGACGGATACATTCCACATTTAACCAGACAATCACGGCCACAGGCCGGATCAGTTCCACAGAGCCGAATCTGCAGAACATTCCCATGCGGATGGAGCTGGGCAGAAGGATCCGTAAGGTGTTCGTGCCCATGGATGGTTATATCTTCGTAGATGCGGATTATTCGCAGATCGAGCTGAGAATTCTGGCGCATATGTCAGGAGACGAGCAGCTGATCGAGGCTTATAAGATGGATGAGGATATCCATCGGATTACGGCGTCCAAGGTGTTCCATACGCCCTTCGAGGAAGTGACGGATCTGCAGAGACGCAATGCCAAGGCGGTGAATTTCGGCATTGTATATGGCATCAGTTCTTTCGGCCTGAGCCAGGATCTGAGTATTACGAGGAAAGAGGCGGCAGATTATATCGAGCAGTATTTCAAGACCTATCCGGGTGTTAAGAGATTCCTGGATGCGATGGTGGAAAGCGCAAAGAAAGACGGTTATGTGACTACGATGTATGGACGCAGAAGACCGATCCCGGAACTGACTTCCAGCAATTTCATGCAGCGTTCTTTCGGGGAGCGGGTTGCCATGAACTCTCCTATTCAGGGAACGGCGGCGGATATTATGAAGATTGCCATGATTCGGGTGTGGGAGAGACTGCACAGAGAGGGGCTGCATTCCAGATTGATCCTGCAGGTGCATGATGAGCTGCTGATCGAGACACTGAAAGAAGAGGAAGCACGGGTGCGTGTCATTTTGGCGGAAGAGATGCAGAGGGCAGCTGATCTGGCAGTGACATTGGAAGTGGATATGAATACAGGAACCGATTGGTATGAGAGTAAATAAGAATCTGTGAGGGGTGCAGGTATCCTGGGAAAGGAATGAAAGGAATATGAAAGTAATCGGGATCACTGGAGGCGTCGGCGCAGGAAAGACGCAGGTACTGCATTATCTGCAGGAGAGAACGGAGTGCAGGATCATCATAGCCGATCAGGCAGCACATGCGTTGGAAGAACCGGGAGGAGCCTGCTATGAGCAGCTCGTTGCGCTGCTGGGGAAAGGTGTCCTGAGGGAAGACGGCAGCATCGATAAGTTCAGAATGGCGGCAAGGATCTTTGGAGATAAGGAAATACTGGCCAGTGTGAATGCGATCGTGCATCCGGCGGTAAAAACTTATATTACAGGAGTGATTGAAGAAGTCAGAAAGGCCGGAAAGCCGCCATATCTTTTTATTGAAGCGGCGCTGCTGATCGAGGACGGATATGAGCAGCTTGTGGATGAGCTGTGGTATATTCACGCTGATGCTGCTGTCCGCAGAGAGCGGTTAAAGTCAGACAGGGGATATGATGATGAGAAGATTGACAGCATCATGCAGGGGCAGCTGCCGGAAGAAACATTTTACAGTCATTGTTCGGTAGTGATAGAGAACAGCGGGGCATTGGAGCAGGTTTACAGACAAATAGATGAGAAACTGGAGGAAGACTTGTGTCAGAAACAATGAAATTTCCGGGGAAATTAATCTTTGGACTGGATATTGGAACGAGAAGCGTGGTCGGTACGGTGGGGTATCGTGTCGGAGAAAAATTTCATGTGGTTTCACAGAGTATCAGGGAACATGGAACAAGAGCCATGCTGGACGGACAGATCCATGATATCTATAAAGTAGGAGCGACTATAAATGATGTGAAGACGGACTTGGAGCTGCGCATCGGCAGGACTCTTAAGGATGTCTGTATTGCGGCCGCCGGCCGTGTGCTGCGTACGGTGACGGTCCGGGTGGATACGGATCTGGGCAGTGACAGGGAAGTGAACGGGGAGGATATCTACGCATTGGACTCTTTGGGGGTGGAAAAGGCTTACGGAGAGTTTCTGAACAGTAATGATTCGGACATGAAATTTTACTGTGTGGGCTATTCTGTCGTGCGTTATTATATGAACGGCTACTCCATGGGTAATCTGGAAGGCCACAGGGCGAGAACGATCGGTGCGGATATTATCGCCACTTTTCTGCCGGAAGATGTAGTGGACGGTCTGTATAAGGCGGTAGATCTGGCGGGACTGGATGTGGTGAATCTGACACTGGAACCTATTGCGGCGATTCAGGTTGCCATTCCGGAAATGTATCGTATGTTGAATATTGCACTGGTTGATGTAGGAGCCGGTACTTCTGATATATCCATTACAAAGGATGGCAGCATTATTGCCTATGGCATGATTCCTGTGGCCGGAGACAGTCTGACGGAGGTGATCGCGAAGCACTGTCTGGTTGACTTTGCGACGGCGGAACAGATCAAGCGTGATGCAGGAGTCAGGGAACAGATAGAATATAAAGACATTATGGGATTGTCGCAGACGATCAGCATGGCGCAGATCGAAGAAGTGACAGCACAGATGATCGAAGATATGACGGGACAGGTGGCCGATAAGATCAGAGAGCTGAATGGCGGCAAGGCAGTCAGCGCCGTGTTTGTGGTGGGCGGCGGCGGTATGCTGCCGGGATATACGACGGCCCTGGCGGATAAGCTGGCTATTCAGAAAGAAAGGGTAGCTGTGCGTGGCAGGGAGGTCATGCAGAATATAGAATTTCTGGAAGCGGATGCGAAGAAGGATTCTTTGATGGTAACGCCTATTGGTATCTGCTTAAGCTTCTATGAGCAAAGCAACAATTTTATCTTTGTCTATTTTAACGAACAACGGATTAAGATCTATGATAATAACAAAGTGGCGGTAGTGGATGCGGCCATGCAGGCGGAGTTTGCCAATGACGGGTTGTTCCCGAAGCGGGGAAAGGAATTGAACTATACGGTGAATGGCAAACCGCGTATCACGAGAGGGGCGCTGGGAGAATCTGCAGTCATTACCGTAAATGGGAACGAAGCGGATATCCATACGCCGATCCATGCCAATGACCAGATCAAGGTGATCGAATCCACAGCAGGGGAGGCGGCCCGGCTGGATATCGATCAGCTGCCGGAATTTGGTTCTGTCATGCGGGTAGAGGTGAATGACACGCAGGTCGATCTGCCTAAATTTGCCAGTGTCAACGGGAGTCTGCAGTCTGGGTATTACAGTATTCAGGAAGGCGATTGTATTGAAATTCTGAACTATTACACAGTGCGTCAGATTGCTGAGTTTATGGATGTGATTATCAACCAGGATATGAATATTTATGTAAATAATAAGCTGGCGGATATGGACAGCAAAGTATATGAGAACTTCTCGGTGGTCTGGACGATGGAACAGCTGCAGTTGTCGGACAGGGATAAGTACGAGAATGAGGTGGCAGATTCTTTCGATGAGCTGCCGGAGGACGACGGAACCTATCAGAGAAAGGAAGAGACTGCCGACAGAGAAGCGGATTGGGAAAATGTTGATGAAGCAGACATGGAGCAGGGAACAGCCGGGGAACAGGACGACGGGGAACAGGTGCGCGGTGGAGACACGGAAGAAACATTGAGCGAGGGGCAAACAGATCAAACTGCCGGGATGGCAGGGCAGTCAGAGGCAGCAGGCACGTCGATCTATGTGACGGTAAACAACGATATGGTGCATCTGACCGGGAAGATGTCCTATGTGTTTGTCGATGTCTTCGAACATATTGATTTTGATCTTTCCAAACCGCAGGGAAGCGGTATTGTGACCAGGCTGAACGGCAGAGATGCACAATATATGGAAGAGATCGGAAGCGGCGACAGGATCGAGATTTATTGGCGCCGGTAAAATTTTACGGAAAGAAAAGACGAAGAATATGAGATTATGCAGTATAGCCAGCGGAAGCAGTGGAAATTGCGTTTATGTGGGGACGGATGCCACTCATCTGCTCATAGACGTTGGGATCAGTGGAAAGAGAACGGAAGCAGGACTGAGGGAGCTTGGGATCAGGCCACAGGATATTGACGGTATCTTCCTGACACATGAACATGCAGATCATATCAGTGGCCTGGGAGTCATGGCAAGAAAGTACGGTGTACCTGTTTACGGTACAAGAGGAACCATCGGGGCGGTCAGGAGTATGCATTCCCTGGGGACGATCGATGAGGAATTGTTTCACTATGTGAAGGCGGATGAGAAATTGACGGTGAAGGACGTGACGGTGTATCCGATACGGACATCGCATGATGCGGCGGAACCAGTGGCGTACCGCATCAGTCATGATAAGAAGAAGGTTGGCATTATCACGGATCTTGGCTGTTATAATGATTATACGGTGGAGTGTCTGAGAGATCTGGATCTTCTTTATCTGGAGGCAAACCATGATATCAACATGCTTCAGGTGGGACCTTACCCATATTATTTAAAGCAGCGTATTCTTGGCAGGAAGGGACATCTCTCCAATGAAGCGGCAGGAAAGCTTTTGAGCAGACTTTTACATGATAAGATGCAGGCTGTAGTGCTGGGGCATTTGAGTCAGGAGAATAACCTGCCGGAGCTTGCCTATGAGACGGTAAGGCTGGAAGTGGCTATGTCGGACACGGCGTATCAGGCGGATGATTTTCCGCTTTATGTGGCCAAAAGAAATGAAGTATCACAGATGTTGGATGTATAGGCCTGTAAGGTAAACCGGAAATTGCAGAGCAGAATTTGAAATTCTGCTCACGGACTCAGCGTAAAACGCTTCGGAATGGAGGAAAGGTAGAATAAATTCTCTGATGAGCAATTTAGTTCAACAAACTGAACAAGTTCAGTTAGAATTTGTGCAGAAGCGTCACAAATTCTATTGATCGCAGAGCAGAATTTGAAAT
>OFFE01001854.1_pt1 | contig 13888 bp, 15 predicted proteins | sample 1521371 | NCBI WGS metagenome assembly OFFE01 (sample SAMEA3504131, study PRJEB24116) | mouse gut metagenome | biome: mouse gut; feature: mouse-associated habitat; material: faeces | place: Denmark | collected 2011 | reverse complement strand
CGAAAATCCCCTGTTGATCAAAGAGCGTCTGGGGCATGAAAAAATACAGACAACCCTTGGAACCTATGGTCATCTGTATCCCAACACCAATCTTGAAGTTGCCAACAAGCTGACCGGGGTGCTTCAGTATACGCCCGCCACCCAGAGCGTTGCAGACTATACCAGCAACCAACACACCGCAGCTTACCACAAGGAAGTGAAATAAAAAATGCAATCGTAATGCAATAAAAAGAGAAAAAAAGCCGCAAAGCCTTGATTTTACTGGCTCCGCGGCTCACCTCCGACTATTCGAACTCAATAGTCGCCGGCGGCTTCGGACTCATATCATAGCAAACGCGGTTCACATGCTCCACCTCTGCCAAGATCCGATTAGTAATCCGCTCCAATACCTCCCAATCCACCTTCTCGATAGAAGCCGTCATAGCGTCAATGGTATTGATCGCCCGGATAATCACCATATACTCAAACACCCTTGCATGATTCTTCATTCCCACAGACTTAAAGTCCGGCACTACTGTAAAATACTGCCACACTTTCTTATCAAGTCCGGCCTTTGCAAATTCCTCCCTGAGGATTGCATCAGATTCCCGAACAGCTTCCAGCCTGTCTCTGGTAATAGCTCCCAGGCATCTTACGCCCAGCCCTGGTCCCGGGAACGGCTGACGGTATACCATATCGTGGGGAAGTCCAAGCTCTACGCCGCAGGCCCGCACTTCATCTTTGAAAAGCTGCTTTAACGGCTCAACAAGCTCAAACTTCAAATCTTCTGGAAGGCCGCCCACGTTGTGATGGGATTTTACCATCTTTGCCGTCTTCGTTCCGCTCTCGATAATATCCGGGTAAATAGTTCCCTGTCCAAGAAAATCAATTCCTTCCAGCTTTCTCGCTTCTTCCTCAAACACGCGGATAAATTCGCCGCCTATGATTTTCCGTTTCTGCTCCGGGTCTGCCACATTCTCAAGCTTGCCTAAGAAACGCTCAACAGCGTCTACATATACCAGGTTTGCGTGAAGTTCGTCGCGAAATACCTTAATTACGCTTTCGGATTCATTTTTCCGCATCAAACCATGGTTTACATGGACGCATACAAGCTGCTGCCCGATTGCCTTTATGAGCATTGCCGCCACTACAGAGGAATCTACCCCGCCGGACAGAGCCAGCAATACTTTCCTGTCTCCCACTTGTTTGCGAATCAGCTCTACCTGATCTTCGATAAAGTTTTTCATATTCCAGTTAGCCTCTGCGCCGCACAGCTCAAAAACAAACTTTTTAAGCGTCTCCTCCCCTGGCAGCTCACTAAACTGTTCCTCGCATTTTGACTGGGGATAATCAATGGAAATCATCGGCAGGCCCAGCTCATAGATTTCCTCCCTGATTTCCACCGGCTTTCCATCCACGATGCGGTTCTCTCCACCGTTCAATATGATTCCTTTTACATTATCAAATGCTTTCAGCTCCTCCGCCGTGATGTCATGAGGATGAATCTCACTATATACGCCAAGGTCACGGATTTCTCTGGCAATCACCGTATTCTGCGTGCTGCCCAAATCCAGAATTACAATTAAATCTTGTTTCATAGGTAACTTCTCCTTATCTGTTTTGTATTTGCCCCATTATAGCAGATAAATATGTCAATTGTATATACCCGCCACCATTTTTTCCATGACGTCATATACCAGAACAGTTTCCTTTTCACATTTTACCTCTTCATGCCTCACTGCCTTATAACCCTTGCTTTCGTAAAATTTGCAGGCTGGCAGCGATGCATCCAAGAACACACGGCTGTGTCTCTGCGCTATCTCTTTCTCCAGCTCCTTGAGAATGTACCCTCCATATCCCCTGCCCTGATACCGGGGGAGCACGTACACTCTGGTTATATGCTGCTTTTCATAGCTCCCGGTGCCAACTATAATGCCGTTATCCCTCAAAACATAAACGCGCCCTTTCTGGATATCCCCGGCAATATTCTGGCAGCCGTGCAGCTTTCTGAAAAAGTCTGCCACCTCCGGAGGATAGTATTTAGGGTATATTTCCGCTACCGTCTTTTGCACAATATCGGCAATATCTTCCGCATCTTCAATTTTGGCTCTTGCAAAAATTATTTTGTCATGCATTACGGAGGCTCCTTTCATCTCTATCTTTCCGTCTTCCCTGCACCTACTGCTGATACTTAAAGTTATTCTACTATAGCCTTGCAGCGTTTTCAATAAAAGAAATCTTTGTATACGCTTTAGAAATCATGCTATAATCTGCTTATAATGCAGTTAGGGAGGGAATCTATATGAATCTGACATGCCTGTATAAAAGGTTCTTTCCAGGAGATGCCTCACAAGGCCAACATTCTGCAATTCGAGATGGATACCGACCAGTCCTGTTTTTTAAGTGTCATACAGGACATCGAGAATCTGCGGGCAAAATGGCCGATTCGTGCGAGGAACTAGATTGGTCTCTGTCATGCTTTTTCCTGAATATGATTTCATTTCGCTGCTTTCATAGCTATTTCTTTAGCGTCAACTTTGGTAAAATGGCTATTTTTCCGGCATACATCAAGCCACTCCAAATGGGAGGAAATATCCTCCGCACTCAGTTCCAGTTCTTTCTTTAAAGCCGCCAGCCTTTCATAATCGCTGTCCTTGCTCCATAGCGCACTCTGCTGCGCCGCATAATAGTACCGCAGCAGCCTCATTTCCTTTTCCTTATACCGCTCCAGCTTTTCGTCATGCAATTGCATAAAATCATCATACCCTCAGTGAACAAAGAAATACACGCCCTGAACCATGATATTTGGGTGATTTTCTGCGTTGTCCTCAATCGGCGTACGTCCAGTACGCCTCAATCGTCCGCCTTGAAAATCGCCCAAATATCTATGGTCAGGGTCGTAGAGTCGGAAAGAAATCAATTTTTGTTCCTGCAAGGCACTTGACTGACGCGTACTGGACGTACGCGGAAGGAAAGTAACACAGCAGGAGCAAAAATTGGTTCTTATCCGACCGTGTGTTCCTTTGTTCACTGAGGGTAGCATTGGACTTTACAAAGCTCCGGCAAAATGTATTTTTCAAAGTCCACCCCAATCTGCCCACAGATTTCCTCTACCGGAGTATCTGACGGAAGATAATTTTTGTAGCCGTCAATCGTATACATATCACCGGAATAGTAGGGTGAAAGCATCCCGCAGTATGGCAGAAAAGCAAACTGTCTCAAATCACACGTCTGATTATATATCCATTGATTGGAAAGCTTATCTCTGATTTCATCCTTCTTCACTGCGCTGATATGAAAGCGAAAGCTTACCCCCGTGTAAATATCGTTAAATTGAGAATTCACCATATGTATTATCACATACCCGTCTTCTATCTCACGCCTCCAGTCCATGCCCGAAGTCGTAAATCCATGTTTTTTTAGGAGCGGCTTAATGACCTGCTTTACCACAATATCTCTTTTCTCCGTCGGCCTCATGCTCAGCCTGCTCTCCATTTCCTGCCTGTAGTTTTCAATATCTTCATCGGAGATATCCAGTTCCAGCTTAAAATGGCTGCTATCGTAAGGAAGATGTTCCGGCATAGATGCCAGCTCAAAATAATGCGCCACTCTTTCTCCTTTTGTCATCCTTGTACTTCTTTCCCAGCTAACTGCCGTTCCAATCTTACCGTCTCAGTTCTTTCTGCCAATATCATTTCCAGGCTCTTTTTGAATGCTCAATCTTCTCTCAGCTCCTCCAACCAGGCATCAACTTCAATAATACATACTCCAATCACACGTAATTTCTGCTGATAATTTTATTAGCCATTCTCCATACGCAGCAATACTTCAAAAGCCAAACGCTACACAAAAAACTGTTTATTATTTTTATGAAAGATTGGACTTATTAGCGATTGCTTTTACTAGCAACATCATAGGACGACGCAGCTCGTCTTTCATGCCCGGAATATTCATCATTTCTTTGGGTGGCTCTGCTTCTTCCACTACTTCAAGCTCAAAACCGCTATTTAGCAAACCCATTAAAATTTGCGTAAGTGTATGATGTTGTTTTGTTACATCACATCCGAGAAAATTTGTTTTTCGTTCTCCAGGATAAAAGTAATTATCAATCGGCCAGTATTGAGGTTTACCCTCATTGGTATAAACCCAGTCCTGCCCTACGCCAGATGTAAAAATCGGGTGTTCAATGTTGAAAAGAAATACTCCGTCCGGTTTCAGCGTTTGATGTATTTTTTGAAATATCTCATCTATATTCTCAATATAGTGCAAAGCCAAATTGGAGACAACGCAATCCCATGTATTTGCCGGATATTCATATTCCTCTATTCCACAAACACGGTATTCAATCTGGGGCATAGTATTTCGCTTTTTTGCTGCTTCTATCATTTTTTGGCTTAAATCAAGCCCTAATACTTGTGCTGCTCCTTGTTCCGCTGCAAATTTACAATGCCAGCCATAACCACATCCCAAATCAAGAACTTGCTTTCCTTGAAACTGTGGAAACAGAGGTTTTAATTGGCGCCATTCCCCAGCAGAACTTAAACCGTTTTTACTGCGTGGCATTTTTGCATATTCTTCAAAAAATTTTTCATTATCATATTCGTTATACACCGTTGATGCTCCTTTAAAATCACAAATTAACGCTTAATTATTCGGACACATACAAATAGCAGCTTTGCACATGGTCATTTACAATTCCGATTGCCTGCATATACGCATATACGATTGTACTGCCTACAAATTTAAAACCGCGTTTTTTTAAGTCTTTGCTAATTTTGTCCGAAAGCGGCGTCGCTGCAGGAACTTCTGCTTCCGATTTGAAATGATTATGGATAGGCTTGCCATCAACATAAGACCAGATAAACGCATCAAAACTTCCATATTCTTCTTGAATTTTGATGAATTGCTGTGCATTTGTAATTGCCGACCTGATTTTCAATCTATTGCGTACAATATTGGCATTGTGCATTAATTCATCTATTTTTGTTTCATCATAGAGAGCAATTTTTTGATAATCAAACTTATCAAAGGCTTCTCTAAATCCCATTCTTTTGTTTAATATCGTTAGCCACGATAATCCTGCTTGCATACCTTCGAGAATTAGCATCTCAAATAGTTTCCTATCATCATGAACTGGTTTTCCCCACTCACTGTCATGGTATTCCTTGTAGAGTTCCGTAGTTGCCCACGAACATCTTTCTCTATAGTCCTTCTTCATAAGCTCTCCCATTCCTTAAATTCCATTTTCTCGCACTATTCACTATTTTCATTTTATCATAGAATGCAAATTTTTTGTCGAATAAATTATATATAAATAACTTTCAAAATGCTGTGAAAAGTACTCTCTTAACAAAGTAGATTTACCGACACCAGAATACCCTATGACCAAATTCATACAATTTTCTTCTATAGATAAAGACGACAAAAAGCTCTTAGTCATGAGTTTCATACCCACAGCTAAGAGCTTTCTAATATGGATTTATTTGACACTCCAACCTACTCCAGTTCGACGTGTTCTTTGCTGTCCTTAACTGTATTTGTTTGATTTTTGTATAAATACACGCCCACTTTTATTTCAATTACATCATTTATTCTGACTTACTGATTTTCTGTTTCCAAAATGTTGCCGCCTTCACTTATCTCTATAATGAGAACCACATTGGACAATCTTTATCGTATTATCCTCTATACGATAAACAATACGATTCGCATCATCTATCCTTCTGCTCCAATAAGCTGCTAAATCACCACTTAACCTTTCCGGCTTACCTATTCCATCATATCCATTCCGATCAATATCTTTCAATAGCTGAAGAATACGCCTTAACGTTTTCTTATCTTGCTTCATCCAATATTCAAAATCTTCCCATGCCGCATCTGACCATGACTTAATCATCAAAATCTACCTCATGTACTGTGCCGCCTGTAGCTTCCATCTGTGCTACCGACTCTTTTAGCCTGGTCATATTTTCCTGCGAATAAAAAGGATCTACAGCCACCTCAAAAGGTATTCGCTTTTCACGCCCAAGTTTTTTGAGATAAATATTAATTGCCGTAGACAAAGACATGCCAATATCGGCACATGCCTGCTCTGCCATTTCTTTTACATCATCCTCTATACGCAAACTAATTTGAGCCATTACATTACCTCTTTCTCAATGATGATACCAGTATATTCCATATTATAGCATTTATAAGGCATTTTGCTATACAAATCTGATTGATTATATTTTCTATATCATTTATAAAAATGGATAGCATGTCCCCTCTACCCAGTCTTTTTCTTTGTCCGACATCCTTTCTAATTACATAAGCAATACTTTCACCGAATTCTTTTTCGCACTTTTCACATTCTATAAATCGCTATTTTTTTTCAATTTAATAAATACTTATTTCTATTGGCAATAATTTACCGCCTAAATTTTTCTGAAATTATAGATTGCAAATACAGCAGGCAATCTCATGGACTACCTGCCATATAAAATGAACGATATACCTTTTGTACTATTCGAACTTGGCGTGTTCTTCGTTATTATTAACTGCATCTGTTTAGTCTTCATGCAAATACACGCCGATTTTTACTTTAATTACATCATTTATTATGGCTTGCTGATTTTCTGATGCCCAAATGTTGCCGTCTTTTCAAGATCATATTGTCGTTTTTACTTTGAATAAACAGCATCATTTCTTGAAAGAAGATACACACAATATTGATTCATACTGATACCTTCCCTTTTGGAGTGTTCTGCCAATAGGCGCTGCAAGCTACGGGGTAATCTCAATTTAAACTGACCAGAATAATCTTCTAAGTTGTCTGGTTCATTAATCTTAATCCCCTCTTCAAATGCGGCTTCAATCCATTCCCTCTTAGCATCCGATGCATTTGCTACCGCTTTCTCTACTGTTTCGCCACAGGTAATACATCCCGGCAGATCAGGATAAGAAACTACAAAAGCACCTTCATCCTTATCCTCCACGATCTCCATCCGATAAGACATTGCCATATAATCATTCAGCGTTTTCATCGTTTCTTTCCTCACTTTCTACGATCTGTTTCACTATCTCAACATAAACTTTCTTAATTGGCTCATGCTTTGTTATCGTAATTGGTTTGCACCCTTTTTTCCTAAACGTATAATGGCTGCTTCCACTTCTTGAGGCATTCATCTCATATCCACAGCTCTATAACACCTTACGCAATTCATCAAACCGAATATCTTTTGATAAAGTACAAATACGTGCTAATAGTTTATCCCACTTTGACATTTTGAATACCTCCTATCTATGTTATACGCGGTGTCGTATTTGGTGTCAATTGTTTTATATATAATTTTCTGGCAACAAAATAGAATTATAAAAAGTCTAAATGAAATAAAACTAAATATGGCAAACAATCCATAAACTGTCTGCCATTTAAAATAATCTGTGTAAATTTTTCATCACTCGAACTCGGCGTGTTCTTCGTTGCCATTGACTTTTTTGTTTAAGTTTTGTGATAAAAGTATTGACTTCCACGTAACGTGATACTGTATTCTTTTCTCATAGGAGCAGAATAGATATAAGCCGGCAATCTCTGTCCTGCTTCTTCACAAATTTAAGGAGCTGATAAGAATGCGAATCATAAGCCAAGTTGCAGAATTAACAGACATAAGCACACGAACACTACAATACTATGACGAGATTGGATTGTTAAAGCCAAGCGAATTGACCGAATCCGGCTATCGCCTATATGATGATGAAGCCTTGCAAAAGCTACAACAAATCCTGTTTTTTAAGGAATTGGGATTTCAGCTGAAAGAGATTAAAGAAATTGTTCAAAAACCCGGCTGTGACAAAACCAAGGCTTTCAAAAGACAAAAAGAACTGCTTCTGCTGAAGCGCAATCGGACAGACAGACTTATACAGCTTCTTAGCCGTTTAGAGAAAGGAGAACAATGTATGAGTTTTAAAGAATTTGACCTGTCTGACTACATTAACGCATTAGAGGATTTTAAAAACAACAGCACCGATGATGTTACCAAGCATTGGGGAAGTATTGAAAATTTTAATATGTTTATTCAGAAAATCAAAGATGATGAAGCCGAGGTAGCGAAACTCGCCATTCAACAATTCGGCAGTATTGAAAAGTACACCGAAGCCATGAAACATAATTTAGAGCATTTCTCTGAACTCGTGGAAACGCAATTAACAGAGAAAGTGAAAGAAATCGGAAAGCAATCTGATCTATTGTATGGCACACTAACCGCCGATTTGTCAGAAGATGTTTCTTCCCCTAAAATACAATCCATTGTGCACGAACTAATGCAGCTTATACAGGAAAAAAGCACCAGCTTATCCCTCGATAAACCCTATATCAATGTTCTTATCGACACATATTCAAGCGATTATATTAAAAGCATGACTGACAGCAAATATGGAAAGGGGGCTTCTGATTATATTGTAAAAGCGTTTCGCTATTACTCGGAGAATAACGCTTCCGAAAACAATTAGAGCCATTTTAGAGCCAACAGGCATAAAGTAACGCCGGAAATGCCCATTTATCAGCATCTCCGGCGTTCTGTCCGTCACTCAAATTCGGCGTGTTCTTTGTTGTTCTTAACTTTATTTATTTAAGTTTTATGCAAATACACGCCCATTTTTACTTTAATTACATCATTTATTATGGCTTGCTGATTTTCTGTTGCCAAAATGTTGCCAGTGACATTATAACAGATATATTGTTATCCAGCACCCCAGGTGCTCCAGATCTTTCTTATATTCGTCAAATTAAATGAAGGTACTGGCTCATATATTCTGATGTATTTTACAGCAGAGTGTTTGAACCAGTACCTTCTTGTGTTATCATATCAAAGTTACAAGAATAGCAGGTATCCCACCGACCAAAGTTTGATACCCGCTATCAAAACAATCCTCACAGTGCTGCATCTTTCAATGTAACACTGCAAGCAACACCTTTATGATAACAATTACGGTACCTTTTGACAATCCACTCGATCAAAAAACTTATGAAAATATCATCAACACCTTACAGTTTCACCAGCTACAGTGTACCTGTGGCCATTCTGGCTGCTTAACTATCCATGGTTATTACACCCGCTCTCTCAAAAAAGACGATTCCGGGATCTCTTTATCTATCTGTCGCGTCAGATGCTCTCACTGCGGCAGGACTCATGCTTTACTTCCTTCTTTACTTGTTCCTTACTCCCAGGTATCCCTGCAGGATCAGATTTCTATCATCTCTGACTATGAGGCTTCTGGAGATTATGAGAAAATCATGGCTGGCACTCTCTCCGTTGATGAAAATCTCATTGCATCCATCATCAAACGATATGTGAAGCACTGGATGCAGAAGGTCCGTTCCTTCCGTATTGGATTATCTTTCTCGCCCCGTCTCGTAATGCAGTGTTTTGCTTTTTTCGGGAACCAGTTCATGCAGATAAGGCAGACTCCAAATATTCTGTTTCTAACACCCACATAGCCTTACAGGAAAACGCTTTTGCTTCCTCTTATACTAAAGAAAACAAGTTTTCTTAGAAAAAACGAAAGAGAGGACTTTAAATGAAACAGGAATTAGCACAGGATATCGCTTTAATGCGTTATTCCATGATCTCACCGCTGATTGTCGGTCTCCCGGATGAGTACAAATCCAAGGAAGCTTACTTTCGTGCGGCTTCTGCACGTGGTGCACTCCATCCAAACGGATCCTTCATCCATCCGGCACCGACATCCATTAAACGCTGGTACCAGCACTACCAAAAGAATGGTTTTGACGGGCTGCTTCCTTCCAGCCGCAGCGATGAAGGTACTTCTCGAAAGATCCATCCGGATCTTGAGGAACAGATCAGATATCTGAAAACGAACTATCCCCGCATGTCTGCGGCAGCCATCTTCCGTCAGCTATGCGACAACGGTTCTGTCAACCGTAATGAATTATCAGAATCCACGGTGAACCGTTTCCTTAACAGCCTTGCTCGAAAAGAAAGGACAACGAACAATCAGGACATGAGACGCTATGAACGTGCCCATGCCAATGAGGTCTGGTGTGGAGACAGCAGCGTTGGCCCTTATCTGAAAACAGAAGATGGCAGAAAGCATAAGGTTTATGTGATTGCACTTATTGATGATGCCAGCCGCTACATCGTTGGCATTGATGTCTTTTTCAATGATAACTTTGCAAACCTTATGTCTGTCATGAAATCTGCTGTTGCAAAGTTTGGCGTTCCGAAGTTATTCAACTTTGATAATGGCAGTTCCTACAAGAATAAACAGATGGACCTGCTTGCTGCCCGTATCGGGTCTACGGTTCATTATGACCAGCCATATACACCAACCCAAAAGGCCAAGGTGGAGCGTTGGTTTCGTACCATGAAAGATCAGTGGATGGCAGGCCTTGACATGCGGGATTTCCATACCCTTGAGGAGCTTCGAGGAAGCCTGTACACGTATGTCAATCAGTATAACCAGAAGATCCACTCTTCCCTGAATGGAAAGAGTCCGCAGGAACGCTACTTTAGCGAGCCGGACTGCTTCCACCGCTTACCCGAAGATAAGATCGATCAGTTATTCTTACTGGAGTTAGAGCGTCGTGTTTCCATTGACTGTGTGGTTACGATTGATCACATCGAGTATGAGGTCGATTACCGTTTTGCAAAACAAAGGATCAAACTCCGTTATTCTCCTAATATGGAGTTCATCTACGTTGTAGAAGCAGATGGTACGCTTACACCCATCCGTCTTCTTAATAAGATCGAAAATGCAGATATCAAGCGTGAAAAGCCACGTCTTTATGGGGGTGATGACTAATGGATTATACGGTCCGCTATGGTTTGGAATTCAACCCATTTTTAAAGAACTCCAAGGAAATCTTTGTATCAATGGATGAATCAAAAGAAGTTTTGTTTCGCCTGAACTATCTTGCAAAAACAAAAGGCTTCGGCCTGCTCACCGGCAGTCCCGGCCGTGGAAAAACAACTGCCATCAGAGCCTGGAGACAGGGATTAAACAACTCGCAATACAAAGTGGTCTATACCTGTTTTTCCACCTTTAGTCCCAATGATTTCTATCGGGATCCTGCTGCCGAATTGGGGGCACAGGCCCACGATCGGAAACCGGACAACTTCCGTGCAATCCAGGAAGAACTTACCAGACTTTCTGTTGAAAAAAGGAAAACGCCTGTTATCATCATTGATGAGGCGAACTACATCAGTTCCGCTATCCTGAATGACTTCAAGCTTTTATTTAATTTTGAGATGGATTCCAGGGATCGTGCTGTAGTTCTGCTGTCTGGGCTTCCATCTTTAAATGCAACACTTCGTCTTAGTGTCCATGAACCATTCCGTCAAAGGATCATCATGAACTATGAGATCCCTGCATTTACCAGGGAAGAAGGACGATCCTATATCCTTGAAAAGCTCCAGGGCGCTGGCGCTGCAAGGGCAATTTTTGAAGATGCTGCACTGGAAGCCATCCTGAATGCATCCGATGGAACCCCGCGTGTCATCAACAATCTATGCAACAGTTGTCTTCTGATCGGAGACTCCAGGAAGAGTAACATGATCACAGCAGAAATCGTCATGCAGGCGATCAACAATAATGAGATTCAGCAGCAAAAGCAGGGCAGCCTGCTTTTACTGCTTTTTCTCTGATCTCTAAATTTGGCTCAATCTTTAAGACGATCAAATAGCTTGCCAATGTTGGTTCAGGCAATCTGCTAATACGTGGCACACAAAACTAAAATCAGGCACATATAATCTGCATGGAGCTGGTGCATCTAATTTGCAGGACAACAATATATGTGAAAAATGAAACTGATTATCCAATGTTAGCCATATAATCTTTATAATTTCCAATCAATTCTATTTCAATTTTTAAAAGACTATATAATTGAACATATGGCAACATCATATTAGAGTTCAATTCTCCCCGTTGTCCCTTTCCCACCCAATCATGTGATGTATCTTTTATATATTCCATGATAGTTTCCGTCATTTGTTTTCCGCTAGAATAAGTAGTTATATTTCCTAATATTGCTCCCCTCATATCATACTCAATTGACTTTTCCACAAATTGAATAATGATTTCCTTTAATTGTTCATTGTATTTAAAGTCAATATTTTGAATCATTTCAATCATATAATTACGTAGTTTTTCCTCCGATTTGTAAAACAGCTCTATTGATGATTCAAAAATCCCTTCACATGTATATAATGACTGTTTATGTAAATCACGCATATCTTCAAACTCAAATTGAGAAAATAATCGTAATGGGTTATTTTTACTTCTTCCTTCTATCGGCGTAATCACACAATTAAAAAACATTAAGTATCTCGTAAGCAAAATATTCATAAATCTATCATATCTTTTTATTTTTAAGTTTTCCTTTTTATGTTCATCTTTTTCATTTTGCATATCAATAAAGTGTTGAACAAAGGAAACAGTCACGATTATTCCAAGTAAATTCGTCGCTAGACTAAAGAGTATATTATTTATATTGTTTGCTGTTCTTTCACTAAAATTTCCATAATCGGAACATGCCGCTACTAATAAAATAATACTTGTCACAAAAAGTATGCTTGAGACAATTCCTGCTGCACTTTTTATCCATTTTTTTATCTTGCTTATCACATAACCACCTTTCCATGAACTATAACACATTCTATATATTTAGCACGTCATAGTTATTAACTACATCTACTCAGTTTCCAATACGATTGCGCATTCAATTCCTTATCAAATCATTTCCATTAATCAAAGCGCCTAGTTTCTTCTTTAACCGTTTTTATTACATGGTGCTAGCACCATGTAAATACTACACATAAGGAAAAACAAGGGCAGTGCTACCTACCCCTATGCTTTTCTTTCCTTTTCTGCTGTTTCAGTTCAAACTGCCGTTGTTTTTCTGCTTCCCGCTGTTCCCGATTCACAGTCTTGCGTTCAGTTTTCATCTGCTCTTTCTGTAATTTCAAAGCCTGTTGCGATTTTGTGCCTATCCCGGTATTCTGTATTTGTTTCCGCACTTCTCTCTGCACCCGTTTAGGACTGCGACCAGTTTCTTTTACATCAGTTGCCACAGCCGGACTAAATCGTAGCTGATAGTAATTTCTCAGAACGAAATCGTATATTTCATAATCTTTTGGTTCTGCGCCAAATGTAACCTTACACGCAGACAATTTATTATCTGATATTCGTTCAAAAACACCTACCCAAAATGGTTCCTCAAAAAATACTGTCAAACTACCCGATACTTTATCCATGACAATTCCTCCTTAAAATGATTGTGATGAACAAAGAACGGACGACCCTAAGGAGGGAGGGCTACTTACACCCAAATGGTGCGACTGGACTACCTACCAGTTCTGCAAGATTTCCTTGCGTTGTGTTTTTATCTTTGCCCCTATATATTACCACATAACCGCCTACTTTTCCATAAAAATGTGACAATCCGCTTGATACTGCGAACTGCCACATTATTACCTTACCCTTATTTGCATTAACTTACATGGTGCTAGCACCATGTTCAAATTCATTACTAAGGAAAATGTTATCTCTATTTCCTTGCAAATTAAACTTTAGCCTATTACTTTTTTCATCCAAGCATTTAAAAAGGCAAGCTGTTCTTCCGTATGAAACCAATGCTCCCCATTTTCCATAACAGTAAGATGTGCATTATGATTACCAGTAAATTCACTCACTGTTTGACGGGATACAAGGTTATCATTTCCCGCATATAAGATTTCTGTGGGAATATTCCATGTTATAGGATTTTCTCTGACAAAACATAAATATTTCCATGACAATGTTTCCCCAAAGTCTGTAGGAATTTCGCCTTTCTCGCACAAATCTTTTTCTGATACATTTACCCAACTCATCATATCAAGTATAAGACGTTCCATATCAAGTACAGGCGATA
>OFFE01001841.1_pt1 | contig 14008 bp, 8 predicted proteins | sample 1521371 | NCBI WGS metagenome assembly OFFE01 (sample SAMEA3504131, study PRJEB24116) | mouse gut metagenome | biome: mouse gut; feature: mouse-associated habitat; material: faeces | place: Denmark | collected 2011 | reverse complement strand
GGCACTTGTCCTGATATTTATGGGTGGTATGGGAAAATCGGCGATGCTTCCTCTCCACATCTGGCTTCCCGACGCCATGGAGGGTCCCACCCCGGTTTCTGCCCTCATCCACGCCGCTACTATGGTCGTGGCTGGTGTCTATCTCGTGGCTCGTCTCTTCCCGCTGTATCTCATGGAGGAGGCTGCGCTCAACATCATCGTTGTAGTTGGAGCACTCACGGCGTTCTATGCCGCAATGGTAGCCTGCACACAGATCGATATAAAGCGCGTGCTTGCATTCTCTACCATCTCGCAGATCGCGTTCATGATGGTTTCGCTCGGTGTGGCTCGTCCTGAGTTCCACCACGGCGTGGGCTATATGGCTGGTATGTTCCACCTGTTCACACACGCCATGTTCAAGGCTCTGCTCTTCCTCTGCGCCGGTGCGCTCATCCATGCAATCGGCTCCAACGACTATACAGCGATGCATGGTCTGCGCAAATATATGCCGATCACTCACATCACATTCCTCATCGGCTGTCTTGCAATCGCAGGTATCATTCCTTTCGCAGGATTCTTCTCGAAGGATGAGATTCTTACCGCATGCTTCGGCAACTCAATGCTCTGGTATGTATGGATGTCGCTCGTTGCCGGTCTGACAGCGTTCTACATGTTCCGTCTCTACTACCTGATCTTCTGGTGGAAAGAGCACAAAGTGCATGAAGGACACCATGCTCCTCACGATCAGCCCTGGACAATGACAGCTCCTCTGGTGATCCTTGCCGTTATCAGCTGCGTTGCCGGTTTCGTGCCTTTCGGTACACTTGTGACATGGAACGGTGAGCCGATGTTCGCTTACGAAGGTTTCTTCACCAACCTTGCCCATCTCGACTGGTCGGTTGCCGCTATCTCTCTTGCCGTCGCTATCATAGCTATCGTTATCGCGACAGTGATGTACAAGAAGGAGAATCCTCTGCCGGCAAAGATGAAGAACGCGCTTCCCGCACTCTGGGACTGGTGCTATCACCGCTTCTACTGGGACGAGCTCTACCAGTTCATCACACATAAGATCATATTCGGCTGCATCTCGCGTCCGATAGCATGGTTTGACCGCCACATCATCGACGGTGCCATGGATGGTCTTGCCATAGTGACCAACAAGGCTTCGTGGGCTATCCGCGGACTCCAGAGCGGTCGCGTGCAGATGTACGTCTGGGTATATCTCGCAGGTGCGCTCCTTCTCGGTGCCATCACGGCTATATGTCTCCTCTGATACCTGACCGCAACGTAAAAAGATATAGTAATTATGTTTTCCAATCCTTTGATTTATTTCGTGGTGATTCCGCTGCTGATGTTAGGCGGTCTTGCCCTCTGCCGAAATATTAAGCAGATTCGCGCCGTTGCGGTGACAGGCTCGCTTGCCCTGACCGCTCTCTCGGTGTGGCTGCTTGTCGACTATCTCGGTCTCCGTGCCGCCGGTGTTGACGCCCCCATGCTCTACACAGGCTCATGGAGCTGGTTCACCCCCCTCAACATCAACCTTTCGGTAGGTGTTGACGGTATCTCGATCGCAATGCTCATCCTCTCCTCCATAATCCTTCTCACCGGCAGCTTCGCTTCATGGAAGATCGAGCCCCATACAAAGGACTTCTTCCTCTGGCTGATCCTCCTCTCGACCGGTGTGTTCGGATTCTTCATCTCGATCGACCTCTTCACGATGTTCATGTTCTATGAGGTGGCTCTTATCCCGATGTATCTTCTCATCGGTGTGTGGGGCAGCGGCAACAAGAACTATTCAGCCATGAAGCTTACACTGATGCTCATGGGTGGCTCGGCTTTCCTGATGCTCGGACTCATAGGCATATACTACCATTCGGCACCTGAAGGTCAGCCGTTGACCTGGGACCTCCTCGAGATCGCTCAGAACGATTCTATCTCTCGCGGCTGGCAGCACTTCCTTTTCCCGATGACTTTCGTGGGATTCGGTGTGCTCGGAGCCATGTTCCCCTTCCACACATGGAGCCCTGACGGTCACGCTTCGGCGCCGACCGCCGTGTCCATGCTCCATGCAGGTGTGCTCATGAAACTCGGTGGCTACGGATGTTTCCGTGTGGCTATCTACCTGATGCCCCAGGCTGCCAACGATCTCGCATGGATCTTCCTGATCCTTACCGGTATCTCGGTTGTCTACGGTGCATTCTCAGCATGTGTGCAGACCGACCTGAAGTACATCAACGCATACTCGTCGGTGAGCCACTGCGGACTGGTGCTTTTCGCTATCCTCATGCTCAACACCACTGCTATGACCGGTGCCATAATGCAGATGCTCTCCCACGGTCTGATGACAGCGCTCTTCTTCGCGCTCATCGGTATGATCTACGGACGCACACATACCCGCGACATCCGTCAGATGGGCGGTCTGATGAAAATCATGCCGTTCCTTGCCGTCTGCTACGTGATCGCCGGTATGGCTTCGCTCGGACTTCCCGGTCTCAGCGGCTTCGTGGCTGAGATGACCATCTTCGTAGGATCGTTCGAACATGCCGACATGTTCCACCGCGTGTTTACCATCGTGGCTTGTTGCTCGATCGTCATCACCGCCGTCTACATCCTTCGTGTTGTGGGCAAGCTGCTCTTCGGTCCTGTATATGACGAGCATCATCTCGCACTCACCGATGCTACATGGTGGGAGCGCACATCCACGATCACCCTTATCATCAGCGTAGCAGCCATCGGCTGTTTCCCCAACTTCTTCGCTGATCTCATCAAGTTTACATTCAGCCCTTCAATATTCGCCGTGATCGGCATGAACTAATAGATACAGACACATGGATTACTCTCAGTTTTTAGTGATGAAACAGGAAATCGGTCTGCTTGCCGTTTTTCTCCTGGTGTTTCTATTCGACACGTTCATGCCGCAGCGCGGTCAGGGCTGTGTCGGCAGATTCTGCTGCGTGCTGTTCGCGATATTCACTGCATTCGGCTTCTGCCCCTCGCTGACAGCCGATGGCTTTGACTCCGCTTTCGCAGGGATGTACAACAGCAGCGCGGCAGTCGTGAATATCAAGAACATCCTGAACATCGGTGCGCTCATCGTCATGATCCAGGCACTGCGTTGGGCTGATCAGGATATGGTCCGCATCCGCCGCGGTGAGTTCTACGAGCTGCTTCTCGTGACACTCTTCGGCATGTATCTCATGATTTCCGCGCGCCACTTCCTGCTCTTCGTGATCGGTCTGGAGACCGCTTCGCTCCCTCTCGCCGCAATGGTGGCTTTCGAAAAGCACCGTTACGAGAGCCGCGAGGCAGCCATCAAGTACATTCTCACAGCCGTATTCTCTTCGGCAGTGTTCCTGATGGGTCTCTCGTTCGTATATGGTCTCGCAGGATCGCTTTACTTCGACAACATCGCCGTGGCACTCTGGGGTGAGCAGTTCAACGCTCTTCTCGCTGTTGCCCTCGCATTCGTGATCGCCGGCATCGGTTTCAAGCTCTCGCTTGTTCCGTTCCACCTCTGGACAGCCGACGTCTATCAGGGCGCACCCACTCCGGTCACCTCTTATCTCTCGGTTATCTCCAAGGGCTCGGCTGCGTTTGCAGCGATGGTGATTCTGTGGCAGGCATTCGGAGCCGTCTATTCGCAGGCTTGGGAATGGATGCTCTACGCACTGATCATAATCACGATCACGGTCGGTAACCTCTTCGCGATCCGTCAGCGCAACATCAAGCGCTTCCTCGCTTTCTCGTCGATCTCTCAGGCGGGCTACATAATGCTCGGTGTGATCGCCTACAACTATATGGGTATGGCTGCGCTGATGTACTACGTGCTCGTTTATATCTTCTCCAACCTCGCCGCATTCGGTGTCGTGGGAGCGATAGAGAATGCATCGGGCAAAGTGTGGATCGATGATTACAAGGGACTGTACAAGACCAACCCGCGTCTGGCTTTCACCATGATGCTCGCCATGTTCTCACTTGCCGGCATCCCTCCCTTCGCAGGTTTCTTCAGCAAATTCTTCATCTTCACCAGCGCCATCAACCAAGGCTCGGTAGCCATCTATGTCCTGGTGCTTATCGCGCTTATCAACACCATCATCTCGCTCTACTACTATCTGCTCGTGGTGAAGGCTATGTTCATAAGCCAGGATGATTGCGTGATCGCACGCTTCCGCAGCGCCGGTTCGGAGCGCCTCGCTCTCTGGATCTGTGTTGCCGGTATCATCTTGGTATTGTAAGCTGCGTCTACAACCATCTCCTTGAGATTGTCTGACACAAGATAGATAACCTACATGAATTCCCGGGACAGTAAAAAAACGGTTCCGGGAATTTTTTTCATTTCCTGTGCAACCGTCCGGCAAAACGGGCGTCAAAGAAATACAGGCGTTGAGAAATGTCGTGCGCGACCTGCTTACCGTCGGAAATGAATCATGATAATTAAACCAACGATAATGATATGATACGAAGACTGATTGCATCAATGCTTGCGGCGCTTGCATTAATGGTTGTCTGCACATCGTGCGATGATCTGACCCGGGTAGAGCCGGACGGGTGGCAAAAGAACCGGTTTGAAAACCAGGTGAGCAATGCGGTGCGTGATGCCGTGAACGCTCCGGGAATAGACAACGGTTCAACTTTAGTGGTCACAATGTCGGGCGATACTCTGATCGCTCCGGCCGACTCGGCGCTACGTGCCACTCCACGCCGCACTGTCTATGTCAGCATCCAGTCGCCCGAGTATCCAAATGCCATCTCGAGCAGGGCGCTGTCGGTCATCGCAGTGAGCTCTATAGCCGGAGCGGTGGTGCTTATACTCCTGGTAGTGCTTATCGGAGTGCTGGTGACGGTATGGCGGCGACAAAGCGGCAGAAACAACGTAATCAACAATGCCATATCACATGGCTACACACTCCCGGAGAGTTTCTACACACAGACACCTGCGTCGGCTCCTGTGAATATTACCCAGGTTTTCACTGCAGGCGGTGAAGGCGATGGCGATTCGACGGGACAATGTCCGCCTGTCGGCGCCTCAGCTATGGAAAATGCAACGGAGGCTGCGCGCACCGCAGTCAATGCCACCACCCGCACATCGGTCCCTGAGAAGGTGCGCCAGATACGCAACGCGTCAATACTTATCGGACTCGGAGTGATACTGTTCATCTCATTTACCAGCGCTCATGAAGCTCCTGTAGGCTTATTCTCGGGTGGAATACTGGTTGTCGTAGGTGCCTCCAAACTGCTTGGCGTATTCCTGTCAAACCGTATCTGATCCATTTGAACCTGCATGCTTTCACGAGTTCAGGAACTGACACTGATTGCCCGGTGCATCGCAGCCGACAGCCGCGATGCTTTCGGGCAACTCGTGTATGCTTATGCCGACGACATACGGCGCCTGCTGCTCAGTCTCACCAAAGGTGATGTGGCGCTTGTCGACGATCTCGCACAGGAGACATTTCTCAAGGCATATCTCGCCATACGCAGTTTCCGTGGAGCAGCACGCTTCCGCACATGGCTCTACAGGATCGCCTACAATGAGTTCCAGACCTATATGCGTCGAAACCGTATGGAGCAGGTATCGCTGACCGATGAACTAACCGACAATATGTCTCTGTCAGAACCTGCGCGACCGGATATGGAGCCTGATGTGACCGACAAGGATCTCAACGAAGCTATAATGAGCCTGTCGGACAGCGAGCGTGCTGTCACGCAACTGTTTTATTTCGACGGTTTCTCTGTGGCACGCATTTCGGAGATCACGGGAATGCCCCAAGGGACTGTGAAATCATATCTGCACCGTTCGCGCGCCAAGCTCGCGAAATTGCTTGAAAAATATCGTTATTGAAATACTTAAGACTATGAATACCCGACACGATAAGAAAACCAAGGATACAGACCGGCGCATAAGCCGTATGCTCCGCAATGAGTCAGCTCCGGTGCCGGAGGACGGATGGTTTGTGCGCAAGACCGTCAACCGCCTGCCGCCTCAGCGTCAGATGGTGCCGTCGCTACCCGAAAGGGTCGGACTGGCGGCAGCCGTTGCAAGTTCGCTCATCGTGGGGCATCGCGAGCTTGTCAGATTCCTGCACTGTGATAATCCGTATGAGTTTAATTTCAGTATGTTTGCGATCGCAGTGTTGTTCATGCTGTCGGCGGTGGTCTATGTGATCAGCATACTCGTGCGACGAGCCTGAACCGTCGGAGTATTATAGTACAGTGTACGTTTTTTTGTGACAAGTGTCCGTTATCGGACGCTTGTTTTTTTGTATAGCGTTGATATTTAACGATTTAAATATTTGGCACGCGTTTTGCATATATAAATAACAGTAATAAAACTTTAACCGTATGAGAAATAATATACTGTTGATGCCTTTGATTGGCTTAGTCGTGATATCGTTTTCCGGAAAGATCCATGCACAGACCATCGACGAGGATTCTATCGGTTTCTCGAAGATGCTTAGTGAGGTTGTCGTATCGGCACCGAAAGTGATCAAGAAAAACGACCGTGATGTCTATCTGCCCTCGGCTGACTCTAAGAAAATCTCAAAAAACGGAGTGCAGCTGCTAATGAACATGGGCATCCCGTCGCTTGCGGTCAATGAGATCCTCGGATCTGTCACCTCGCTTGGCAGCGAAGTTCAGATCCGCGTGAACGGTCGAGTGGCATCGGTCGAGCAACTGAAGACTATCTTGCCCGAGAATGTCAGGAAAGTGGAGTGGATCCAGAATCCCGGACTGAAGTATAATGGAGCTTCGGCAGTGTTGAACCTTATTGTAGTCAACCCGACTCTCGGCGGTTCGTTAATGACCCAGGCAACCTCAGCCTTAAACACAGAGTGGGGCGAGGCATATCTGTCGGCTAAGCTTAATAACGGACGGTCGCAGTGGGGATTGGATATAAACGGAAAACTCGGTGATTTCGACTCGCAGCGTGACTATCAGGAGTCATTCACATACCCTGATGGTACAACAGTGACGCGCCGTGAGATTCCCATAGCAGGAAAAGTGGTGCAGAAATATCTGATACCGAAGCTATCCTATAGTTATATCAAGCCTGACACTACAGTGATCTATGCAAGTTTCGGCTACAATAAGAACTGGCGGGCGGGCACAAGCTATACCGGACTGATGAAATATTCAGATGGCACTCCTGATATTGAGGTGACGGACGATGCGATAAAGGAGTTCTCCACCCCGACAATCTCTGCTTATCTCGAACAACATTTCGGTAAAAACAGGATTCTCTCGGTCGATGCGTCAGCTTCGTTCTATTCAGGACGCACACCCCACTATTATTCTGAACGGATCGTTGACAGCAATCAGGAGTTGACGGAGATCAACAGCATGATCAAGGATGCAAACAAAGGATATGCGATAACTGCCGATTATACCCAGAACTGGGAAAAGTCGCGGTTGACGGCAGGAGCTACCTATAGCGCCCAGCGCAATAAATCGACTTATGAGAATCTCGGCGGTCTCGTATCACGCCAGCATACCGACAACGCCTATATCTTCGCAGAGTTCGCACGCTCCATCGGCAAGGTCGATCTGACAGGAGGTGTCGGAGCTGACTATTCGTCGGTACGTCTGATCGAAAGCGGCACCGGCACACATTCATGGCGTTTCCGCCCGCGTGTCACCATGAACTACAATGCCACCTCCCATTCCAGATTCTATCTTGGTTTCTACACATGGCAGGATACTCCCGGGCTGTCGCAGACCAATCCGGTGGAGCAGCAGGTCGACGGAGTGCAGTGGCATCGTGGCAACCAGTCGCTCAACACCACTATCACCTACCGTATCGACGCGCAATACCGCTACTATGGCAACCGTATCAGCGGCACAGCCGGAATCAACGCGCAGATGACTCCCGACGCTATCGCTCCGGTATATTTCTGGGAGGGACCGCGCCTGATCCAGACGTATGAGAACAGCCGTGGGCGTAAGTATATCTCAGCGTATATATCTCCCGATATCAATATTATTCCCGGATGGCTCAACCTGTCGGGATATCTCCGCTGGTCACTTACCCACACAAGCGGCACCGGATACAGTCTCACACGTCCTAACTGGTGCGGTCAGGTCACGGCGACAGCCTACCATTGGGGATTTTACCTTATGGCACAGTACGACTATCGTCAGGGCTACCTTACCGGCGAACTGGAGGCATGGGAAGAACGCCATTCGACTATCGCCATCCAGTACGGTTGGCGCAACTGGCAGTTCATGGCAGGAGTGATTTGTCCGTTCGGATCATACGACCAGCCCTCAGCGCTCTACAACCGTTATTACAGCTATGACAGGCACATGCGGCTCAAGGGAATGTCGCCCATGCCGATTGTCAAGATAAGCTATAACCTGAACTGGGGACGTCAGAAGCGGGGCGTCAACAAGCGTGTCAACGCCGACTCGTCAGTCAAAGGTTCGGAATCAGGTCAGCGTTAACAGTGTTTTGTCTAATCCGCACGTGTCCGGTTTAAACGTTATTTCAAACGTTATTTCAGGCGGATGCGTGCGGATATGATGAAAAAAAGCGGTTGAATGCTTTGGCAGATGAAGTATTTTGTCTAACTTTGCAACTCGAAAAGAGTGAAAAATAAATAATAACACTATACGGTAATGAAAAGAACATTTCAACCCTCTAACAGAAAGCGAGTTAACAAACACGGTTTCCGTGAAAGAATGTCGACAGCCGATGGTCGTAAGGTGCTTGCACGTCGTCGTGCGAAAGGTCGCAAGCGTCTGACCGTAAGCTGCTCTATCGCCGGAAAGTAATCCGCGCGGTTCAGGCTTTGGAACGCAAAACCGGAGGAGATTCCCGAAATCAGGGAATTTCCTCCGGTTGCGTTTTCTGATATTGGGAAAATTGACGTAACTTTGTGGATAAGTAAACCGATCGAGCGATGAACGAGGACGCACTGAGCCAATTGTATCTCAAAGATACAGCGTTTCAAGACCTTATGCAGCGGCGCATATTCAATGTGCTGCTTGTGGCGTCGCCCTACGACGCTTTCATGATGGAAGAGGACGGAAGAATAGAGGAACAGCTCTATTTCGAATACGTGGCTCTCAACCTCAGCTCTCCTCCCCGCATTACCCAGGTCGCCAATGCCGCCGAGGCGCTTGCGGTCATGGAGACCAAGCATTTTGACCTCGCCATTATGATGCCCGGCATGGAGCTGAGCGAGACTTTCAGCGGTGCGAGAAGCATAAAGAACCGTCGTCCGGACATGCCGGTGGTCGTGCTCACGCCGTTCTCGAAGGAGGTGTCGCGACGCCTTGCCAACGAGGATCTTGCTGCTGTCGATTATGTGTTCAGCTGGCTGGGCAACGTCGATCTTCTGCTTGCTATCATAAAACTGCTCGAGGACCGTCTGAACGCTGACCGCGATATAAACGAGGTCGGTGTGCAGATGATAATGCTTGTGGAGGACTCCGTGCGTTTCTATTCGTCGGTTCTTCCCACAATCTACAAAAACCTGCTCAAGCAATCGTTTGAATCGTCGACGGAGGCTCTCAACCAGCATGAGCAGATGCTCCGTATGCGCGGACGACCGAAAGTGATGCTTGCCCGCGATTATGAGGAGGCTATGGAGCTTTTCGACCGTTACGGCAACAATCTCTTAGGTGTGATAAGCGACGTGTCGTTCAAGCGTGACGGCGTGAAGGATTCGCATGCCGGGCTCCGCCTCGCCAACTTCCTGCGCAAGCGCGATCCGCATCTTCCCATAATCGTGGAGTCGTCGGAAGCCGACAATGCCGACCCCGTCATGCAGATGCACTGTGTGTTTCTCGACAAGAACTCAAAGAAACTGCCTGTAGACCTTGCAAACGCTATAAAGACACAGTTCGGTTTCGGTGATCTTGTGCTCACGGATCCTGCCACAGGGCGTGAGGCAATCCGCATTGGTTCGCTGAAAGATCTGCAATACAAGATGTTCGACATACCGTCGGAGTCGTTGCTATATCATTGTTCTACCGACGATATCTCGCGTTGGCTATATTCGAGAGCGCTGTTCCCGATAGCCGACGTGGTGAAAAACCACCGCTTCTACTCGATCGGTGAGGTGCCCGCGGTGCGTCAGCTCTTCTTCGATCTTATAGTGAAATACCGTAAGATGAAGAACCGCGGTGTCGTGGCGGTGTTCCGTAAGGACCGTTTTGACCATTATTCCAATTTCGCACGCATAGGCGAAGGCTCGCTCGGCGGCAAGGGGCGTGGTCTCGCATTCATCGACCAGATAATAAAGAAGCATCCGGAGTGTGATAATTTCGACGGAATAACCATAAGTATTCCTCGCACGGTTGTGCTGTGTACCGACATCTTCGATGAGTTCATGGCGACCAACAACCTGTATCCGTTGGCTCTTAGCGACGCTCCCGATGAAACGATACTCAAGTTCTTCCTTCAGGCACGTCTGCCCGAGCGTCTTATCGAGGATTTCTTCGCGCTGTTTGAAGTGGTTGACCGTCCGCTTGCCATACGCTCCTCCAGTCTGCTCGAGGATTCGCACTATCAGCCGTTTGCAGGAATCTACTCCACATACATGATCCCGCACCTCGACGACCGCTACGAGATGCTTAAACTGCTCAGTGATGCCATAAAGGGCGTCTATGCCTCGGTATTCTACGCCGATAGCAAAGCCTATATGACAGCCACAAGCAATGTGATCGACCAGGAGAAGATGGCTATCATAATCCAGGAGGTCGTGGGCGCTCAGGCGGGGGAGTACTATTTCCCGTCAATGTCGGGCGTCGGACGCTCGCTTAACTACTATCCCATAGGGCATGAGAAGCCGGAGGATGGAGTGGCTGAGGTAGCTGTAGGTCTCGGCAAGTATATAGTGGATGGCGGTATGGGACTCCGCTTCTCACCGAAGCATCCGGAGAGTGTACTACAGACCTCGGAACTGACACTTGCACTGCGCGACACGCAGACACGCATGTATGTGCTCGACATGAAGAACACGGAGAAGGATTTCCGTGTCGACGACGGGTTCAATATTCTCAAGAAATCGGTGCAGGACATTGCTCCCACAGGCGCATTGCGATATATGACCTCGGTGTTTGACTACCGCGACAACGTGCTCCGCGACAACGATTATGGCGAGGGACGCCGTGTGGTGACATTTAACAATGTCCTTAAGCATAACGTATTCCCTCTCGCCGATGCCGTGAATTTCATGCTCACTACCGGTCAGCGCGAGATGTCGCGTCCGGTAGAGATAGAGTTTGCGGGCATGATAGAGCGCAAGGGCACTATGAAGGGGCATATTTATTGGTTGCAGATACGTCCTATAGTCGACCGTAAGGAGCTTGTCGACGAGCATCTTCTGGAACTTCCCGACGAAAGCCTCATAATGCGAACCGATACCGCTTTGGGTCACGGCACGATCGATGGCGTGCGCCGCGTGGTGTATGTGCGTCCGGAAGGGTTCTCCTCAAGCAACAATTCACTTATCGCGCGTGAGATAGAGAAACTTAACCGTGAGATGACGGCTGCCGGTGAAAACTACATACTTGTGGGCCCCGGACGCTGGGGATCGAGCGACACCGCTCTCGGTATACCTGTAAAATGGCCGCAGATCTCAAATGCGCGCCTTATCGTGGAATCGGCTGTCGGAAATTACCGTGTGGAGCCGAGCCAGGGTACGCACTTTTTCCAGAACCTCACATCGTTCGGTGTGGGATATTTCACCATAGACCCGAAATCGGGCAATGGATTCTTCGATGTGGAATATCTAAATTCGCGCCCGGCAGAGCGTGAGACTGATTTCCTGCGGGTGGTGCTCTTTGACGCTCCGCTCGCCATCGGCATAAACGGCAGGAAAGGGATCGGTGTCGTGGCTAAGCCGGAAGCGGCGACAGCATCAGCAGCGTGTGCGGCTGATGATGATTCCATACAATGATATATAATAATATTCACGACTTACTTAAAGATGTCATTCATATCCTCACTACGCAAAGCCTTCGGAATCACCCCCGAAGAGTATGATCCAGACATGGAGACCCCTGACGATGAGACGCCGGGCGGTGACTCCGATCCTGCTCCAAGGGTGTCGGCAGGGGTTGGCGAAACCACACATATACCTCTTCCGGCTGATGATGCACTTCCGGCTGATATACTGACGGCGGTGGTCGAGGTGTTCAACCGGCAGCAGCCTGAGTTCGTGCAGAAATGCATTGATACGGACGCACAGAAGCAGTATCTACTGCAGGCTATCGATGCCGATCTGCGTCAACGGATCGAGTCGGCGATAGAGCGTGCACATGAGATAGGCAGACAGCAGTATGATGAGGAGCGTCGCAACCTTGCCGGTGAGATCGATTCACTGCGCCGGCAGAAGGAGGAACTTGAGCAGCGTCGCGACGAGTCGCGCAGCCAGAAACTGAGTGCCGAGAGGCAAAAGCGTGCGCTGAATGAGCGTGTGCATGATCTGGAGCTGCAGGTGCAGAATCTGGAGGCTGAGCGCGAACAGTATATGCTTGAGAACCGCAGCATGATGAACAAGCTGCGTGTGGCTCAGGTGACAGGGACGATGCCCGAGGGTGTGATACCTGACCTGGAGGAGATGGATACGCTGCGTGGAAAACTCGCGGAGGCTGAGAAAGAGCTGACCGGGCTCCGTGAGCAGATGGCGGAAGCAGAGACGCAGGCAGCCGCAGCTGCCGAGGGGAAGTTGTCGATGACAGCTATGATTGAGCGTCTGCAATCTGAACGCGATGAGGCTGTCAGCCGTCTGGATTCCGTGAATGCCATGCTTCAGCAGGCTAACGAGGAACTCGAGGCTGCCGAGGCTACCAGGCAGATGGCTCAGAAATTCGAGCAGGCTCTTGATAGCCGTGACGCACAGATCGACGAGCTACGCAAGTCGGTCGAGGAGGAGACGCGGCGTGCAGAGGTGGCTGAATGCGAACTCGGGCAGTTGCGCCGCCGCGAGCAGGCACAGGCTGAGGAGATTGAATCGCTCCGCGACACTATAGCACGCAATGCACATGCGAATGCCGAATTTATAGCAGCCACGGTTACAGCCGATACGCAGGCTGATTTCGCGGTGCTTCCACCGGCGCCGGTGGCTGAGACAACACCAATTACGGAGACTGCCGAAGAGGAGGAGAAGCCGAAGAAACGCCGCCGCGGTCGACCGCGCGGCAGCAAGAACCAGAAGCGCATCTCGGCAATAGATGAGCTGATGGATGGCTCTGACTGGCTCGTGGCACCATCGCCGGAAACAATGACGCCGAATGATCTGCATCATTCCGACGACTTCGGTTATCAGGAGCCCCCGCGCAAGCCGGCAACGGAACCTGACGACCGGCAGCTGTCACTGTTCTGAATCGTATGAAGTAAATAAAGTAAAGTATAAAGTATGAATATATTCAAGACCCTTGCATCAGCCGCAGCGATAATGCTTGCTGCCCATGTTTCGGCAGCGGGAGTGGCTGACTACACCGACATTGACCGCTATCTTGGCAATGAGCGCTACGCGCAGTCGCCGAAGGCATTCACCTATATGGCTGACGGTAATTTCTATCTTCAGCTGACACCCGACGGCACGAAAGTGGTGAAATACGATACACGGACAGCTAAGGAGGTGGAGACACTTATTGATCTCACACATACACGCGAGACAACCCTGCAGCATATCGAAGGCTTCACGATGAGTGCCGACGGTACGAAGATGCTCGTGTGGCGCAATGCTCAGAGCATCTACCGCCGTTCATTCTCAGCGGAGTATTTCTTCTACGATACACGCACACGTATTCTCAAACCGCTCTCCACGGAGCATGCGCGCCAGCAGGCTCCTCTGTTCTCACCCAACGGCAGAATGGTGGCGTTCGTGGCTGACAATAATATTTACATCAAGAAACTTGATTTCGGCACGGAGACCGCCGTGACAACCGATGGTGTAAAGAACTGCATAATAAACGGCGTGCCTGACTGGACATACGAGGAGGAGTTCACGACTTCAAGCTCTATGGCTTGGGCTCCGGATGATGCTACTCTCTGCTACATAAAGTACAATGAGACTGA
>OFFE01001836.1_pt1 | contig 14035 bp, 13 predicted proteins | sample 1521371 | NCBI WGS metagenome assembly OFFE01 (sample SAMEA3504131, study PRJEB24116) | mouse gut metagenome | biome: mouse gut; feature: mouse-associated habitat; material: faeces | place: Denmark | collected 2011 | reverse complement strand
TCCGCCTGCCGCCCCGCGGCGGCGGCAGCCTCCCGGAGGACGGACGCCGCGTCCAGCGCAGCGCCGCCGGCGCTGCGGGCCAGTCCCCGGAAGGGACAATTTCTTATCTCAATTTTCAATCAGCCGCCCTCCCGCTCAGTCGTCGTATATGCCGCCGCCGATGAACTCCCGGATCAGAGAGTCAGAGGCCACATACTTCTCATCCAGAATCTCAAAGAGAGGATAGGCCTCCGCCAGCTGCCGGACCTCCTCGAAACGCTCCATATCCGGCGATACCCGCAGATGGTCAAACAGCGGCTGGGCAAAAGCGCGGATGACGCTGATCTCATAGGGCAGCGTGCTGTCAAACATGATGCTGGCGTTGTCCTTGAAGGGAGAAATATACAGCTTCTCTCCCCGGCGGACGTTGGCCCACATTTTCACCGTCACGTCCGCCTTCCAGGCGCGGAACTTGGAATCCCGCACCGTACGGCGCTCCAGACGCAGCCAGGTGCGCTTGAACACAATATCCCCCTCGTCCCCCAGAATATCGGAGCGGGCGGAGATGTATACCTTGGCGGCGGCGGGATTGCGGCCGGTGATGATATCGTTAAGGGCATGGATGCCCTCGAAAATGGCAATCTCGTCCTTCCCCAGCTGGAGGGGCTGGCTCTTGATGTCCGAGCGCATCTGCCGGGCGAACTCGAACTTGGGAATCAGAATCTTCTCCCCCCGGTCCAGCGCAGCAAAGTGCTGGTTGAGCAGGTCCATGTCCATGCAGAAGGGGGACTCGTAGTCAATCTGCCCCTCCCGGTTCCGGGGAGAGGTCTCCGGGTCCACGGTCTTGAAGTAGTTGTCCATGGATACGGCGTGGGAGTTGATGCCCATCTGCTCCAGCTTGGCCTCGATCTTCTTGGCGGTGGTGGTCTTGCCGGAACCGGACGGTCCGGAGAGCAGGACAATCCGGGATTTGGACAGATTGTCCGCAATCTTCCGGGCGGCGGTCTCGATCTTTTTGTTGTAGCCCTCGTCGCTTTCCTGAACAAAGCCCTGAGGGTCGCTCCGAACGGCGTCGTTGATCTTACTGAGTGAGTATGCCATTTTCGCTGCTCCTTTCTTTTTTGCCCATTTTTTGTAGATAAAACTCCCGGAACGCCTCCTGGTTGGCGGCAATCTTCCCGGGGCGCTGGATATACTCCTGTGGATATTTCAGATTGAACACCCGCTCAATCCGGCTGCGGGCCGGGTCCACCATCTTGGTGGAGCCTCCCGCCCCCAGACTGAGGATGGTGTGCAGCTCCTCCATAATGTAGATATTGTACCACCCGGTTCCCCCGGGCCGGCACCAGCCCACGTTCTCAAAGCTGCCGGACATGTACTTCTGCCGGTAGAGATAGTAGGGGGAGAAGCCGGCGGCGCCCAGGGCGGAGGCGGCGTAGTCCAGCATGGCGGCCACCTCCTCCACCGTGGGAATCCGGGTGCCCTCCAGGGTGATGCGGCTGCCCTTTTTCAGAGACAGGGTGTGGATGGTGATGTTGTCCGTACCGAAGGAAATCACCTCGTCCAGCGTCCGGCGGAAGCTCGAGCGCGTATCCTCCGGCAGTCCCGCGATCAGGTCCATGTTCACATGGGGAAAGCCTGCGGCGCTTACCAGCTCCATGGCCGCGCGGATGCCGTCCCCGCTGTGCCGCCGCCCGATGGCGGCCAGGACGCGGTCGTCCATGGACTGGGGGTTGACGCTGATCCGGTCCACACGGTTTTTCCGCAGGACCGCCAGCTTCTCCGCCGTGATGGTGTCCGGACGCCCGGCCTCCACGGTCAGCTCTACGGCACTGGCCAGATCAAACTTTTCGTGCAGCCTTCCCAGCAGCCGGTCCATCTGCTCCGCCGTCAGGGTGGTGGGCGTGCCGCCGCCCATGTAGAAGGACCGGACCCGCAGTCCCAGCTCCCCCACCATCTCCGCGGCGCTGTCTATTTCCGCCAGCAGCGCCTGGAGGTAGGGCTCCACCAGATGGAAGCTCTTCTCCACGCTGTTGCTGACAAAGCTGCAATAGGCGCACCGGGTAGGGCAGAAGGGGATGCCAACGTACAGGGAGATTTCATTTTCCTTCAGGCCCCGCTGTGCCTCCAGTCCCGCCTTGGCGCAGGGAAGGCACAGCGCCCGCCGGGAATCGGAGACGAAGTACACGTCCCGCAGAATCCGGTCCGTCTCCTCCTCGCTCTTCCCCTCCTCCAGCAGTCCCGCCGCCAGCTTGGCGGGCCGGATGCCGGTGAGGGCTCCCCAGGCGGGGGTCTCGCCGGTGAGGCTTCGGGCGGCCTCGAAGAAGCTGAGCTTCACCGCCCTCTGCTTCAGCCGCTCCCGGTCATAGCCGTCCTTCGCGCCGGAGAGGTCCGTCTGCGCCCTGCCGCAGGCAGTTCTGCCGTCCACCGACAGCTCCGTGACCGCGCAGGCCGCCTCGCCTTCCATGGCCAGCCGGACCGACGCCGTGTTGGGGTCCTCCCCCTCGTAGACGGGCCGCTCGTTGGGAAAAAAGGCCAGCAGGCTCTGCTCCACGGCATAACGGCAGTCGTGGCCTGCAAAGATCAATTTCATAGGCCCATCGCCTGCCGCATATAGGGGTTGGCCTGCCGCTCCCGTTCCAGGGTGGTGAGAGCCCCGTGACCGGGACACACCTTGTAGTCCCCCTCCAGCGCCGCCAGGCGCTTCAGGGATTGCAGCATCCGCTCCCCATCGCCCCCGGTCAGGTCGTACCGCCCGCAGTTCCCCGCGAACAGGGTGTCTCCGGAGAGCATTACGTCCTCCGCCAGAAGCACCACGCTGCCCGCCGAGTGTCCCGGGGTATGGAGAATCTTCAGCGTCAGCCCGCCCAGCGGGAGGGCGTCCCCCTCGCCGTAGGTCCGCTGGTTCTTTCCTGCGTGCGGGAAAAAGTAGTGGGGATTTGGCTCGTCCGCCGGGCACAGCTCCTTCTCATGGGCGTACACCGGCAGCTCCGGCCACTTCTCCAGCAGGGCGGGAATGGCCCCCACGTGGTCCCAGTGGCCGTGGGTCAGGAGGATCATTTCCGGCTCCAGACCGCTCTTTTCTATCATGGCAAGCACCCGCTCCGGGGACCCGCCGGGGTCCACGACGGCGCAGACCTTCGCCTGCCCGTCTCCGATCAGATAGCAGTTGGTGTCGATCTGTCCAACGGGGATGGTATCAAAAATCATGGCAATACGCGCTCCTTTCCTGTGAAAGCGTTATTCCTTTTCATTTTCCTCCGCGCGGGCTGCGCAGATACCGGCACAGGAAAATGATAAAACCGGCAATAAAGACCGCCGCGGCCAAAAACGGCAAAATCCCATCTGACGGGATTCTGATTTCCGGGCGGCTACCGCTCCGTGTCAAACAAAATCGTCACCGGACCGTCGTTCTGGGAGAACACCTGCATATCCGCTCCGAACTCCCCGTGTTGAACATCAAAGCCCCGCTCCCGGCAGCGGGCCATGAACTTCTCATACAGCGGAATGGCCAAATCCGGCTTGGCCGCACCGGAGAAGCCGGGACGGCGGCTGGAGGTGTCGGCGTAAAGGGTGAACTGGCTCACCACCAGGATGCTCCCGCCCACCCGCTCCAGATTCAGATTCATTTTCTCGTTCTCGTCCTCGAAGATCCGCAGGTTGCAGATCTTGTCCGCCAGCTTCACGGAGGCGTCTTCCGTATCGTTGGGCCCTACGCCCAGCAGGACCAGATAGCCCTGCCCGATCCTGCCGTTGACCTTCCCACCGATTTCCACTGACGCGGATTTGACCCGGGTCACAACTGCCCGCATTGTTTCGTCCTCCTTCTAAAAAGCCCTTTGCGGGCCGCACCCGGCCCGGCGCTTCCCGTTTGACGTTATCCCGCCGGCCGGTTCACCTTCATGACGTTGGAAATCTGATGGATTTTCCGCATGACCTGCTCCAGCTGCCTGGAATCGGCAACGGAGATGGTCAGATGGAAAATGGCGAAGCCGTCGGAGGTGGTGTGGACGTTGAGACTGTTGACGTTCACCTTGCAGGTGCTCATGGCGGTGGAGATATCCACCAGCAGACCGGTCCGGTCCTTGCACACCACCTCCAGTGCGGTGGTGTAGGAATCCCGGATGTCGTCGCTCCAGCTGACCTTGATCCAGCGGCCCTGGTTGGCCTCCACATGGTGGCCGGGCTGGGCGTTGGGGCAGTCCTTCCGGTGGACGGACACGCCGTAGCCCCGGGTGATAAAGCCGATGATCTCGTCCCCGGGAACGGGGGCGCAGCATTTGGAGAATTTCACCAGGCAGTTGGACAGTCCCTCCACCACGATGCCCTTCTCGCTCTTGACCTTCTTGGGGAGGTTGGACCTGGATTCCTGGGCCGCCTTGGCCTCCTGGGCGGCCCGGGCGGCGGCCTCCTCGGCCGCCTTCACCATGGCGGCGGCGCGGTTGATTTGCAGCAGCTCGTCCCGGACCCGGTTGGCCGCCTTCGGGGCGGTCAGCCCGCCGTAGCCGATGGCGGCGTACATCTCGTCCAGCGCCTGAAAGCTCACTCTCTTTAAGATGCTGGGCAGCACGTCGGGCGCTGTGATCTGCGCCATGGTCAGCCCGAGATGCTTCAGCTCCGCCTCGAAGGAGGCCCGGCCCTGGGCGATGTTCTCCTCCCGGCGCTCCCGCTTGAACCACTGGCGGATTTTGCTGCGGGCCTCGCTGCTCTTGGCAATTTTCATCCAGTCCCGGCTGGGGCCGTGGGCGGACTTGGAGGTATTGATCTCCACAATATCTCCGTTGTGCAGCTGGTAGTCAAAGCCTACCATCCGTCCGTTGACCTTGGCTCCCACCATGGTGTTGCCGATGGCGGAATGGATGGAATAGGCAAAGTCAATGGGCGTGGATCTGGCGGGCAGGTTCACCACGTCTCCCCGGGGCGTGAAGACGAAGACCTCGTCGGAAAACATATCCACCTTCAGCGAGTGGATGAACTCCTCCGCGTCGGCGTCCTCCTGATTCTCCAGCAGCCGGCGGATCCACTCGTAGTCGGCCTCGCCGCCCTCCTTGCGGATGCCCTGCTTGTACTTCCAGTGGGCGGCCACGCCGTACTCGGCGATGGCGTGCATGTCGTAGGTGCGGATCTGCACCTCGAAGGGGATGCCCTCCTCCCCGATGACGGTGGTGTGGAGGGACTGGTACATATTGGGCTTCGGGGTGGCGATATAGTCCTTGAACCGGCCCAGGATGGGCTTGTAGAGATCGTGGATCACGCCCAGAACGTTGTAGCAGTCCGCCACCGTATCCACCAGCACACGGAAGGCGAAGAGGTCGTACACCTCTTCCATGGTCTTCTCCTGTGCGTACATCTTGCGGTAGATGCTGTAGGGATGCTTCACCCGCCCGTATACGGTGGCGTGAACAATTCCCAGATCTGTGAGACGGTCGTTGATCTCACTCTGAATCCGGCTCATGAACTGGTCGTGCTGGGCGCTTTCCGCCTCCAGGCTCCGGTTGATGTCCTCATAGGCCACCGGGTCCAGATATTTCAGGGACAGATCCTCCAGCTCCCATTTGACCTTCTGCATTCCCAGACGGTGGGCGATGGGCGCGTAGATTTCCATGGTCTCGAAGGCTTTTTTCTTCTGCTTCTCCGGCGTCTGATACTCCATGGTGCGCATATTGTGGAGCCGGTCTGCAATTTTGATCAGAATGACCCGGATGTCCCGGCTCATGGCGAAGAGCATTTTCCGCAGATTCTCCATCTGCTCCTCTTCCATGGTGCTGTACTTCACTCGTGTGAGCTTGGTGACGCCGTCCACAATGTCCGCCACCGTCACGCCAAACAGCTTGGCAATGTCCTCATAGGTGCTGTCGGTGTCCTCGATGCAGTCGTGGAGCAGGGCGGCGATAATGGACTCGCTGTCCAGCCGCATTTCCGCCACAATCTGGGCCACCTGAATGGGGTGGGTAATATAGGGAGAGCCGTCACGGCGCATCTGCTCGCCGTGGTGCTTCCGGGCATATTCATAAGCGGCTTTGATCTGGCCCAGGTCCGCGGAGATGTTGTATCCCCGGATGGTCTTTTCCAGATGCTCATACCGTACTTCTACTGTTACCATAGTCTGTCACTCAGCTTCCTTCCCGTCCTGCCCCAGGGTCCGGCGCAGCGAGCGCACATAGGCGCTCTGCTCCAGGTCGGCCCTCCGGCCGGGCATGGGGCGCAGTATCATCATATCCTCCCGGAGGGCCAGGGTGACAAGGCCCCGCTCCGCGAAGACCTCCACCCCCAGAGCTGCCCGCAGAAAGGACTCCGCTCCGTCCAGAGCGCCTGCCAGCCGCCGGAGAGTGGGCATCCGGGAAACGGGCTCCCCCTCCTCCATGGCCAGCCGCTCAATGGCGCGCCACAGCGCGGCAAACTGCCGCCGGTCCGGCAGCAGGCGCACCGCCTCTCCCTCCGTCACGGGACCTCCGGCCACCAGCCGCTCCACCAGCTCCAGGCACTCCCGCTCCCGCCGGCTGGGACCGGCGGCGGGGCGCAGGTCCACCAGCTGCAGCTGCACGCTGCTGACCCCCCGGAACTCGTTGATTTGCAGGTGAAAGGCCGCGTCCACCCTCATCCCCAGGGACACCCCGCAGGCCTCCGCCGTAGCGGAAAAGAAGATGGCCTCGAACCGGCAGTCCCCCTTTGCCAGACGCAGCTTCAAATGCCGGTTCTGTCCCACGCTCTGAAGGCTCTCCACCCGGGCGCCCATGATGGCGAATACCGGCCGTTCATTGCCGGAGCCATAGGGCTCCAGCCGGGAGAGGGCCTCCATTTCCTCCAGCGTCACCCACTCCGGATGGCCCACGATCACGTCCACCGCCAGCGAGGACACCGGCGTTTCCCCGTTGCAGTAGTCACAGACGCACCGGTTCATCCGGCGGCGGAAGGCGGGGATGTCCTCCTCCCGGATGTTGAATCCCGCCGCCAGCTCATGGCCGCCGAAGTCCACCAGCAGATCCTGGCAGGACTCCAGCGCGGCAAAAAGATTGAAGCCGCCATAGCTGCGGCAGGAGCCCTTGCCCATGCCGTTCTGCAAATGAATCATAAAGCTGGGACAGGAATATTTCTCGCTGAGGCGGCTGGCCACAATCCCCACCACCCCCTGGTGCCAGACCTCGCTGGACAGCACCAGCGCGCTGCGCTCTCCGGCGGACAGGAATTCGATCTGCTCCACCGCCTGGGCAAAAATTTCCTGCTCCACCGCCTGCCGCTCCCGGTTCAGGCCGCAAAGCTCCCGGGCCAGAATCTCCGCCCGGGCGGGATCGTCCGTCAGAAACAGGTCGGCGGCCAGCTCCGCCTCCCCCATGCGTCCGGCGGCGTTGATCCGAGGCGCCAGAATGAAGCCGATCTGGGTGGAGGACACCTCCCTGTCCGTCAGGCCGGTCTCCCGCAGCAGCGCCCGGAGCCCCAGAAAATCCGAGCCGCCGATGGCCTCCAGCCCCCGGTGGACAATCGTCCGGTTTTCGCCGGACATCTGCATCACGTCGGCCACTGTGCCGATAGCGGCCAGGGTGCAGTAGCGGGCAAACAGAGCCTCCTCCCGCTGCTGGTCCAGCGCCAGCACCAGCTTCAGCGCCACGCCCACTCCCGCCAGATGCTTGAAGGGATAGGGACAGTCCGGCCTTCTCGGATCCACCACCGCCGCCGCCTCCGGCAGCTCGTCCTTGCACTCGTGGTGGTCGGTGATCACCAGCTCCAATCCCACTTCCCGGGCAAAGCGGGCCTCCTCCAGTCCGGTAATGCCGCAGTCCACAGTAATCACCAGCGTCACGCCCTGATTCCGCAGAATCCGCAGGGCCTCCTTCCCCAGGCCGTAGCCGTCCTCCACGCGGCGAGGAATATATTTCAGGCAGTCTGCCCCCCGGGAGCGGAGATAGTCCACCAAAAGGACCGTGGACGTGATGCCGTCCACATCATAGTCCCCGAAAACGGCAATTCGCTCCCCGTCCGCCAGGGCCTGGCGGATACGCGCCACAGCCTTGTCCATATCTTTCATCAAAAACGGGGAATGACTGAGCTCCCGCTCCCGCTCCAGGCGCAGCGCGGCCTTCTCCGGAGAGGTCACACCCCTGGCGGCCAGCACAGCAGAAAGCAGCGGCGGATATCCGGCCGCCCGCAGGCCCGCTCCGGCCTCTTCACTGCCGCAGCCGCCGGTCCATCTCACATACTTGATGACGCTCCCCCCCTCTCCACTGGCCCCCGTCCGGACATCCGGCGGACACATCCAGCTCTATTTTTATACAACAAAAGACATTATAGCAAAAAAAGGGGGAAAGGTAAAGAATCTTTTTTGTGCGGCCGGCGATGGCAATCCTGAAAATTCCCCCTTGACATTCCGCGCCCGATGGCATATGATGGGAGGCAAGTGAGAGGGAGTAATCAGCGCCTTCCGGCGCGGCGGCGGCCGTCAGTACGGGTAAATCCCGGCCCCGCCTGAAATGATGAGACTTTCGCGGTACGTCTGATGTGCCGCGGGGGTCTCATTTTTTTGCGCTCTCTCCAGAAAACGGGCTGCGGGCCCGAAAAGGAGGCGCTTTCCCCTATGGAGATTTTTTCCGATCTGTTTTCCAATGTTCTCAATTTCACCTGGCAGCAGCTTCTGATGATCTGCACCGGCGCTCTGCTCATTTTCCTGGCGGTGAAACGGGAGATGGAGCCGTCGCTGCTGCTGCCGATGGGCTTTGGAGCGGTGCTGGTGAATCTGCCCTTTGTCCAGACGGAGGCCATCGAGACGCTTTTCAGCGCCGGCATTGCCAGCGAACTGTTCCCCCTGCTGCTGTTCATCGGCATCGGCGCCATGATCGACTTCGGTCCCCTGCTCTCAAATCCGAAGATGTTCCTCTTCGGCGCGGCAGCCCAGTTCGGTATTTTCTTCACCCTGACAGCGGCGGTGGCGGCAGGCTTTGATCTGAAGGACGCGGCCTCCGCCGCCATCATTGCCGCCGCCGACGGCCCCACCAGCATTTACGTGGCCAACTACTTCCAGAGCGTCTATCAGGGGGCCATCATGGTGGCGGCCTACTCCTACATGGCTCTGGTGCCCATCATCCAGCCGCCCATTATCCGCGCCATCACCACCAGAAAAGAGCGGATGATCCGCATGGAATATGTTCCCGGCGAAGTTTCCAGAACCACCCGGATTCTGTTTCCCGTCTTCGTCACCATCATCGCCGGGACGGTGGCTCCCAAAAGCGCGGAGCTCATCGGATTTCTCATGTTCGGCAATCTGATCCGGGAGTGCGGCGTGCTGGACAGCCTCAGCCAGTCGGCCCAGCACGAGCTGGCCAACCTCATCACACTGCTGCTGGGCCTGAGCGTCAGCTTCAAGATGAAGGCGGAGTGGTTCGTCACCTGGCAGACCCTGCTGATTCTGGGTCTGGGGCTGGTGGGCTTCGTGTTCGACACCGTGGGGGGAGTGCTGTTCGCCAAGGCGCTGAATCTGTTTTCCAAAAAGAAGGTCAATCCCATGATCGGCGCGGCGGGGATCTCCGCCTTCCCCATGGCCTCCCGGGTGGTCCACAAGATGGGGCTGGAGGAGGATTCCTACAACTTCCTGCTGATGCACGCCGCCGGGGCCAACGTCAGCGGACAGATTGCCTCGGTGATCGCCGGCGGACTGATGATTACGCTGGTGGAAAACGTTCTGTAAAGGAGGAGAAGCATGAACACGCAGATGGTATGGACCTGCCTAGGGATCATGGGCAGCGGGATGCTGGGGATTTTTGCGGTCATCCTGGTCATCTGGGGGCTGGTGGCCCTGCTGAACCGGCTGACAAGGAAGAAAAAGCGGGAAGGGCGCGGACGGAATACCCGCCCGCGCCCTTCCCGGATTTCTCCACGGCAGTGATCACGCTCAGATCTCGCTGAAAATATACCGGTGCTTCCGCCCGCCCTCCAGCAGGGCTTCAATAACAGGGCTTCCGTCGTGCTCGGTGGCCAAAAACTCCACGGACCGCTCCCGGCGGTACTGGTCCTGCACATACATGGCGGGGCTGTCCAGCTCCAGCTCCAGAATCTCCCGGCGGTCCGGCTGCATATTCCCGGTACAGGGGACATATTCTTCCTTGATGATTTCGTAGGTTTTCATGATCTGTTCCTTTCTTCGCCCGAATGGGACGCTTCGCATTAGGATACGTCAAAATACGGGATACTATACACTCGCTTTGTAACAGAATTGTAACTGGACATTTTCTCAGATTGTGGTATGCTGTTGTCAATTGAGAAGAAAGGGTGAAAAAATGATCGGCTGATTTGATTTTCGTGTAACAGGATGTTTTCGGGACGCCGCGCTCTGCGTGCGCGTCTGGTCCATGTTGCCGGAAGTCAAAGGATGCCTGGTCGCCGGGGCGGTGAGACGCCGCCCGGCCGGAGCGTCTTGCTCCGGTGCGCCCTGTTGCCTTCCTGCGCTTCCGGCACGTCCGGAAGCGTTTTTTGTTGTCTTTTGACAGAGAGGAGGGCATGCGCTATGCTGCAAGTAAAGGAACTGACACTGACCCACCGGAAGGATCTGCGAACGCTGGCGGAGAATTTTTCCTTCGTGGTTGGCGACGGAGACAAGGCGGTGGTCATCGGCGAGGAGGGCAACGGAAAATCCACCATTCTCAAGTGGATTTATGACCCGGGACTGGTGGAGGGCTACTGCGAATGGAGCGGGGAAACCGTGGGAGACCCGGGGCCCATGGGCTACCTGGCTCAGGACCTCAGCGAGGAGGAGAAGGCGGGGAGCGTCTACAGCTTCTGCGCCGCCTCGCCCCATTTCTTCGATCTGACGCCCAGGGAGCTGGCGGACATCGCCCGGCAGCTGCGCCTGCCGGTAGAGGAGTTCTACTCGGACCGCCCGGTGTCCAGCCTCTCCGGCGGAGAAAAGATCAAGCTGCAGCTGGGCAGGCTGCTGTTCGCCCGCCCGGCGGCGCTGCTGCTGGACGAGCCCTCCAGCGACCTGGATCTGGAAACCCTGGAGTGGCTGGAGGAGTGGATCGCCGGGTATCCGGGGACGGTGCTCTATATCTCCCATGACGAAACGCTCATTGAGAATACCGCCACCATGGTGCTCCACATCGAACATCCCCGGGAGGGCAAACCGCCCCGGTGCACCGTCCACCGGCTGGACTACGCCGCCTATATCAGCCGCCGGGCGGACGCCATTGCCGTCCAGACCCGGCAGGCCCGGAAGGAGCGGGAGGAGCATGACAAAAAACTGGAGAAGTACCGGCGCATCCAGCAGAGCGTGGAGCACGCCCAGAACGTCATCAGCCGTCAGAATCCCAGCGGCGGGAGGCTGCTGAAAAAGAAGATGCACGCGGTGATGTCCATGGGCCGGCGGTTCGAGCGGGAGGCGGAGGATATGACGCAGCTGCCGGAGGTGGAGGAGGCGGTGTTTCTCCGCTTTCCGGAGAGCGCCGCCCTTCCGGTGGGAAAGACGGTGCTGGATCTGGAGCTGCCGGAGCTGCGGGCGGGAGACCGGACGCTGGCGAATGACCTCCAGCTCCGGGTCTGCGGAGGAGAAAAGGTGGGAATCGTTGGCCCCAACGGCGCGGGAAAGACCACTTTGCTGAGGCATATCGCCTCCCTCCTGCTGCCCCGCCGGGACATCCGCGCCGCCTATATGTCCCAGGACTACGCCGACACCCTGCCTCTGGACCGCACGCCGGTGGAGTACCTGGCCCCGGAGGGGGACGCGGCCTCGGAGACAAAAGCCCGGACCTATCTGGGCAGCATCCGCTACACCCGGCAGGAGACGGCCCACGCCATCCGGGAGCTGTCCGGCGGACAGAAGGCCAAGCTGCTGCTGACCAAGATGATGCTGGACGGGGTGAACGTGCTGCTTCTGGACGAGCCTACCCGGAATTTCTCCCCTATTTCCGGACCGCGGGTCCGGGAGGCCCTGTCCGACTATCAGGGAACCATCATCAGCGTGTCCCACGACCGGAAGTTTCTGGCGGAGGTGTGCGATAAGCTGTACCGGTTTACGGAAAGGGGGCTGATTCCGGTGGAGAAGCAGGCGCTCTGAGAAGGACGGCAAAAACAGACGGCAAAACGGAGGAATGATTATGAAAAAAGCCGCGATTATGCTTTATCCGCTGTTTTCCATGCAGGAAATCAGCTGCACCACAGAGCTGTTCAAGTTTTACGGCAAGGAGATTGTCTCCTTTGCCGCGGGAGGAGAGGCAGTGAAGAGCGAGGACGGGTTCACCGTCCTGCCGGACAGGGGATTTGAGGAATTTCGCCGGGAGGACTTCGACTGCCTGATCCTGCCGGGGATCTGGGAACCGCTGCCGGTGCTGCTGGATGAACGGAATATCCGGTTCCTGGCGCAGTTCCGGGGAGATACGGAGCTGATCATTGCCGCCATGTCCTCCTCCCCGCTGCTGCTGGGCAAGGCGGGACTGCTGGAGGGAAAACGGTTCGCCCATGGGGTGTTTGAGGAATTTCTGGACGCATTCCCGGTGATGCCGGGAGAGGGCGTCGTGCGCACGTTCCTGGTGGAGGACGGAAACCTGATTACCGCACATGGCGGAGCGTTCCGGGAGTTTGCGGCAGCAGTTGCGCAGAAAGTGGGAATCGACTGTCCGGATACCATTTTCTCAGGTATGGAAGGAAAAAATTACACGGAAGAGGACTTCATCTTCCATTTCCCGCCGGAGGACATGGATGAAGTCCGCGCCGACTGGGACCGGTGTCTGAAGGAAGCTCAGTTACGCATCTGATATTCAGAACCTGTCTTCCCAGGCGTTGAACGCCGCCCGGCAGGGGCGGGGAAAGGAGCGGTCAGTTTTGCTTAAACCCGTACAGTTTGCATAGCGCGGCTATTGCAAATCATAAAACAGAGGTAATAGCCGCCGTATCGGAAGCAAAAAGGAGATACGATGCGCTATTCAAACCAAAAGGAATTCCAGGTGGTTCACCAGTGCGCCCGCTGCGGGAAAAAAGCGGTTTTCATCAACACCCGGCGGTTCCGGGTGAACGCCAACAAGAACAAACTGGACGTCTGGCTGATTTACCAGTGCGAAAAATGCAGGCACACTCTGAATATTCCCATCTGCCAGCGTATTTCACCGCAGAAAATCCCAAAAGAGCTGTACGAGGGTTTCCTTGCCAACGACGGGGATCTGGCGGCGCGGTACGGCTCTGACAAAGCGCTTTTCAAGCGAAATCATTTTGTGGTGAAAATGTAAAAAATTTTTCTTGACCTTAACCCCGCGTCATGGTTTACACTTTGTCCCGGGAGGTGAAATACGGGATGTATACGGTAAAAGAGCTGGCCCGGCTGACGGGGCTGACGCCCCGGACCCTGCGCTACTACGACGGCATCGGCCTGCTGCGCCCCGGGCGGAGCAGAGAGAACGACTACCGCCTCTACGGGCCCGAAGAGGTGGACCGTTTGCAGCAAATCCTGCTGTACCGGGCGCTGGGACTGCCGCTGGAGGAGATCCGGCGAATTCTGGACGAGCCGGATTTTGACCGGGCAGGCGCTCTGCGGGAACATCTCGGCCGCCTCCGGGAGCGGCGGCGGGAAGTAGAGCAGCTGATCTGCACCGTCCGCGCCACATTGGAATCAATCGAAGGAGGAACCAGCATGACAGATCAGGAAAAATTTACCGGCATGAAGCAGCAGGTCATCCGGGAAAATGAGGCCGCCTACGGCCAGGAAATCCGGGAAAAGTACGGAGACACGGCTGTGGACGCCCACAACAGGAGGATTTCCGCCATGCCGCAGCAGGAATGGGAGCAGATGAAGCGGGAGGAGGAGGGCTACAAGGCCGCGCTCCGCCGGGCGGCGGAAGCGGGAGATCCCTCCGGAGCGGACGCCCGGGAGGCGGTCCGGCTTCACGCCGCCTGGCTGGCCCACTACTGGCCGGAGAACGCCGTGACGCCGCAGGCCCATGCCGCCATGACGGCCATGTATACCCAGGACCCCCGGTTTGCCGCCTACTACGAGGATATTGTCCCGGGCGGCGCGGTGTTCCTTGACAAAGCGGTGAGCGCTTACTACCAGGCATAAAAATTCAGGAGCGGCCCGGATCGATGA
>OFFE01001830.1_pt1 | contig 14070 bp, 9 predicted proteins | sample 1521371 | NCBI WGS metagenome assembly OFFE01 (sample SAMEA3504131, study PRJEB24116) | mouse gut metagenome | biome: mouse gut; feature: mouse-associated habitat; material: faeces | place: Denmark | collected 2011 | reverse complement strand
CGAAGACGGAAATACCTCCCAAGAGGAAGACACCACTCCGGGAGAAGAAGACACCGCCCCCGAAGACACAACCACCCCGGAAGGAACCCCCGGAACCGAGGAGGATCCTGACGGGGAAGCCGCAGAAGAAGGGGAAGAGGAAGCCCCCGGCGCCCTGCCGGACGAAACCAAGTGGGCTCCCGCCTGCGGCAACGAAGAGGAAGACCATATCCACACACAGGAATGCTACGAGCGCATCTACTGCGGACAGAAAAGCCATGTGCATACAGACACATGCTACGATGCATCCCGGAGCCTGACCTGCGGAGAGGAAGAGCACTCCCACACAAGCCAATGCTTCCTCACAGAGGAAATCCGGGCGGAGATCCAGCGGATCAACCAACTGATCCAAGCCATCCCCGCCTATGAAGAGATCGAGACGGACTTAACAGCCCTCCAGGAGGACGGAGAAGCCTACGCGGCGTACCTGCTCCGGCTGACGGCGCAGGTGGAGGAAGCCTATACCGCCTATCTGGCTCTGCCGGAGGAACTGCGGCAGTACGTGGAGGGAGCCGAGTACCTGCTGCTCCTCAGCGGAATGCTGAGCGGAACCACCCTGGAAAACAGCGTCATGGGGCCGGATGATGCCTACGTGAACACCATCATCGTCGAGAACATGACCACAGGAACCGCTCCCTTTGACGACACAGCGGGCAGGGGCAACGACACCACAGCGGAAGACAGAATCGTCCGCACCTTCGACTCCGTGACATACCATTTCGAAGTCAATATGATGACCTGGGACATCACAAAAACCTATAACGATGCCAGGGTAAAGCTGGAATTCGTCCTGCCCAGGACAGAAGAGGAAGCGGTTTTCGACCAGAGCGCCATGGGATGGATGGACACAACCGAAGGCTATGCGCCCACCCTCACCACAGAAATCCGCACCATTGACGGCCAGGATACCGAATGCCAGGTGCTGACCTGCTACAAGCGCCTGCTGCCCGCAGGGGACAACCGCTCCGTGGTGCCCGGTAATTTCGGTGAAAACCTCACCATCTATGTGAGATCCATGCACAACGGCGACACCTTCGCCCCCATCATCAGCGCCGCCATGGAGGGCGGCACCTGGGAGGGCGCCTGCGAAAATAAAGACCATGCTGTAGACGGCAAACCCGTGATGGAGAAGAAGACAGTGGTTCCGGAACCCGTCACCGTCACAGCCGCCCCCAGATACAACATCCAACTGGACAGCGAGAGCAGCTACAGAGGAACCTTTGCCTTCCAGGGCGACGAGGCATGGATGCAGCAGTATGGAAATATAGCGGCCAATACGGATATCACCCAGCCCGTTCCCGGCCGACTGATGAAACTGGGCATCACCCTGCAGCTGTACAATGACAAGAACCCGGCCAAGGGACTGAAAGGGATCGAACTGCCCCAGGGGGATATCGAATTCGACCTGGAGGTATCCTCTGTCTATACCCCTACCGCTACCAGCGAACATGGCGAAAGGGTGGACACCACAGAGGACTACACGCCCCTCCTGTGGAGCTACGGGGAGAACAGAGAGATACCATACGGAGAGAGCAATACCGACGGCCGTGTGCTCTATGACAAGAACGGATGCCTGGATCTGGCTCCCTATCATGAACATAATGAGAACAGAGAGGGAAGCGACTGCTGGGACAGCGGTACTTGGAAGGCCGTCCAGAACGGAACCACCATTCATATTACCGTCAGCGATTATGAAATCGACTTGGAGCACATGCCCACAAAGAACCTGCCGGGCGGAGCGGAGCTGTACACGCCCAACATAGGCTGCTTCTCCTCCGGCGGCATCTGGCTGGTGCAGCCCTTCAATAAAAAGGACAGCCAAACCGACGCCGAAGAACCGGAGTACGATATCATCAAGGACTATGGAGCAGGCGCTTTCGCCACCACTGCGGAAGCAAAGAACCTGCAGGGCGCTACGGAGAGCGGAGAGTCTTTCCAGGAAGGAGAAAACGGTTTTTCCCAGTCGGTCACTACCGATGACCGGGAAGTGCGCACACTGGAGCTGAACCTTCCGGGAGCCATGCAGAACAGGGTACGGTATGCCGGCGACCACGATCGTTGGTGGTTAGGATCCGGCGTGGATGATATCTACGACGGAAACGACTACGCCACAGTGGGAGATGAACTGTACCTGGTAGGGGGCTTTAGCTACGATTCCAGTAAAGAGGAAGGGAATCAGCTATACCTGGGAACCAATTTGATCCGCTTTTACGGAAGCGCCATCGAACTGACCGGAGAGGGGGCTTCGAACCTGCTGGATGGGGCTTCCCTGAACGGACACAGCGGAGAGTCCATGAAGAAATGGTGGGAAGAGGATCCCACCAAGGAAAATATCCGTATCTACTATGCCACGAAAGAGGACGGAACAGACTGGACAGGTGAGTGGGAAATGCAGCACACCTATGAAGACGGACTCGTATTCTACAGCAGCCTGAAGGACATACCGGAAGGGAAGATATGCGTGGGCATCCTTACATGCTTCATCGGGCCGGGGCCTGAGCCGGAGACCGACGTAGACAGCGGCTCTTACTACTATTACCATCAGGCGCATGTGAGAGCGGACAAAACCCTGGCGGGAAAATGGTTTGCACTGGTATCCACCTCCCGTGTCTGGACGAGGGAAATGTTCGAACAGGCGGAAAAGGAGCTTTCAGACATAGGCCTTGGCACAGAAAGGGAAGTGAACATCCGGAATTGGATCGTAGAGGGCGGGATGTTGGATGACCTCCATTACAAAAGCGCCAATATTGACGGCTCTACCTGGTACACAAGAGAAGAGTACAGAGAGGACGGAAGCGGCGCCGAAGGGAAGCACAACTCCGAGTGGGAGCACTGGGGGGACACCCTGCTGATCATCGGCTACAGGACGTCCATCACCAAGCACCTGATGCAGAAAGCCTCCAATGGGGACGAGAAGAACAACTTCAACCTGGACGCAGGCCAGAGAGTGGCGGATTTCATGCTCCAGCCCAGAACCTACTATGAGAAGACGGGGGATTACGACCATACCGCGACCATTACCATAGTGGATGTCCTGCCCCAATATATGACCTACAAACCGGGAACAGCCTATTTTGGCGGGAAATATCAACAGACATCGCCGGACGGCGGGACAAAGGGAACCATCATAAAGGATCCAGACCCAAGCGCGGCTTTTCCCAATCCTGAACTGACGGAACCGGCAGTCACGAACAATGCGGATGGCACACAGACCCTCACCTGGGTGATTCCGGATGTGAAAATCGGAGACCCCATGGCGCCCATCTACTATTCCACGGACATCGGAGACTCCGGGAATCCCGGGAAAGATGTCCCCATAGGAACTACGAATCTGAAGAATACGGCTACTATCACGGCGCCCGACGACCTGCGGGATCCTCTGACCACAGCGGAGAAGCATTCCGAGGCGGGCATCGCAGTGACCCGGGGCACCGCCGATTCCTTCGGAAAATACACGAAACAGAAGGTGGTGGAAGAGGACGGCGAGATTGACTACGTAATCTACTTCAACAACAACGCGGACACGGAAGCGGAGCTGGCCATCATGGACACCATGCCCGCCAATGGGATAAACGGCAGCGACTTCACAGGGACTTACACCTTTGCGGAATGGAAGCTGGATGTGACGAAATGTGAGGCAGAAAACCTAGAGATCTACTACACCTTCGATGAGCAGTATCAAGACAAGACCACCAAGCAGGTGAAGAAAGAGGAGATAGAAGGGGCTAACTGGACAGCCGCCGAAATCGCTGAGGATGGAACCATCCAGATACCGACGCCGCCGGAAGGCCGGCAGCATCCGGTAGCCTGGGCAGTGGTAGGGAAACTGGGAGCCAAGAAGAGCGTCTACATCGACCTGAAGATCAGCCTGAAGCCGGGTCCCTCTACGCCGGACAGGGATAAGAGCAATTACTTTGTGAACCTCCTCTCCAGCGGCGATACCATCACCATTACCGAGAACCCCACAGTGAGAAGGACGCTGGAGGGGCTGGCCTGGATGGACTACGACAGGGACGGAAGCCAGGGGACGGGAAAAGAAGAACCCAGAATCCAGGGAGTGCAGGTGGAACTGCTGAAACGGAAAGAACCTGCCGAGGACGGCGGAACGCTCTGGGATCCGGCAGCGGAAGCGTCCTATGAAGCCGTCTGCTATCCCGGCACGACTACCCCCATCGCCATCCAGACCGGACAGCAGATCAGCGTCAGAGCCAGGAGCGTGGATCAGGCAGTCGCCTATGCACCAGACGGCGAACCAGGCCATTATAAATTCCTCGACCTGCCCGCCGGAACCTTTGCGGTGCGCTTTACAGACGGAACCGGCGAAACGAAGATTTCCCAACTGAACCCCACCCGGAGCAATGTGGGGGCAGATGACAAGGACTCGGACGGCATCCCCGTATTCGACGAAAAGGGCGAGCTGCAAAAGACCGTGATCTTGAACCTGAACATGCCCCGGGCGGAGGAAATGAGCGTCACCCTGTACGAATCCAAGTACCATGACAGCGGTTTCTACCCGGATACCCTGATGAAGATACAGAAGGTGGACGACACAGGCAGACCATTGGCCGGAGCCCTGTTCACCGTCCGCAATGGGGAAGGGGAGCCGCTCAGCTTTGCCTACCGGGAGGGCGAGGGCTATTACCTGCAGGGATATGAAAGCCCCGCTCCTTCGGAGACGCCTGACGGCACAGGGGCAGACCAGTACACAACGGAATTAAGGGTAGATGATAACGGCAAACTGAATATCCATAACCTGCTGCCCGGAGACTATACCATCACGGAGGTGGAAGCCCCCCATGGATACACCCTGCTGGGCACACCGGTAGAGCTTACCCTGAAAATGGAGGGCACAGAGAGCCGGATAGAACTGCGGGGCGATTCCGTGGACAACACCATGGTGAGCCTTCAGACACAAAGCGATGGGATTTGGCTGAACATCCGGAACCTGGCCATGTATGAACTGCCCTCCACCGGAGGTTCCGGAACCGGGACATACGCCGCCGTAGGCCTGCTGCTGATGGCAGTCTCCGCGGCATATGCCCTCCTGAGAGGGAAGAAGAAGCCCGTGTAATACAAATATAATCGACCCCAGGACAGCTCCAGAATCCTCCAATCCTGCCCAAAGGCAGGAGGGTCGGTCTATATAAAATCAAAGAGGGAGGTGCCAAAAAGGAAAGCAGAAGCGCAGCAAAGACAAAGCGGATCCAACGCCCCGGACTGCGCGAACAGCAACCGTAAATCATGGGCAGTGCCCATAAAAAGAAAGGAAGAGAATATGAAGAAGATGAAAAAGATTTTAGCCATGCTATTGGCCATGGCCATGGTCATGGGAATGTGCATGACCGTATTCGCCACAGAGGATATCACCCCTCCGACAGAATCAACGGAAGAGAGTGGTGAGGATGGGCAAAACACGCCTCCTGAGAGCAATCCTGAAGATACGACAGAAGGAGCCACAGGCGCAAAGCCGACAGCAAGCGATACAGCACTTGCTTCCGTAATGAACATTAACCAGACAGGTGTTACGGTAACAGCCTATCAGGTAGTGAAGGCAGAGTACAATGCTAATGGATTTACCGGGTACTCCTGGGTGGATGGAACAGGCTACAATTCCGAGGGGACAAAAAGGGAGTTGTTCACTGACGCTACAACAGGGGGGACCACAACGAAAACCCTGAACATTGATGAAGCTGCGATTGTGGCACTTGCGGGTAAGGCAAAGGCGAATGCGCTGGGAGACGGAATCCAGATGACTGCAACCGGTGCAAAAGGTACGTATTCAGCAAATCTGCCGGTAGGAAGCTATGTAGTGCTTGTAACCGGTTCAGATGATACCATTTACAATCCGATGCTGGTCAGCGTCTACTATTCGGTTTCCGGAAACAGCAACCAAATGGTGGCAGGCTCATTAGATGCAGAGAGTGCCTGGACATTGAATGCACAGGACGGATTTGTGAAGTCCTCCGAGCCTAAGGTGGAGAAGACCATTGTAAATCCTGGAAGCGGGAACGACCATGGCGATGACGTTGCCATTGGCGACACTGTATCATTCAGGATTGATACACAGATGCCTTCTTACAGTGACCAGTACACGGATCCCAAGTTCAATATAAGCGATACCATCAGCGAAGGACTGACCTATAAGGCAGATACGCTTAAGGTTTATGTAAAGACTGGGACGGATGATGCGGAAATGCTGACGGAAATCCCGAAGGGGGATGCGACCTATGATGTTGATCCGGCCTTTACACCTGACAGCAGGACATTCAAAGTAATCTTTGCAACTGACTATATCAAAAACAATCAGAACCAATACATTGTCATCAAGTATGATGCCGTATTGAATGAGGATGCAGGAATCAACTTTGATGCCAATACGAATACCGCAAAGCTTGAGTACAGCAATAATCCTGACCCCGAGGCAAATTTGAAGGAAAAAGAAGATACCACATACCACTACACTTTTGGTATTGATGCGTCTCTGAACGGCTCCGAGAGTGAGAAGACCCAGGAACTGTATAAGCTGGATGAAAATGGCACAGCAACTGTTGATGGTGAGAAAGTTACCGTCACCAACCCTTTGAAGGGTGCTAAGTTCGAACTTCGGAAAGTGGATGCGGATGGGAATGTGGATGAAGAACATGTCTATGAAGCCGTATCTGCAGACGACGGCAGCCTGAGTTTCATTGGCCTGGACGCCGGCAAGTATGTATTGGTTGAGACGGAAGCACCTAATGGCTATTCCCTTGACCCCACAGAGCATAAAGTGGAGATTACGGCCACGTACTATACCGCACCGGAAAAAGATAAGGGGAAATTGGAAAGTTATACAATCACGATTGATGGCGAAGCGACTTCTACTTATAAAGCAACTTACACTGGCCAAGATAAGGTAACAATCATCGATAAAACCGACCTGGGCGTTACGGGAATCAAGAACACCAAACTTGCCTCCCTTCCCTCCACCGGCGGCATCGGCACCACGATCTTCACCATCGGCGGCTGCGCCATCATGATTATCGCCGCAGGCCTCTTCTTCGCCACCCGCAGGAAGACCGAGAAATAAAAGGGAGCGATAAGCTGCCCAAAAGCCGAAAAACGCGGATTCAGGAATCCGCAAAAAACCTACGAAACACACCCAGACGCCGGGGCGGCAAGTCCGCTCCGGCACTGTGAAAAGAAACCCCACTGCCCCAAAATGAAAAACAAAAGGCAGAATACAACCACAAGGAGAGCCCGGATGAAAAACAAGCTCATAAAATGCATATTCCCCCTACTGTTCCTGGCCGGCCTGTCCTTGCTGCTGTATCCCCTGATTTCCAACAAATGGAACGACTACCGCCAGAGCAAACTCATCTCCACCTACGACGAAGCCCTGGCAGCCCAGTCCACAGAGGGGAAAATCGATTACGCAGGCGAGAAAGCGGCCGCGCTGGCCTACAACGAAGCCCTGCAGCCCTATGTGCTGCCCGACTCCTTCGCCGCCGCCGCAGACCGGGATGCACCCGACGAAACCTACCTCTCCTGCCTGAACCTCACCGGCGACGGCATGATGGGCTATGTGGAAGTCCCGAAGATCGGCGTCAAGATCCCCGTCTACCATACCACAGAAGAGACAGTCCTCCAGAAAGCCGCAGGCCACCTGGAGGGAAGCTCCCTCCCCATAGGCGGCGAGGGGAGCCATGCCGTGATATCCGCCCACAGAGGACTCCCCAGCGCGTCCCTGTTCACCGACCTGGATCAACTGCAGGAGGGGGACGTGTTCCTCCTCTACATCCTGGATGAGACCATCTGCTACCGGGTGGATCGCATCACCGTAGTGGAGCCCTCCGACACCACCGCCCTGGCCGCGGAGGAAGGAAAAGACCTGGCCACCCTGATGACCTGCACCCCCTACGGAGTCAACAGCCACAGACTCCTGGTGCGGGGCTGCCGGGTGGAATATGAAGAGATAGAGGACGACATGGTGGCCGCCGCCGCGTTTTCCAACCCCAGCCTGCACACCAACTACCTGCTCTGGGTGGAAGTGGGGCTGGGAGTCACAGGAGCCTTCATCTTCGCCATGTACTTCCTGGACAGAAAAAAGAGAAAAATGCCCGGAAAAGCCCAAGCGGCCGCCCCCAAGGAAACAGAGAATTCCTCAAGCATTGCGAGTACGACAGCCATGGCCGCCCCCAGGGAAACAGAGCATTCCCCAAGTATCGCGAGTACGACAGACCCGGCCGCCCCCGAGAAAGCGGAGCCTTCCCATTATAGCGCAGGTTCCCCAGACCCGGAAAGAGCAGAAAAGACAACCGAGATTGCGGAGACAATGTCTCCCGACAGAAAAGGAGCCCTGCGGGAATGGCAGGACGACTGGCCCCAGGAGGATCCGGAGGGCTGGAACGAAGACAGACCGGAGGAAGAGCCATGAAGAGGAAGCTGGCCAACATCCTGTTCGCCCTCCTGTTCCTGGGAGGCCTGGGCATTTTCGCCTACCCCGCCGTCTCCGACCAGTGGAACGCCTACCGCCAGAGCAAACTGATCTCCACCTATGAAGAAGTAGTGGCAGAGCTGCAGCCCGAGGACTACACCAGGGAATGGGATGCCGCCCACGCCTTCAACGATGCCCGGCTCCAGAACGACTTCACCGGCGACGCCTTCGGCGGCGAAGCGGCGGACATGGAGGACACAGAATACTGGAAAGTCCTCAACGCCGGGGGAAACGGGGTCATGGGCTACATGTCCATCCCGAAGATTGATGTCAGACTGTCTATCTACCACGGCACCGCGGACGACATCCTCCAGACAGGCATCGGACATGTGAGCGGCACCAAACTGCCCATCGGCGGTGCCAGCACCCACTGCGTGCTGGCGGCTCACAGAGGGCTCCCCAGCGCCAAACTCTTCACGGATCTGGATCAGATGGAGACAGGCGACCTCTTCTATATCCATATCCTGGACGAAGTGCTGGCCTACGAGGTAGACCAGATTCTGCCCATGATAGACAAGGACGACTTAGACACACTCACCGGAGCCATGGAAGTCGTGCCCGGGGAGGACTACGTGACACTGCTGACCTGCACGCCCTACGGCGTGAATTCCCACCGCCTCCTGGTACGGGGGAGCCGCACAGCATACAAAGGCGAAGAAGAGCCCCAGGAGAAGACCCCGGTGGGGAATATGGTGGAGTCCATCCAAAGCTACTATATGCTCTACCTGGTACTGATATTTGCCATGATCGCCCTCATGGGCATCTTCACCATGGCATGGAAAAGGGGCATTCCATGGAAGAGGGGCATTCCAAGGAAAAAGAGCATTCCAAGGAAGAGGGGCATTCCAAGGAAAAAGAGCACTCCAAGGAAAAAGAGCATTCCAACCAAAGGCGCAAAACGCAAAAAAGACTGGAAACAAGGGAGGGAGGAACATGGGCGTGAAAAAATGGAGGGAGAGCCTTCTGCGGAAGAAAGACCTTCTATGGAAGGGGAGCAATCCATCAAAGAACAACAATCCATCGAAAAAGAACATTCCATGGAAGATAAGTGATTCACGCAGGAAGAGCGCTCCATGGAAAATAAGCATCTCACGAAAGCTAAGCGATCCATGGAAGAAGAGCATTCCGGGGAAGATAAGTGATTCCCCCAAGAAGAGCACTCCATGGAAGAAGAGCATTCCATGGAAGAAGGGCATTCTATGGAAGCTAAGCACTCTGTGGAAGAAGGCTGCTCCATGGAAAAAGAACAACCCATCAAAACAAACCGCACCGGGGAATAGAATCCTGCCAGCCATGAGCCTGCTGTGCCTGGCGCTGGCAGCCGCTCTCTGCGCTTACCCCACAGTGCGCGCCGCCGGACAGGTGGATATGCAGGAGAAAGGGCAACTGACCCTGACCCTGGCAGTGGACGATTCAGCGCAGATAGGGCAGGACATGGCCCTCATAAAGGGAGCCGACGGCTCTCCCGACGGGGAGCTGGCAGTCCACGCCTGGAAACTGGCGGATATGCTGGAGACAGGAAACTACAAACCCACCGCCCCCTTCGCCGGCCTACCGCTGGAAGAAAACGGCTGGAGCGCCATACCCGGCTCCCAGGAGGGCTGGAAAGAACTGTCCGCCGCTGCCCTTGCCGCCGTCTACGAACTGGACGAGGACGGGAAGCCTGTGGGCGAACCGAAGACAGCCGCCGACTATGACAGAAAAATCCACGTCACAGAGGACGGCACCATTCAGGAAGCAGCCTTCTCCGGCATGGATCTGGGTCTGTACCTGATCGTGGTGGACGCAGCCCAGAGCCCAAGATATGAATACACCTTCACCCCCCTGATCGTATCCCTGCCCTGGTCAGAGTACCAATATGTAGGAGGCGACGCCCCTGACACCTGGCAGTACCAGCGGGAAGCCGCGCTGAAGCCCGCCCGGGAGCCCCGCTACGGCTCCGTCCGCATACGGAAGACATTGACATCATACAACGCCACCCAGGGCGATGTGACATTCGTCTTCGAAATCGTGGCACGAGAGAGCGATGCCGAAGACGCAAAGATAGTCTACAGCAATGTAGTCTCTCTCACTTTCTCCGGCACCGGGACACAGGAAGCCCTCCTGGAGCATATCCCGGCAGGGGCGGTGGTGACCGTGACAGAAGTGTACAGCGGAGCCAACTGTCAGATTACCCTGTCCGATGACCAGAGCAAAACAGTGACAGCGGACGGCGAGGACGCAGGCCCCATCACCTTCTCTTTCGAAAACGAATATGACGAAGACGCCAAGAGCGGCTACGGCATAGAGAACCGGTTCCGCTACGACACAGAGAGTAACACATACCAGTGGAGCACAGACCGGCCTGAAATCGGAGCCGGCGTGGCGGACGGAAACAAAACAGACACAGAAAGGTAGGAGGTGGCGGACATGAAGCGGACGAAGAGGACAATATGTACGGCTGCCGTTGCGCTGGCACTTGTGGCGGCTGCCTCCGCAGGCAGCGCGAAAGCCTATTTCACCACATTTGCCACAGCGAAGGGCGGCCACCAGATTACGGTAGGCACGAAATCCCAGATTACGGAGCAATTCTCCGACTGGACGAAACATATTGAGCTGAGCAACACAGGGACAGCGGAATGCTATGTCCGGGTAAAAGTATTCGCGGGCAGCGCCTACGGCCTGGAATACAGCGGAAGCCCGGGATGGCGGGACGGCGGCGACGGATACTGGTACTACGACGAAATCCTTCCGCCGGGAGGAGCCACAGGACGGCTGGATGTAAAGATTACCCTGCCCACCGTGACGGCGCCGGAGGGGGATCCCGGAGCCACCCCGCCTCCCTATACAGAGGACTTTAACGTAGTGGTGATTCAGGAATGCACAGCGGTATTGTACGCGGAGGACGGCGCTCCCTACGCGGATTGGGATTCCAAGCTGGCCGCTGAGGAGGACAGCTATGGATGGGAAGGGGGCGAGGCGGATGAGTGACGGAAGGAAAGCGAAAAAATCAGGTCTCATCCCCGGCACCGCGGTACTGTTCGCATCGGCCATCGGACTGCTGTCCTTCAGCGCCATCGGCAGCACCCGTGCGGCCCTGACCTATTATTCAGAGACCTATTCCGCCCAGATCGACGTCCAGAGCATCGGCGTCTCTTTGGTGGAGAACGGAAATGTGGTGAGCTACCGGGACTACACCCATGCGGACAATCAGTGGAACCAGGCCTCCGGCCAACTGCTGACCCTGCCCGAGGGCGAACAATGGCAGATTGGCAGGACATACCCCGAGAGCCTGAGCGTCCGGAACAGCGGCTCCATAGACGAATATGTCCGGGTGAAGCTGTATAAATACTGGGTGGACGAAAACGGCAGCAAACTCACCCATCTGTCCCCTGCCATGATAAAACTGCATCTTACGAATGACCATTGGATTGTAGACGACAAAGCGACTACCGCCAAAATGGGGGAGGACGACCCCAGGGACGGCGAGATGATTGTGCTGTATTACGACAGCCCGCTGCCGGCTGCCGGGGAGGGAGGCCTATTCTATGAGACGGAAAGCTTCCTGGATTCCGTGACCATAGACAGCAGCGTGACAGAGAAGGTGACAGAGGAGCGCAGGGTGGACGCAAACGGATGGACTACGGTCACCATGACGTATGACTACGACGGCGCTTCCTTCGTGGTGGAGGCCGAGGTGGATGCAGTCCAGACCCACAATGCCCAGAGCGCCATCAAGAGCGCCTGGGGCGTGGACGTGGAAGTGGGCGCAGACGGGACGCTGAGACTCAGGTAAAGACGGAAAGCCACCGTGCCAGGCAGAGCCACCCGGAGGAGAGCAAGATGCCTTTGGGCAGGTTTTCCAAAGGAGCGCAAGATGCCTTTGAGCAAGTTTTCCAAAAGAGCGCGGGATGCCTTTGGGCAGAGCAACCTGGAGGAGTGCAAGCCGCTTTTGGGCAGGTTCTCCGGAGGAGTGCAAGATGCCTTTGGGCAGGTTTTCCAAAGGAACGCGGGATGCTTTTGAGCAGGGTCTCCCGGAGGAGTGCGAGCCGCTTTTGGGCAGAGCCACCCGGAGGAGGCGCAAGGTGTTTCCGGGGCGGAAGCGTGAGACAGTGAAAAGATGCCTGCAGGGCAGGCGGATGGGAGTGACGAGATGAAGAAGAAATGGATGGGGCTGCTGCTCGTCTGCGCTATGGTTTTGGGGGACGGGACGGCAGCCTGCGCGGAGCATTACAAAGGGGATTCCGGCTGGGCGGTGGACTTCACGGGCAGCGGGATGGAGAGCAATTTCAATACCTCCGACATCAATGACGCCATATACAACCTCCAGCCGGGGGACAGCATCGACATATCGGTGGCATTGAAGAACACAGGCGCGAATGATGCGGACTGGTGGATGACCAACAAAGTGCTGCAGTCCCTGGAGGACAGCCAGCGGGTGGCGGCAAGCGGAGGCTATTCCTACATTCTGACCTATCAGCCTCCCCGGGGGGAGCTGGAGACGCTGTACAGCAGCGACACGGTGGGCGGCGAGCGCACCGGGGACATGGATGTGGGCGAGGGTCTGCACGAGGCCACGGAATCCCTCAGCGAATACTTCTATCTGGATACGCTGAAGGCCGGGGAGCAGGGGACCATTTCCCTGACCGTGGCCCTGGACGGGGAGACCCAGGGGAATACCTACCAGGATACCCTGGCGAACCTGACCCTGAACTTCGCGGTGGAGGAGCGCAGGAATCCTGTGCCGGTAAATGACGGGGAAGAGGGGGAACCGGAGGGAGAGACGCCGGAGGGGGAAGCGCAGACGAGACGCCCTCCGAAGACCAGCGATGACAGCAACCTGATGCTGTATGTGTGGATTTCCCTGGGCTCCGGGCTGGCGCTTCTGGCGCTTGCCCTGTACGGTCTGTATCGGGCCGGAAAGAAAGAGAAGGGGGGAGCGCAGCGATGAAAAAAGCCATGAGAGTGATTTCCGTGCTGGCGGCCTTCTGCCTGATGCTCTCCGCTTCCCTGAACTGCCTGGCGGCAGAGCGGAAGGGCTACACCTACACCGTGACCATCAGCGCAGGGAACCAGGGGACGCTTGGCACGGCTGACGGGATTTCCATATCCGTGGACGGGGGAGGGGAGTATGAAATCATGCTGGAGGACGGCGGGAAGTCCGTGAGGATTACGGGACTGACAGCCGCCAACCATGTCCGCTTCCTCAACAGCGCCGTGTCCGTGGCGGAGGACAGCAAGTATTATGTCAAGGGCATCCGCATGGGCGGACGGGACGACAGCCTGGATCTGGCCTATTTCCCGGTAGAGCGGGACCAGGATTATGTGGTGGCATACGGCATACGGGGAGATATGGTGCAATATACCGTGAATTATGTGGATGCGGCGGGGAACCAACTGTATCCGCCGCAGGTCTATTACGGGAATGTAGGCGACAGGCCGGTAATCGCCTATCTGTATGTGGAGGGTTACCAGCCCCAGGCCTATAACCTGACCAGGACCCTGCAGAGCGATGCCAGCAAGAATATTTTCACCTTTGTATATACCCGGATTGAGGCCGCGGCGCCGGGAGGCACGGG